>Ga0302046_10004300_pt1 | contig 12689 bp, 7 predicted proteins | sample RVTome_11_FD_200261 | JGI IMG/M metagenome (GOLD analysis project Ga0302046, IMG submission 200261) | Soil microbial communities from uranium-contaminated site in the Upper Colorado River Basin, Wyoming, United States - RVT147D111 (version 2) ...
GAGCACCGTGGCCGTGCGCACACTGTCCAGCAGAATGCTCGAATTGGCCGTCAGCAGGGGATGCCGGCCGGCATAGCGCTGCATGCCATCCGACGTCGCATCGAACCCGTCTGGCGAGCCCGGATGCCCGATCAGCCACGTCGCCACGCCATCGAAGATCGCGCGCGGAACACCGAGTGGCTCGAAGCCCGGCCACAACGTTCGCTCCGCGATCCGGCGGAACTCCGCGTCGATTTCGAGCACCCGTCCCGTCGCCACCTGCGCCGAAGCCCCACCAGCGACGACCGCCAGCAGCAGCGCCGCATGAAGACAGACCCTGACGTCGAATCCAGCTGCACGCATCCTGACACCCCCGTCCGTGCACGCCCACTACGCCTCACCCCTCATCCGTTCTCCGGCACCAGCACCAGAAAGCACCAGCAACGCCGTCGCGTCCGTCAATCCCAGCTGTAGCCGTAGCCATTGCCGCGAACACCAACCAGCACCGCCATTCAGTTCCGCTCCAACCGGAACCCCGCATCCAGGCCGGGCCTCCGCTCCTCATTCGCCACCAGCCACCCGGTACCGTACATCCAGCGCGCGATGCGCGTGAGCTTGGCGACATCGATGCGCTCCGGCTCATCGCGGGGTGTGTGATAGTCGGGGTGCAGGTTCGAACTGAAGAAGAGGGCGGGGATGTTCTCACGCGCGTAGGGCAGGTGGTCGCTGCGGAAGTACCAGCCTTCGGGATGCGTCGGCCGGTCCCACGTGCTGTCAATGGCGAAGCCGCTGACATGCGTGTTCGCAGCGTGCGCCATGCGCACCAGATCCGTCGAATTGCGGTGCGGCGGAATGGAGCCGAGCAGTGCGGCCGTGTCCGGATGATTGCGGCCGATCATGTCGCCATTGAGCACTGCGACGATGCGGTCTTTCGGCACCACGGGTCGGACGGCGTGCCAGCGTGAACCGTTGAGGCCCTTCTCCTCGGCGCCGTGCCACACGAAGAGCGCCGAACGACGTCCCGGCCGCTCCACGAACGCGCGGCCGATGGCGAGCAGGGCAGCGGCGACCGTCGCATTGTCGTCTGCACCGTTCCACACCGAGTCACCCGGCACGCCCGCGCGCACACCGTCATGATCCTGGTGGGCGCTGAACAGAACATGCTCGTCGCGCAACAGCGGATCGGTGCCCCGCACACGTGCCACGACGTTGACGGACGGGTACGTGAACGCGTCGACGGTCAGCCGCGCGGTCAGGCGCGCGGCTGGCGCCGCGACACTGCCCTGATGCGCGTGCCGCACGAAGAGTACGGGGACCGCGCGTTGCGCACCCTGACCACCGCCGCGCTGTCCGCCGGCCACGCCGGTACCAGTGTCGACACTGTAACGCCCGCGTTCGGCATTGGCCGCACCCAGTGCGAACAGTGCGTCAGCCCCGGGACTTGCAACCACGATCACGGCGACTGCACCGCGACGGATGAGCGGAGCCGCCAACCGTTGCGGCGCCTGGCCGACCCAGCGGCGTGCAGCGAGCGCAGCGCCGGCCCGCGGCGCACCCGTAGCGGGCAACTCGACCGCAGCGACGCGGCCACTCACGTCTGCGCGTGCCGTGTCCAGCGTGGCACCACTGCCCAGCCACACGATGGGCGCATCCACGTCTGCCTCGAGGATCCCGCTCACGCTCACGTCACGCCAGAGAGCGAGCACTTCGCCGTTCACCGCAATACGACTCGTTGTCGACTGCCGCGTGCGCTGCAAGGGAAACCACTGGAAGTACGTCCCATCATCTCCCGCCGGCTCGAGACCAGCCGCCCTCGCCTGCTCCGCCAGCCAGCCCGACGCACGCAGCTCGTCGATCGTGCCCGCTTCACGACCCCGCATTGCATCGCTCGCCAGGGCAAACAGATCACGCCGGATGTCCGATTCACGGATCGCCTCGAGTCCCGGAAATTCGCCCGCCGTCGACGACAGGGTAGCGCCCGCCGTCGGCAGATTCGTACGCGCCGGACCGCCCGCCGTGCATGCCGTCACGGTGACGATCAGCAGGGCATGTCGGGTTTTCATCATGTGGCCTCTCGTTGCGGACGGCGTTTCCGGAACGGCATTTCAGAAACGCAGTTCAATCCCTTCACAGATAGTGCTGAAACAGAACCATCCCGATGATTGAACCACTGGCGAGCGCACCGACGACCGGCCGCGGCCCCTGGTCGTACGCTTCGGGCAGCAGCTCGACCAGCACCATGAACACCATCGCGCCGGCGGCGAAGCCGAGGCCGTACGGCAATACGGGGCGCACGGTCTCGACGAGCAGGAACGCGGGCACGGCCATGAGCGGCTGCGGCAGTGACGAGAAAATGCTCCAGCCCGCGCACTTGAGCACGCTCTGGCCGCGCGGGCGCATCACGGCGCTGATGGCCAGCCCTTCCGGTATGTTGTGGACGGCAATCGCGATCGTGATCACGGCGGCGAGTGCGGTGCCGCCACCGAACGACACGCCCACCGCGACGCCTTCGGAAAACGAATGCACGGTCATCACCACGATCATGAGCGCCATCTGCCGTGCGCCGGCACCGCGCAACCCGCCGAACTCGACTTCATGATTGCCCAGCCAGCGCTGCGTCGCCAGGATGAACAGCACGCCCAGCACGCCGCCCGCAACCGTCTGTGACGCACCGTAGCCCGTGCCCTCGGCGACCAGCCCGAAGCTGGCGCCCATCATCAGACCGGCCGCCAGCGCATTCGCGTACGATACCGCACGCGTCGACATCGTGTTCACGAACAGGAACGGCAGCGCGCCCAGCCCGGTCGCCAGCGCCGTCATCGTCGAATAGATCAGGACCACGACGACTGGATTCATCCGGCCCGGTCGCGCAGCAGCACCACCATGCCCATCGCCACCACCGTCACCAGCGCAATGCTCGTGTGCCCCGCTTCACGGTAGGATTCCGGCAGCAACTCGACCAGCACCAGATACAGCAGCGCTCCCACCGCAAAGCCCAGCGCCCACGGCAGCAGCGACGGCGCCGCCGAAACCAACGCGAACGTTACTACGGCGAGCAGGATCTGATTCACGTTCGCCGCTACCGCCAGCAACGCCGCATTGCGCAGCCGCAAGCCACGGTTCATCACCACGGCACCGAGAATCGTCGCCTCCGGTATGTTGTGGATGGCCAGCGCCAGCGCCATCAGAATGCCGAACGACAGACTCATCGACATCGCCACACCGATCGCGATCCCTTCGTGCGCCGCGTGCAGCGCATTCAGCAGAATCACCTGGTAGCCGTACTCCGGCCGCGGATCATCCAGCCGGTTCAGCTCCAGCTCCAATGTGCCCGTCGCGCGATGGGTCAGATACACGAAACCGATCCCCAGAACCGCCCCCACACCCGCCGCCGGTGCGCCACTGTCCAGTCCCGACGAGATCAAGGCGTACGCCACTCCCATCATCAGTCCCGACGCCAGCGCATTCGCCCACCCGATCATCCGCAATGGCGGCTTTCGTCCCGACTTCAGCGGCAACACGCCCAGCGCCGCCGTCGCCGCCGCCAGCGACGAGTACAGCACGACCGTCAATGTCGCGTCCACAGTCTCCGTCCCCAGGCCTCAGGCGCAGCGCACCGCGCACACACGCGCACGTGACGATGGCGCACACCCGATGACCACCGCAAGGAACCGCCGCAAGGAACCACCGCAAGGAACCGCCGCAAGGAACCACCGCAAGGAACCGCCGCACCCGATCTGCTCCCCGGCCCCGCCGCTGCATCCTCCCGTGCCCCGGTCCTCCTGCCATCTCTCGATCACACGCGTACGCCTTGACAATACCCGCCTCCGGATGCAACCCTTTGGCGTTCGTTCCCATCAACATTTCAGGGGAACCGCGAGGACCGGCCACCATGCGACGGAAGACCGAACTGACATTGCTGCAGGGCACGCTGGACCTGCTCGTGCTGAAGGCGCTGGAGGTTGGCGCGCAGCACGGGTACGGCGTGGCGAGGTGGGTGAGGGAACGGACGAGCGGTGCGATCGAGATCGAGGATGGAGCACTGTACACGTCGCTGCACCGGCTGGAGCGACGGGGCTGGGTGGATTCGGAGTGGGGCGTTTCGGAGAACAACCGGAGAGCGAAGTACTACGAGCTGACGCGGTCGGGCCGGCGCCGGCTGGCGGCCGAAGTGACGGCATGGACGCGGTACGCGGAGGCGGTGTTCAGTGTGGTGGGCTCGAACGAGGCGGCATCATGACGGAACGAGAGTCGCGGGTCGGAGCGTGGTGGCGGCGTTGGCAGCGTGGTCGCAGGGAGCGAGAACTGGGGGCGTCACGGGCTCTGGACGCGGAGCTGACGTACCATATGGAGCGAGTGGCGAGCGAGCTGGAGCGAACAGGACTTTCACGCGCGCAGGCGCTCGCGGAAGCACGTCAACGATTTGGCGACGAAGCGCACTATCGTCGCGAGCTGGCCCGCCTGGCTAGTGGGACGCGGTGGCGTCGCGGACTGCAGACGTGGCTGGCGGCGTGCGGGAGCGGGCTGCGCAGTTCGGCGCGGAGTTTACGGCGCGCACCCGGCCTGGCCGCCGGCATTGTGCTGACGTATGCGCTGGGGATCGGAGCGAATGCGACGGTGTTCGGCATTGTGGACCGGCTGCTGCTGTCGCCACCGGCGCATGTATCGGCTGCGGAAGAGGTGCGCCGTCTGCTCGTCGAGCGTGATGCGGGTGGTGGTGATGCGTCGAGTGGCGGTCAGGCGAGCCGGCGGGTGGTGGGCGGTGCCGTGACGATGGCGGACTACGAGGATCTTCTGGCGGGCACGCGGTTCCGCGGGCTGGCGGCATATTCGGAGGATCGCATGGCCGTGACGCTCGGTCGTGGCGTGAGCGCCGAGCGGCTGCCCGCGAAACTGGTGACGGCGAGCTTCTGGGATGTGCTGGGCGTGCAGCCGCGGGTCGGTCGTTTCTTCGGTGTGGACGAAGATGTGGCGGGTGTGGCGGGCGTCGCCGTGATCAGTCATGAGCTGTGGCAGCGGACGTTCGGAGGCGACGCAGCGGTGATCGGCCGCGCGATCGACCTGGGCGACAGTCCATACACGATCATTGGTGTGACGCCGCGCGGGTTCACGGGTGTCGAGCTTGCGCCGGTCGACCTGTGGCTTCCGGCGAGGACCGCGGGCGCCGAGGTGTACGGCGAGATGGCACTGGGCGGCAGGAACTTCTACTGGCTGTCGATACTCGGCCGGCTGCGTCCGGATACACGCGTCGCAGTTGCAGAAGAAGAAGCGACGGCACTGCACCGCGTGGGCCGCGCCGAGTCGATCAGCCGTGGCTACGATCCCGGCGTACGCATTGTCACGGCATCGCTGATTGCGGCGGAAGGCCCGAACCGACCCGCGGAAGTGAACGTTGCGCTGCTGCTGGCATTGGTGTCAGCGCTGGTGCTCGGCGTCGCGTGCATCAACATCGCGAACCTGCTGCTGGCGCGTGGCATCCGCACGCGTCGCGAGACGGGCATTCGCATGGCGCTCGGCATCACGCGCGGGCGCCTCGCCGCCGAAGTCCTGCTCGAGGGCGTGCTGCTCGGTGTCCTGGGTGGCGCGGTCGCACTGCTGATTGCGCATTGGGGAGGCGCGTTCGTCCGCGCGACACTGCTGCCGCAGGTCGCGTTCCCATCGCCCGTCGGTCTGCGCACGGTCACACTCACGGCGGGACTCGCGCTGCTGGCGGGCATCGCATCCGTGCTGCTACCGCTGCGTGAGGCGATGCGGCACAACGCTTCGGACACGTTGCGCGCGTCGCAGGGTGCGATCTCGCTGTCGACGTCGCGGTCGCGGGCCGTGCTCACGCTCGTGCAGGCTGCACTGTCGGTCGTGCTGCTGGCGGGCGCCGGCCTGTTCGTGCGCAGCCTGCAGCAGGCGCGCTCGATCGATCTGGGATTCGAGGCGAGCGGCGTCGTGATCGCCCGGCCTGTGATCGCCGGGTCGGGCCTCGACGATGCGGCCGTCGCTCGCCTCTACGACGATGCGGTACGCACCCTCGGGGCCGAGCCGGGCATCATTGCGGCGGCCGCTGCAGCCAATCTGCCATTCGCGAGCAGCTCGGCGATCCGGCTGGGACTGCCGGGCCGTTCATCCTTGCCCGAGCTGCCGGGTGGTGGTCCGTACATCCACGCCGTCACGGCGGGGTACTTCACGGCGATGGATCTCCGGCTCCTGCGCGGCCGCGGCATCGCATCAATGGATGTCGCCGGCGCACCGCCGGTCGCTGTCGTGAACCGGACCATGGCGGAGCTGCTGTGGCCGGGCGAGGACGCGCTCGGGCAGTGCATGCTGGTGGGCGATCGCGTAGCGTCCTGCACGACCGTGATCGGCATTCTCGAAGACGCGCACCGGCAGGACATCTTCGAGCAGGCGGAAGCGCAGTACTATGTGGCGCTCGCTCAGGGACACATGGAGATGGGGCCGTCCTGGCTGATCGTACGTGCCGCGGACGCTGCGGCACTGCCCATCGGACGCGTTCGTGACCGCCTGCTCGCACTCGAGCCACGGCTGCCGTTCGTCAGTGTGTTCCCCATGCACCAGCTGATCGATCCGCAGCTTCGCTCGTGGACACTCGGTGCGACGCTCTTCTCGCTGTTCGGTGTGCTCGCTCTGCTGGTCGCCGCATCCGGACTGCACGCACTGCTTGCGTTCGACGTGTCCCAATCAGCGCGCGAGATCGGACTGCGCGCCGCACTCGGTGCCGGCCGACCCCGGCTGCTCGCCATGGTGCTGCTGCGCGCACTGCGCCTGACCGCCACCGGTGTTGTGCTCGGCACACTGTTCGTCTGGTTCTTCGCCCCGCGCCTGGCCGGCATGCTGTACGCCGTCTCACCGCGTGATCCGCTCACACTCATCGTCGTCGCCGTGACCCTGCTGTTGACGGCGATCGTCGCCAGCTGGCCGCCGGCCTGGCGGGCGTTGCGCGTCGATCCGAATCTGGCGCTGCGTGCCGACTGAGCGGCACGGGATTTCGTCGTGACCGACCGTCGCCCGGATCGCCCGCATCGCCGCCGCATCGGCCATGTCGAGGATGAGCTGGAGGCGGAGCTGCAGTTCCACTTCGAGAGTACGGTCGACGAATTGCGCAGTGCGGGACTCACGCACGAGGAGGCGCTGGCGGAGGCGAGGCGACGGTTCGGCCCCGAGACCCGCTATCGCCGCGAACTGAAACGCATCGATCGTGACACGCGACTGCGTGTTCGCTGGAGGCATGGCATGCTGGCACTCGACATTGCATGGAAGGATGCACTGCGCACGCTCGTGCGTTCGCCGGGCCTGGCCCTCGGCGTGATCCTGGCCTTTGCCCTCGGTATTGGTGCGAATGCGACAATGTTCGGGATCGTGGACCGGCTGCTGCTGACGCCGCCTTCACACATCCGTGAGCCGGATGCAGTGAAACGGCTGGTCGTCGATCGCTACGTATCGTTCGTCAACGATCGCGTGCAGAGCACATCGCTGGCGTACCGTGACTACGCAGACTTCACGCGCGTGCCACAGTTCGCGGCGGTCGCTGCATTCCAGCCTCAACGGCTCACCCTGGGTCGGGGCGAGAGCGCGGTGCGGGCGAACGGCATGATGGTCACCGGCAGCTGGTGGGACCTGCTCGGCGTGCGGCCCGTGATCGGCCGGTTCTTCACGCCCGGGGAAGACCGCATTGGTGGCGACCCGATTGCCGTCGTGAGTTACGCGCTCTGGCAGCAGCGGTTCGGTGGCGAGCCGTCGGTGCTGGGCAGCACGATCGAGTTCGGCCACGGCCCGTATACCATCATCGGTGTCACACCACGCGGGTTCACCGGTATCGATCTCGATCGCGTCGATGTGTGGCTGCCACTGCACGCGGGTGCCGCCGTCACGATGGGCGAGCACTGGTTCGACGAATCGCGCGGCGGCTACTGGTTGCGTGCCATTGGCCGGCTCGCCGCTGGCGTTGCCGTCACGGCAGCGGAGGAAGCGGTAACGGCCGCCCATCGGGCGGGACGCGCGGCGAGCGTGCGCACGAGCAACTACGATGCCGAAGCGCGCGTCATCGCATCACCACTGATTGTCGCTCGTGCTGCACTGCAGGCCGCACGCGATCGCCGTGTCGGCGGCATGTTCTTCGGGCGCGGCGCATCGCGCGAGGCGAGTGTCGCACTCTGGCTCGTCGGCGTCGCACTCGTCGTGCTGCTGGTGGCCTGTGTCAATGTCGCCAACCTGTTCCTTGCCCGCGCGATCCGGCAGCGGCGCGACACTGCGATCCGGGTCGCCCTCGGCGTGTCACGCAGCCGGCTCATCGGACAGACAGTGGCCGACAGCATTCTTCTCGCGGGCCTCGGCGGGCTGGCCGCTGTGGCCGTGACCCGCTGGGGCGGCGACCTGGTCCGCTCGGTACTGCTGCCCGGCGTCGAATTCCCGGACGGCGGTCTCGGCACGCGTGTCTTGCCGTTCATCCTCGGACTGTCGGTGGTGGCCGGCGTGCTCGCGGCCATCGTCCCGGCTGTCGACGCGACGCGCCGCAACCTGGCCGACACGCTGCGCACGACCAGCGGCGGCATCACCCGGTCGACACATCGCGTTCGCGCGAGCCTCACCATTGCCCAATCCGCGCTCTGTGTGCTGCTCCTGGTCGGCGCCGGCCTGTTCCTGCGCAGTCTGCACGGCATCCGCTCGCTCGATCCCGGTTTCGACCCGGATGGTCTGCACGTCGCCACATTCGTCGTGGAGGGCGGATCGCTGTCGGAGGAAGAGAAGCGCTCGTTCTTCCCGGCCGCCGTCGAGCGGCTGAACGCACAGCCTCGCGTCCGCGACGTCGCGTGGTCCCAGTCCGTGCCGTTCCGTTTCAGCTGGATCGCCACGCTGAGGATTCCCGGCCGTGATTCGCTGCCCTCACCACGCAGCGGAGGACCCTACATCGTTGGCGTCAGTCCCGATTACTTGCGCACCATGGATCTCGGCATCCTGCGTGGTCGTGGCTTCGAGGCTGCCGACTTCGGCAACGGGCTCGCGGTCATCGTGAACGAATCGCTGGCGACGCTCTACTGGCCTGGCGAGGACCCGCTCGGTGCCTGCCTGCGCATTGGCGATGTCGAAGACGATCCGCCGTGCTCGACCGTCATCGGTGTCAGCGAGAACGCAAGTCGCGGCGGACTCACGGAAGAGCCCAACCCGCAGTACTACGTGCCGCACACGAATCCCGGGATCGAGAGCTTCGGTGATGCACTGTTCATCCGGGTCGACGACGATGGTGCGGCGACGATCAATGCCATCCGCAGCGCGCTGCTCGCGCTGTCGTCCCGCCTGCGTTTCGTCGAGATCCAGCCGATCTCCGCATTCAGCGCATACGAGCTGCGCGCCTGGCGGCTGGGCGCGACGATGTTCACGGTGTTCGGCATCCTCGCCCTCGTGGTGGCCGCGATCGGACTCCATTCGGTGCTCGCCTTCGACGTCGCGCAACGCACGCGCGAGATCGGACTGCGGTCCGCGCTCGGCGCGGACGTGCAGCGCATTGTCGCCATCGTGGTCGGAAGCGCCATGCGCATGACGACGATCGGCCTCGCCATCGGCGTTCTCACTGCCCTCGCACTCGCACCGCGCATTGCCGACCTGCTCTACGAGGTCCAGCCGCGTGATCCACTGACCTTCATTGCAGTGACCGCGGTCCTGCTCGTCGTGGCTCTCGTCGCGAGCGGACTGCCGGCACTGCGGGCAGCACGGGTCGACCCGAACAGCGCGCTGCGGGGCGACTGAGGTGGGTGTCTCCGCCTGCTGACGGATCCGGAACGGTGTCCGCATCCGACAAGGTCCGTCCCGGCATCGGGCGGGCGATGGGTCCGGTCGGAATCGTGAATTGCGGCAGAACTCCGCGACACGGCTGACGATCCGTGTGAGGCACGGGTGCGCAGCCGCCAAGGCATGCGGGTTGCGCCGGGCGGGTTGCACCGGATCGGGATGGAGCGGTCGACGGAGGCATGCATGGGTCGGGACGAGTCGAACGGACGGACGCGCTGGAGCCCGATGCGCGTGATCACACTGGCGGCCGCGTTCGCGACGGACGTGCGACTGGGCGCACGGTCGCTGGTGCGGTCGCCGGGGTTCACTGCGCTGGGTGTGCTCATCCTGGGCGCCGGTATTGCCGCGGCATCGCTCTCGTTCACGCTGATCCACGCCGTGCTGCTCGAGCCGTTGCCGTATCCGCAACCGGAAGAGCTGTATCAGGTGTCGCTCGAGCATGCGTCGGCGGGCGGCATGTATGCGGGGACCGTCGTGCCGATCGCTGCATTCGCCTCCTGGCGAGATGAAGGCGCGGGCGTGGCGCGGGTGATTGCGAGCGATGAGGCGAGGCAGCCGGCGACGATGTATCTGGCGGGCACGACACGCCCGGAAGTCGTACGCGGCGCATTCGTGTCGACGGACTGGTTCGACGTACTCGGTGTGCCGATGGCGCGCGGGCGAGGGCTCGGCAGCGAACAGGCGGGTTCGCAGGTCGTCGTGGTTGCACACAGCCTGTGGTCACGTGCCCTCGGCAGTGACCCGGCCGCGGTCGGCAGCACGATCCGTGTGAACGGCCGGCCGTTCACGATCATCGGTGTGCTGCCGGCCGACTTCGTCGCACCGCCACCCGTCTGGCAGATCGAGTCCGCGGAGGTGATCGAGGTATGGGCGCCCATGGCACCGGGTGGCACGCCACCGGTGGTCCGGACGCCACCCGTCGCCGCGACCGACCACGATCGCGTGCTCGCCCGTGTGCCCTCGACCGTCCCGCGGGCTGAGGCAGCGGCAGAGCTTGGCCGGCTCGCTATGGCCGCGGCGCCGCAACGCTCGATTACGGGCGTCCGGCTCGAGCCGTTGCGCGACCTGGTCGTCGGCGACTCGGGCACGACGCTGGCCATGCTCGCCGCGATTGTCGGGCTCACGCTGCTGCTCACCTGCGCGAACGTGGCCGGCATCCAGCTGGCCCGGTTCTCGCGCCGTCGTCGCGAGGCGGCGATCCGGGCCGCACTCGGTGCCATGCGAACACGCGTGTTCGCACACTTCATGGCCGAGGGCCTCGTGCTGGCCGTCGGCGGCGGTCTGGTCGGTCTGCTGCTCGCCGTCTGGCTGCAGGACCTGCTGCGCGCCCTGGCACCCGCCGGACTGCGCCGCCTCGACCACGTCACGGTCAATGGCGCTGTCGCAACCTTCACGGTCGCTGTCACTCTGCTGGCCGGCCTGGTGGCCACGGTCTGGCCGGCACTCGCGACGGCCGCGCCGGGCGGCGAGGTCGTGCGCGGTGCGCCGGTCACCGGAACGCGGGAACAGCGCCGGGCGCGGGACACGCTCGTCGTCGCCCAGATCGTCATGGCGGTCGCGCTGCTCGCCGGCACCGGCGCGCTCGTGCGCAGCATGGTGAACCTGCGCAATGTCGACATCGGTGTGCGCCGGCTGGACGTACTGGTCGTCGATCTGCACCGCCGTACAGACGACGGCGGGCCGGTCGCCGCCGATGCGTTCTACGCGGAGACGCTGCGCCGCGTGCGTGCACTGCCCGGCGTGACGGCGGCGACACTGGCGACATCCGTACCGTTCCGTCCGCGCGATTACTATTCGTCCGACTGGCGCCGGCGCAGTGTGGCGGATGGCTATTTCGAGGTGCTCGGTATTCCGCTGATTGCGGGACGCACGTTCGATGCGCGTGATGCCGCGGCTGGCGAACCGGTCGCTGTGATCAGTCGGTCACTGGCAGCGCGTCAGTTCGAAGGCGAGGATCCGGTCGGCCGAATGCTGGACGAGCACCGCGTCATCGGCGTCGTCGAGGATGTCCGTCACGAGAGTGTCGATGCCCCCGCCGAGCCCGCGATGTACAGTGCGCTCGCGCAGCGTCCCGATGCGCGGCTGTCGCTGATCGTGCGTGCTGATCTGCCCGCGGCTGCACTCGGCAATGCCGTGCGCGCCGTGATCACGGCCGTGGATCCGGAACAGCCGGTCGCGACGGTCGCAATGCTGCGCCAGTTCCTCGACAACTCACCGGCGGTGAGCCGGCGCCGGTTCCAGCTGAACGTGCTGGTCGGCGTCGCCGCCTTCGCCATGCTGCTCGCCGCACTCGGTGTTTACGGCGTCGCGGCACAGGCCGTCGTGCAGCGCACACCCGAGATCGGTGTTCGTATCACGATGGGTGCAACGCGGTCCGACATATTCCTGCTCGTACTCGGTGGCGCAGCACGTCACATCCTGGTGGGCGTCGCGCTCGGCACACTCGCCGGCATCGCGTTCGTGCGACTGCTCGCTGCGGCACTCTTCAGCGTGAGTCCCGTCGATCCGCTGTCGCTCCTGCTGGCGGCGACGCTGCTCGCGCTCACCGCGTTCATTGCGACAGCAATGCCGGCGCGCCGGGCGGTGCGCGTCGATCCGGCGCACGCATTGCGTCAGCACTGAAAACAACGATCGCTGTTCACGCGTTCGTAGACCCGGCGCAGACCAGCGGGTGAGCAGGCGGTCCTGTTCGTCGAGCCTCGCCATTCGAGGATGAAGCAGCCGGATCGAGATGATGGAACAACCCGGGCGGTGCAGCGTCAGTCGGTGCCGGTCAGACGACGGCTCAGCTCGCGCAACTGTGCGCGTACGGCGGGATCGTACGCCTGTGCATTGGCGCGTGCCGGCCGTGTGCCGTTGAAGAACTGGCCGGTGCCGGCGGACGGATCGGTTACCAGATGGATGACGGCCTCGGC
>Ga0302046_10004301_pt1 | contig 12686 bp, 13 predicted proteins | sample RVTome_11_FD_200261 | JGI IMG/M metagenome (GOLD analysis project Ga0302046, IMG submission 200261) | Soil microbial communities from uranium-contaminated site in the Upper Colorado River Basin, Wyoming, United States - RVT147D111 (version 2) ...
AGTCGTGTGGTGGTCCCTCGGGCCGCTGCAGTTCGCGGGAAAGGCCAGTGAGTACGAGGGGTCGCCGCTCACTGACGCGTCGCCTCGGGACCATCACACGACTTTTTCAGAGCTTCCTTAGGTGGTCCCGGTTCGGAAGACGCCGATGGGTCTGTGGGATGTCCGCCGCAGGTCGATCTCGCATCACGAGTTGCAGGTCTCAGACCTCAAATTGAACCATCGAACATCTGCACGGTTCGGCTTCCATAACCGGCGTTCTCCTCCGAGTGTGTCACCTGAACGATGGTCGTACCCTCGCGATTGAGTTTCTGAAACAATTCCATCATGTCGCGAGCCTGGTCAGAGTGGAGATTGCCGGTCGGCTCGTCTGCCAGAATGACCCGGGGTTTCGCGATGATAGCACGTGCCACGCCAACCAGCTGTTGTACGCCGCCGGAGAGGTTTCCTGGATAGGATCGGCGTTTGTCCGTGAGCTCGAAACGCGCTAGCGTATCTTCCACGAGCCTGGATCGCTCAGGTCCCTTGACTTTGCGATACGTGAGCGGGACTTCGAGGTTCTCTGCTACCGTGAGATCGTTGAGCAGGTGATACTGCTGGAATACGTATCCGATATATTCGCGGTTGAGCGCTATCCGTTTCTTGGGTTTCAGCTGGTGAACCGCGACATCCAGGAAGGTGTATTCCCCCTCCCATTCGCTATCCAGCATGCCGATGATACTCAGCAGCGTCGACTTACCGCAGCCCGACGGTCCCATGATAGTCACGAACTCGCCATCCTCGATGTGGAGGCTGAGGTCACGAACCGCCTCGGTTCGCTCGTCTCCCTTGCCAAAGGCCCTGTGAATATCGCGCAGTCGTATCAACCGAACTTCTTCCCCTTCTGGCTCGGGTTTCTCCCTATCTTTTCCTACCAGGGCGTACGGCAGCCCAGTCGTGTGGTTTCGACCCACCCGGCCAGGTTGTGACGTGTATCGCCGATGGGGTCGATACTGGGGTGGTATTGCTATGATGTGGTTTCCGGGCTGGCCAGGGACACTGTTATATGCCATCACGTAGGTTATTTAATACCAACATGTTGGGGATTTCGCGCCTGTGACCGTGGTGTCCGCCGCGCCGGTTGAAGGACCGGCATTTCGATCCGTCGCCCTTCTCGCGTGCCTTGCCCTGTCGTGTGTCTACCCGACCGAGCGCGGCGCCGACCTCCGGGTTGAGATGGACCCGGTGGCCACCCTCCTGGACGGAGAACGGGACACTATCGTCGCACGCGTCATGGATCCAGCCGGCACCGTGTTGACGGACATCCCGATCGTTTTCGCCTCGAGCGATCCAACCGTCGCGTTCGTGACGGCCGAATCCGGAGAAGTAATAGCGGCCGGTCCGGGCTCTGCCGTAATCTCGGCGATGCCGGTCGGCTTCGAGGGGACTGACCCGGCAGTTCAAACGCTGCTCGTAAAGCAACAGGTGGCCATTGACAGTATTCGGCCGAACTTCAGGCGGTACGGGGAGACGGTCGACGTCTTTGGGGTTGGATTGAGCCCGGCCGTTCTGTACACGCTCGGCGGCGCTCCGGTGCCGATCGAGTCCTGGATCCCGGAAGACCCAAGGCGTCCCGAACGATTCGGGATTCTCCGTCTTTGGGTGGCACCGCCGGCACCGCGTACGTCGAAAGCATTTGTTATCAAGGAGTCAGGCAGTGCCCTCAGTCAGGACTCGGTAGCCATTCTTCCCCGTGATATCTTTGAACCGAACGATGGCGCTCCTGCCCATCTTGGGACCGTGGATCGATTTGAGAATCCGGCTCTCTTCTTCGAACAGGGTTTCCGCGATGACACGGTTGGCGTGGACTGGTATCGGTTCACAACGGCGACCGCCCATGATCGATCGGTCACCATTCAATCCGAACAGATCAATACGTTCGGGTATTTACCGATTCTCAGCAACAAACCAATCTGGCAGCCGCAGTCCACGACGATTGCCCTGGACAGCGAGACCTGGGCGGTGTCTCCACGGTTACAGGTCTGTCAGGGACTGCCGATCGAGATCGGGTTTACTCCCGGAGCAACGTTTCGCGTAGCCGCTCAGGACCTTCCCGCCTCGACGTACGACATACTGCTGGTGTACCTGTTTCCCGGAGCGGGTTATCGACTGAGAATCGTCGATATGTACGAGTCCGTGCGTGAGCCGGATGGTGCCGAGGAAAACGACGTATGCACTGAGGCCGATGCTCTGGTGTTGGGTGGAGCTCCCCGTATCCTGACGATCGACAATCCTTACGACCCCGACTGGTTCTCCTTCAGCCTGGATGCAGCTTCTACGGTGAGTTTTGTTGTGCAAGCGACGTCCATCGGGACCGGAACCCTTGACCCGGACCTCGACATCAGGCTGTTCAGGAATCACGCACCGGACTCCTTGCCCATGGTTGCGATGGGGGACACCGACGGAAACATCGATCAGGCCTCGGCGACGTTGATTCCCGGTGACTACCTGTTGCTCGTGACGGACTTTGCCGGCGTCCCAACGGTCTACCGACTCACGAGTTCCGTTGTTGCCGCCACGCCGGGTTTGCCGCCAACGCCATCCATTCAGGTGTATCGACCGACTGACGAGTACAGCATTTCCCGCCTCCCGCCATCGGTAAAACGGTGAAGTGCCTGAGCTGCAGCACCGAGCTTGCCGAGAGCAGCCGATTTTGTTCGGTGTGCGGTTATGACCATGAGAGTTCGGACGAGTCACAGCAAACTTCAGGATCGGGCAGCGCCCTCATGGCGCGTCTGGCCGAGGTGCTGCAGGGGCGCTACCGCATCACGAGAATGGCGGGTCGTGGCGGGATGGCGGCCGTGTTTCTGGCTCACGACCTGACACTCGAGCGTCCGGTGGCTGTGAAGGCGCTGCCGCCGGAGGTTTCGCACGATGACCGCCTGGTGGGTCGGTTCGAGCGGGAGGCCCGCACCGCGGCAAAGCTGGATCATCCGAATATCATTCCGATCTACGCGGTAGAACATTCCAACGATCTGTACTACTTCATCATGAAGTACGTTGACGGAGAATCGTTGGACCAGTTGATCAAGCGAGGGCGACTGCCAATCGAGCGCGTCCAGGATCTGCTGTGGGAATCCGCGCGGGCCCTCGGGCACGCGCATCAGCGTGGGGTAATTCATCGGGATGTGAAGCCGGCCAACATCATGATCGATCATGATGGACGCGTAATCCTGACTGACTTTGGCATTTCAAAGGCGATGCAGTCGGCCACCCAGTTTACGGGAACGGGTCAGGTCATCGGAACGCCCCACTACATGAGCCCGGAGCAGGCGAAGGGTGGTGGGGTGGACGGTCGCTCCGATCAGTATGCTTTGGGAATCGTCGGATATCAGATGGTCACGGGACGTCTGCCGTTCGGGGAAGACTCCATTCATGCGGTGATTTACAAACACGTCTCCGAGGAACCGCCACCCATTCAGAATCTGAATCCCGACTGCCCTCCCTTCTTGTCGACGGCAATTCATCGCGCACTGAGGAAGAGGCCGGCGGACCGGTTCCAGAGTATGGACGCGTTCGCTCAGGCCGTCTGCCCGGATCGCCGTTTGTCGGTGTCAACAACGGCAAGCCCGCGTTTTGGCTCGGTTGTCTCCAGTGTCGCCTCCGGGCCGACGGAAATCAGCCACACGACCGTAACAGGCAGCCGTGGGCGGCGTTCGGGTTGGGTCAAGGCAATGGTGGTCGGGCTCCCGTTTGTCGCCGCCGGGGCTGGGGGCTACTGGTCGTGGAGCGCGGGTTGGCTCACCCGAATTGGCTTGGCGGGGCCCACCGTTACGGCGAACTCGGGTCCGGCAACGTCACAGGCCGACGGGGGGCGAGTGGCGCCGAACCATCCCCAGTTGGCATCCGCGAATGACACTAGCACCGTTGCAGAAACGGAAGAGCTGGCGGCAACCGGCGGGACGGTCGATAGTGGGCGCGCCAACGTGGCGGCGCGCCAACCAGAACGATCCGACCCTGTGGCGGGAGGCTCGAATCCGCCAAACCGAACGGTGATCGACCAGGGACAACAGCGGGCACCGACGCGTCGCGTGGGCTGGATCACCATCGACACAGATCCTTACGGCCAGGTGTTCATCGACGACGTGGCTATTGACGATACACCGGTGTTCGAGTTCGAGATCGAGGTTGGCGAGCACGTCATCAGGGTCGTCAATGACAGGTGCCAGCAGTTGGTGGATACCGTAACGGTCGTTGCGGGTGACGTTATGCGTGTTGTCAAGGCGTTGATATGCAACCGATGAAGGTAGCGTTTGCCTTCAGTGTTCTGAGCGTAGGTGCGTTGCTATCCGCCCCGCTGTCGGCACAGCGGCATCCTGACGTGCTGCGAGCTCAACGAGCATACGATGCATTCGATCTGAGACAAGTCATACCAGCCGCGCGTTCTGCGCTGATCGATCCGTCGCTCACGATGGAGGATCGCCGGATCGCCCTGGAGTTACTTGGTTTCACGTACGGCGCGCTCGATTCCGCGAATCTCGCGCAGGATTCGTTTCGTCGCCTCCTGATAATCAATCCTGATTTCGAACCAGACGCGGTGCGCGTGTCGCCGCGAATCTACTCACTGTATTCAGCGGCGCTCGGCCAGGTTCTGGTGGTGCGGAATATTCAGCTGGACACGACTTCATTCGTCGGGGGTGAAGGGGCCTGGAACGTCGGGTTTGAAGTCACACGGCCCGCTCGCGTAGTCCTGCGGGCGGTCGGTGGCGGCATCGACCTCATTGTGGATTCCCTGCAGACCGGTACGGGAGCCGCTGTGTTCACATGGGATCTGTCCGGTGGGGGTGATTCGCTGCTCCCGCCGAACCGGTATCAGATTATCCTTCAGGCCAGCGAGGGAAACGATCAGTTCTCGGTGAGCCGGGTTGTCGAGGTCTCGCATTCGATCGTCGACACACTTCTGCAGTACACAGAGCATCCTGCGCGGGACACGCTGCCCTCGACCGATCAACCGGGTCGGAGCTGGAAACCGCTGGGGCTCGCGACCCTGTATACAGCGCTGGCATCCGGCGCGACCCTCGCACTGGAGAACTCTGCGTTAGGCAGTCCTGCGCGGAGGGAAATCGGCGGGGTTGCTCTGGTCGCGATCGTCACGGGATTCGTGCTGAGCTTGAGGCAGCCCGATCCGGTCCTGAATCCCGGCAACATCGCCTTCAATCAAATGCTGCGCGAAGACCTGGCACGGTTGAATGCCGATATCACCGTCCGCAATATCCAGATCCGAAATCAGGTTCGCGTCACCGTCACGCCGTTGCGTCCAGGTCAAGAGTGACTCGCCTCCTGTTCGTGCTTGGCGCGCTCGAGCTCGTCGCCCTGACCAGCGTCGCTGGACAGCGCGTACGCCTGCGCGTGGACGGGATCGCGTTGACGTACCAGGAGGTTGCGGGGGGTCGAGACGCGGTCGGTGCCGGCGGAGGTGGCGGCCTCGAGATCAGCCTCGGACGGTTTCGCCTCGACGGACGAATCCACTCGGCCCGGGTGGCCCCGGATTCGAGCCACTTGGCCAGCTACGATTTTACCCAGGTCGACGTGCGCATCGACTACCTCCTGACACCGGTGTTCGCGCTGGAGGTCGGCGGCGGTCGACGGTATGTGCGTCCGGAGTTCTCCGCACAGGGGGTCGGCTATACGCGGATCGGAATATTCTCTGAAAACCGGCTGCACCGGCTGGCGAGCGTGTGGGTGCGCGGTGCGTTCCTGCCCGGCCCCCGTTTTTCAGGCGGTGGAACGGCTGAGTTGGCGTTTGAGTTTTCGTTAGGCGCTGGAGTCGGTACAGCCAACGGTCGCTTTCGGTTCCACGCCGAGTTCGAGTTTCAGCGTATCGACCGTGAGGCGGGTGGCGCCGACGTTCCGATCCAGCAGAGTCTGGCGCGCACCGGAATTGCGATAGGTTTCTAGGGAATCTGCCGCACAAGTCGGGTGGTGGTCCCGAAGGACGCGTCGGTGAGCGGCTACCGCTCGTACCCACTGCCCTTTTCCGCGAACTGCAGCGGCCGGAGCGACCACCACCCGACTTGTGCTGAGTGTTCCCGGTGTAGTTCAGGACTTTGCGTCCACGTCCTCCCGAGCCAGGTCGTGCAGAGTCTTGAGTTCGATGATCTTCAGTTTTCTCTCACCCATCGGGAGTCGCACCTCGGCTTTGTGTCCTACCTTGCGGTTGACGAACGCCGCGCCCAGTGGGGAAGCCACGGAGATGTGGCCCTTGTCGAAGTCGATGGCGTCCGGAACCACCAGCTCGAAGACCTCCTCCTCACCGGTTTCGAGGTCCTTGACCTTGACCTGCGATCCGAGGCCCACTCGGTCAACCGGTATCTGCGAAATGTCAATGGACGAGAGCTTGACGAGTCTGGTGCGGAGTTGACTCAGTCTGGCGCCGACGAATCTCTGCCGTTCCAGTGCGGCGTGGTAGTCACCGTTTTCGCGTAGATCCCCGTTGGCGACGGCCTTCTCGAGGGCGGCGGGGAGGGTCACGTTCAGTTCGTGGTTCAGGGCTTCTACTTCGGCCTGAAGCTTTTCAATGACTTGGTTCAGCATAGGTCAGAAAAGATAATACAAGCGACCGGACATGTGCGCCGGATGACCTCAAAAAGGTCCAGCCGAACGAATGTTCGGTCTTTGCGGGCGTTGGCCGGTCCCAGTGACGTCATCTCCACATCATGCTCCGGATAACAAATCCAACGTTGGCTGGTCGCTCGGCCAGGCGACGCATATACCATGGGAACCATGACTCCCCGTAGCTGATCAAGACGCGCGTTGGCACGGCGGCCGCTGCCAGGCTCTGCTGTTCTTGTGCCCGTATTCCATAGAGCATACTGACCTCAAACGCTGTTCTTTGCGCGTTGAGCTGCGTGGCCGCTCCGCGGATTCTGTCGATCAGACGCAGGTCGTGGGTGGCCATGGCATGGGGCCCTCCGGCGCCGCTATGCCCGTTGGCGGATACGGTGTGCTCGAGCACTTGTCGCGCCAGTGCGAAGTAGTTTTCGTCCACATCCTGTTTGCGTGGAAATGCCAGCGAGGGGGGTTCGTTGTACGCGCCCTTCACCAGACGAATGCAACTGCCGGCATCGAGCAGTTTGGTCAAGTCGTCTTTCGTTCTGTAGAGATACGCTTGCACGCATACCCCGACGTTCGGAAAACGTTGGCGCGCTTCGTGATACTGCTCCAGGGTTATGTCAACATATTCGGACGCTTCCATGTCGATCCAGAAGAAGGTGTCCAGCTCCCCGGCGCGTTCGATCAGCCTTTCGAGATTCACGAATGAGGCACGCTTGTCGATATCCAACCCCAGCTGCGTGAGCTTCACGGAGATATGTGTGTCGATTTGGCGTTCCCGAACCTTATCGAGAACCCGCATGTAGTGCGCGACGACTTCACCAACCTCCGCCATTGAGTTGACGTTCTCGCCGAGCCGCGTAAGGATCGAGGCAATATTGCTCTCGCCGAGGTTCTCAGCGGCATCGAGGGCGGATGTGACGTCTTCGCCCGGCATGAATCGCGAGATAGCCCTCTTGGCGAAGCGCCGCTGCCGAAACTGTCGTTCGAGCCATTTGTTCTGTGAGCCCCAGAGGAGGGCATTGCGTAAGATGCTCATGTGTTCGTACGAACCGTTGCCATCTGAAGGTGGTTGCCTGTCACACAGAAGGTATGCCCGGAAGTAGGCGGAGGGGAGTAGAGAGGTGTCCAATGACCGCAAAGCCATGTCCAGGCGAAGAGCAATGAGAGTTGTATCTTCCTGGAGTTGGAACCACCTTTGACAGCCGTCTACGAAACCATACGGATCAAGGACGGTCACCTTCCCTTGTGGCGCCGCCATGTTGAGCGTCTCCGAAGCAACTGTCGATTGGCGAATCTGCCATTTCCCCCGGACCTCGACGAAGCCATCCAACGCGCCGTCCACTCAAACCAGCCCGATCATCAGCTACGCGTGACCTGGGACGGAAAATCCTTGGAGCTGGAACATCGGGACCTGCCCGGTATGGCGCCTTTCAGCGTCCAAACCGTCTCCGTGCGGCACGCGGGCTACCGGGTCAAGACGACCGATCGAGACGTGTTTGACCGGGCTCGCGCTGAAGCACGTGCCGCGGGTGCGGATGAAGGACTCCTGCTGACCAAAGACGGGTACGTGGCGGAGGGGACGCTGTTTGCCATCGGATGGATCGATACCGGAAGGGTCCGTCTACCATCGCTTGATCTCGATATTCTACCCAGTGTAGGCAGGGGGCGGGTAATAGAGGTTGCGACCGCCCTTGGTCTCCCCGTCGAGGAGGGTCGGTACCAGCTCGCGGACCTCCAGGGCCGCGCGGTGTTTGCCACCACTGCGACGCGTGGCGTGGTCCCTATCGCCCGGCTCGACGGGGTCGCGGTACAGAAGGACGAACTGGTCGAGCAGTTGGCTCAGGGCTTCTGGCGGCTGGAATCGACGCAGGGCCGCTGATGAGGGACTGCGGTCTCACTGACCGCCGGCGATGGCTTCCAACGCGCGATTGAGCGCATCGGCCGAGTCGGCGGCGGCCTGAGCGCGTCTGATGCCGCTTGCGCCGGGCAGCCGAGACTCACCGATGATGCTGTCTCGCTCCCGCTGCGAGAGCGGAACCTCGTCGTCCTTATTCTTGTCCGTGCACGCGGCCAAGAGCGCTGCCGCCGTCACGGCTACCAGGGCTGCTTTTCTCATAGTTACTTCTCCGTGCTACCATTCAAACCAATGATCGGCAGCCCTGCTCAGAGGCTGAATCGGCCATGGATCCTGGAACTCTTTCGAGACCGAGGTTTGGTTGACCAGACGGGTGCCCGGCGCTACCATGATCCAGCCCCAGTCTCGGGGCATTTTCCCGGAAAAAGACCACACCACAGGGCGATCATCAGCGAGCGAATGAGAAACGGCGGTAACCGATCACGGTGGACTCTACCGCACGGTGTACCGACGGCGATGTTGTTGGTCCTGACCATCACCGGCTGTCAGGGTCCGTTCCCGCAGAGTACGTTCGAGCCAGTTACCTCCTTTGGTGAATCAGCGAGTCAGCTGTTCTGGATGATCTTCTGGTTTGCCGTCGTGGTGTTTGTTCTGGTCGAGGGTGCCCTCCTCTTCGCGATCATCCGTTACCGGGCTCGCCCAGACGGTCCTGAACCAAAACAGATCCACGGTCATACGGCGCTGGAGATCGCTTGGACGCTGGCTCCGGCCTGGATCGTCGCGCTGATTGCCGTTCCGGCCATTGAGGCGATCTGGGAAGAGGCCGCACCCGCCGCGGAGGGAGCCCTGGTCATTCAGGTCACCGGACACCAGTGGTGGTGGGAGTACCGATATCCCGAGTACGGAGTCATCACGGCGAACGAGTTGCACTTACCCGTGGGTCGGCCCGTGGAGTTGCAGATGACTTCGGCCGACGTCATCCACTCCTGGTGGCTGCCGCGGTTTGGCGGGAAGAGGGATCTGATGGCCGGCCGGACGAATCGTCTGGTGTTCACCCCGGATTCCGTGGGTGAGTTCACCGGTCAATGTGCGGAGTTTTGCGGCGTCTCCCACGCCAACATGCGAATGCGCGCGACGGTGACCACGCAGGGGGAGTTTGATAGCTGGGTTGCGTCGCAGACGGCGGAGCCAACGCCACTCGATTCACTGACGGACCTGCAACGCAGGGGTCACGAACTATTCATGACGGCTCGACAGCCGGCTTCCAATTCGTGTTTGGCCTGTCACGCTATCAGCGGAAGATCATTTGGTGTGCTGGGTCCGAATCTCACGCACGTGGGAGCCAGAAGTACGCTTGCTGGGGGCTTGATTCCAAATGACGCGGAGAACCTCGCGAGTTGGCTGCGCGATCCCTCCGCAATCAAACCAGGCACCGACATGTTGAAGGGTGACGGCTCCGCCGTTGGCATGCCGACGGTTGGTCTCACGGAAGATGAAATCACGGCCCTGGCGGCCTATCTCCAGAGCCTGAGGTAGTCGATGGGTACAGCCGCCACCGCTCACTCCATGATTCAACACGCGGGATCACCCACGGGGATCTGGAGCTGGATAACAACGACGGATCACAAACGGATTGGGATCCTCTACGGTGTGTCGGCGTTTGTGTTTTTCCTGGTGGGTGGTCTCGAGGCGCTCATCATGCGGGCGCAGTTGATGAAGGCGGACAACACGCTGGTTTCCGCCGAAGCGTTCAATCAGCTGTTCACGATGCACGGTACCACGATGATCTTCCTGGCCGTGATGCCGTTGTCCGCAGCATTCTTCAATTTCGTGGTCCCTCTCCAGATCGGGGCGCGGGATGTGGCATTCCCGCGGCTCAACGCGTTCAGTTACTGGGTCTTCCTTCTCGGTGCCCTGTTTCTCAACTCCAGCTTCATTTTTGGTGCGGCGCCCAATGGTGGCTGGTTCGGATACGCCAACCTGACCTCGGCACAGTACTCGCCCGGCATGAATATCGATTTCTGGGCATTGGGGCTGCAGATCCTCGGCATCGCGTCGCTGGCGGCCGGGTTCAACTTTATCGCGACGATCATCAACATGCGCGCTCCGGGCATGAAGATGATGCGCATGCCGATCTTCACCTGGATGACGCTCGTCACACAGATTCTGGTGGTGACCGCGTTTCCCGTGATCACGGTTGCGTTGGTGTTCCTGACCTTCGACCGCCTTTTCGGAACGAATTTCTACAACGTGGCCGCGGGTGGTGACGTCCTGTTGTGGCAACACCTGTTCTGGTTGTTTGGGCATCCGGAGGTGTACATCATCATCCTGCCGACCATGGGGATTGTCTCTGAGGTGTTGCCGACCTTTTCTCGCAAACCGTTGTTCGGCTACGCCGTTGTGGTCTATTCCGGATGTCTGATCGGGATCATTGGATGGGGCGTCTGGAGCCACCATATGTTTGCCGTCGGGTTGGGTCCAATAGCTGACACCTATTTTTCCGGTATGACCATGTTGATTGCCATTCCAACCGGAGTAAAGATCTTCAACTGGATTGCGACCATGTGGGGCGGTCAGGTACGGTACACCACCTCTATGCTGTTTGCCATCGGTTTTGTGGCCATGTTCATCATTGGCGGCATTTCAGGAGTGATGCACTCGGCAGCGACTTCGGATCTGCAACAGACGGACACATACTTTGTTGTAGCGCATTTCCACTACGTACTGTTTGGTGGCGCAGTGATGGGGCTCTTTGCCGGCATCTATTACTGGTGGCCCAAGATCTTCGGACGTCTGCTCAGTGAACCACTTGGGAAAGTCCATTTCTGGATGATGGCCATCGGCAGCATGGTGACGTTCTTCCCGATGCATTGGATTGGCATGCTGGGAATGCCCAGGCGGGTCTACACGTATTCGGCGGAGCTCGGACTGGAAAGCTCAAATTTCGCGGCCACGATCGGTTCGTTCATCATTGGCCTGTCAATGTTGTTGTTTGTCTTTAATATCATCCGATCCGTCCGGCGGGGTCCGATTGCAGGAAGGAATCCGTGGGGGGCAGCAACACTCGAGTGGGCAACGTCGTCGCCGCCTCCCGTGTACAACTTCTCCATCCTGCCAGAGGTGCACAGCCTCCATCCCCTGTGGACCGAGGGCGGCGTGAATGCCATCCCGGATGAGCCACCCGGACCCGTTCACGTCCCCGGAGGATCGTACTGGCCGCTCGTGACCGCCATCGGTGTGATCATCTTCTTCCTTGCACCGCTGCTACACATGCTGTGGCCCGCGCTCGTTGGTGGAGCATTGACGGTGTTTGCCGCCTTCAACTGGGCCTTTGAGCCGTTTGAGATGTAGGCGATGAGTAACACCGCTGCCGCCCACTATACGAGCACCGGGCTCGATACGAGAAAGATCGCATTCTGGACCTTCATTGGATCGGAATGCCTGCTCTTTGGTACGTTGATCTCGACGTATCTGGTTTATGAGGGGCGGAGCGTCGTCGGTCCCACGACGCAGGAGATTCTGAACCTCCCGCTGACGACCATATCGACCTTCGTGCTGCTCATGTCGAGCCTGGCGATGGTGCTGGCGTTGGCCGCGGTGACCAGCGGGGACAGGAAGTATTCCATCGTCTGGCTGGCAACAACGGCGCTGCTGGGCCTCGTGTTTCTCGGGTTCCAGGTTGTCGAATTCACGGAGTTCGTGCATGAGGGCCTCACAATCTCGACGAACCTCTTTGGATCAACCTTCTTCACGCTCACAGGATGTCATGGACTCCACGTGGCGGTTGGCGTAATCTGGCTCACCACGTTGACGATTCTCGCATTCCGTGACAAACTCGGGCCGGAGAAGGCCATGAACGTCGAGATCTGCGGCCTCTATTGGCATTTCGTCGACGTCGTTTGGATCGTCATCTTCACCGTTGTGTATCTGCTGCAGCGTGGGGGAATAAGATGAACGAAGAAAACGCGGAACACGTGCACCCCGACAATAAGACCTATCTGTTCATTGCCGCGATACTCACGGCGGTTACCGGCATAGAGTTCGGGTGTCTCTATATTCCGGCGCTGGCGCCGATTGTGGCCCCCCTGCTTCTCAGCCTCTCGGCAGGGAAGTTTGTTCTGGTGGTGGGCTACTACATGCATCTCAAACCCGATCCTTCACTGTTCAGGTGGGTGTTTCTCGTGCCCCTCGGATTGGCTGCCATCGTCATGCTGATGCTGTTAGGCCTGATGCGTTAAGT
>Ga0302046_10004303_pt1 | contig 12684 bp, 10 predicted proteins | sample RVTome_11_FD_200261 | JGI IMG/M metagenome (GOLD analysis project Ga0302046, IMG submission 200261) | Soil microbial communities from uranium-contaminated site in the Upper Colorado River Basin, Wyoming, United States - RVT147D111 (version 2) ...
CTTTCCCACGCACGTCGCGCCAACTCGTGCCGGAAGGCGAGCCAATGCGCGCTCGGGACGAGCAGCCCCGCACTGACACATTCGGCGATCTCTTCGGACGCATTGCCAACGACTCGTTCCAGCAGCCAGCGCTCGGTTCGCCCCGGAACGCTGGCGACGATGTCGAGCAGACGCCGCGCATCGTCGGAAAGCCGTCCCGCACGCGCCAGCACGGCATCGCGAATCGAGATCGGAACCGCGTCACGGTGTGCGGCAAGGACTTCCGTGACGAAGAACGGGTTGCCGCCCGTAAGCGCATGAAGCCCGGCGCCCGACCGGCCAGACCGCCGCGCCAGTTCCTCTACCGCAGCTTCACTCAGGAGCGGAAGCTGGATCCGGCGGAACGTGGCGCGCGGGAGCTCGCCGAAGAGCTGGTGCAGCCGGTGGTCGGCGTCGATCTCATCATCCCGGTACGTGATGATGAGAAGTCCGCGCGTCTGCGCGATGCGTCGGCCCGCGAACTTCAGCAGGTCGAGCGTGGCCTCGTCGGCCCACTGGACATCCTCGAACACGATCGCCGTCGGAACGGATGCAACCTCCATCTCCTCGAGAAAAGCGCGGAACACGCGATCGCGTGCGGCGGCCGCGTCATAAGCCTTGCGCAACGGCCCATCGCTCTGGTGCACGATGTCGAGCAGCGGGCCGAGCGGCCGGGGCGTGAAGAGGGAATCGCACACGCCGCGCAGGTGGCGCGCGGCGGTGCGCGCGGCAAAGTGGTCCACGACCGCACTCTTCCCCGCACCCGCCTCGCCGCACACGGCCACGAGCCGCCCGCCTCCGCTCGTGGCGGCGCTCAGCAGCTGCGTCAACTCCTGGAAAATGGCGTCGCGCTCGAGGAGTTCCACGGGAGCTTCCTGCTTGAGCCGTTAGTTGTTCAAGATACGTTCGACCGAGGCCGCGCACAGCGGAATCGCGGACGTCGTCTGGCGACACCTGCCTCGGCCAGGCAGATTCGCGCCATGCGCGTTTCGCTCCTCTTCCCGGTCTGCCTGTCTCTTGTCAGCTTCGAACTGCACGGGCAGCAGCTCCCCCTCTGCGCTGATGCCGAACGCTTCCTGGCCGAAGACCTTCGGATGGCCGTGCAGACGGATCCGGATACAATCGAGGATTGGCGCACCGGCGGGCGCCTGGCCGGCTGCCGCATCACCGCCGCCGCGCTTACCGCGATCGGACTGGCAACCGAGGCCATCCGTTTCTACGAACGCGTGAGACAGGCCGGCTGGTCCCGGACGCCCGATCCACAGGACTCCCCCCGCGAATCTTCGCTTCGCTTCAGGAAAGGCGGGAGCGATTGCCTTTTCAATCTCTACGAGGGGGCTTTGCTGCTGACCGATGCCGAGAGGCTCGTCAGCGCCGCGCGTGTTCCCGCAGCCGGTGAGTCCCGGTTTGGCGTCTTCGTCATGTGCGTGCCCGCCCTGCCCGCCAGAGTACTCGCCGACGGAGTGATCTGACGGTGGCACGCGTGTTCAGGTGAAGGTTGTCACGAACGGGGTCTGTTGACCGGATTCGACGGCGAACCCTCCAAACGAAGTCGCCGGCCGAATTCTGGACGGTTGACCGCGCTATGGGCGGCGAACGTTCCAAGCGTCGAAGTCGCCTGGCATGCGTGGCGGATTGACGGCGCGATCAACGGCGAACCTTCCGAATGTCGAAGTCGCCGGCCACGCGGGGAGGATTGAGCGCGCTGCTGGCGGGCACCCCTCCGAACACGCCGAACGTTGGCGTTGCCATCAGGTCGACGGTTTCTGTCGAAGTCGCCGGCCCGCGTGGTTCTTTGTTGAGGGAGGTGCGATCTGTCACTATCCCGGGCACTGCCGGCCAGCGGCGCTGAAATGCAAGGGATGCGCCCGGCGATTTACAAGGTTGGTGCGTTGGTGAGCGCTGGCTGGCGCCGATGGGTTTCGGTACTCGATCTGGCACTTGAAAAAGCGAAGTGGTTCGGTGCGTTCCAACGCTCTATGGCCGCCGGCCTCGATCGACCTCACCGGCGAAGGCAGGTTCGATGTGCTGACCGACCTGCGCGCCAGAGGAGGAATTGCACCTGGCGGCCGCGTTCTCACGGGGCCTTTCCTGCTGCCTGTGAGCGGCATCCTTTCCGCGAACCCTGACGCGCGATTTCACCCCACAGTCGCGATGCCTTGCGCAGATTGTAGTTTGAATTTACAATCTGCGCATGATTCCCCGTACGCTGGCCCCACCACTCGTGGCTGTCGCGCGACGGATGCCCGCAGTGGCGGTCACGGGGCCGCGCCAATCCGGGAAGACCACGCTCTGCCGCGCGACATTCCCACACATCGAGTACGTCTCGCTGGAACCACTCGACGTCCGTGATTTCGCGCTGTCCGACCCACGTGGGTTCCTGGCCCGATATCGTAGCGGTGCGGTGTTGGACGAGGTGCAGCGCGCGCCGTCGTTGTTTTCATACCTGCAGGAGGAATTGGATCGTGATCCGACGCCCGGTCGTTTCATCCTGACGGGTTCGCAGCATTTCGGCCTGACGGAAGCCATCACGCAGTCACTGGCCGGTCGGATCGGGCTCCTTCACCTATTGCCGCTGAGCCTCGAAGAGGTCCGGCGTTTCGATACGCCGCCGCGCGAGCTGTGGGCGACGATGTGGATCGGGGGCTACCCACGCATCCACGATCGAGAGCTGAACGCCGGCTACTGGCTGGCGGACTACGTCGCGACATACGTGCAGCGGGATGTGCGCCAAGTGCTCAATGTGGCGGACCTGGACGCGTTCACGAGCTTCCTGCGTCTGGTGGCGGGGCGTACCGGCCAGGAGCTGAACCTTTCAACACTGGGGAGTGACGCGGGCGTGTCGCACAACACAGCGCGCGCATGGCTGTCCGTGCTGGAGGCGAGCTTCGTCGTGTTCCGAGTTCCGAATTGGCATCGGAATCTGCGCAAGCGCGCGGTCAAGGCGCCGAAGCTCCACGTCGTGGATTCTGGCCTGGCGTGCCACCTGCTCGGCATTCGTACGCCCGAGCAGCTACAGTTGCATCCCCTGCGCGGTGCGCTGTTCGAGAGCTGGGTCGCTTCGGAACTGCTCAAGGCGCGCTTTCACAGGGGTCGTCCTGCCGACCTTTTCCATCTCCGGGAGGATCGCGGCATCGAGTTGGACCTGGTCGCCGAGGCGGGAGGACAGGTCTACGGCGTGGAGGTGAAGTCCGGGGCGACGCTGGCACCGGATTTCTTCCGCGGCCCTGCGCTGTTCGCGGAACGGGCTAGCAAGGCGCTACCGCACATTCGACCGGTTCCGCGACTCGTGTACGGAGGCGATCGGCGTGAGACGCGCGCAGGCGTGGAGGTGGTTCCCTGGACCGAGGTCCAGAACCTCGAGTGGTAGGCCGTGCCCGTTGCGGGACGACGATACGCTCGTGCTTTTCAGGAGCCATGCATCCGGCTCGTCGTACGCGATTGCGCCCGCTCGAAGGTCCTGATTCCGGGCAGCCATTGAGACAAGCAGGGAGGACGAGCAAGCTGGCTGCACGAGCGGATTCGGCGAAGACGCCGGAAACGTGGAACGCACGGCCAGAGCGCGCATCGAACTGCACTTCCTGTACATCGTTTGGTACTTCGGAAGGGTGGAGGCTGTTGGACTGATCGGAGGAAGAGGCATAAGATATTGCAGAGAAACAACAGACGAGAATGCGCCCGCCGCGATTCGAACGCGGGACCTTCGGCTCCGGAGGCCGACGCTCTATCCAGCTGAGCTACGGGCGCGAGAGGCCCGGGAAGCGTGTAAGCCGAGTTCTGTCTCCCTTGCGGGAGGTGGATCATCTCTCTGGGACCGCGGTTACCCGCGGCCTCGAGCAGCCTACCCGGGACTTTCCGATCCTTGCGGACCGATCGGCGCGGGCCGCGCCTCATCCCCTATTTGGCCTTGCTCCGGGTGGGGTTTGCCGTGCCGCTCCCGTTACCGGCAGCGCGGTGGTCTCTTACACCACCGTTTCACCCTTGCCTGTGCCCTCGCGGGCCATCGGCGGTCTGTTCTCTGTTGCACTTTCCGTCGCCTTGCGACGCCCGGCCGTTAGCCGGCACCCTGCCCTGCGGAGCTCGGACTTTCCTCGACGACCCTTCGTCTGTCGACGTCGGGTGCCGCGATCCACTGCTTCCCGGACTGTCAAACATCGCCGGACAGATAACCCCGCAGGCGGTCCCTTGTTCGGGCGCCGGCGGGGTCGTCTGACCTGTGAAGGATATCCGTGACCGGGATCGAAGTCAACTCACGGCATCCAGTGCCTGAGCCAGATCGGCGAGCAGGTCGGCTGCGTGCTCGCAGCCGGCGGACAGACGGATGAAGCCTTCGGCGACGTCGTCGCCACCCCAGCGCGCACGGCGCTCCGCCGTGGTGTGGAGTCCGCCGAAGCTGGTTGCTTCGACGACGATCCGGCAGGCGCCGAGGAACTGCTCGGCCGCGGCGCGGCTGCCCAGCTCGAAGCTGACGACGGGGCCGAAGAAGTCCATCTGGCGGCTCGCGATTTCATACGCCGGATCGACCGGCAGCCCCGGGTAGCGCACGCGACCGACCTCCGCCCGGCCGGCAACAAACCGCGCGATGGCCAGCGCGTTCGCACACTGCCGTTCGAGCCGCAACGCGAGCGTGGAAAGCGATCGGTGCGCAAGCCACACTTCCATGGGGCCGGCGATCGAGCCGCTGCGCGTGCGCCACGTCCGGATCGCGGCCGCCCTCGCCCCATCGCGTACGGCCACGTGACCGAGCAGAAGATCGCCGTGGCCGGTCAGCGCCTTGGTGTCGGATGCCAGCGAGAAGTCCGCGCCCAGTGCGAGCGGGCGCTGGCCCAGTACAGTGGCCGTGGTGTTGTCGATTGCGACCAGTGCGCCGGCTGCGTGCGCCGTGCGTACGACCTGCGCGATGTCGCACACATCCAGGCCGGGATTGCTCGGCGATTCCAGCAGCGCGAGCTTCACGCCCGCGAACGACGTCGTCGCAATCTGCGCGGTCGGCGTGGTGCGCACCGTGATCCCCGCCGGCCCCAGCCACTCGCCGGCCAGCGTCCGCGCCGTGTAGTACGCGTCGGACGGCAGCAACAGCGTGTCGCCCGGCTCCAGCAGCCCTGCGAACAGCGCTGTTATGGCCGCCATGCCCGACGGGAACACGAGCGCGCTTCCGCCCTCCAGCTCGCTCAGTGCTGCCTCCAGCCGGGCCCACGTCGGATTGTCGTAACGGCCGTATTGCCACGCCGAGCTGGACGGATCTCCGCGCAAGCCATATACGGCCGCAAAGACCGGCCCGGGCAGGAACGGCTCGCCCTGCGACGGTCCCTCGAGGCCCGCGCGGATCACGCGCGTCGACCAGTGCAGCGTCCCACCCTCGCCCATGCTCACGCCTCCGCTCTTCTCACCCACGGACGATGCACGCGAGGCTCCGGTATCGCCGTGATGCTCTCGCGCTTCACGCCGATCAGACGCCGGCGATGCAGCCGCAGCAGTGCGTCCTGCACCGCCCGCTTCGACAGGCCCGTGTGCTCCGACAGATCACGAAGACTCACAGTCACCCTTTTGGTTCCCCCGCCGGTCAGCCGCCACAGACACAGGTACACCACGAATGCCGACGGCTGGCGATCGTGTCCGACCAGGTCCGGCATCAGCGTATCGATCACGCAGGCATCGACGGCGACCACGCTCACCCTCCGAAGTATGGCATTCGTTGCCATAGCGGCGAAAACCCGCCTTGCGCGCACGGCGCCGCACATACGTAGCGCTGGCTCGAGCTGAAGCTGGCGGGATCGGACACGTCGGTCGTGCTGTTCACGCCGGCCGAGCACCGCGACCGGATCGGTACGGTGTCGCACGTGACGTTCTGGACGGACGACGTGAAGAAGGCGCATACCGAGCTGGCATCGCGCGGGGTCGAGTTCGTGCAGGAGCCGCAATCGGTGGACTGGGGGACGGCGGCGATCTTCCGGGACGTCGATGGCAACGTGTTCGTGCTGTCATCGAAATGATGGTGGACGGTGCCGGCGTGGCGGAGCGTGTCCGTCACGCCGGTGCATGATCAATCGCCGGACTCGCCTGCTGGTTTCGCCTCCACGGCAGCGGGGCGAGGCCGGCTCATGAAGGCGAGGTGCCAGTCGTTGAAGTGGATGGCGCCGAGTTCGGCCGGTGGCGGCGCCAGGTCCGGCGAAACGAGGGGAACGGGGTCGATGAACTCGATGCCCTTTGTTTCGAGCGCGCAGCGCCACTCCTTCTCGACCCATTGCGACGTGCGTGCATTGGGCGACCAGAACAGATAGAACACATCGCTGGTGGGGATGCGCTTGTACAGCTCCTCGGCCCAGCGCTGACCGGAGCGCAGTGTGACGACGTCGAGGAAGATGTCGAGGTCGGGTGCGATCTGATGCATGCCCTGGATACGGCCGAGCACGAGGTCGCGATCCTTGCTCGAATAGGAAGCGAACGCGGTGCGGTAACGGACGACGTTCAGCTCGCCCGCAGCGATCCCGGTCGCTGGCGCTCCGACTTCGAGTGTGAAGTGAATGCGCGCGATGCGCAGACCATCGAGGTGCACGGCCACGGAGCCGGGCATGCGACCGATCTTCGTGGCTTCGGGGATGTGCACGGGGAAATCGGCATTGCCCGTATCGCCTTCCCACAGGATCACATCCTCCGGATCATCGACCTCGGCGCCCGGAATACTCAGGCGTACCGTGAGCATCGCTCCGCGGGCGACGCGCACGGGCCCCTTGCTGCGGGCCTGAATGTCGTCGCCGTATTCTTCGCGCGCGCGCTCGATGACCTGATCGCGGCTGTCGCCGAGGTGTGCCCACACACCCAGCACGAAGAACGAGCCGGGTGCCACCGATGCGGGCGTCGTGATCGTGAAATGGACGTGATCAGTGATGGCGTCGGGCAGGTCCGCGCTGAGGTCCTTGCCCTCACCTGATCCTCGACCCGTGCCGCTTCCGACGGCGCGTGTAGCGCCCCGGTCCGTGTTGCCGCCACCCGTCGTTCTGCCGGCTCCAGGGGTAGCGCCTCGGACACCCCTGGTCGGGGCTGCCGGCTGCGGCTCGATTTCGAGGTTCACACGGGCGGGCGGCTTCTCACGTCGGAACGTCGCCGCGCCGCGGGATGCGCCGCGGGATCCGCGCGACGGATTTGCCGGCTGTGACGAATCGGATTCATCCGGACTCGATCCGCCCGGCGCGGGCGATTTCAGCCGCGGTCCGCCGGGTTCGCCTGCGGACTCGACCGATGCGGCCATGCGGTACGGCCGCGCGATGACGACCGGGGCGCGGGCCGCGCTGCGCGTGACGCCCTCGTCTGCACCGACGATGCGGCGCAACGCGTTGGCAATGCGAGTGACGTCCTGCGGCGTGATCGGCCGCTGCAATGCATCGGCAAGGCGAGTAACGATCGGTCCGAGCGCTGCGGACGAAGCGGGCTGCCCGGGCTCGCCGCCGGTGGTTTTGCCATCGGCGGGAAACGTGCCCAGCAACACGGTGACACCGGTCGCCGCTTCGAGGCTGCGCCGGGCGCGTTCGTGGCGGACGGCGTCTTCGGTCGCAGCAGGCGTCGTCGCCAGAATGAAGGCGGACATGCCGTGCTCACGGACGAGTCGCGCGACCATGGGCAGCAGCAGGCTGGCCGCTTCACCGCCGAGTCCCGCAGTCAGGATGACCGTGTCGGCACCGGCAACGTGCGGCAGGAACAGCGTCTCGATGCGAACACGCGCGTTCGCAATGGCCGTGTCCATGTCGGCGCTCGCCAGTGATACGGTGATCCGCACCTGCGCGGCACTGGCCAGCAGTGCCGCATCATCCGTGTCGATGCCGACCAGTAGTGGCGCCGGCGAGGCGCGTGGCTGGATGAGGCCCAGCACGTGGAGGCCGCTGCCGCCGATGCCGATGACGATGATCCGCTTCATGGCGGTGTCGCGTTCGGGTGTCAGAAGGCAGAGTGGCCGGTCAGGTCCTGCCCGAGAATGAGGCCGTGCACGTCGTGTGTGCCTTCGTAGGTGTAGACGGACTCGAGATTCGACATGTGCCGCATGGCCGAGTACTCGACGAGAATGCCATTGGCGCCCAGCAGGCGGCGCGCTTCACGCGCGACGTCGCACGCCATGTCGCAGTTGGCGCGCTTGGCGAGCGAGACCTGCTGCGGTCGCACGCGCCCGCCATCCTTGAGGCGTCCCAGCTGCAGACAGAGCAGCTGGCCCTGCGTGATGCTGGTCAGCATGTCGGCGAGTCGGACCTGCTGAATCTGGGTGGCGCCGATGGGCCGGTCGAACATCACGCGCTCCTTTGCGTAGCGCCGCGCTTCATCGAAGCAGGCCATGGCGGCGCCCACCGCACCCCATGCAATGCCGTACCGTGCCTGCGTGAGACACAGCAGCGGACTCTTGAGTCCGCCGGAGCCCGGGAGCACCGCATCCGCGGGTACGCGCACGTCCTGCAGCGCCAGCTCACTCGTGTCGGACGCGAGCAGCGAGAGCTTGCCCTTCTGGTCGCGGGCACTGAAGCCGGGCGTATCGGTCGGCACGATGAAACCGCGGATCGATGCGACGTCGTCCAGCTCGCCCGTCTTCGCCCAGACAATCGCGATGTGCGCCATGGAACCGTTCGTGATCCACATCTTGGCGCCGTTCAGCACCCACGCGTCGCCATCGCGACGTGCCGTCGTGATCATGCCGGCCGGATTCGAGCCGTAGTCGGGCTCGGTCAGTCCGAAGCAGCCGATGACCTCGCCCTTCGCCATGCGCGCCAGCCACTGGCGTTTCTGCTCGTCGCTGCCGAATGCGTGGATGGGATACATGCAGAGCGCGCCCTGCACGGACGCGAACGAGCGGATGCCCGAGTCGCCGCGTTCCAGCTCCTGCATGATGAGCCCGTAGGCAACGTTGTTGATGCCGGCACACCCGAACTCCTCCGGCAGGTTGGCGCCGAGCACGCCCAGTTCCGCCATCTGCGGAATCAGCTCCTTCGGGAATCGCCGTCCGATGTACGCTTCCTCGATGACGGGCAGCAGGCTGGCGTCCACCCATTCGCGGACGGTGTCGCGGATCATGCGCTCCTCTTCGGAGAGGAGCGCGTCCAGCTCGTAGTAGTCGATGCCTTCGAATCGGCGCATGTGCGTGCGTTGGCGGTGGTGCCTCGTGGACGTCGGACGGCGGGAAGTTACCAATCCGTGCGAAGCCGGGCGAGGGCGGGCGGATCAGAAGCGAAAGCTGAGCGCGTAGAGGATCAGGCCGATGGGCGTCGCCAGCCAGTACTCGCGCGGCATGACGCCCCACCAGGTGTGCCGATGCCAGCGGATCCGGTCGGCGCGGAACGCCCGCCAGCCGTAAGCCGGATTGATGATGAACCAGAAATAATCCTCCAGCATCCAGAACAGCACGAGGAACGAGAGCAGTCGCAGCTCCGTGCCCGCCGTGATGCGCAGCAGGCCAATCGCATACGGCGTGTGCAGCATCAACGCAATGAAGAGGTGCAGGTAGAGATGGTAGCCGGTGAGCGCGCGGCCACCGAGCACGAAGCGTGTGAGCGGTGTGTCGATGCGCCAGGTGGGCAGGTTCTGCGCCCAGCCAGCCGCCCCCTCGATCTGCACCTCGAGGTGCGCCATGACAATGGCGGTGGCCACCAGAAACACTGCAAACGAAACGTGCTGCAGCACGATTACCATTCCCGGATGTCAGTCATGCGCGGACAGCGCGCGGCAAGGTACGGGCCGGGCGCTGTTTTCGCCGCCCCGGCCCGAATGTGGTCCGAAACGGTTACAGGCGAGGCCGGTTCGTCGTTACACTGCCGCGCGAGGCTTCAGCGGCAACGTCTCGGGGAGGAGCCCATGTGCGGGCGTGATCCGGTCCTGATCGTCTCGGCATCCGCGGGTGCAGGTCATGGGCGCGCGGGCGAGGCGCTGAAGGCGGCCTTCGAGGTGGCGGGCACGCCGGCGGACCACATCGACGTCCTCGGGCTGGCGCCACGCTGGGTCAGGGTCGCCTACGGCGGCGGATTCAAGCTGCTGGCCGCCCGCGCGCCGCGTATTTGGCGTGGCATCTACGTTCTTTCCGATGGTCCGGCCGTCGATGCGGCCCGGTGGGGTCCGATTGCGAATCGCATCCTGTTCCGCGCGTTCCGTCGCCTGCTCGCGGCCGGTCGCTGGCGTTACGGCCTGTGCACGCACTTCCTGCCCACACAACTGGCAGCGGGTTCCGCCGGCACACCGCCGTTCGCTCTCGTCATGACCGATTTCACGCTGCACCGCTACTGGGTTCAGCCACGGGTGCGTGACTATTTCGTGCCGGTCCAGGCTGCTGCACGCGGTATCCGACGACGGCTGCCTCGTGCGAACGTGACGGTTACGGGGATTCCGGTCGCGTCACGGTTCGCGGCTGTCGATCGCGCCAGTGCACGCGCATCGTTCGGACTCGACCAGGATCAACCAGTCGTCCTCGTCATGGGCGGCGGCTTCGGGCTCGGCGTGGACGGCACGGCGGAGGCCGCATTGGCGGCGCCCGTCGCCGGCATGCACGTATTCGCCATCTGTGGCGGCAATGCGGCCGCAAGATTGCGCCTCGAGGCGCAGGCAGCTGTCGATCCTCGCCTGAGTGTCTGGGGCCACGTCGATGATGTCGAGCGGTTCATGGCCGCCGCGGACGTCGTCGTCACCAAGCCCGGCGGACTCACGACGAGCGAAGCACTCGCCGTGGGCCGACCCATGGTCGTGACCCGTCCGCTTCCCGGACACGAGGAAGCCAATGCGCGGTTGCTCGTCGATTCGGGCGCTGCGCTCGCTGCAGCCGACGTCGCTGAAGTGACTGCCGCGCTCACGCGTATCCTCGATGCGCCGGCAATGCGCGCACGCATGGCGGATGCCGCGGCGCTCGCCGGCCGGCCGCACGCGGCGGACCGCATCGTTCGCGTCGTGCAACAACGTCTGCGGCAGCGGTTGGTGGCCTGACATGTGGGGCTGGGTCTCGCTCATGCTGGCCGATGTCCAGATCCACCCGCTGGTGATTGCACAGGCCGCACTGCTTCCGCACGATTCGCCCGCCGGCGGCTCGCCACGTCTCGGTCACATCATGGTGGAGGCCGGTCTCGATGCGTGGTGTCGCCGCCACTGGCGGCGAGCGCGGAGCATGCGGCTGTCCCACACGCTGGATGAGAAGAGCGCGGGCGTGCATCCGCGACGAGCTCGACGATGTCTACGACCTCGATCTGAAGCCAACGCCACGTGGCCGGCCTGCACCGCAACGTGACGCGCTGGTATGGGGCGTACCGGCTGCTGGCGAACCGGATCGTGAATGCGCACGCCGACGCGGCGCGCGGTGTGGCTGCGGACCCGCGCGGATGGTCGTCGGTCGCGCGACCGGGATTCAGTCGCCGAGCCGGCTGATGATGGCGGAAGCGTAGGCGTCGGTTCCCTTCGACCCGCCCAGATCCGGAGTCAGCGAATCCCTCGCCTGAAGCGTCGACTCGACCGCATGGCGAACGCGTGTCGCGACGTCCGGCTGTTCGATGTGGTCCAGCATCATGCACGCGGCGAGCAGCATGGCGGTGGGATTGGCGACACCGCGGCCGGCGAGGTCGGGCGCGGAGCCGTGGACCGGTTCGAAGATCGCGGCGTCCTTACCGATGTTTCCGCCCGGCGCCATGCCGAGACCGCCGACCAGACCGGCCATCTGATCGCTCAGGATGTCACCGAACATGTTCTCCATGACGAGCACATCGAACTGGTAGGGATCGAGCACCAGCTGCATTGCTGTTGCGTCGACGATCCGTTCATCGAATGCGATGCGGCCCGCGTACTCGCCGGCGACCCGCTTGCCCGCCTCGAGGAACAGACCCTGCGTGTATTTCAGGATGTTGGCCTTGTGCACCAGTGTGACACTGCGCCGGCCATTGGTGATCGCGTATTCGAACGCGTAGCGCACAATGCGTTCGGCACCGAAGCGCGTGATGATCATGACGGACTCGGCCGCCGCCTTGGGATCGTCGCCCATACCGATGTAGTGCTCGACACCGACGTAGAGGCCTTCGGTGTTCTCGCGGATCAGAACGAGGTCGATGTCCTCGTAGCGGCCGCCGGTCATCAGTGTGCGCGCGGGCCGCACATTGGCGTACAGGTCGAATTCCTTGCGCAGCGTCACGTTGATCGAGCGGAACCCCACGCCGATCGGCGTAGTGAGCGGTCCCTTCAGCGCAACGCGATGTTTGCGAATGGAGGCCAGCGTGCCATCGGGCAGCGGTGTGTGGTATTCCTCGACGGCTGCCATGCCTGCGAGCTGACGATCCCATTCAATGCGTGCACCGGCAGCGTCCAGCACGCGCACGGTCGCTTCCGTGATGGCCGGCCCGATGCCGTCGCCGGGAATGAGCGTGACGACCGTGTTCATTGCGACGTCGTCCGGTTGAATCAGCCCGTGACGCGCTGCGCGAGCGCGCCCGCGGCGGATGCCGCGACGCCGGTCGAGCCCTGTGCTCCCGGCTGTCCCGCGACGGCGCCGAGCCAAAGCACGCGGCCGCCCATCGTGTCGATCAGCGCGACCATGATCTCGACACGGCCCGAACCTGCGCCGTCCGGCTTGTATTCGGCGGCCACCGGAACGAGCGCCCAGCGCGCATCCACGAGATTGGCCAGCGCGTGCAGCTGGCCGAACAGCGGATCACCGATGTTCTCGAC
>Ga0302046_10004304_pt1 | contig 12683 bp, 6 predicted proteins | sample RVTome_11_FD_200261 | JGI IMG/M metagenome (GOLD analysis project Ga0302046, IMG submission 200261) | Soil microbial communities from uranium-contaminated site in the Upper Colorado River Basin, Wyoming, United States - RVT147D111 (version 2) ...
TCACGATGGTATATTGGAAGCGATCGGTGCCCGATGGGATGGTTTACGCATGGTCAAACAAGTTGGCAGGTTTGCCGGCGTTGAGACGTTTCCAAAAGCAGTCTATTAGTTCGTAAAAAGGAAAAAGCTCTGGCAATGAACAAAACGATCAGCAGTCAGATTTGCCGAGCCGCGGAATTCGAATCCCTGGCTTCCTTCCGAGAACTTATTGATGCCACTTGCACAGGTCGCGCAGGTCTTGACGAAAATACCGTCTACGATCTCAAGTTGGCAGTCGATGAAGCCTGTACAAACATCATCACGCATGGCTACGCCGGTAAGAACCCCGGCTCGATTATCCTTAATATGAATGTGAGCGAGAATCAGATTGCCATAACCATCACCGATTTCGGTCACCAGTTTGAACCGGTGGAGGGGCTTGCGCCGGACGTACAGGCAGGATTAGAGGAGGATCGCCTGGCAGGTGGTTTTGGTCTTTATTTCATTTACCAAACCATGGATAAAGTCCAGTACGAAACAACCGAAGATGGCAATCGGCTAACCCTGATTAAGAGGCTTTCCGTTTTGGAAGAAGAGGAACAATGAGTGTGGAGTTAGATTCTAAGCATTTTGACCAGATGACGGTGATCTCTATTGCAGGGAGTATTGACGCCCTGACTGCAGCGGCGGTCACAAAATATTTCAAACAAGAACTGGAGGGAGGCCATCCGCGCATCGTGGTAGATCTATCCGGTGTGGATTTCATGAGCAGCGCCGGACTGCGGGCTCTACTGGCAGCCCTGAAACAGAGCCGGCAGATGAGTGGCGACTTGTGCCTGGCAGCCGCTAAACCGGGCGTCGAGAGAGTTTTGAAAATGTCCGGCTTCACGAGCATCTTAAGGACATATACAACTGTGGACGAGGCCATGGCCCATTTTGGATAGAAATTAACGGGCGATCTGGTTTCAGGTAAGAAGCTGATCACGAGGAGAGATATGCGCCAAGTTGACCGAGTTACAAAGCCGAAAAAAGTCGCCCTGGTTATCGGATCAGGAAACGTGAAATGCGCAGCCGCGCTCGGGCTCTGGAAGGTCTTGCACCGCGAGAGAATCGATATTAATATGTACGTGGGATGCAGCGGGGGAAGCTTGTTCGCCTCCACGATGGCGCTCGGGTACGATGTAGACGAAAGCATCGCAATCACACAAAGTTTGTGGAACCGGACAATCACTGCCAAAAAGGACTGGTCCTCTCTATTGAGGGCCTTCGTGCCTCTTCTGAGCTTTGACGAACGCTTTGGCATGATCGATGACCGGGCGATGATGCGCAGCCTGGAAATTGTTTTTGGGGAAGAGACATTTCGCGATGCCAGGACGCCTCTATTCATTATGGCAACCGACTTTCACAGTGGTGAGCCGTCTGTGTTTCAGGATGGGCGCTTATTGGATGCCATCCGGGCCAGCATAACCCTGCCGTATATATGGAAACCCTGGAAAATCGGGGATCGCTACTATGTCGATGGCTCGTTATCCAACCCAATGCCGGTCGATGTCGCCATCAAGGAAGGCGCAGATGTGATCCTGGCGGTAGGTTTTGAAAATCCGTTTCCGAAGGAGATTAAGTCCGTGACCAGGTTTGCATTCCACATCGACACGATTATGACCAACAACCTGCTGAGAGCAAACTTCGCCTTTCAAAACCTGGCGCACCACGCGGAAATTGTCAGCATATTCCCTGAATTTGATCGCCCGATAAATCTGTTCAGCACCGATCAAATCCCCTATGTAATCGAGCAAGGAGAACGATCTATGGAAGATCGCCTGCCCTATCTGCTTCAGATTCTGGAAGAGATGCCGAGCCAGGTTTGACTTCTAAATTAAGGAGAAAATATGTTCATCAAGGTCGCAAAAAGCAATTGGCACTGGCATATCCTTCCAATCGCAATGGCAATGATTTTTATCGGGCTTCTATTCGTTGCTGCGCCAGAGCATGTCGGAAGGGCATCCACCATCATTACTGTCAACAGCGCCGAAGACAACCTCAAGAACGATGGCTTCTGCACACTGCGAGAGGCCATTATCGCAGCAAACAAGGATCAGCGATCCGGCAGTAAGAGCGGAGAGTGTGCGGCAGGGAGTGGCGCCGATGAAATCATCTTGCCAGCCGGGACCTACAATTTAACGCGCACCGATTCCGGCTTTGAAGATTCCTCCTCCACCGGGGACCTGGATATCACCAGCGATATAAAAATCACCGGGGCGGGCGCGAATGTTACCTTGATCAATGCCATCAATTTTAAAGACCGGGTGATCCATGTTTTATCGGGAAATGTATCCATCTCAGAGGTCATGATCTCCGGGGGTAATGTAATCAATGGAAACGGCGGCGCCATCGAAAATCGGGGCACGCTGGCTTTAACGAAGGTTTCTCTCAATGAGAATCGAGCCAGTGGGAACGGTGGGGCTATATTTAACTCGGCAGGAGCCGGATTCACCGCCGCAAAAAGTGTATTGCGCGCGAATTCAGCATTGGGAGAAGGGGGCGGTTTTGCGAACGCCGGAACAGCCGCCATTCAAAACACAACGATCAGTGGCAACCTTAGTAATGGATCCGGCGGCGGAATTTTCAATACGGGCAGTCTGAGCTTAAATAATGTAACCGTCGCAAACAATACGGCGGACAGCGATACGAACGAAGCCGGAAATGGCGGCGGGATCTTCAACCAGACCGGTGGAACCATCAATGTCCAAAACAGCATCGTTGCGGCCAATCATGACCAGAGCCCGGTCGAAAAACACCTGGACTGTTCGGGGACACTAAACTCACTGGGCTACAACCTGATCCAGAGCCAGGCAGGATGCACGATTGCGGGAATCGCGACCGGCAACCTGCTCGGAGTGGAGGCGAAGCTCGAACCGCTGGGCGATTACGGCGGCCCAACCCTGACCCATAACCTGGCCGGCGACAGCCCGGCAATCGACAGCGGAAACCCTGGAACTCCAGGGAGCGGTGGAAGCGCCTGCGAAGCGACTGACCAGCGCGGTGTATTGCGACCCAGCGGACCGCGCTGCGATATTGGCGCCGTGGAGGTCGAACGCACCAACGCGCCTATCTTGATCCGGGCTGTGAGCGGTTCCGGCGGTACGGTTATCGATGGACGCCTATTTGGTGAATCGAACCAGACCTTTTCCCTGACCTTCTACCACGGGGAAACCTGCATTCAGGACGGTGTGGGCGCGGCTACCTTAGGACCTGTAAGCGTTACTACGGACAGCAACGGGAATGTGGTCTTCCATGAGGAGTTTTCGACGACGGTTCCAACCGGCAATTTCATCTCCGCAACAGCGACGGATGCGAATGGAAATGTCTCGCCGTTCTCAAGATGTATCCTGGTAGGGGCGGGAAACGATTCCTGGCCAAATGCCGCAAGATTAAACCCCTCCTCTAACTCCGCAGCTGTCGAGGAATACATCGACTTGCCCGGGCAGTCGCGCTGGTATAAGTTTAAAATTGATCCTGGCAGCCGGGTGATCGTCACCTTGAGCAGCCTGCCGGAAAACTACGATCTGGTGGTTTACAAAGATATCGCAAGCGCCTTTGCAAAATTAAGCAACCTGCAAGGGAATAATGATGTCGATGGTCTCACCCAGCTCAGCGCGGAATTCGCCGCCGATGCGTTTACTGCAGATGCGTTTACCGCGGATGCCTTCACTGCGGACGCCTTCACGGCCGATGCGTTTACTGCTGATGCTTTCACAGCGGACGCCTTCACTGCGGACGCCTTCACGGCCGATGCGTTTACTGCCGATGCCTTCACGGCGGATGCCTTTACAGCGGATGCTTTCACGGCAGATGCCTTTACTGCCGATGCTTTCACGGCAGATGCTTTCACCGCCGACGCCTTCACGCCGGATGCCTCCGACCTGCTGGTCCTGATTCAGGAGGCCTTCTCGAGCGCCCAGACGCGCAGCGTTCTGGCAGCATCGGCCAATCCTGGCACGCTGGATGAGCAGGTGACGGTTAACACCTGGAACAACTCCGGTGACTTTTACGTCCGTGTGCGCGGAAGGAATGGCGCGTTCAGCATCTCAGACACCTTCCAGCTTGAAGTGCAGGTGATATCCGAGATTTGCGGTTCGGTCGCGCCGGTATCTCAAGCCACGACGTTAAATGGACAACCGGGAGGCTACCACACGATCATCCTGACGGATTTGGCTCGCACGGAGGGTACTCCCGAGGAAAAATCCGTTCTCCAGCAACGGTTGGCGCAGTTTGCTGCCCGGGCAGAAGTCTCTGGTGTTGTGGTGGATGTGGGTGCAGATGCGAAAGTTCAGGCTGCCAACTCCCAGGCAGATGCGCACCCGCAGTGCCCGTATGCGAAAAACCTTGCGGCTGAAGCAATCAAGCAGGTGGTCGATAGCTACTGGAGTCACAACCAGAGCACGATGGAATATGTGGTGATCGTGGGCAATGACGACGTGATTGCCTTCTACCGCTATCCGGATAATGCTTTGTTAGCCAATGAGAAAGATTTCTGGCCGCCGGTAAAAGACGATACCACTTCGCAAGCCAGCCTGCGGTTAGGATACGTGCTCGGACAAGATTTTTACGGCGCATCCAAGACGGTAGAAATCAAAAATACCAGCCTGCCGATCCCCGACCTAGCAGTTGGCCGGTTGGTCGAGACTGCTCCCGATGTAACAGGGATGCTGGACGCGTATCTCCTCACGACCAACGGGGTGTTGGAGACGCCCGATTCTGCCTTTGTATCTGGGTATGACTTTCTCGAGGATAACGCCCTGGCTGTACAGCACGAATTCGAAACTGGTGGGACTCTTGTCGACACGCTGATCACGGACCGGGATGTATCCCCAACGGTAACTTGCAGCGACACGCTGCCTGCGGAAAATCCCTTATCGTGTTCCTGGACGGCTCAAAATCTAAAAGATCAGCTTTTCACCAACCGGCACGATCTAATTTACCTGGCCGGGCACTTCTCAGCGAACAGCGCGCTGGCGGCGGATTACAGTTCGCGTGTATTGGCGAGCGAGCTGGTGGCGGCGCCGGTTGACCTGACGAACGCACTGGTGCTCAGCCCCGGCTGCCACTCAGGCTACAATATCGTCAACGAGCACGGCATACCCCAGGTAACCGGCGAACCCGACTGGGCGCAGGCATTCGCCAGGAAAAGGGCGATCCTGATCGCCGGCACCGGTTACCAGTACGGTGAAACAGACTTCATGGCGTACAGTGAGAGCCTGTACCTGGCAATCAGCCAGCAGCTGCGCGCCGGCACCGGGCCGGTGGCAATCGGGAAGGCTTTGAATGAGGCCAAGATGGATTACCTGTCCGGAACACCGCAGCTGCGCGGCATCGAGGAGAAAGCTTATCTTGAGGCCACCCTGTTCGGCCCGCCGATGATGAGCGTCAACTTTGCGAGTGGGCGCGGTGGCGATGATAGTGAGCTTTCCAGAGTGCCGGGGACGACCGGTTACGACAGTGGACCGGGCGCAACACTCGATCTGCAATACCACGATCTGAGCGTCAATCCGGCTCTTTCTTTACACAATGATGTGGTTCTTAAAGACCCCACCACTGAAGAGACGGTGACGGTTACCTATCTATCCGGAAAAGATGGCGTTGAGACGAATCCAGGGGAGCCTGTCTTGCCTCTCGAGCTCTACAATGTAAGCGTGGCAGACCTGGTGTTGCGAGGGATCGGTCTCCGAGAAGGAACGTACAACGATTTGCACAATATCCTGCCCTATACCGGGGCGGCGGTAACCGAGATCCGCGGCGTACATACCCCATTCCCCAAGGATTTCTTCTATCCGGTAACGCTCTGGAGTGCAAACTATTTTGATAAGATCGCAGACCCTGAGCAAGGTTCGACGCGCCTGGCCGTCACCCCGGCGCAACACCGCTCGAGCGAAAGCGATCCGCTTCTTTCTACCCTGCGAGCGTTTTCGAACATGAAGTTCCGGCTGTTCTACAGCGCCAACACGCAGACATACGTTGGTGGCAGCATCCCGGCCGACGCGGCCGCGCCATCGATTGCCCAGGTGTCGGCGCCGGTGGTGAATGGAAACATCCATTTCAGCATGACGGTGCTCGGAAATCCGAATGCCGGCATCCAGGAGGTGTGGATCACCTATACCTCGACAGATCCCAGCAGCTCGCTTTACGGGAAATGGCAGTCCCTGGACTTAAGCCAAAACTTATCGAACTCCAAGCTTTGGGAGGGCGTTCTGGAGCAAGCAGCGCTCCAAGGGGCGCTGCCGGAGGACGTCCGCTTTATCGTCCAGGCCGTGAATGGCAGCGGATTGGTCGGGCTGGTGACGAATTTTGGCGCTTACTTTACCCCAGAATTGGCCACCGGCGAAGGCGAACCAACCAATCTAACCATTGAAGCGCCGGTAACCACTGAAACCTTTGGATCACGAGTGAAATTTGCCGCGACCTTGACGAACAGCAATGGTGAGGGCATCGAAGGCACCGTGAAATTCAAGCTGGGACCGCTGACTCGCAGCGCCAGGACAGGCGCCGGCGGGCGAGCCGAGGTAGACATGGTCCTCCTGGCGCAGCCGGGTGATTATGCATTGAGCGCCAGCTACGCGGGTTCGCCGGTCTTCGAGCCAACTTTCACCACGTCTGGTGGAGGCCCGTTCACGGTCACGAAACAGGTCACTACCATCGAGTTAGACCCCAACGCGGCAACCGGTAGACCGGGCGACAGCGGGCTGATAGAGGCGACGCTGCTTGCTGTGTATCGCGAGTACATTTCCTTGACGGAGTCCGTACCGTTGAGCCGACCTCTCACCCAGAAACCGCTGGTCTTTGAGGTGACCGGCAGTAATGGCTCGTTCATAGAATCGACGATCACCGATCTGTTCGGCAAGGCGAAGCTCGGCAGCCTGACATTGCCCCCCGGCAGCTATCAAGTTACGGCGTCTTACGCCGGTACCAACGACGGTTATCTTGCGAGCACAGCAACCGGAACGATCGAACTTATCAACCAACCGCCGGATTGTTCAGCCGCCAGCCCGGTGCTTGGGGGGCCTGTCTGGCCTCCCAACAATTCATTAGTGCCAGTGAATATTACCGGTATTACCGACCCTGAGGGAGATCCGATTACGATTACTTTCAACGCGATCCGGCAAGATGAACCGACCGGGAACGACAGCAACAGCCCGGATGGGTTTGGCGTAGGTACCGACACGGCACTGATCCGGTCACAACGGGATGGCAGTGGTGATGGGCGCGTCTATCACTTTTACTTCACGGCCAGTGATGGAAGCGGTGGTACATGCTCCGTTTCCTTTAATCCCGAGCAGCCAGAGAAAAGCAGCGTACGAGTTGGCGTGGTAGAAAATCAAGGAATGCCCCTGGATCCGATCGATGGCGGACCATTGTTCGATTCTACGGTATCTGGTAAATAGTATTGAAAATATATGATATAAAAGGAGGCATTAAGGAAGTTTATCGGTCAAATTTTTAATACGGTAGCAGAGACCAAACTTTTCTGCAGCGGAAGGGATTGAACGTTATCGGTGGCATGGATGTCGGAATTCAATCCAATCAATAAACGGCAGAGCAGCAACAAGAAACCGGATTTTGAAGGTGCACAGGCTTATGCATTAGGACGATTGGAACGAGAGCTGTCTCCGAAATTGTTCTACCATTCGCTGGCTCATACCCGCGACGGGGTTGTGGCGGCAAGCGAGCGATTAGCCAGCATGGAGAACGTTGACGGGAAATCTCTCGTTCTTTTGCTTACTGCAGCCTACTTTCATGATATCGGCTTTGTCGTCCAATGTGAAAACCACGAGGAGGCCGGATGCAGTATCGCTGAGGAAGCCCTGCCCGAGTTTCGTTACAGCTCTGATCAAATACTGGCGATAAAAAGAATGATCCTGGCAACCCGACTGCCACAGAAGCCGGAAACAAGGTTAGAGGAGATTTTGGCTGACGCCGACCTGGATGTCCTGGGGCGGGATGATTTTCTGGTAAGGAGCCTGGAGCTCCGGATGGAAAGAGAAGCATTTGGATCACCAACGACGGAAGCGGAATGGTACGAGATTCAATTACATTTCTTGCAGACGCATCGCTATTGGACCAGATCCGCTGAATTACTGCGAGATAAAAAAAAAGGGGAAAACATCGCTTTATTGAAGAAGTTAATCGATAGAGCTCGCCGGACCAACCATTAGGTTTTATGCGCGTTTGTTGTGCTGATCACTTATGGAGTCATTGATTGCTTATATTCCCGTTGATCGTCGCTTTGCGCTGGTTAACGGCGCGAATTTGCCTGACCGATCGAACGGTTCAGCGCTTTTTGCCGATATATCCGGTTTTACGCCGCTGACCGAAGCTCTCGTTCGAGAGTTGGGACCGCTGAGGGGCGCTGAAGAGCTGAGCCGCCATCTCAACCTTGTTTACGATGCGCTGATCAACGAGCTACATTGTTTTGAGGGGAGCGTTATCGGATTCAGCGGCGATGCGATCATGTGCTGGTTAGACGGGGATAATGGGTCCAGGGCAACCGCTTGCGCGCTTTTTATGCAGGTGGTGATGCAGCAGTTCTCTTCGGTAAAAATCACACCTGAAAAAACAGTAGCTTTGGCGATGAAGGCCGCGGTGGCGACCGGATCGGCCCGGCGATTTCTGGTTGGAGACCCGGAAATTCAGGTCATCGAGGTATTAGCCGGAACTACATTGGATCATCTGGCGGCGGCGGAGCATCATGCGAATAAAGGCGAGGTGGTGCTCGATGAAACCGCCATTTCGGCATTGGGCGATCAAGTCGCCTATGAAAGTTTTCGCCTGGATGAGAATACGGGAAGAAAGGTGGGTGTTGTCAGGGCCCTCCGTGTGCTGGTTGAACCGAAACCCTGGCCAGAAATCTCCCCCGAGCACTTTACCGAAGAAACCATCCGAAAATGGTTGCTCCCCCCAGTTTACGAGCGGCTTTCGAAAGGCCAGGGCGAATTCCTGGCAGAGTTTCGACCGGCGGTATCGCTGTTTTTGCGCTTTGGAGGAATTGATTACGACGAAGATGAAAACGCTGGCGAGAAGCTAGACGTTTATATCCGGCAAGTGCAAAAAGTTCTGCAGCACTACGATGGAAGCCTGATCCAATTGACCATGGGGGATAAAGGCAGTTATCTTCAAGCGGCATTCGGAGCACCTATCGCACATGAAGATGATGAAATCAGGGCTGTCTCAGCGGCTACGGAATTGAGGAAGATCTCACCAGCCTCCGGGTGGTCCGGTGAAGTGCAGATTGGCATTGCCCGGGGTCACATGAGAACCGGGGCATATGGCGGCACCAAACGCCGCACTTATGGGGTACTAGGGGATGAAGTCAATTTGGCGGCGCGCTTGATGCAGGCAGCTGCTCCGGGGCAAATCCTGGTCAGCCATAATGTATACGAGGATACTTGTCTGGCCTTCGATTGGAAGGGACTGCCGCCGTTCAAGGTGAAGGGCAGATCGGACGCGATTATCGTCTTCAGCCTGCTAAAAGAAAAAGAACAACCGGGGGTCCGGCTGCAGGAACCCAAGTATGCCCTTCCGATGGTCGGACGGGTGACCGAGCGGGAGCTCATCCAACAAAAATTAGATCTGGCATTTGAGGGAAAGGGCCAGATTATTGGCATAACCGGTGAAGCTGGCATGGGTAAATCCCGATTGGTGGCGGAAGCTATCGGCATCGCGAATGAGCGCCAGTTGATTGGATACGGGGGGGAATGCCAATCTTATGGTACCAGCACCAGCTACCTGGTCTGGCAGAATATCTGGCGTGGTTTCTTTGGATTGGATCCAAGCCTTACTTCAGAAGAAAACATCCGCGTGGTAGAGAGCCACCTTCGCAAAATCAATCCAAGACTCGTCGCCCGGTTACCGCTGCTCGGGGCGGTGCTGAACCTCCCAATCCCTGACAACGAATTGACCAGCGCCTTTGACGCAAAACTGCGCAAAACATCCCTGGAAGCGCTCCTCGTGGATTGTTTAAAGGATCGAGCCCGAGAGAGGCCTATTCTCCTCGTGCTGGAGAACTGTCATTGGTTGGATCCATTGTCTCATGATTTATTAGAGATCGTGAGCCGGGCCACCGTCGATTTGCCAGTGCTATTGCTGATGGCATACAGACCTTTTGATACCCAATATTGGAGGGACACGAGGGTAAGCCATCTTCCCCATTTTACTGAGATCCACCTGCGCGAATTCGCGCAAAACGAGACCGTGCAATTAATTCGTCTCAAATTGAAGCAGTTTTTCGGTGAGGATCAGGCCTTACCACCAAAACTGGTGGAGCACGTCTCTCGCAGGGCGGAAGGAAATCCATTCTATATTGAAGAATTAATCAATTATTTGCAAGACCGGGGATTAGATCCAAACGATCAGAAATCCTTGGAGGTATTGGATCTCCCCGCCGGTCTGCACAGCTTGATCTTAACGCGTCTAGACCAACGGACTGAGAGCCAGAAGATTACCCTCAAGGTGGCGAGCGTGATCGGGCGAATGTTTGTTGCCGCCTGGCTATGGGGAGCTTATCCGGAACTCGGCGATCCTGATCGTATTAAAAAGGACCTGGATATTCTCAGCCAACTGGAATTGACTTTTTTGGACGCTACAGAACCAGAGCTGATTTATCTGTTCAAGCACATCGTAACCCAGGAGGTCGCCTACGAGAGCCTGCCATTTGCAACGCGGGCGTTGCTCCACGACCAGATCGCACAATTTATCGAACGGAATTTCCGCGAGGATCTGGAGCAGCATATCGACCTGCTTGCCTACCATTATGAACGAAGCCGCAATGATCCCAAGAAAGTTGAATACTTGCTTAAAGCCGGCGAAGCTGCCCAGGCGAAATACGCGAATGCAGCTGCTATCGAATATTACCGCAAAGTACTGGATTTACTGCCGACGGAAGATAAAAGCAGTGTATTGCTGAAGCTGGGGCGGGTTCTCGGGCTGGTTGGCGAGTGGCAAGAAGCAGATCTTTTATACCAGCAAGCTGAAGAGATTGCAGAGCAGATGCAGGATCTCAAGACGAAAGCCTGGTGCATGACGGCTCGAGCGGAATTGTTTGGCAAACAGGGTTCTTACGCTGAGGCCGCTGAATTGCTGGACACCGCCAGGCTGATTTTCGAAGAGATTGATGAACAGGCGGGCGCCGGACAGGTACTTCACCATGCCGGGACCATGTCGGCCCAGCAGGGAGATTACGAAGAGGCGCGCCGGCTGTATGAAGTGAGCCTGGCTATCCGGCGCAGATTGCAAGATCGGCGCAATATCGCCAGTTTGTTAAATAATTTGGGTATCCTGGCCCGTTACCAGAGGAACTATGCCGAGGCGCGCGCCATTCATGAAGAGGCACTGGCCATTCGCCGTGATCTCGGCGATAAATGGGCGATCGCGGCCTCGCTGATTAATTTGGGAAATGTGGCACTTGATCAGGGGGATTACGCCACAGCCAATAACTGGCTTACGGAGGCCTTGAGCCTGCAAAGGGAAGTGGGTGATCGCTTTTTCATCGCCAATGCGGCTGAGACACTCGGAAATGTCGCCCGTGGCATGGGAAACTATGCGATGGCGCGCGAGTTGTATAACGAGAGCTTAGTGATCGACTGGGAGTTGGGCGCGAAATGGCATCTGGCATACACGCTCGAGGGTATTGGCTACCTGGAGATATTGCTCGAAAACCCTGCGCGGGCGCTGCGCTTGCTGTCAGCCGCCAGCCACCTACGCCAGTCGATAGGATCGCCCTTGCCTTCTACTGGACAGGCCGAGTTCGACAGGAATTTGCATGCAGCCCGCAGCCGCCTGAGCGCAGCCGAGCAAGAGAAAGGCTGGGCTGAGGGCCAATCTCTAACGCTGGAGGAGGTCGTTCAATACGGTTTATCCATGGATTGAGTAATCTCGGTCCAAGCCCTGTGGTATCATAGGAAAAGTTCCGTAATCAGCCGTCAGAAATCGCAAGATCAACGTTTCGACGGAGGATTTTTCGAGCGCAATAAAGGCAACGTTTTCCTGTAGGGAGATTTAGCAGGAAACGCTTCTTAATCCCCCTCAACGACATATCAACGAAATAAACTGGGGCGTGAAAGCATATTAGCATGCCACAGATTTTTCATCCCAGCACAAATGTAATATCCAAAGTCAGCATCTTTGGAGCGATTTTCTTTATTGCTGCATTTGCATGGGTGCTGACCCAGATCTTCCGCTCACCCTATGCCACGAATGTCGACGTGGCTATTGAACAGCCAGTACCCTTCAGTCATGAGCACCATGTCGCGGGGCTGGGCATTGACTGCCGGTATTGCCATTCTTCGGTGGAAGTATCACGATTCGCCGACATTCCACCGACTCATACCTGTATGACCTGCCACGTTCAGATTTGGGCTGATAGCCCGGTACTGGAACCGGTGAGATCGAGTTTTGAGACGGGAGAATCGATCCAGTGGGTCCGAGTGAATGACCTGGCAGATTTCGTTTATTTCGATCACAGCATCCACGTCGCAAAAGGAGTTGGATGCGAAACGTGCCATGGGCGGGTAGACCGGATGCCGCTCACGTGGAAGGCACATACGTTATATATGGACTGGTGCCTGGAATGCCATCGAGAGCCAGAACGTTTCGTGCGGCCGCGGGATAGAGTCTTCGAGATGGGCTGGGAGCCGGCGCAAGACCAGCTGACG
>Ga0302046_10004305_pt1 | contig 12678 bp, 13 predicted proteins | sample RVTome_11_FD_200261 | JGI IMG/M metagenome (GOLD analysis project Ga0302046, IMG submission 200261) | Soil microbial communities from uranium-contaminated site in the Upper Colorado River Basin, Wyoming, United States - RVT147D111 (version 2) ...
GCCCCGGCGGAGCCGGGTCGCGCGCTTGATCGACATGGGGGCCCCGAGATGGCCCCCAAGCCCCCGATGCTCGTCGCGCCCCGGCGGAGCCGGGTCGCGCCTCGATCATCCCCGTGGGCCTCGCGATGGCCCCATGCCGGAGCAAGCCCCGAGGGCTCGGCGCGCTGGGGCGGCGGCCGCGTCCGTCTCGGGGGGTCGACGGGATTCGGGCGGGTGTATCGCCCGGCGGTCGGGCGATGCGGGCGGGCGCGTTCGTCCGCCCCTCGCATAAGCCCTTGTCGTTGCTCGCGCCCGGGTCTGGCGCCGGGGTTGCTTCTACGGGATCGCCATGATCGCGGGACTCGAGACGCTCCGGAATGGACGGCAAGCGAGCAAGGCCATGGAGCGCGTCGACGTTCCGGGCGTGCTGGTCGTGATGCTGCTCGTCGTCGTCGGGATCGGGGCGCTGGCCGAGCTGGTCGCCGGCCGGGCGGTGGCGCAGCCCGAGACGACGCGTGCCGGGACCTGGCCGGTTCTCGTGCGGACCGCGGACGAGGCCCTGGCGCGTGGCGACCTGCCGGCCGCGCGGCGTGCCTATCGGAGCGCGATGTTCCGAGCGCGGGGCGAGCGCTCGATCGTCGGGATCCTCGAGGCGGCCGAAGGGTTCAGGGCCCTCGGCGACCGCGAGGTCGTCGAGCAGGCGCTGCGGATGGCGGCGGCGCTCGGCCCGGACGACGGCCCGGGCGTCGCCCGGGTGCAGGCGTTACGCGACAGGCTGCACGCCACCGACGCGCTGCCGATCGGGCCGCGCTGAGAGATCGCCGGTCCGGGGCCGGCGTCGTTGCGCCTCGAGGACCGTCGTGCTAGAAAAGGCCAGGCGCCCCCCATCGATACGGGGGCGCTCGTCTTTCGCCCGATGCCGTCGATCGCCGAGACCGCCACGGAGATGATCCAGTGGGTGTTCCCCGAGCACGCGGGCGCGCCCGGGCAGATCCACGGCGGGCGCATGATGCAATGGATCGCGCAGGCCGGCACGATGGCGGCGGCCCGGGTGGCGCGTGGCACCGTCGTCCTCGGCGCCATGGACGACATCGACTTCCTGCACCCGGTGAAGGTGGGGCAGATCGCCATCCTGCGCGCCCAGGTCGAGTACGTCGGCACCTCCTCGCTGGAGGTCGGTGTCCGCGTCTGGGGCGAGAGCGTGGCCACCGGCGAGCGGACCGTCACGCTGAACTCCCACCTGGTGTTCGTCAGCGTGGACGACCATGCCAAGCCCCGGCCGGTCGGTGCCTGCATCGAGCCCCGCGCCGCCGCCGAGGCGGCTCTGGTGGAGGCCGCCCGGGCGAGGCGCGAGCAGCGGCTGGCCCGCTTCGCCGACCGGGCCCGGCGGGAGGCCGACGTCGAGCGCGAGAGCGACGGGGATCTGTCATGGCGGTTCGAGTCGGCGCGCTCGGTGCTGCCGGAGGACGCGCTGTTCGCCAACATGATGTTCCCGGGCAAGATGCTGATGGAGCTGGACGAGGCGGGCGGCATCCTGTCGATGCGCTACTGCAAGGGCTTCGTGATGACGGCCTGCCTGGATGCCATGGACTTCTACACGCCGCTCTGGACCCACGAGGTGGTGACGTTCAAGGCCGCGCTCAACCACGTCGGCACCTCCTCGCTGGAGGTCGGCGTCAAGGTGCTGGCCGAGAAGCCGTGGACCGGCGAGGTCCGTCACGCCTGCACGGCCTTCCTCACCTACGTGCACCTGGGCGAGGACCTTCGGCCCCGGCCGTGCCGCCCGTTCACGCCGGGGACGGCGGCCGAGCGGCGGCGCTGGCAGGCCGCGCTCGTCCGCCGCGAGCGGCGCCTGGAGCGCGTCAAGCGGCTGAAGGCCACGCTGACCACCGTATAGCGGTGACGGGACGACGAGGGACGCCGCGGCTCCGCCGGGGCACCCTGAGCGTCGGGGTATAGAGGTAAACGGGACAAACGAGGGACGCCACGGCTTCGCCGGGGCGGCCCGAGCGTTGGGGGGAATGGGGGGCCATGTCGGGGCCCTCCATTCAAAGGAGCCACGACGATGTCAGGGCACTCCCGGTGGTCGCAGATCAAGCGCAAGAAGGGCAAGGCCGACGTGCAGCGCGGCAAGCTCTTCTCCAAGATCCTCCGTGAGATCACCGTCGCCGCCCGGGGCGGCGGCGGCGACCCCAAGGGCAACATGCGGCTGAAGGCGGCCATCGAGTCCGCCAAGGAAGTCAACATGCCGCAGGACAACATCAAGCGGGCGATCCAGAAGGGGACCGGCGAGCTGCCCGGCGAGTCGTACGAGGAGATCACCTACGAGGGCTACGCGGCCGGCGGCGTGGCGGTGCTGGTGCAGGTCCTCACCGACAACCGCAACCGCACCGCCCCCGAGATCCGCCACACTTTCGAGAAGGGCGGCGGCCACATGGGCGCGTCCGGCGCGGTGGCGTGGATGTTCGACCGCAAGGGGATCATCCTGGTGGACGCCGATCGGATCGGCGAGGACGATCTCATGGCGAAGGCGCTCGACGCCGGCGCCACCGACATGCGCCGCGCCGAAAAAGTTTTCGAGATCACGACCGGCCCTGCTGAAATGGACGCGGTGCGCGACGCGCTGGCCCGGGCGGGCGTGCCGGTCCTCGAAGCGCAGGTCATGTACGTGCCGCAGTCGACGGTGCGGGTCGAGGGTCCGACGGCCACGTCGGTGGTGCGCCTGATCGAGGCGCTGGAGGACTTGGACGACGTCCAGCACGTGTACGCCAACTACGACATCCCCGACGAGGTCCTCGAGGCCATCTCGGCTGCCTGAGACCAGAGTCCTCGGCATCGACCCCGGCCTCGTCGGCACCGGCTGGGCAGTCGTCGAGCCCGCGCCGGGCGGGGTCATTGTCGTCGACTCCGGCGTCATCGCCACCGCGGCCGGCCTTGCGCTGGAGGCGCGCGTGCACCTGATCTACGACGGCGTCGACCAGGTGCTGCGCACCCACGCGCCGTCGCTGCTCGTGCTGGAGGACCTCTACACCGAGTACCGGTTCCCGCGCACGGCGCTGCTCATGGCCCATGCCCGTGGCGTGATCTGCCTGGCCGCCCGCCAGCGGGCGGTGACGCTGCTGGCCCTGGCCCCGGCCGAGGTCAAGCGCGCGATCACCGCCAACGGCGCCGCTTCCAAGGCCCAGATCCAGACCGGCGTCCAGCGCCGGCTGGGGCTGGTGGCGGCGCCGCGCTCGTTCCACGTCGCCGATGCGCTGGCGCTGGCCCTCACCGGCCTGTCGCGACGGGGGCGGCCGGCGTGATCGCCACGCTGACGGGGCGGCTGCGCCGGCGGGCCGAGGACCGCGTGGTGCTGGAGTGCGGGGGGATCGGCTACGAGGTCTTCCTGCCCCCGCTCGCGCTGCGAGGGCTGGAGGGGGCCACCGCCGACGCCGGGGACAAGGCCGCCGAGCTGCAGCTGGTCATCTACTATCACGCCACCCGTGACCAGCCGCGCCCGGTCCTGATCGGCTTCACCTCGGACCTCGACAAGGAGTTCTTCGAGAAGCTCATCACGGTGAAGGACATCGGGCCCATGGTCGCGGCCCGCGCGCTGGCCGCGCCGGTGGCCGAGCTGGCGGCGGCCATCGCGCGCCAGGACGAGAAGTACCTGCGCGCGCTGCCCGGCATCGGGCCCCAGAAGGCCAAGAACATCGTGGCCCAGCTGCAGGCCAAGGTGGCCAAGTTCGCGCTGGCCCGCGAGGGCGCCGAGGCGGAGCCGGTGATTGGGGCGACGGTCCCGCCCGACGCCGAGGGCCTGCGCGAGCTGGTGTGGGAGGTCCTGGTCAAGCAGCTCGGCCACCGGCCGTCGGAGGCCTCCCAGCTCATCACCGACGCGCTCCGCCGGCGGCCGGACGTGCACAGCCCCGAGGAGCTGTTCGACGAGATCTACCGTGGTCAGGCGGCGGCCCGGGCGAGGTCGTGAGCGTGGGGACCGACGACAGCCGGATCCTCGGCCGCGCCGCGGTTCCCGAGGAGGCGCAGTTCGAGCGGGCGCTCCGGCCGCGCACGTTCGAGGAGTACGTGGGCCAGGAGCAGGCGGTGGCGAGCCTGAGAGTGTCGGTGGAGGCCGCCCGCCAGCGTGGCGAGTGCGTGGACCACGTGCTGCTCTACGGCCCGCCCGGCCTCGGCAAGACCACGCTGGCCGGCATCATCGCCAACGAGATGGGCACGCGGCTGGAGACCACGTCGGGCCCGGCCATCGAGCGCGGGGGCGATCTGCTCGGCATCCTCAGCAACCTGGCGGCCAAGGACGTGCTGTTCATCGACGAGGTCCACCGCCTGCCGCGCGTGGTGGAGGAGCTGCTCTACCCGGCCATGGAGGACTTCGCCGTCAACTTCGTCATGGAGCGCGGCATGCACGCGCGCTCCATCAAGCACCGGCTGGAGCCCTTCACGCTGGTGGCGGCCACCACCCGCCCCGGGATGCTGTCGGCGCCGCTGCGGGAGCGGTTCGGGATCTTCCACCACCTCGACTTCTACTCGGAGCCGGAGCTGACCCGCATCGTCACCCGCTCGGCCGCCATCCTGGAAGCCCGGATCGAGCCGGCGGGGGCGGGGGAGATCGCCCGGCGCTCGCGGGGGACGCCGCGCATCGTCAACCGCCTGCTGCGGCGGGTGCGCGACCACGCGCAGGTGAGCGGCGACGGCCGGATCACCGAGGAGGTCGCCCGCCACGCGCTCGACCGCGAGGGCGTCGACGCGCGCGGCCTGGACCGGCTCGACCGCCGCTTCCTGACCGCCATCGTCGACGTCTACGGCGGCGGGCCGGTCGGGCTGGAGGCGGTGGCGGCCACCATCAACGACGAGGCGGAGACGCTGTCGGAGATCGTGGAACCGTACTTGCTCAAGATCGGGTTCCTGGCGCGCGAGCCCCGCGGCCGGCGGGTGACCCGCGAGGCGTACGCGCACCTCGGGCGGCCGGCTCCGGCCGGTGCCGCCGGCCAGGGGGCGCTCTTTGAATAAGGCGTCCGGAGCCACGGCGGCCTCGCTCGGGGCACCCGCGGAGCGGGCCGGCCGGGCGGAGCTCGCTCCCATGTCCGAGCTGGGCCGTGCGCTGATCGTCCTCGGCGTCGTGGTGGTCGTCCTCGGCGTCGTCCTCGTGCTGTTCGACCGGGTGCCGTGGATCGGGCGCCTGCCCGGCGACATCCACGTGCGGCGGGGCAACTGGACGTTCTACTTCCCGCTCGGCACCTCGATCCTGCTCAGCCTGATCCTCACGCTGGTTCTCTGGTTGATCGGCCGCCGGTGACGCGCGCCGCGGCGGCGGTGGGGATGGCGATGGTCCTCGCGCTGGCCGCGGTGTCCCCGGCGGCGGCGTCGGGGCTGATCCGGGTGGCGCTGGTGGAGAACGCCCGCCTGGTCGAGCTGCGCGGTACCGACATCGAGGTGAGCGAGCTGGGCGCCTGCCCCTGGTGCGCGGTCCCGCGCCGGGCGGCCATCGTGCGGGCCACGCCTGGCGGCGACGCGGTGGAGATCGACGGGGTCCGGGCCGGCGCGTTCCGCCTGCGCAGCGACCTGCCCATCCGCCTCAATGGCCGCGAGTACCCGGCGCCGCTCGAGATCCTGCGAGCCGGTGACGGGCTGGCGGTGGTGAACGAGGTGCCGCTCGAGGAGTACCTGGTGGGCGTCGTGCGGGCCGAGGCCGGGGAGAAATGGCCGCTGGAGGCGCTGCGCGCGCAGGCCGTCGTCGCCCGCACCTATGCCGCCTATCACCGCGCGCTCAACGGCGCCCGGCCGTACCACATCATCGCCTCGACCGCCCACCAGCAGTACGCGGGCCGGGTGCCGGCGGCCTCGCCGATCTGGGGGGCGGTGCGCGAGACGGCCGGGCAGGTGCTGCTGTGGGAGGGCGACGTGTTCCCGGCCTTCTACCACACCGAGAGCGGCGGCTACACCGAGGACCCGCGCACGGTCTTCGCCGCCCGCAACATGCCGGCGCTCAAGCCGGTGCGCTGCGAGTTCTCGGCGGGCTCGCCCCACTTCTACTGGGCGCTGGACGTGCGCCTGGCCGACCTCGCGGAGATCCTGCGCCGCCACGACGCCGCCGTGGGCAGCGTCACCGCCATCGAGGTCACCGAGCGCACGCCCTCGCTCCGGGCCGCCACCGTGACCGTCCACGGCACGCTCCGCAGCCTGCGGCTGCGCGGCAACGAGTTCCGCCGGATGATCGGCTACGACACGTTCAAGTCGACGCTGTTCGCGGTGGCCGTCGATCCCCACTGGGCGCGCTTCTCCGGCCGCGGCTACGGCCACGGCGTCGGCATGTGCCAGTGGGGCGCCAAGGGCATGGCCGAGCAGGGCCACACGGCGCGCCAGATCCTGGAGTTCTACTACCCGGGGACCGCCCTCGGCACGCTCGATCGCGCTCCGCGTTGACGCTCACCTGGCCGGACTTCGAGAGGGTCGACATCCGGGTCGGCGTCGTCGTCGACGCCCGGGACTTTCCCGAGGCCCGCCGTCCGGCCTACAAGCTCTCGATCGACTTCGGCCCGCTCGGCGTCAAGCGCTCGAGCGCGCAGGTCACCCGCCACTATCGCGCGGCCGATCTCGTCGGCCGTCACGTGGTCGCCGTCGTCAACTTCCCGCCCAAGCAGATCGGCCCGTTCGTCTCCGAGGTGCTGGTGCTGGGCGCCTACGACGAGGCGGGCGAGGTGATCCTGCTGCATCCCGACCGGGCGGTTCCGCCGGGCTCGAAGATCGGCTGAGCCGGCCGGCCTCGCTACGGCTGGCGGCGTCGCAGCATCTGCTGCAGGCTCTGGCGTGTCAGGCCCAGCCGTTCGGCGGCCCGCGTCTTGGAGCCGCACTCGCGGAGGGCGTCCTCGATCATCCGCCGCTTGAGCCGCTCCACCGCCTCGTTCAGCGTCGGCAGCGGCGCCGGGCCCACCGCGCCCGCCCGGATGCGCTCCGAGAGGTGCTCGACGCCGATCGGCTGGCCGTCCTCGGCCAGCGCCACGGCCCGCTCGACCTCGTTCTCCAGCTCGCGCACGTTCCCGGGGAACGGGTAGGCGCGCAGACAGCGGAGGGCGTCCGCGGTGAACCCGGGGATGGCCCGGTGGGCCCGCTGGCGGTGGATGCGCAGGAAGTGCTCGGCGAGCGCGGGGATGTCCTGGAGCCGCTCTCGCAGGGGCGGCAGGAGGATCGGAAAGACGCTGAGACGATAGTAGAGGTCCTTGCGAAACCGGCCGGCATGGACCTCGGCCTCGAGGTCGACGTTGGTCGCGGCGATGACGCGGACGTCGACCTTGCGACTGGCCGCGGCGCCGACCCGCCGGATCTCGCTCTCCTGCAGGACCCGGAGCAGGCGCAGCTGGGTGGCGGGCGACATCTCGCCCACCTCGTCGAGGAAGACCGTGCCCCCGTCCGCTTCCTCGAAGAGGCCCTTGCGGTCCCCGGTGGCGCCGGTGAAGGCGCCGCGGATGTGACCGAAGAGCTCGGACTCCAGGAGCGACTCCGACAGCGCGCCGCAGTTCTGGGCCACGAACGGGCGGGCGCGGCGCGGACCGCCCGCGTGCAGCAGGCGCGCGAACAGCTCCTTGCCCGTCCCCGTCTCGCCCAGCAGCAGCACCGTCGTGTCGCCACCCATCACCTTGCGCGCGAGCGCGACGACGTCGTGGAGGCCGGTGGCGCCTCCGATGAGCGTGTCGAGCGACGGGGGCCGCACGCGCTCGGCCGCGACCTCCCGGCGCAGCGTGTTGTAGGCCAGCTCGAGCTCGTCGCGCAGCCGCACGACGTCCTGCAGCAGCGCGTAGCGCTCGGCCGCCCGGCGCACCGCGAGGGCCAGCTCCTTGGGCTCCCAGGGCTTGGCGAGGAAGTAGTAGATGTGGCCGGCGTTGACCGCCTCCATGAGGCTGTCCACGTCGGTGTAGGCGGTGAGGACGATCCGCAGGGCCTCGGGCGCGACGTCCTGGCTGCGGCGCAGCAGCTCGACCCCCGTCATGCCCGGCATGCGCTGGTCGGTCACGATGACCGCCACCTCCTCGCGGCCGAGGACCGCGAGGGCCTCCTCGCCGCTCCCCGCGCGCAGGATCCGGAAGTCGGCGGCGAGGATCGCCTCCAGCGCGTCGAGCACACGCGCCTCGTCGTCCACGATCAGCACGGCCGGCGGCGACTCCGGCGGCATCGACGGCTCCGTGGTCACGCGTCCTCCTGTCCGGCGATCGGCGCCGAGGCCCGGTCGGGGGTGCGAGCCTCCAGGATCTCGTACAGGGGCGCCCGCTGGCGCAGGCCCTTGAGACGCGGCGTCCCCAGCTCCCGGTACCGGACGCGGTCCTGCACCTGGTTGAACGTCTCCTCGCTGGCGATGATATGCGCCCCGAAGAGCCGCGTCATGCGCTGGATGCGGGCGGCGGCGATCATGGGGCGGCCCACGACGATCATCTCCCGCCGCTGCCCGGAGCCGATGGTGGCCGCCCACACGCGCCCGGAGCTGATCCCGACGCCGATGTCGAACCCGGCCCGGCCCTGCTCGCGCCAGCGCCCGGCCAGGCGCGCGACGGCTGCGATCATGTCGAGCGCCGCTCTCACCGACCGCTCGGCGGGCCGCCGGGCGGCGCCATCGACGCTCTCGGCCCGGTGGACGCCGAAGAGGGCCACGATCTCGTCGCCGATGAGCTGCTCGACCGTGCCGCCGTGCCTGAAGATGACGTCGATCATGGCGTTGAGATAGTCGTCGAGCATGCGGATGACCACGGGCGCCGGCGTCGTCTCGATCAGGCGGGTGAACCCGCGGATGTCGGCGAAGAGCACGGTGGCCTCGCGCCAGTCACCGGGCAGCTCCAGCATCTCGGGGTTGGCCACGGCCAGGTCCACCAGCCGCGGCGACACGTAGCGCTGCAGCTGGGCGCGGAGGGCGGCCTCGCGCACCAGGCCGGACTGCGCCTCACGGAGGCTCGCCAGCGCCGCTTCCAGGTCCTGGTTGCGGGCGGCCAGGTCCTCGAGGAGCCGCTCGCGCTCGCGTACCAGGCGGTGCCGTTCCACCCCCCGGCGCACCGTGTGCAGCAGCTCCTTCGGCTCCCAGGGCTTGAGCAGGAAGTGGTAGATGCTGGCGGCGTTGATCGACTCCATGAGGGCGTCGGCATCGGTGAAGGCGGTCAACAAGATACGCACGGTGTCCGGCGCAACGGTCAGGCTGCGCGCCAGCAGGTCCGTCCCCAGCATGCCCGGCATCCGCTGGTCGCTGATGACGACGGCGACCGGCTGCTCGGCCAGCCGGCGCAGCGCCTCCTCGCCACACGACGCTCGCACGACGGCATAGTCCATCGCCAGCAGCGCCTCCAGTGAGTCGAGCACGCGCGGCTCGTCGTCGACGATGAGGACCGTGTCCTGCTCACCCACGGCTGGAGGTCTCCCGGGCGATCGGGATCCGGATCGCGAGCGTGGCACCCTGGCCGGGCGGACTCGTGGCGGTGATCTCGCCGCGGTGCTTCTTGACGATCTCGTAGCTGATGGACAGCCCGAGGCCGGTGCCCTCGCCCACGGGCTTCGTGGTGAAGAACGGGTCGAAGACGCGCCCCAGGACGTCGGGCGGGATGCCAGGGCCCGTGTCGCTGATCGCGACGACGGCGGCGCCGTCCTCCCGGCGGGTCTCGATGGTGATCGCGCCCGGGCCGCTGATGGCCTGGGCGGCATTGGCGAGGACGTTGAGGAGGACCTGGTCGATCTGCGAGCGGATGCACTCGACCGACGGCAGGTCGCCGAGCTTGCGGTGGACAGTCACCCGGTCCTTCAGCAGGTGGCTCAGCAGGGTGAGGCTGGACTCCAGCTCCTCGTGCAGATCGACCGCTTGCCACACCTCGTCCGTCGTCCTCGCGAAGACCCGGAGGTCCCGGACGATCTTCCGCGTCCGCTCGGCGCCCTCGCGAATGCCCTGGATCATGGGATCGATGTAGCGCAGCACGTAGTCGCCCTTGAGGGCGTTCCACTGTTGCTCGAGGCGCTCCCGGTCGGCGTCGGCGATCGCGGCGCCGCGGTAGCCCTCGACGATGGCGCGCAGACGGCCGACGAAATCCTCGAGCGTCGCCGCGTTGGAGGAGACGAAGCCGATGGGGTTGTTCAGCTCGTGGGCGACGCCGGCCACGAGCTGGCCGACCGAGGCCATCTTCTCGCGCTGGATGAGCTGCATCTGCGTGGTTTGTAGATTCCGGTAGGCCGCCTCCAGCTCTTCGTTGGCCGCGCGGAGCTGCTCGGTCCGGACCCGGACCTTGTCCTCGAGGCCCCGCGACAGCTCCTCGATGGTCTGGAAGCTCTCGGCCCGGTCCAGGGCGAGCGCGACGTGGTTGGCGACCGCGGTCAGCAGCTCCCGGTCGGACTCGCCGAAGCGGCCCGGCTCGTCCGCGACCACGCTGAGCACGCCCACCACGCGCGCCTTCACCCGGAGTGGGACGGCCACGAAGGATCGCACGTTGAAGGTGCGCGCGGTCGGCACGTGGATCGGCTGCTCGGCGCGCTCCACGTCGTTCACCAGCAGCGGCAGATCGGTCACCGCCACCCGGGCCAGGGCGCTCACGGACGGGTCGAGCGGGATCTCGACGCCGCCGGACGGCCCCGCCGCCCGGCCGTCGGCGGCGGCCGTGCGGTGCGCCCGCAGGACCCCGCGCCGGCCCTCCACGAGGAACAGGTGGGCGGCCTGGTACCCCATCCGCCGCGCCAGGCGGTCGAGGACCCGCTCGTAGATCCGCTCGGGATCCAGGGTGGCGTTGACGGCGCCGGCCAGGTCGATGAGGACCGAGAGCTGACCGATCCTGGTCTCCAGCTCGCCGAACTTCTTCTCCAGCTCCTTGTTGGAGTAGAGGATCTCCTCGGACTGCAGGTCCATCAGGCGCTGGGTGCGGTGCCGGCGGCCGCGCTCGCGCAGGGCGAGGCCGAGCGCGGCGCCGGCCACGACCGGCAGCGTGGCCACGGCCCCGGTGGTGACCGCGGGGAGCGCGGGGTCGAGCGCGAGCACGCCCAGCAGGCCCCCCGAGGCGACGGCGCCCGCCGCCGTGGCCGACCAGAACGCCCGGCCCAGCGAAGGATTTCGCCACCGGACCTCGAACACGCACGCGTCGGCACCGCCGGCGGCGCACTGGCGCTCCACGACCCGGGCCCGCGGCAGGCCCCAGTTCATCGGCCACCGCTCCCACATGACCCGGGTCACGACGCACGCCCACAGCGGCGCGCGAGAGCCGGGATTCGGGGCGATCCGGATGACGGCCCGCCGGCGTCCCAGCTCCTCGACGGTCAGCGTGGCGTGCCGGTGGACCTGGGGGTAGTAGACGAACGAGCGCTGGTACGCCATGCGCGGGTCGCCGATGCACATCGACCAGGTGCCCACGTAGGACCGCTCCTCCCTGGGCTTCCAGTCCATGCCGAACTCCCAGAACGCCCGCGCCCAGCGCTCCTCGTCCGGCTCCCCCATCAGCTCCCGGCCCAGCCGCATCAGCTCGTTGGCCAGGTCGAGCGAGATCCAGTTGTGGTCGGCCATCAGCCAGTCGCGCGAGCGTCCGGCGGCGCGGCACACGGCCTCCGCGGCGTGCGGTCCCGCGTTCCGCTCCAGGTACGGGATCAGGACCTTCGTGTAGATGCAGTTGACCTCGCCCGGCATCGCCGGCGTCACGTCCCGGCCCTCCTCGACGCCGCGGGCCCGGGGGCCTCGGCGGCCGGCGCCGCGCCGGCGATCGGCAGCGTCACCGTGAACGTCGCCCCCTCGCCGGGCCGGCTGGCGATCAGGTACTCGCGCGATCGGCCGCTCGTCTCGAGAATGGCGGCGACGCCCTCGGGGCCGACCTCGCGCTCGATCCAGGGGATGAGGGCCTTGGTGACGAGGCAGCTGATCAGGGCGGGCATCGGCGGGTTACCCTCCCACGCCTGCCCGGGAGCGCGCCGGCGGCGCGGCCTCCGGGGCCCGCGGGCCGAGCGGCAGCCGCACCGTGAACGTCGCCCCGGCGCCGGGGCGAGTGTCCACCTCGATCTCGCCGCCGTGCTTCTTCACGATCTCGTAGCTGATCGACAGCCCCAGGCCGGTGCCCTCGCCGACCGGCTTGGTCGTGAAGAACGGGTCGAAGATCCGCCCGATCACCTCCGGCGCAATCCCGGGCCCCGTGTCCGCGATCGCCACCACCGCCCAGCCCTCCTCCCGCCGCGTCTCGATCGTGATCGTGCCCGGCCCCTCGATGGCCTGGGCCGCGTTGGCCAGGATGTTCAGCAGGACCTGGTCGATCTGCGAGCGCACGCACTCCACGGCCGGCAGCTCCCCGTACTTGCGCGCCACTTCCACCCGGTCTTTCAGCAGGTGACCGAGCAGCGTCAGGCTCGACTCCAGCTCCTCGTGCAGGTCGACCGGCTGCCGGACGTCGTCGTCGCCGCGCGCGAACACCCGCAGGTCCCGGACGATCTTCCGCGTCCGCTCCGCCCCCTCCTTGATGCCCTGCAGCATGGGACCGAGGTACCGGAGCGCGTAGTCGACCTTGAGGTCCTGCCACGCGGCGCCGGTTCGCGCGGCGTCGGCCTCGTTCAGCTCGGCCGTCCGGTAGATCTCCACCATCCGGCGGAGGCGTGAGACGAAGTCCTCCAGCGTCGCCGCGTTCGAGGACACGAAGCCGATCGGGTTGTTCAGCTCGTGGGCGACGCCGGCGACCAGCTGTCCGACCGAGGCCATCTTCTCGCGCTGGATCAGCTGGA
>Ga0302046_10004306_pt1 | contig 12678 bp, 13 predicted proteins | sample RVTome_11_FD_200261 | JGI IMG/M metagenome (GOLD analysis project Ga0302046, IMG submission 200261) | Soil microbial communities from uranium-contaminated site in the Upper Colorado River Basin, Wyoming, United States - RVT147D111 (version 2) ...
GTAGGCGGTCTACGGGGCGTTGCGGTCCGAGATTTGGAACGCGGGAAGCCAGGAAACCAGGAAGCGGGAATCAATGGCTGGATCCTTCTGGTTTCCTGGCTTCCCGCGTGAATCCGACAGATGCAAACCGACTGCTTAGGGAGAATGGGCTCTGATGGCGCCGTGTAGGGCTAGAATGCGGAGAGCCCCTCTGCCCCATGGCCTTCCAGCCCGCCTACCAGCGCCTCTATCAGACCGGTGAGCTCTTTGCGCGCATCGACGGGGCCCAGGCGATGCTCCGCGAGTGCCGGGTGTGTCCGCGGGAGTGCGGCGTCGACCGCACCGCCGGTGCGCTGGGCAAGTGCAAGGTGGGCACGGCGCCGATGGTCTCCGCCTACCACGTGCATACCGGCGAGGAGCCGCCCCTGGTGGGCATCTTCGGCAGTGGCACGATCTTCTTCACGGGCTGCAACCTGGCCTGCGTCTACTGCCAGAACTACGAGACCAGCCATTACCGGGCGGGTCACGTGGTCTCCACGGAAGAGTTGGCGGCGATGATGGTGGCGCTCCAGAATCGTGGCTGCCACAACGTGAACCTGGTCACCCCGACCCATCAGGTGCCGCAGATCCTCGCAGCCCTGCCCTCGGCGGTCGAGCGCGGTCTGATGGTGCCCCTGGTCTACAATTGCGGCGGCTACGAGTCGCTGGAGAGTCTGCGCCTCCTGGATGGGGTGGTCGACATCTACATGCCGGACCTCAAGTACGCGGATGCCGAGGTCGGCCGCGAGCTCTCCGGGGTGCGCGATTATCCGCAGCGGGCGCGGGCGGCGGTGACCGAGATGCACCGCCAGGTCGGGGATCTGATCGTCGACCGGCGCGGCATCGCCCAGCGCGGATTGATCGTGCGCCACCTGGTCCTGCCCGGGGGTCTGGCCGGTACGCGCTTCGTGGCGCGATTCCTTGCGCAGGAAGTCTCCCGGCAGACCTACTTCAACTTGATGGATCAATACCGCCCGTGCTTCAGGGCGTTCGACCACCCGCTGCTCTGCCGGCGGCCGACGGAGCACGAGTTCGCCGCGGCGGTGCGAACGGTGCACAGGGCGGGCCTGAGCCGCGTGGAGAGGATCCCGGCGTGACGCGGGTATGGCCGCCGCGGCGGGACAGCCGCCTACGGCGTTTCGTCCGGATCCCGTGCCCCGGCGCGGCGTGCCCGCTCCACCAGCCATTTGCCCACCGACAGGGCGACCGGTGGCGACATCACTACGCTGGTAACCACCTCGCGCACGAACTCGCCCCCACCCAGACGTTCGGTGGTGGCGGGTTTGCCCCTCTCATCCAACTCCACCACCAGCCCTTGGGGCAGGGCCTGGTGCTCGAAGAAGAAGGAGGCGACCACGTCGCCCTGGGGCGTGTGGCCGCCCCAGACGCCGCTGGCGTGAAAGGTGCGGTGGTCGGGGGCCTGCTGGAAACGGACGTTGATCTGGGTCATGGGTTTTGCTCCGGGGCTGGCAATGGATAGAGAGTAGACCGTAGGTCGCGGGACGCGATCTACGGTCTGATGGTGGGCGCGAGCCCGCCCTCCACGGGGGGTGAAGCCACCCGGACCTGCGCCGGGTGGCGAGGCCTGCCTGCCGTCAGGCAGGGGGGCGCGTGGCGTCCCCCTCCATATCAGAGGCATCTTCCCGCCCGTACTGGGGACCGGCGACGGCACGGCGGTTCGGCCGTGGCCTAGCCAGCGAGAAGCGATGATGATTTGAGGATTGGAGCCCGTTAGGCTTTTGAGCAGACCCAGATTAGGAGATATGCCGTGATTGACATCACCTCGAGCGCCCAGACCCAGATTCGTAATTACCTGGAGGCCTCGGCCGATGACGGTGACCACCTGCGCCTGGCGGTGCGGGGCGGGGGCACACCCAATCCGCAATATGACTTCGGCATCCTCAGCGGGGCCGGGGACCCGCGCGACATGGTGGTCGAGTTCGACGGCTTCCAGGTCTATGTCGAAGATGCCAGCGTTCGGTTTTTGAAGGACGCGAAGATCGACTTCATCGACGGGCCGAGCGGCGGCTTCAACATCACCGCCCCCAACGCCCTGCCGGCCCAGCCACCGGCGGCGGCCGGCCCGGTGGCGGATGCCATCCGCCGCGTCATCGACACCCAGATCAACCCGGGCATCGCCGGCCACGGCGGCTTCATCCAGCTCGTCGGGCTGGAGGACGAGACCGCTTACGTCCGCATGGGCGGCGGCTGCCAGGGGTGTGGCATGGCCAAGGTGACCCTCAGCCAAGGGGTGGTGAAGACGATCCTCGACCAGGTGCCGGAGGTGAAGGAGGTCATGGACATCACCGACCACGCCAGCGGCGCCAACCCGTACTACCAGCCGAGCGGCAAGTAAGGCCCTAGCCGCTTCCGCGGCCCTGGCCACGCGCTACCGGATGTCGAGCTGCAGTCGGCCGTGGGCCGCGCGCAGGCTCTCCTCCACCGCCGCCGGGGTCGGTCCGCGGGCGAACAGGAAGCCGAGGTAGCGGTCGCCCTCCGGCAGGGGCACCACCTGCTGGCCCCGCGGGATGGTGATGGTCAGTTCGACCACCCCCGCCACCCGCCGTGCCGCCGCCTGGCCTCGGACCGCGTGCAGGCGGCCGGCGCGCGGGATTGGCAACATCATCACCCCGGCCGGCAGCTCCTCCCGGGCGATCCCCGCCACCCCCTCGCCGAGGGCGTGGCGCAACACCAACTCCTCGAGGCGGATCCCCGCCCCGAAGCGCAGGGTGCGGGAGCACAGGCCACCGATGGTGCGTGGCGCGATCTCCACCACGGCGCAGCCGGTGTCGCCGATCCGTAGCTCCGCGTGGATCGGTCCCTCCCGCAGGCCGAGGGCATCGAGGGCGCGGCCGGTGGTGGTGACGATCTCGCGCTGCACCGGGACGGGGAGGCGGGACGGGGTGACGTACAGGGTCTCCTCGAAGTACGGGCCGTCGAGGGGGTCGGGCTTGTCGAACAAGGCCAGGGGGTGCAGGGTGCCGCGGCTGAGCAGCCCCTCGAGCGCCACCTCTCGGCCTGGGAGGAAACCCTCCACCAAGAGGCGGCGGTCCGGCGTCGGCCGCAACCGGGCCGCGGCCTCAGTCTCCGTGGCGAGGATGGCGCGGACCCGCTCCGCGGCGGCGACGAAGGCGGCCGGGTCGTCGGCGCGGATCACGCCGCGGCTGCCACCGAGGGAGAGGGGCTTGACCACGCACGGGTAGGGGGCACGGGCGGCGGCCGCGGCAAGGTCGGCGCCGTTCTCCACCAGGAAGAACGGTGGTTGCACCAGCCCGGCCTCCGTCAACAGCGCCCGGGTGCGGGCCTTGTCGCGCGCCGCCTGCACCGCGGCCACCGGGTTGCCCCGCAGGTGGAGGATCTCGCACGCCGCGGCCGCCGCCACCACCGTGTCGTCGTCCAGCCCCACCACCGCCCGCAGGGGGTAATGGGCATGCAGGCCGGCGATCGCCCGGGCGGTGGCATCGGGGTCGTCCAGGGGCAGGGTGACCGTCGCCCCCGGTTGCAGCCCCGCCAGGGCGGTCGGGGCATCGGAGCCCACGGTCACCTCGCAATCGAGCCCCACCGCCGCCTCCATCAGGTCCGCCGTGCGGTAGGAACGGGTGGCGATCAGCAGGAGGATGCGCGGCTTGCCCGAGGGCCGGGAGAGCTCCTCCTCAAGGGGGGTATAGGTAGGATCGTGGGTGGTGGCGTTCACAGCGTCGTATTCTGAGAACCCCTTGCCCGACTCAGGGGAGGCCAACTGCTCATCGCTGACAGCTCATTCACACCGAAGCCAACTGCTCGGCAGTGGGCTCCGCTCAGCAGTACCACGGCTCTTGCAGATAGGGAATCGCCGCCCGCGCCGGCCGATCATCGCTGCCGGGGAGGGGCGGCGCGGCGCACCTGGCGGCCCGGTGGGCGAAGTTCCAGATCCGCGTGAAGATCTCCCCCCGCGTCAGGTTGGAGCGCGTGCCGAGGGCGACCGCGGCCGTCACCCGCTCTTGCAGCACATCCATCGCCGGGTTCGAATGGCGCCACGGGTGGACCAGGGCGACCGGATCGAAGGACCCCACGACGGCTCGTGTTTCGGGCAAATCGAGGAGGCGCGAGCCGGCGGGGATGAGCAGGCGCAGGGCGTACTGGACCGCCGCCACCGCCGCCACCAAGTCGAGCTCGACGACGCAGGTCAGCAGATCGAGATACCCCGCGAGGGTGGTCCACGGGGTGAAGGGCACGAAGGTGGGCGCGAGCGACAGTCCCGCGGCCCGGCATACCTCCACTACCCGCAATAGATCGGCCCGGGTGTGGCCCTTGGCGAGACGAACGAGGACCGTATCCTCCGTCGACTCCATCGCCGTGGTGACGAACAGGCAGCCCGTCGCCTTGAGCAGGGCGAGGTGGTCGGCGTGGTCGAGGAGGTGGCTCACCTTGATGGTGGCGTCGTAGGTGAGATCCGGATGCTCTCGGTGCAGCGCCTCGATGATCGCGCAGGCGTGATGGACGGCGTTGAAGAAGTCCGGGTCGCCGAAGGTGATGTGCTGCGCCCCGGCGGCCACCTGCTGGCGGATGTCGCCGAGCACCACCTCCACCGGCACTACCCGGAACCGCCCGTCGTACACCGGCACCACCGGGCAGTGGCGGCAACGGTGTTTGCAACCGCGGCTCCCCTCGGTATAGCCGGCGACCCGCTGTTCCCCGTCAGGGAGAATCAGCCGGCTGTAGGCGTCCAGGGCCGGCAGGCCGCGGCGATCAGGAATGCGGAACCGGAGCCGTTCGGTGCCGATGAGCGGCACCTCCTCGGCAGGGGCGGCTACCCCCGTGGCCAGCGCCGTGACCAGGGCCGCGAGCCCGGCCTCGAACTCGCCGCCGAGGCAGGTGACCGCGCCCCCGAGGCCCTCCAGAAGCGGTGCGTTGAGTGGCGCGTACAGGCCGAAGAAACACAGGGGGACCGTGGGGCTGGCGGCCCGTATCCGCTCCGCCGCCCGCAGGGCGAGGCGGGTCGCGGTGTGCATCGGCAGGTGGAAGCAGACCAGGTCGGCGGCCGTGGCCTCCGCGACGCGCAAGGGAGAGCGGGAGAGGTCCTGGCACGCCACTGCGTGGCCGGCCTCGCCGAGCCATGCCGCCGCCGAAGCGATGTTGAATGGCTGGTGGCCGAGCTCGTAGGTGGCGATGAGCACGACACGCAGGGGCCGCGGAGATACGGAGCTGCTCACCGGGCCAGGGTATCCAGTCCGTGCCCACTGGGCCGCAGTTGCGGCCGCGCCGGCTCTGACCGATAGTCTTACACGGGGGACAGCCAATTTCTTGACTCACTCCCGCCGCAACTCTACGATGCGCCCCCTTTTCCGGCGCCCCAGGGTCCTCGATGGAGATCCCCCTGCACAACCTGCCGAAGGCAGGGCGTCGTTTTATCGAACAGTGGTCAACGATCGGAGTCACCGAGGATAGCGGCGTGCGCGGTCTGCGCGCGGTAGAGGCCGATGTGGTCGCCACCGGAGACGCCCAGCGCCTCCACGTGACGGGCCAAGTGTCGGCCACGGTAGAGCTGATCTGTAGCCGTTGCCTGAAGGAGTTTGAACAACCCACCCGGACCGCGCTCGCCCTCACCTACGCCCTCACCCCCGAGACCCTGGACGAGGATCTCGACGTGGAGCGGCTGGTGGAGGGCAGGGTGGTGGATCCGCAACCGGAGATCATCGGCGCCATCTTGAGCGACCTCCCTTTCCAGACCGTCTGTAGTGAGGGGTGTCGCGGCCTCTGTCCCCAGTGTGGTGCCGACCTCAACCTGGGGCCGTGTGGCTGTCCCACCGACACCGGCTCTCCCTTTGCCGTGCTGAAAAACTTGCAGAGACCCCCGACCGGCGGCGGCGAGTGAGCCGCCACCCCCGGCGACCCCGAGGATCCGACCATGGCGGTACCCAAGCACAAGACCTCTCGCTCCCGTCGTAACCAACGCCGCGCCCACGACGGCCTGGCGCGTCCAGCGCTCTCCATCTGCCCCGAGTGTAAGGAGGTGAAGGCGCCGCACCACGTGTGTCCCCATTGCGGCCACTACCGGGCGAAACAGGTGGTGGAGGTCGAGGCGTTTTGATGATCGCCTGGGTGCTGGGCTCCGCGCAGGGGCGTCGGCGTCTGGGCGACGCGTTCGCCCCCTCCCCCGCCGGTGGAGGGTAGGGGGTGGGTGCGCTAGGCAGGAGCACCACGGGCGTCTTGGCACCGAACCCGCAGCCAGCCACCGCCGGCCTCCCCCCGGCCCCCTCCCGGCGGGAGGGGGAGCCGTACCCGATCCCGTAACCCCATGGCCCGCGCGCGCATCATCGGTACCGGTAGTTACCTGCCCGCGCGGGTGCTGACCAATGTCGACCTGGAGCAGCGGGTCGATACCTCCGATGCGTGGATCGTGGAACGTACGGGGATCCGCGAGCGCCGCATCGCCGATGCCACCGAGCAGTGCTCCGACCTCGCCACCGCCGCGGGGCGCGCCGCCCTGACGGCGGCGGGGATCACGGGGCGAGACCTCGACCTGGTGCTGGTGGCCACTGCCACCCCGGACATGGCCTTCCCGTCCACCGCCTGCCTGGTCCAGCGGGCCCTGGGCTGCGGACCGGTCCCCGCCTTCGACCTCTCCGCCGCCTGCTCCGGGTTTGTCTACGCCCTGACGGTGGGGGACCAGTTCATTCGCGCCGGCAGTGCGCGCACCGTGCTGGTGATCGGAGCCGAGGTCTTGTCGCGCATCGTCGATTGGTCCGACCGTACCACCTGCGTGCTGTTCGGGGATGGCGCCGGGGCGGTCGTTCTTCAGGCCACCGAGGACGGTCGCGGCATCCTCTCCTCCCACCTCCACGCGGAAGGCGAGATGGCCGACCTGTTGATGGTCGCCGCGCCGGGCAAGCGCAACCCCGGCACCGGCGAGGTGTTCGCCCTGGAGGGGGAGCTGATCCGCATGCGCGGGAACGAGACCTTCCGCGTGGCCGTGCGCATGCTCGGCGAGGTGGTCGCCGAGGCCCTGGCGGCGAACGCCATGGTGCCGGAGGACCTCGACCTGCTCATCCCGCACCAGGCGAACATCCGCATCATCGAGGCGACCGCCAAGCGCCTGGGCATGTCCATGGACTCGGTGGTGGTGAACCTCGACCGCGTGGGCAACACCTCCGCCGCCTCCATCCCCATCGCCCTGGACGAGGCGGTGCGCAGCGGTCGCGTCCGCGCGGGGCAGAACATCCTGTTGGAGGCGTTCGGCGGCGGTCTCACCTGGGGCGCGGTGATGATGCGCTGGTAGCTTTCAGCGGTCAGCGTTCAGCTTGATAGGATGTCGTTCTGTATTGCTGTTCCCTGTGGAGCCGGCGTCACTCCACCCAAGACGTGGTCGGCGTCAGCCGTCCGCTCAAGCTGAAAGCTGACCGCTAATCGCTAGCCACTATGAAAACCGCCTTCCTCTTCCCCGGCCAAGGCGCCCAAGCCGTCGGCATGGGGGCCGCGCTCGCCGAGCAGCACCCCGCCGCCCGGGAGACCTTCACCGAGGCGAACGACGCCCTCGGATTCGACCTCGCCAAGCTGTGCTACGACGGCCCGGAGCAGGACCTCGCCCTCACCCAGAACACCCAGCCGGCGATCCTCACCCACTCGATCGCCGCCCTGCGGGCCTTCGCGGCCGTCGGCGGGGATGTGGACCAGTGCGCGTTCGTCGCGGGTCACAGTCTGGGGGAGCTCACCGCCCTGGTGGCGGCGGGGGCACTCTCCTTCGCCGATGGCGTGCGTCTGGTTCACGCCCGGGGGCGTTTCATGAGCGAGGCCGTGGCGCCGGGGGAGGGGGCGATGGCGGCGATCATCGGCCTGGACCGCCTGGCCCTGGAGGCGGTGTGCGGCGCGGGCGAGGTGTGGCCGGCCAATTTCAACTCGCCGGAGCAGACGGTGATCGCCGGCCGCACGGCGGCGGTCGAGGCGGCGATGGCGGCGGCCCTGGCGGCGGGCGCTAAGAAAGCGATGCGCCTGGTGGTCTCCGGCCCGTTTCACACGCCGTTGATGGCGCCCGCCGGGGAGCGGCTCGCCGAGCTACTCGCGACGACGGCAATCCAGCCGCCCCGCTGCCCCCTGATCAACAACGCCGAGGCGGCCCCCCTGGTCGAGCCGGAGGCCATCCGCACCTCCCTGGTCCGACAGATCTCCTCCCCCCTCTTGTGGGTGGAGTCGGTACAGCGCCTTGTAGAGGAAGGGGTGACCCGCGGCTACGAGTTCGGCCCCGGCCGGGTGCTGGCCGGGTTGATCAAGCGCATCGACCGGGGTATGAGAGTCGTTTCGGTAAGCGACCCGACCTCGTTGGCGCAGGCGGTCGCCGGCTAACCACCGCCCCGTTCACAACCCATCACGGGAGTCCCATGTCTCTCCACGATCGTGTCGCGCTGGTCACCGGCGGCGCCCAGGGGATCGGCCGTGCCATCGCCGAGACCCTGGCCGCCGCCGGGGCCAAGGTGGTGGTGTCCGACATCAACGGCGAGGGCGCGGCCGCAGCCGCCGCCGCCATCGCCGCGGCCCACGGTGTGGAGACCACCGCGGTGGCCGGCAACGTGGCGAATGCCGGCGAGGTCGCGGCGATGGTGCGCGCGGCCACCGAGCAGCTCGGCAACCTGCACATCGTGGTAAACAACGCGGGCATCACCCGCGACGCCCTGTTGCTGCGCATGAAGGAGGGCGAGTGGGACGCGGTGCTGTCGGTCAATTTGAAGGGCGCCTTCCTGGTCACCCAGGCGGCGGTGCGGCCCATGGCCAAGGCGCGCTGGGGGCGGATCGTCAACATCGCCTCGATCGTCGGGGTGATGGGCAACATCGGCCAGGCGAACTACGTGGCGGCGAAGGCCGGGCTCATCGGCCTGACCAAGACCGTCGCCCGGGAATATGCGGGCCGGGGCATCACCGTGAACGCGGTGGCGCCGGGGTTCATCGCCACGGCGATGACCGAGGTGCTGTCCGACGACGTCAAGCAAAACCTCCTCTCCCAGATCCCCATGGGCACCCTCGGCAGCGCGGCGGACGTGGCCGCGGCCGTCGTTTTTCTGGCGAGCGAGGAAGCGCGTTACATCACCGGCCAGGTGCTGCACGTCAACGGCGGCATGTACATGTAGGGGGTAGGAGTCAGGAGGTAGAGATTAGGGGGTCGACGGCCGCGCGTGGTGGCCAACGGGTTGTTGCTAGTGTTGCGTTCTCGAAGTTCTAAGATTGAATTCACTTTCCAAACAAGAAGGTACAGAAAGGATTTACACCGGAAAACTGCTGGCCTTTGGAATCGCCTTACTTCGAGAACGCAACACTAGGAGCAGCCTGCGAGAAATGATCGTCGGCCCGGAGGGGCGACACCACATCCATATCTCTTGCCCCCTCACCCCCACCTCCTGCCGCAGTTGCATTGACCCCCTACGGGGCGCCATTTACCCTGCCGGCCCACATCGATCTGGCATCGATCTGGACCCTCTTCGTACCCATCCCGCAGGAGAACCCCATGGAAGACAAGGTGAAGGCAATCATCGCGGAGCAGCTCGGCGTCGACATCGAGCAAGTCAAGCCGGACACCTCGTTCGTCGACGACCTGGGCGCCGACTCTCTGGACACGGTGGAGCTGGTCATGGCTCTCGAGGAGGAGTTCGGTATCGAGATCCCGGACGAAGAGGCGGAGAAGATCACCACGGTGCAGGACGCGATCGACTACGTCCTGGAGCACCAGCATCAGGAGTAACGTGCCCGGGTCCATGCGCCGCCGTGTCGCCATCACCGGCCTGGGGATCCTCTCCCCGGTCGGCCTCAACCTGCAGGAAAGCTGGGCCAACCTGCTCGCCGGCAGGAGTGGCATCACTACGGTCACGCGCTTCGACCCCGCCGGGTATCCGTCGCAGATTGCCGGGGAGGTGAAGGGGTTCGATCCGGACACGGTGTTCCCCAAGCGCGAGCAAAAGAAGGTCGATTTGTTCATTCAGTACGCCGTGGCGGCGGCGACCGAGGCGGTGGCCGATGCCGGCCTGACGGTGGATGGTGAAATCGCCGAACGGACCGGCGTGTGCGTCGGTTCTGGCATCGGTGGTCTGCCCACTATCGAACACTATGGCCACGTAGTCGCCACCGAGGGGCCGCGCAAGATCACCCCCTTCTTCATCCCGATGAGCATCATCAACCTAGCGGCCGGTCACATCTCCATCCGCTTCGGGGCCAAGGGGCCGAACCTGTCGCCGGTCACCGCTTGTGCCACGGGCACCCATGCGATCGGTGATGGCACGCGCCTGATCCAGTATGACGATGCGGACGTGATGATCTGCGGCGGCGCCGAGTCCCCCATCTGTGCCCTGGGACTGGGCGGCTTCGGGGCGATGAAGGCCCTCTCCACCCGCAACGAGGAGCCGCACCGTGCCAGCCGCCCGTTCGATGCGCAGCGCGACGGCTTCGTGATCGGCGAGGGGGCGGGGATCGTGGTGCTGGAGGAGATGGAGCGAGCCAAGGCGCGCGGCGCCCGGATCTATGCGGAGGTCGTGGGCTACGGCACCAGCGGCGACGGCTATCACATCACCGCCCCGGCGCCCGAGGGGGAGGGGGCGCAGCGCTGCATGCGCCTGACCCTGAAAGACGCGCGGCTAAACGCCGAGCAGGTCCAGTACATCAACGCCCACGGCACCTCCACGCCCGCCAACGACAAGAACGAGACCCTGGCCATCCGGGCGGTGTTCGGCGCCCAGGCTGACCACCTGGCGGTGAGCTCCACCAAGTCGATGACAGGCCACCTGCTGGGTGCCGCGGGAGGTATCGAGGGGGTGATCCTCGCCAAGGCGATCCATGAGCAGCAGGTGCCGCCGACCATCAACTACGAGCACCCGGACCCGGAGTGCGACCTCGATTACGTTCCCAACGAGGCGCGGAACGTGGCGATCGATGTGGGCATGAGCAACTCCTTCGGGTTTGGCGGCACGAATGCCTGCCTCGCCTTCCGCCGGGTCTAGCCCGCATTTCTCACCATGACTCCGCTGCGCCCGCGCAACTGCCCGCATCTCCTGGCCCACCTCGTCCGAGGTAGGAGCCGGTTGCACGGGCGACCCGCGCCATGGGCGCGGCAGGCCCTCTCGGGACTGGGGTACCGAGGGGATTCGGCTCCTACCAGGCGCCGACCAGGATCTACGGCCATGTGCACGGGCGCGCGACGATTCCTGGTCAGCAATGCGGGCTAAGGTCGGGTGGCGAGCGCCAATCGCGAGCTTGAAGCGCGGCTAGGGTACACCTTCCGCGATCCCGACCTGCTGATCCGTGCCCTCACCCATCGTTCATGGGTGCCGGAGGCGGGGCTGGCGGCAGGTGAGCAGAACGAGCGCCTCGAGTTCCTCGGCGACGCCGTGGTGCAGCTGGTGGTCTCCGACCTCCTCCTCGCCCAGCAGCCAGACGCCTCCGAGGGCGACCTCTCCCGTTACCGCAGCCATTTGGTATGCCAGAGAAGCCTCGCCGCGGTCGCTCGCCACCTCGGTCTCGGGGACCACCTACGTCTCGGCGTGGGCGAGGCGCGCAGCGGCGGCCGGGCCAAGGCATCGATCCTCTGCGCGGCGTATGAGGCGGTGATCGGCGCCATCTACCAGGAGGCCGGGTTGGCGGCGGCACAGGCCGTGGTTGAGAGCCACCTGGTCCCACACCTGCGGGCACCGCTGGCGCGCCGCCGTACGTGGGATCCCAAGACGGCGCTGCAAGAGATCAGCCAGGAGCGATGGCGGCTCTTGCCGCGCTACGAGTTGGTCGCGGCCACCGGTCCGGACCACGACCGCTGCTACAAGGTCGCCGTGTGGATCGGTGAGCGCCGTCTCGGGGAGGGTGAGGGGAGCAGCAAGAAGGCGGCCGAACAGGCGGCCGCGGGTGTCGCGTTAGACCGGATCAGCGACGCCGATCCTGAATGATGCTTAGCGACCCGAGAAGAGGGAGACCGCGCCCTCCAACGAGGCCTCCAAGTGCGCCTGCAAGCTCTGCAGCTCTTCGAAGGAAATCCCCAACGCGGCGCACGCGTCCCGGTCGGGCGTGGGCGAGTGTCCGAGGCGTTCGGCGAACGGCGCCTCCGTGATCGAGTCCGCCACCCTCAGGAGGATGACCAAGGCCGGGGTTTCCTCGCTCAAGGGGCTGTGGTGCAGGGCGATGTACTCCGCCGTCTCGCCCGGCAGGTTCCACGATTCGAGGACCCGCGCGCCGAGGGCACAGTGGTCGATGGTGAAGAGATCGCGTTCCACCGCCTCCTGGGGCTGGCCTGTTCGGAGACCTTCCATGAACTGGTCCCGATATTCCTTCACCAGCGGATCGAGGAGGAGCATGCCGATGTCGTGCAACAGGCCGAGGGTGAACGCCTCATCGTGTAGGGCGGGCATGTACCGCTCCGCCAGACGCTGGCAGGCGGTGGCGGTGGCCATCGCGTGTTGCGAGAAGACCGCGGCCGACATGCCGTAGCCGTGCAGGCCGGCACTGGTCATGTTGTTGACTTCCATGCCCAGCACCATGTTGCGAATGGTGCGCAGCCCCATCAGAGCGACCGCCTGGCGGACGTTGCGCACCTCGACGCGCAGCCCATAGAGGGGCGAGTTCACCCATTTCAACGCGAGGGCGGCGAGGGCCGGCTCGTGGGTAATGACATTCGAGATCTCCGCCATGTCGGCCCGGTCCGGCGGCAGGCTGGTGAGC
>Ga0302046_10004307_pt1 | contig 12673 bp, 9 predicted proteins | sample RVTome_11_FD_200261 | JGI IMG/M metagenome (GOLD analysis project Ga0302046, IMG submission 200261) | Soil microbial communities from uranium-contaminated site in the Upper Colorado River Basin, Wyoming, United States - RVT147D111 (version 2) ...
GCTGGCTGGCGCAGCACTCGCTGTTCTACGGCAAGCTCGCGGGCCGGTGGCGGGCCGTGACCGTGCGACGGCTGCGCCGCGGCGCGCTGAAGGAGCGTCCGCCGGACAGTCAGTGGGAAAAAGGGATTGCCCTGGGGACCGTGGCGTTCGAGCGCGACCTGAGCGCGTTCCTCGCGGTGGCGCGCAACCTGGGGATCCAGGTCATCATCCCGCAGGTCACGCACGTGAGCGGCGCGGGCGCTGTGACGGAGGCCGATTCCGCCGCCCGCCGCACCTGGGGGGGCACCTTCGCGGGCCCATCGCCGGAGATGGTCCTGCGCGGCTACAACACGTTCGATTCGGTGGCGCGGGCCGTGGCGCCGCGGTTCGGCGCTACCCACGTCGTCACCGAGGCGTTCGCGTCGCGCGGCACCGACTTCTTCGTGCCTACCGACGCGATCCACTTCAACGACCGCGGCGCGGACCGCATGGCCGCCGGACTGGCCGACGCGTTCCTGCGCCAAAGTCTGCTTCCGCGCGACGGCTGCCAGCTCGCCGGGGCGGCGAGGCCGTGAGGGGCGGCGTCGCCATGTCGGCGCGTGCACCGATCGACACGGTGACGGTGTCGGCCGTCGGCCGCGACGACCACGCCTGGGACCCGTTCGTGCGGGCGCAGGACGGCTGGACCCATTGCCACTTGCTGGGCTGGCGGCGCGTCCTGGAGGATGTCTTTGGGCACGAGTGCCTGTCGCTCGTGGCGCGCGACCAGACAGGCGCCGTGGAGGGCGTGCTCCCGCTGGTCCGCGTGCGCAGCCTCCTGTTTGGGCACTACCTGGTGTCGATGCCGTTCGTGAACTACGGCGGACCGCTCGGATCCGGCCGCGCGGTGCGGGCGCTCGCGGCCGAGGCGCTGGCGCGCGCCGACGGGGCGGACCTGGTGGAGCTGCGCAGTCGCGCGCCGCTGCCGCTCGACCTCCCGGTCTCGCACCGCAAGATCACGGTGGTGCTGGACCTCCCGTTGGGCGACGCCGATACGCTGTGGAGCGGCCTGGGGGCCAAGGTCCGCAGCCAGGTGAAGCGGCCCCGCAAGGAAGGGGTGGACGTCCGGTTCGGGCCGGATCAGCTCCGCCCCTTCTACACGGTCCTGGCGCGGCACATGCGGGACCTCGGCACGCCCGTGCTGCCGCGGCGGTTCTTCACGGCCGTCCTCGACACGTTCCCGGGCGACGTGCGCCTGGCGTGCGGATATCTGCGCGGACAGCCGGTGGCGTGCGGGTTGGGGTTCCGGTGGAACGACGAGTTCGAGATGACGTGGGCGTCGTCGCTGCGCGAGCACAATCGGCTCGCGCCGAACATGCTGGTCTATTGGAGCTTCATGGAACGGTGCGTGGAAGAGGGTGTGGGCCTGTTCAACTTCGGGCGCTGCACGCCCGGCGGCGGGACCCACCGCTTCAAGCGGCAGTGGGGCGGTGCCCGCGACCAGGTGCTGCACTGGTATCACGATGGCGCCGGCAAGCGGGCGTCCACGCCGTCGCCGGACGAGGGCGCCTACGCGTGGGGCCCGCGGGTCTGGCGCCGCCTCCCCGTGTCCCTCGCCACGGCCCTCGGGCCCCACATCGTGCGGAACATTCCATGACTGGCCCCGAGACCCCCATGGTTGGCCCCGGGTCCGAGCCGTTCCGCATGTCGAAGCTCGGGAAGCACAGCGCCATTTACGGCATCGGCATTCTGCTCAACAAGGCCGTGGCGTTCCTCATGCTGCCGGTGTACACGCGGTACCTGTCACCGGCGGACTATGGCGTCCTGCACCTGGTGGTGATGACGATCGAGGTCGTCTCGATCGCCGCCGGTTCCTGGCTGGCCCGCGGGATCTTCCGGTACTATCACAAGGAAACGACACCCGACGGGAAGAAGCGGGTGCTGTCGACCTCGCTCTTCCTGCTCGCGGGCTCGTACGCGGCCGCGGCCCTGGTCACCGTTGGCATCGCGCCGTGGATCGCCGAGGCGGTGGTGGGGCCGGAGCCCCAGCACGTGTTCACGGTGCGTCTGGCGGCGGCGAGCCTCGGCTTCGAGAGCCTCGTGCTGGTCCCGGTGGCGTTCCTCCGGCTACGGCACCGGTCCGGCACGTTCGTCACGGTCAACGCCGTCAAGCTCGTCCTCCAGGTCACGTTCAACCTGATCTTCATCATTCCGCTCGGCATGGGCGTCAACGGCGTCGTGCTGAGCGGCCTGCTCTCGAGCCTGCTGATCGGAGTCTGGCTGTCGGCGTACCTGCTGCGCGAGACCGGATTCGGGTTCTCGGGTCAGGCGGCCCGCGACCTGTTCCGGTTCGGGGCGCCGCTCATGGGCGTCCAGATCGCCAGCGTGGTGCTGACCTTCGGCGACCGCTACTTCCTGCGGCGAGCGGGGGACACCGCGGCCGTCGGCATCTACGGCCTGGCGTACCAGTTCGGCATGCTGCCGGTCACCCTGGCGTACCTCCCGTTCAGCCAGGTGTGGGACCCCATGCGATTCGAGCTCGCCCAGCGCAACGATCGCGACGAGCTGTACTCGCGGGGCTTCATCTACATGAGCCTCATGATGGTCACGATGACGCTGCTGATCGCCCTGTTCGTCGGCGATTTCCTGCGCCTCGTGGCGCGGCCGGCGTTCCTTCCGGCCGCGTATCTCGTCCCCATCATCCTCGTGGCCTACGTGGTCGGATCGTGGACGGCCTTCATGAACCTCGGGATCTTCATGAAGGAACGCACCGAGTGGTTCACGCTCGCCAACTGGGTCGCGGCGATCGTGGCCCTCGGCGGATACCTGTTCCTGATCCCGCGCTACCTCACGTGGGGAGCGGCGGTGGCCACCGCGATCGCGTACATCGTCCGGCACGTCATGGTGTACGCCATCTCGCAGCGGCTCTGGCCGATCCGCTACCAATGGGGTCCGGTGGTGCGCCTCTGCGGGATCGCCACGGCGGTGTGCCTGATGAGCCTCCTGGCGCCGAGCATGAGCGTGGTGCTGTCGGTGCTGCTGCGCCTGGGCCTCTTCGGGCTCTATCTGGCGGGTGTCTGGTGGGGCAACGTGCTGCGGCCGGCGGATCGACATCTCCTCAAGGTCATGATCCGGTCGCCCAAGCGGGCGCGGGCGGTGTTCTTGGCGAAATGAGGCGGGAGGGGCGGGAGAAGCTCGCGCTCCTCTTTCAGCAGTACCCGTACCTCTCCAGCGTGCCGCGAATGGTGCCCTCCAGGCGATCCTGCTGCAGGGGTGTCAGCTCCTGACGCCACTTCTCGTTGGTGCTCCGCAGCCCCGCTCCGCGAACCCCCGCCTCGAACTCCGCCGTCCACCGCAATCCCGCGAAGCCCACGACCCGCCGCAGCTGCGCCACGGGATCCGCACAGAGATCTTCGTAAGACAGCTCCATGAAGTCGGTGGCCGGCAGGCCGGCCTTGGCCGCTTCGGTCGCGTCCATGAGCATCTCCCACACGATGGCGCCGAGCACGATGAAGTCGCGGCCGCTCCGCTCCCACTTCTCGCGGTGCGCGGCCGACAGCTCGCCCCAGTTCCACTGCGCGGGCCCGCGCCACGCGGAGAACCAGGGCACCTGGAGCCCGGAATACACCACGGAGCGTCCGTCCCGGTACACGTGCACGAATTTGGCGCCCGGGAAGATCTCGCGAAGGAATCGGATCCGGGGCCAGCCGGTGATCTTGAGCAGCAAATGCGGCCGGGACGGTGCGGTGGCCTGCGCGAACGCGTCGCGAACGGCGCGGCGCACGCGCGGGGTGACATCCTCACCCCGCAGGTCCCGGCACGGCGCCGAGAAGCCGGGGCAGATCCGCTCCCAAAAGCGGTACGCCTCGTCGGCGTAGAGGTAGCGCCGCGCCAGCCGCGACACGACCGGGAGGTCGAGGGCGCGCATCGCCCGCGCGTTCAGCGACGGCCGGTGGGGGTATCGCTGGCAGAGCTGGCTGAGCCAGGACGCGTTGGGATGCTTGCTGAGAATGTCGTAGAGCACCGTGGAGCCGCAGCGTCCGGTACCGATGACGAACACCGGCGGCTCGCCGACGGGCGCCGCGTCGGCCGCCGTGGCCTGACCGGGGGCGGCCGCAGGGCGGTCCCGCGCGGCGGGGTCGGTAGCCGGAGGGATCGGGGCCCGCCGCTCACTCGTCTCCGTGCCGGACATCAATCGGGCTCCGCGTATCGGTCGTATCCGAGGCGCACGGCCACCGGGGCGGCGATGCGCGCCAGCGCGGCGCGTTGCTCGCGGGTCCACTCCGACCAGATCGGGAAATCGCGCCCCTGCTGTGCATTGTAACGGGTCGCCGTCACCCGCCGGATGTCCTCGGGCGCGCCGGGAGGCACGTGCATCCACGCGAAGAGCCGGTGGGCGCCGTCGCCGTCCGCCGCGAACAACGCCTCCATGCCGGTCGCGAACACGCGGTCGGCGGGTAGGCGGTCCACGACGTGCAGGCAGAACTGGTTCGCCGCCGTCCAGAACCAGCAGCAGCGCTCGAACGCCCCCCAGCGCTCCCAGTCGCCGGCCCACGGGTCGTCCGGCCGGGGCTGAATGCGGTACGGGTCCCAAGGGTGGTTGTCGTACCATCCGCGCCGCATGCCCGAGCGGACGACGGTGGCGGGGTCGCGGTGCAGGTGGATGAACCGCGACCGGGGCAGGTGCGCGCTTAGCTGCGGCGCCAGGAACGTCAGCCGGTTGGAGCTTTCGACGTACACCCGACCCCGCGCGGCGCGCACGAGCGGCCGCACCCTGGAGGCCGCGAACGTGCGCATCAACGCCGTCGCCTCCGGCCCCGGCAGCGGGTGCGCCTGATAGGCGCGGCGCGTTTCCTCCAATAACTGCGGCCCCGGCTCGTGCTCCGCATCCACCGCTGGCGAGAGATTCAGGAGGTGGGTCAACGTGACGGTGCCCACGCGGCCCGTCGAGAGCACGAACACGCACGAGGCGCGCCGCCGCGCGGCCGCGCTGAGCGCGCGGCGCATCAGCCGCTTCCCCGCCGACTCGGTCACGATGCCGCCTGTGGTGCCGCGAGGCGCGCCAACAACTCCCCCAGCCGCGCGCTCTGGTGCCGCCGGTCGAAGATCCCAGCCGCATCTGTCGGCGTCTCGTACGCGTAGGTCGACCACCGCTCGTAGGCGGCGTCCATTGCGGCGTCGAGGCCGGCCGCATCGGTTGGCTCGTACACGCGCACGTGCACGCGCGCGGCCATGCCGGCGAGGTTCCCCTCCGGGGACCCGATGGCCAGCGGCGCGCCGTAGAGCTGTGCGTAGTCGTAGAACTTCGTGGGGACGGATAGGCCGTGAAAGTGATCGAACATGACGAGCACGGCCGCCGACTGCTGCAGCCGCAGCGCTTCCGCTCGCTCCCCGGGTCCGTGGTCCACGAAGCAGTCGGCCAGCTCGTAGCCGGCCGCCAGCTGCGCGATGGGGATGCCGCGGAAGGCGTGTCCCGCGCCCATGAACTCGAGCCGGAAGCGCGTCTCGCCGGGGCCGACGCGGGCGCGAAAGCGCTCGCACGCGCCGAGCAGCGCGCGCACCTCGTGGTACGGGTACAGCGCGCCCGCATACACCACGCGGAAGACGTCCCGGTCCGGCCGGGGCACCGGCGGCTCGGCGTCGTAGCCGTTGGGGAGCGTCACGGTCCGCCCGTTGAGGTCGTAGAGACGCTCGGCGGCCTGCCGCGCACCCTCGGCGCAGCAGAGGACGAGCCGCGCCCGCCGCATCACCGCGCCTTCGTACATCCGTCCCAAGAGGATCTGCGTAGGGTGGCTCGCGTAATCGCTGCGCGGTAGGCCGAAGTACCACGGATCGCGGTAGTCGGCCACGAACGGTACGCCGAAGCGCCGCGCCAGCCTCGCGCCGGCGAGCTGCGCCGCGTGTGGGGGGGTCGAGACGATCACGGCCCGGTACGGCCCGGCCCGCAGCAGCCGGGCTCCCAAGCGGGCCGCCCGCCACGTCCAGATCAGCTCGCCCCCGAGGCGCCCCGCGCTCTGGAGGGCGCGCAGCACACGCTGCCCGAGGCGGACGCGCACGCGCGGCCACCGTGCCACCACGGGCTCGGCCCGGGCCCGCTGGGGAGCCGCGGCGCGCGCCGCGCCGCCCGCGCGGCGCAACCGGTGCCTCGCCGCCCGCGCCCATTCGAGCGGAGCGCCCACCAGGCGGCTGGGCCAGCGGGGTTCCGCCACGGGGAACACGCGCACCCCCGGTGCGCCCGTCGTTTCCCCGTGCGCCGCCGCGGCGCCGCCCCCGCGCATGATCACGTCGAACCCCCAGCCGGACGCTGCGAGCTGGCGGGTCATCTCGTTCCACCGGAACGCACCGGTGCCGGCGTCGCCGAAAAAGTACGCGACGAGGAGGACTCTCCCCTTCGCCTCACGCCCGACCATCTCCGAGAGTTGCTCCTTCACGCGGTGGGTGCGGCGCCCCGGCGGGGTCTCCCAATCCGGGGATTCGGGTGCGGGAGACGCAAGCTGTATTCCAAAGCTATCGCGGCGCCGGGCGCCGAGCATCTTTCGTCCCGAGCCTTTGCTCCCGCACCCCAGCCAGCTTGTGTTGCGCCTACGCAACATCTAGTGTTTGGGGGAGTCGGGTGTCCGCTGGGCCGGCGGCGGGCACAATCGGTGCATAGGGGCAGACGTTCGCGCGTGTCGGTGGGGGGCTTGCGGCCCCACGCCGTGTGAACCTCAGCGGATGGCAGCGACAGGGTGAACGCCCACAACCGCGACGTGCTGCGGGTCACGCACGTCGTGTTCGATCTCAATCAAGGCGGTCTCGAGCGCTTCGTCATGGAGATGGGGAAGCGGCTGGCCGGTACCGCCGTGCGGATGTCGGTCTTGACGTTGAGCGGGCGCGAGGGGCACTTCGGGGCCCAGCTGCGGCCGTATCTCGAGCAGTATCACGTCCTACGCCCCATCCCAAGCCTGTCCATGATCGTGCCTCTCGGGCTCGCCTGGCGGATCCGGCGCACCCGGCCGGATGTCGTGCATCTGCACAGCGGCGCCTGGTACAAGGGGGCCGTCGCGGCACGTCTCGCGCGGGCGGATCGCGTGATATACACCGAGCACGGGGTGATTCCCGGCGACCACCGCTGGGGAGGGCGGCTGCGGCGTCTCGCGTCGCGGCTGACGGACACCGTTGTGACCGTTTCCGGCCGCTTACAGCGCCAACTGGCCGACGAGCTGGAGCTCGACGACTCGCGCTTCCATACCATCGACAACGGCGTCGACACCACGGTGTTCTCGGGCGGGCCGCGGGATGCCCGGCTACTCGAGAGCCTGGGCCTCGCGCCCGATACGGTGGTGATCGGCTCGGTTGGCCGGCTCGAGGTGATCAAGGCGCAGGACGTGTTGATCCGCGCGTTCGCCCGGATGCGGGAGCGTCTGGCCGGTGCCCCGGACGCGTGCCTGGTGCTCTGCGGGCAGGGTTCGCGGCGGGAGGCGTTGGAAACGCTGGCGGCCGAGCTGGGCGTTGGCGAGCGCGTCCGCTTCCCCGGGTGGGTCGACAACACGGTGCAGTACTACCGGCTGTTCGACGTGTTCGCCCTGCCGTCGATCACCGAGGGTGCACCCCTCAGCCTGCTCGAGGCGATGGCGTGCGAGGCGGTGCCGGTGGTGACGCCGGTCGGCGCCAACGCGGAGATCCTCGGGCCCAAGCTGGCGGGACAGATCGTGCCGCACGGCGACGTCGATGCGCTGACGGACATGCTGGTCCGCTTGGTCGAGTCGGCGGAGCGGCGCAGGCAATTGGGCGTGGCGGCGCGGCAGCGGATCGAGGAACGGTACGATCTCGATGAGACGATCGATCGCTACCGCCAGCTGTACGAGCGACTCGCCGGCGGAAGGAGCTAGCCGGGAGCGGCCGCGCGGCCGAGGGTACCTCGTCCGCGGCGCCTCGGTGGCGCGGCCTGCCGCGCCGCGCCGCCGCCCAGGACTACGCCGTACAGCACCATATTGATGGTGAACAGCGTGTAGACCCAGTGCACGTAGAGGTAGGCCGCATAGAACGCGGCGGTGACGAGGCACCCCACCGCGCCGGCTTCGAGCCCGTAGGCGATCGTGCGAAGGTCGTAGCTGCCGCCGGTCTTGGCGTTCCACCGTTCGATCGCTTCCGCCGAGCGCAGCGCCTTGTTCCGCACGTGGAAATGGAGGATCATCCACACGAACGCCGACGTGCCGACGATGCCCAACTCGCTGAGGATTTGGAAGTACAAGCTGTGCAGCGAGCGGCCCACCAGCATGCCCGGGTTCGAGCCGTAGTGCCCGGCTTCCTCCGCGCCGACATCGAAGAAGAGCGCCGCGAACTGCCCGAAGTTTCCGAGGCCGACGCCGAAGACCGGCCGCTCGGTGAACACCTGGATGGCCAGGCCCCAGAGGACCCAGCGGTCCTCGCCGGTGCCGCCCTCTTTCCCTTCGGTGACGATGGACGCCATCTCGTTCCAGAAGGCGCCGCCGGGGAACATGACGTTCGCGGTGATGAGCAGGATGACCGCGCCGACGGCGAAGCCGCCGAGCGTGCGGGCGCGATGCGGCGAGCGCAGCAGGACCATGCCGGCCACCGCCACGGCGCCCAGGAACGCTCCCCGGGCGAACGAGGCGACGACCCCGATGACGCACAGCGCCGCCGCGCCGAACGCGAACCAGCGTATCTTCTTGGACTGCGCGGCCAATCCGAAGAAGAAGGTCAGCCCCATCCCCATCACCATGAGGGGGCCGTAGCCGTCGACGTTGGCGAGCAGCGAGTGCCACCGCACCAGACCGCGCAGAAAGCCGCCGTGCAAATGCCACCAGACGAACTGGCCGAGGCAGAACATCACGATGATCGGGACCAGCTGGCGCGGCGTCTTGATGGTCATCGCCGTCCCGATCGCCAGCATGTAGTACATGATCAGCGGCTTCAGCAGATCGAACGAGTCGCCGCGATTCAGCGACGTGGGAATGGAGAAGAAACCCGACACGATGAACAGCGCGAACGGCCAGAACCACACCCACGCGCGGCGCCCATCCAGGAAGTTCGCGGCGCCGATCGCGATCATCGCCGCCAGCGGGATGAACGACAGCGTGCCCATCCGGTGGAAGAACCCGAAGCCCAGCGAGGCGATGTAGCGGTGGGGGTCCATCAAGATGATGAACCACAGCAGGTAGATGTAATTGACGCTCGGGGGCGTGGCCTCCCGCGGCAGGACGCGCTTGGACTGCGCAGCGGCCGGCGCGGCGCGCCGGCCGCGTCCTCCGCGGCGCGGAATCCCGGGCTGGGGGACGCGCGGGGCGGCGACACGGCGGCTCACGCCGGGAAACGGCGGGACGGTGTGCGGCCGGATCGGCGGCGTCGGGTCCGTGTGTTCCACGCGGGGTGCGGGGTGCAAGTTCCGTTCCCCGTGAAGGTGGCGAAAGCCCGCTCCCGCGCGCAATGGCTTCGTCCCCGCGGGGCACCGTGCGGAGACGGCGATCGGTGAGGCGCTGGAGCCGGATTGCCCCCACCGCGGCGCCGCCGTCGTGGGCCGCTCTGGCGAGAGGGTTGCTCGCCGCCGTGCGGCCACCGTCCGGCGGGGCGTCGCTCAGCGCCGAGCTGCGCCGTCTGTTTCCGGACAGCGCCGTCGTGACCTATGGGCTCGGTCGGGCGGCGCTCGCGGACGCCATCCGCATCGCGTGCCGGACCACGGGCCGCGACCGGGTCGTGCTGCCGGCATACACGTCGTACTCGGTGGCGGCCGCCGCGGCGGCGGCCGGGGCCACCGCCGACCTGTGCGACTTGGACCCCGTCAGGCTGACGCTCGACCGCGCATCGCTCGCGCGGTGCGTGGATCACCGGACGGCGGCGGTCGTGCTGGGCAATCCGTACGGGTATCCGGATCGCACCGACGACCTGGCCTGGCTGCGCGACGCCGGCGTCCTGCTGATCGACGACGCCGCGCAGGCGATCGGCGCCACGGAGGGCGGGCGCGCGGTAGGCGGGCGGGGCGACCTGGGCGTCCTCAGCTTCGGTCGAGGGAAGTGCGTGAGCACGGGGCAGGGTGGTGCGCTCCTGATCCACGCCCCGGCGCTGCGCACCGAAGCCGCGCCGCGCGACCGCGCCACGGGGGCGGGCGCCGCCGCGTGGCTGGTGGCGGCGTCGCTCGGCATGAGCACCGATCCCCGGGTGTTCGGGCTGCTCAGCCGACTGCCCGGCGTGCGTGTGGGGGAGTCGTGGTACGAGCCCGAGTTCGACGCCGGCCCGCCGCCCAGGAGCGTCGAAGGGCTGGGCAGCGACCTCGGGGCCGCCATCGAGCGCCACGTGGCGGCGCGGCGCCGTATCGCCTCGCAGTGGCTTGGGCGACTGACCGGCGTGCCGGGCGTAGCGACCGTTCCCGAGCAGGACGGCGTGCGACCTGCCTACCTGCGCGTTCCCGTGCTCGCGCCGGACGCCGCACGCCGGGAGAAGGTGGTACGCGTCCTGGCCCGCAGCGGATTCCACTACGTCCGCTCGTTTCCGGCGCCGCTCGGTGCGATCCCCGAGTACCGGCGCCACTGCGGGGACCGCACGCTGACCCCGAACGCGGAGACGGTCGCCAGCCGCCTGATCGCGCTTCCCTGCCACGTGGGCATCCGGGAACGAGACATCCGCCGAGCGGCCGATTGCCTGCGGAAAGCCGAGCCTTGACGGCGACCGGCGATTGCTCTGTCACCAGCAAATCGCAAATCTGCGATCTGCAATCTGCAATCTGCAATCGCCAATCTGACTGAACCGTGGGTGCGAGCGGAGACTGTTGTGTTGATGCAGCAGTTTGGCTGGGTGACGCCTTTCGCCCCGGAGACCTCGCCGCGCACAGTGGCACGCTGAATGCCCGGGTGCAGGCGGAGCAGGCGTGAGGGGCGTAGGAGGCGGGAGGAGCGGGACGGAGCCGGTCCACGAACGCGACACGGGAGTGTTCGAGCGGATGCAAGATCTCAAGGCGGAGCGGGCGTTTTACGACGAGCTGTTCACGCGCAACCCGGAGAACGAGCACATCACGGCGGGTTATGACGACCTACACCGGCTCGCGCTGCCGGCGCCGCCGGACGGCGTGGTGCTCGACCTGGGGTGCGGTACCGGCGCGCACGCGGTGCGCCTGGCGCAGCGCGGGTGCCGGGTGGTGGCCGCGGACCTGACGCTGCCCGGGGTGCGTGCGGCGCGGACCCGGTTCGAGCGCGAGGGGCTCTCGGGCGGCTTCGTGGTGGCCGACGCCGAACACCTGCCGTTCCGCGACCGGTCGATCGCGGTGATCTGGTCGTCGCTCTTACTGCACCATTTTCCCAAGCTCGATCGCCTGCCCGACGAGCTCGCCCGGGTCACGGTGGACCGCGTGATCGCCTTCGAGCCGAACGCGCAGAACCTGCTCACGTGGTTCGCATTCAACGTCGTGAACCCGCTCGTGGGGCTGAGCACCACGACGCGGAATCAGCGCGCACTCTGGCCCGGGCCGCTGCGGAAGGTGTTCGAGCGGCACGGCTTCGGCGGCAGCGATGTGCACTACGTTCATCTCGCGTGGCGCGACGACTCCAGCTCCATGGGCTTCGTGCGGCGGGTGTACGACGGGATCTCCCGCCTCCTGCCGATGCGTTTCCGCGCAAACAAGTTTCTGGTGGTGTTCGAGAAGCGCGCGTGACGGCGTGGTCGGAGCGGGTCCCGCTGGTCGTGTTCGGTGACGATTGGGGGCGGCACGTCTCCTCGATGCAGCACGTCTTCCGCGCCATCGTCACGCGCCAGCCGGTCGTCTGGGTGAACGCGATCGGCCATCGGCCGCCGCGGCTGAGCGTCGCCGACGCGCGCCGTGCGTGGGGCAAGGTGCGTGCGGCGCTGCGGCCGCGGCCGCCGGCGTCCGGTCCGATCGGCCCGGCGCCGCAGGTGATCGTGGAGCCGCGCGTGCTTCCGTGGCACCAGCGGCGCGCGGTCCGCGCGGTGAACGGCTGGTCGTTGACCCGCGCCATCCGCGGGGCGCTCGTCACGCACGGGCTCACCGAGCCGCCGGTCGTCGTCACCGGCTCGCCCCCGTCGGTCGAGGTGTTGGGGCGCCTCGGCGAGCGGGCGGCGGTCTACTTCTGCATGGACGATTTTCTCCATCTTCCGGGCGTGTCGGCGGCGATGATCGCGCCGCTCGAGCAGCGGCTGCTGGAGCGGGTGGATGCGGTGGTCGCGACCGCCGAGAGCTTGACGCGGTCCAAGCGTCCGCGCTCGGGGCGCGCGTTCTACCTGCCGCAGGGTGTGAACTACGAGCATTTCGCCGCGGCGCGGCCGATCCCGCCGGAGATGGCACGCCTCCCGCGCCCCCGCATCGGGTTCGCGGGCGGGGTGAGCGCCTGCTGCGACCTGGACCTCATCCGGCGCGTGGCGGATGCCGTGCCGCACGGGTCGGTGGTGCTGGTGGGGCCGGTGTCGGTGGACCCGGCGCCGCTCGACCGGCCCAACGTACACCTGCTCGGCGCGCGCCCCTACGCCGAGCTTCCAGCGTACGTCCAGGCGTTCGACGTCGGCATCATCCCGTACACCCTGAGCGAGTGGACCGTGGCGGTGGATCCGCTGAAGCTGCTCGAGTATCTGGCGGCGGGTATTCCGGTGGTGACGACCGCGATTCCCGAGGTCCACAAGTACCGCGACGCGGCGTGCGTCGCGGAGAGCGCCGGCGCGTTCGTCCACGCGGTCGTGGCCGCCGCCGGCGAGAACAAGGACGCCGCGCGGC
>Ga0302046_10004308_pt1 | contig 12669 bp, 12 predicted proteins | sample RVTome_11_FD_200261 | JGI IMG/M metagenome (GOLD analysis project Ga0302046, IMG submission 200261) | Soil microbial communities from uranium-contaminated site in the Upper Colorado River Basin, Wyoming, United States - RVT147D111 (version 2) ...
GTGAGCGGGTTGCCGGCCTCGCCCGAGGCGAAGCCGCACTGCGGGCTCAGCGCCAGCCGCTCGAGCGGGACCTCGCGGGCGGCCTCGCGGATGCGCCGCTCCACCAGGGCGGCGTCCTCGAGCGCGCCCTGCTTCGTCGTGAGCAGGCCCAGCACGACCTCGGCGTCCGCACGCACGTGGCGCAGCGGGCCGAAGTCGCCGGCCCGCGGCGTGTCGTACTCCAGGAGCAGGCGGTCGACGTGGGTCAGCCGCGGGAACACCTCGGCGGCGATGCTGCCGTAGCCGCCGTTGGCCAGCCAGCGGCCGCCGGGGGCGTTGCCGCGGCAGATGTGGATCGCCCGGGTCATGCCGTGCACGCCCGCGAACACGAGATCGTCGATCTCGGCGTCGGCGACCAGCTCGGCCCCCATGTCGTGGCCCCAGGACTCGAAGGCGGCCCGGTTGTCCGGGTCGACGTGCCACTGCGCGTAGTTCGGCGCGTCGAGCTGCAGGTAATCGCCGCCGGCCGCGCGCAGCGTCGGGATCACCTCGTCGCGCAGGTACGCGGCGACGTCGCGCAGGAAGTCCTCGGCCGTCGGGTACGCCTCGCGGGAGTGCTCGGGGTGCCAGAAGATGCGGTGCCAGCTCGGCGCCGGGATCGTGAGCTTGGTGCGGGCGCGGGCGTTGGCACGCAGGAAGGCGTACTCGTGGCCCACGAGGTCCCGCACGACCGAGAGGCGCCGGGTGACGAACGGCCGCGCCGGCGCGTTCCACACCGGCGCGCGCCGCCCGTCCGGCTCCTTCCACAGCGACCACCAGCCGGCGTCGGCGGGCAGGAACTCGTAGCCAGCCAGCGGGGCGTACGGCCGCCCCTCCGGCCGCAGCGGGATCGTGACGACCCACGAGCTGCGCCGCAGCTCGCCGTCGGTGATCGCGTCGAGCCCGGCCGACTCCTGCAGCGCGATGGCCTCGCGGACCGCGCGGTCCTCGACCGCCCGGAGGTCGGCGTCGCTCACGGTGCCGGCTCGCGCGGCCTGGCGGGCCTCCCTCAGATAGGCCGGGCGCAGGAGGCTGCCGACGACGTCCGCCCGGGCGACGGCGGCGATCACAGGCCGCCCCACACCTCGCGCGCCACTTCCACGCAGCGCTCGAGCTTGGCCCGCTGCTGCAGCACCGTCACCTCGTTGCCCTCGACGGTGGAGGAGAAGCCGCACTGCGGGCTGAGGCCGAGCTGCGCCAGCGGCACGTACCGGGCCGCCTCGTCCAGGCGGCGCTTGAGATCGTCCTTCGCCTCCAGCGCGCCGGCCTTGCTCGTCACCAGCCCCAGCACGACGCGCACGTGCCGGGGAACGAAGCGCAGGGGCGAGAAGTCGCCCGAGCGGGCGTCGTCGAACTCCAGGAAGAAGCCGTCGTACGGCAGCTCGTTGAAGATCGTCTCGGCGATGGGGCCGTAGCCGCCCTGGGCCCGCCAGCTCGAGCGGAAGTTGCCGCGGCAGAGATGCGTGCACACGGTCAGGTCGCGCGGCTTGTCGCGCAGCGTCTGCTGCACCAGCCGCACCGAGAGCCGCAGCTGCGCGTCGGGGTCCTCACCCCGGGCCCTGCTGTCGGCCCGCATCTGCTCGTCGCACAGGTAGGCCAGGCTCACGTCGTCCAGCTGCAGGTAGCGGCAGCCGGCGGCGTAGAGGTCGGCGATCTCGGCCCGGTAGGCGGCGGCGGTGTCCTCGACGAACGCGTCGAGGTCCGGATAGACCGCGCGCTCGATGTGGGCGCGGCCGACCTGGGAGTACAGCATGCACGGTGAGGGCAGGGTCAGCTTGGGCGTGCGGGTGACGACCGACTGCAGGAAGCGGAAGGCGTCCACGAAGATCGGCCGCGGCCGGGTGACGCGACCCGTGATGGCCAGGTCGGGCCGCGTGAAGTTCACGTCGCCGCCCTGGCCGTGGAACGTCACCGGGATGCGCTGGCCCTGGCTCGACCAACCGCCGAGCTGGAGCAGGAAGTCCATGTGCCAGGACTGGCGCCGCATCTCGCCGTCGGTGATGCCCTGCAGGCCCGCCGCCTCCTGCAGCGCCACGGCCTCGCGGATGGCCGCGTCCTCGGCGGCGCGCAGTGTGGCCGGGTCGACGCGCCCGGCCTCGCGGTCCAGGCGCAGAGCCTTCAGCGGGGCCGGGCGCAGGAGACTGCCGACGTGGTCGGCGCGGAACGGCGGGCGCATGGGGTCGGGCATCGCGGGGCCCTCCTCGACGCGCGGAGTCTACGAGCGCCGACCGGCGCGTGTCAACGCGCCGGTCGCGCGCGTCAGGGCCGGGCCACGCGACGGTCGATGCGGACGATCGGGCGGCGCACGGCGCGCTCGATCGTCCGGAGCTCCGCCTCCTCCTCCGGGGTGACGAAGGTCACCGCGTCGCCGACCGCCTCGGCCCGGGCCGTGCGGCCGACGCGGTGGATGTAGCTCTCCGGCGCGTCGGGCATGTCGAAGTTCACGACGTGGCTCAGCCCGGTCACGTCGATGCCGCGGGCGGCGATGTCGGTGGCCACCAGCACGCGCAGCCGGCCGGCCTTGAAGGCCGCCAGCGCCTTCGTGCGCTGGGCCTGGCTCCGGTTGCCGTGGATGCGATCGGCGGAGACGCCGCCCCGGGTGAGGGCCGTGGCCAGCCGGTCGGCGCGGTGCTTGGTGCGGGTGAAGGCCAGCACGTTGTGGACGTCGGGTCGGCGCAGCAGATCGAGCAGGAGCGGGATCTTGTCCTCGCGCATCACCGGGTACGCGGTGTGGCGCACGCCGGTGGCGGGCGCCGCCGGGCGCTCGACGTCGATCCGCGCGGGGTCCTTCAGGAGCTCCCTGGCCAGCGCGACGACCGGCGGCGGCAGCGTCGCCGAGAACAGCAGGGTCTGCCGGCGCGGCGACAGCGTCTTCAGGATGCGCTGCACGTCGGGCAGGAAGCCCATGTCGAGCATGCGGTCGGCCTCGTCGAGGACGACGATGTCCACCCCGTCCAGGCGCGTGTAGGACTGCCGCAGGTGGTCGAGGAGGCGGCCCGGGGTCGCGACGACGATCTCCACGCCGCGGCGCAGCGCCGTCTCCTGGGGCCCCATGGCCACGCCGCCGAAGATCGCGATGCCGCGCAGGTCGGTGTAGCGGCCGAGCGCGACCCGATGCTCGTCGATCTGCGCGGCCAGCTCCCGGGTGGGCGCCAGCACGAGCGCGCGCGTCGTGCGGCGGGGACCACCGAGCAGGCGGTGCAGGATCGGCAGCAGGAACGCCGCCGTCTTGCCGGTACCGGTGGCCGCACAGGCGAGGACGTCCCGGCCGGCGCGGGCCGGCGGGATGGCGCTGATCTGCACGGGCGTCGGCACCGTGAAGCCGACCGCGGCGACGGCCCGCAGCAGGGTGGGGTGCAACTCAAAGGTGTCGAACGACATCGAAGGTTCTCCGGTGGGGCCGCTCGGGCCCCGGCAATCTTCCGCACCGTCATCACACGCCCCACGAAGCGGAAGGACCGGGGAAACGCGGTCTGCCTAGGATGGCGGCGGCCCACGAGCGGGCCGGCGATCGACTCAGACGAGGTCGAGTATACGCGAGGCGGGCGCGCCGGGCGCAGGAAGTATGTCGCGGCGCGCGGGAGACAAACGTGTTATCGTGAATGCCTTGCAGATCGCACTCATTGTCCTCGTTGCCGTCGCGCTGACCGAGATGGCCGTGCTGATCACCTCGATCTATCTCCATCGAGGACTCGCGCACCGGTCGCTGGTCCTGCATCCCGCCGCCGAGCTCGTCTGTCGCGTGCTCCTGTGGCTCTACACGGGGCAGCGCCGGCAGGAGTGGGTGGCGGTCCATCGCAAGCACCACACCTTCACCGATCGCGAGGGCGACCCGCACAGCCCTCGCATCCTGGGCTTCTGGCGCGTACAGCTCTTCAACGTCTACTACTATGCGCGCGAGGCCAGGAAATCCGATACGTTGCGTCGCTTCGCGCCCGATCTGGCCGAGGATCGCCTCGACCGCCTCGTCTTCTCGCACGGCTGGACCGGCCTGGTCGCGGGCACCGGTGCGCTGTGCCTGGCGCTCGGCCTGGGGGCCGGCCTGGCGGCGATGGTCCTGCACGCCGTGCTGTACGTGTTCGTGCTCGCCCCGCTCATCAACGGCCTGGGCCACTGGCACGGCCGGCAGACGTTCCGGAACTCGGCCTACAACATCCGCCTCCTGTCCTACGTGACCGGCGGCGAGAGCCTGCACAACAACCACCACGCGCACCCGCGCGCCGCGAAGTTCAGCATGTCCGCCCGGGAGTACGACCCGAGCTGGACGGTCATCCGCATCCTGACCGCGCTGCGCGTGATCAGGGTTCCCGAGATGGCAGCCGAAGCATCGTAGGAGGTGTGACCATGCAAGTGGGAGCGTTCTCGACACCCGGAACACCCGACTGGCGCTGGCGGATCGTGAACTATGCAGGCGAGACGGTCGAGGAGTCGCCGAAGACGTTTCCGACGATCGCCCTGGCCATGAAGGACGGCCGCACGCGATTGCTGAAGATGGACGTGGACCGCTCGGTCCCACGCGCGCCGTACCGCTCGGGCGCGCACTTCCGCAGCGCCCGCAGCGCCTAGCCGCTCAGCCGAACTTCCGCTCCGCCTCGCGGCGGTAGGCTCGGGTCGCCGTCCAGACGAAGAGGACGGCATAGCCCGCCAGCCATGCCACGCTGGTGCCGACCGGCTCGCGGCCGGCGCCGATCGCGCTCCAGGCCAGCTGCGCATAGTGGTACGTCGGCAGGTAGGGCGCCCAGCGCTGGACGAAAGCCGGGAGCTGGTCGAGCGGCAGGAAGATGCCGGAGGCGAAGGCCAGCGGCAGGTACACGAGGTTGGCCATCGCCGGCGCGGCGTGGGGGCCGGCCAGATAGCCGATCGTGAAGCCGAGCGCGATGAGCGGCAGCGAGCCCGCCAGCAGACGCGCGATCACGCTGACCCACGTGCCGGGCGCCAGCCGGATCCCGCCGACCACGCTGCCGTAGACGAACAGGATCACGACGGACAGCAGCCCGAACAGCAGGCCGACCACCACCTTGGCGGTCAGGGACACTCCCGCGGGCAACGGCGAGGCCCGCATCAGCAGATCGATCTTCTGGCCTCGCTCCACGGCAACCCCGATTCCGAAGCCGAACACCATCACCTGCCCGACCGCGAACGCGCCGAAGGAGACCAGCAGGAACGCGCCGGCGTCGAGCCCGCCCGGGCCCGGGCGGCCCGCGAAGGGCAAGCCGAAGAAGCTGAACAGCACCACGGGTAACGCCAGGCTGGTGGCGCTGAAGGCCGGCAAGCGCCAGCGGATGAGCGTCTCGCTCCACGTCTGCGCGAGCAGGACGCGTGCGAGCGACGCCACCGGGGCGGGGCGGGTCATCGCCTCGACGGCGGGCGGGCCGTGAGGGCCAGGAAGGCCTCCTCGAGGTCTGCCCCCGTCACCTCGAGGTCGGCGACGGCCACGCCGCGCCGGAACAGCTCGCGCAGCACCGACTCGGGCTCAGCGCTCAGCAGGCGGACGCGACCGGCCGCGCACTCCAGCACCCGTACGGGCAGGCGGTCGAGCGCCGCCGGCCCGAGCTCGGGCGACGTCCGGAAGTGCACGCGCTTGCTCGGAATGCGGGCCTTGATCTCGGCCGGCGTGGCGTCTGCGATGACGACGCCGTGGTCGATGACCACGATGCGGCGGGCGAGCGCGTCGGCCTCGTCGAGGTAGTGCGTGGTGAACACGACGGTCCGCTGCTCGTCGGCCATCTCGCGGATCGCCTGCAGGAAGGCCTGGCGCGCCTCGACGTCCAGGCCCACCGTGGGCTCGTCGAGGACGAGCACCTCGGGATCGCCGCACACGGCCAGCGCGAAGTAGAGGCGCTGGCGCTGGCCTCCGGAAAGCTGGCCCACGCGCGAGGCCGCCTGGTCGTCGAGCCCCGCCAGGGCGATCGCCCTCCCGGCCGGCCACGGCCGTGGGTAGTAGGCCCGGAAGAGATCGACGAGCTCGCGCACGGTCAGCACGGCCGGCACGCCCGACTCCTGCAGCATCGCACCGCAGCGGCTGCGGGCGCGGCGGTCGCGGGGGTCGAGGCCGAACAGCCGCGCGTGGCCCGCGGTGGGGCGACGCAGGCCGAGCATCAGGCTGATCGACGTCGTCTTGCCGGCGCCGTTGGGCCCCAGCAACGCGACCACCTCGCCGCGGCCGATCACGAGGTCGACGCCGCGCAGCGCCTCGACCTCTCCGTAGCGCTTGCGCGCGCCCTCCATCTGCACGACCGGCAGCGGTGCGCTCATGTCCTCGTTCCGCGCCCGAGGATGGGCGAACGCGCCGGGTCCGTCAAGACGGCGGCTTGCGGGCCCCCGGCAGCCGTGCCTATGATCGAGCACCTCATGATGACCGCATCGGTGCCGACCGTCGCGGCTTCGCGGCCCGACCGCCTGGCGCTCCTCGCGCGCTACCATCACGTGCGGCGGACGACCGAGCGCCTCTGCGCGCCCCTGTCGGCCGAGGACCAGGTCGTCCAAGCCATGCCCGACGTCAGCCCGACCAAGTGGCACCAGGCCCACGTCTCGTGGTTCTTCGACACGTTCCTGCTCGAGCCCCACCTCCCGGGCTACGCGCCGCGGCACCCGGCCTATCGAATCCTCTTCAATTCCTACTACAACGGCGTCGGCCCCCAGTTCGCGCGCCCGGACCGTGGTCACCTATCGCGCCCATCGGTGGCCGAGGTGCAGGGCTACCGCGCGTGGGTCGATGCGGGCATGACGACGCTCCTGGAGCGCACCGACGAGGACCGGCTGGCGGCGCTGGCGCCGCTGCTCGAGCTCGGCCTCAACCACGAGCAGCAGCACCAGGAGCTGATCCTCACCGACATCAGGTTCAACCTCGGCGTGAATCCCCTCCGGCCCGCCTATCACGTGGTCAGGCCGCCCCGCGGGGCGGCGCCGCCGCGCCTGGCCTGGCGCGCCCACGCCGGCGGGCTGCAACCGATCGGCCACGACGGCGCCGGCTTCGCCTTCGACAACGAGGGCCCGCGCCACGTCGTCTACCTGCAGCCGTTCCGCCTCGCCGACCGGCTCGTGACCAACGGCGAGTACCTCGAGTTCATGGACGCCGGCGGTTACCGCACGGCGTCGCTCTGGCTGTCGGAGGGCTGGCGGACCGTGCAGGAGCGGGGATGGCAGGCGCCGCTCTACTGGGAGCCCCGCGACGACACCTGGTGGATGCAGACGCTGAGCGGACCCCTGCCGCTCGATCCGAACGCGCCGGTCGCCCACGTGAGCTACTTCGAGGCCGACGCCTACGCCCGGTGGCGCGACGCGCGCCTGCCCGCCGAGCACGAGTGGGAACACGCCGCAGCGACGGAGCCGATCCGCGGCAACTTCCAGGACAGCGGTGTCTTCCATCCGCTGCCGATCGGGTCGGCCGGCGGCGGCCAGATGTTCGGCGATGCATGGGAGTGGACGCAGAGCGCTTACGCGCCCTACCCGGGCTACCGGACGGCGCCGGGCGCGGTCGGCGAGTACAACGGCAAGTTCATGGTGAACCAGATGGTCCTGCGCGGTGGCTCGTGTGTCACGCCGCAGTCACACATCCGGGCCAGCTACCGCAACTTCTTCCCCCCGGACGCCCGCTGGCAGTTCTCCGGGATTCGGCTGGCGAGCGACGCCTGACGGGCGGCGCCGCCCTCCGTACGCCGGCGGAGCAAGGAGCCCTCATCGTGCGCTATCGGGTCGAGGTCCATGCGGACGCCCACACGCGCTTGAAGGCGATGGCCGAGGACGTGCAGCGGGGTCTCGGCGAGCGGCCGCGGTCGCTGCCGCCCAAGTACTTCTACGACGCGGCCGGCTCCCGGCTGTTCGAGCAGATCACCCGCCTGCCGGAGTACTACCTGACCCGGGCCGAGGAGGCGCTGCTCGACGCGCTGGCCCCGGCGCTCATGCGGGAGCTCGCTCCCCGCGACCTGGTGGAGCTCGGCTCGGGCTTCTCGCTGAAGACGCGGCGCCTGCTGGCGGCGCGCGGCGGCACGGTGCTGCGCTACACGCCGGTCGACGTGGACGAGACCACGGTGGCCGCCTCGGCCGAGCGGCTGCTGGCCGAGGATCCGACGCTGCACGTGCACGCGGTCATCGGGGACTTCGAGCGCCACCTCGTCCACGTCCCCGCCCCGAACGGCCGCCGCCTGGTGCTCTTCCTGGGCAGCACGATCGGCAACCTCGACGCGCCGGCGCGCCAGGCGCTGCTCGGCCAGGTCCGCGGCCTGCTCCGGCGTGGCGACCGGCTGCTGCTCGGCGTCGATCTCGTCAAGGACCCGGCCGTGCTCGAGGCCGCCTACAACGACGCCGCCGGCGTGACCGCGAAGTTCAACCGCAACATCCTGCGCGTGGTCAACCGCGGCCTCGGCGCCGACTTCCGGCCCGAGGGGTTCCGCCATCACGCCTGGTACAACGCGCCGGCGAGCCGCATCGAGATGCACCTGATCGCCGACACGCCCCAGACCGTGTACGTCCGCGCCCTCGACCTGACCGTGCGACTGGAGCCCTCGGAGGGCATCTGGACGGAGAGCTCCTACAAGTTCACGTGGGCGTCCACGCGCGCCATGCTCGAGGCGGCGGGCCTGCGACTGGACGCCTGGCACCCCGATGGACCCGGCCGATTCGCCCTGGCCCTCGCCGCACCCCGGTCACGGACCGGCGCCGTGCGCCCCGCCGCCTGAGCCGTGGGCGACACGCCGACGCCCACGCGCTTCTACGTGCACGACGACCTCACCGAGGACATCCGCGAGCGCCACGGCGCCCGCTCGCCGGCGTTCGCGCTGGCCGGGGAGCTGATGGCGCTCGTCCGGCGCGACGCCCACGTGACCGTGCTCACGCTGCGCGAGCAGCTCGACGCGCTCGTCGCGCGCGGGCCGCACGCTCCCTTTGCGGTCACCGTGGGCATCGGCCGCGCCGGCGAGCGCGTCGCCCGCCAGGTGCACGCCGAGACCGGCTGGTTCCCGGCGATCCGGCGCGTCGATCTCACCCGCGTGGAGGACGACCAGGGCGATTACGCGGTCGTGAGCCCGACCGGCGTGCCCCTGACCGTGCAGCTGACGGGCGTCGAGAGCGCCGCCTCGCTGGCGATCGTGGACGACACCATCTTCTCCGGCATCACCATGCGACAGGTGCTGGACACGCTCTCGCCGGCGGCGCGCACGCGCACCCACGCCTTCTGCCTGCGCTGCGTCGAGGACTCGCTGGCGCCGCTGCGCGCGCTGTGCCCCGTCACCGCGGGCTTCGCCGCGCCCGGCCGGCTGCTCGACGAGGTCAGCTTCATCAACGCCAGCGGCCTGGTCCGCCGCGGCTCCATCCGCCGCACCGGCCGTGCCCCGCTGGCGTTCTTCGAGCGGCCCGAGTGGATGCGCGCCTGGTTCCCCGACCGCGCCGAGGCGGTCATCGATCTCTGCCACCGCCTGAACCGGCTGCTCGAGCCGACCGGCGAGCCGTCGCTGCCCGCGACCGTGTAGCCCCCGCCGACGCGGTCAGGGCGGCGGCGCCATGACCAGCCGCAGGCCGCGGGGGATCAGCAGGCGGTCGGCGAGCTCGAAGAGCCCGTGGAAGAGCAGGGCCATGAGGGCAGCGGGGACGGCGCCGGCCAGGATGGTGGTGACGTCGTCGAGGGCCAGGCCGCGGACGATGAGCGTGCCGTAGCCGCCGCCGCCGATGAACGCGGCGAGCGTGGCGGTGCCGACCGTCCAGACGGCCGCGGTCTTGACCCCGGCCATGATGCTGACCGAGGCCAGCGGCAGCTCGATGCGGGCCAGGCGGCGCCACCCCGCCAGCCCCAGGACGTCGGCGATCTCCAGCAGCTGGCGGTCGAGCGTCGCCAGTCCCGTGAAGGTGCCGCGCACGATCGGCAGCAGCGCGTAGAGGAACAGCGCCACCAGCGCCGGCAGCGTGCCGATGCCGAGCAGCGGAATCATGAAGCAGAGCAAGGCCAGGGCCGGAATCGTCTGCAGCACGCCGACCGCCATCAGCTCCACCTGACCGACGGCAGCCGAGCGGGCGGCCAGGATGCCCAGCGGCACGCCGGCCAGCACGGCCAGCGCCACCGCCACCACCACCAGCCGCAGGTGCTGCAGCGTCAGCACGCCGAGCTCGCGCGCCAGCCGCGCGCGCTCCTCGCCGTCGGTCACCTCGCGGCCGAGGAAGCGCGCGGCCAACTGGCGCGCGCTGCGGCCCTCGAGGTCGGCCAGCGCGTTCAGCCGCGTCATCGCCTCGCCGTCGAGCCGGCCCACGAGCGCCTGCTCCAGCGCCGCCCACGCACGGGGGTGGCGCTCGACGAAGTCGGTCCGCGCCAGCAGCACCGCCGCGTACGCGGGGAAGAACCGCCGGTCGTCACGCAGCACCGTGAGGCCCGCCACCGCGAGCCGCCCGTCGGTCGAGAACACGTCGATGACGTCGACGGTGCCGCTGGCCAGCGCCTGATAGGCCAGGGCGTGCTCGATCGTGCGCACGCCGGCCAGTACCAGGCCGTAGTGGCGGCGCAGGCCGGGCCAGCCGTCGTCGCGCTCGAGGAAGCCGGAGGTGAAGGCGCCGGTCAGCTCCGGGTGGCGTGCCAGGTCGCTGATGCGCTCCAGCCCCAGGCGCCGGGCCAGGTCGGCGCGCACCGCCAGCGCGTACGTGTTCTCGAAGCCGAGCGGGCCGCTGATCGTGAGGCCCCGGGGGCGCAGCCCGGCGCGGATGGCCTCCACCGACTCGACCGACGGATCCTTGAGAATGGCGCGGCTGATCGTGCCCGTGTACTCCGGATAGAAATCGACGCTGCCGTGGGCCACCGCGCGATAGGCGATGCCGGTGCCGCCCAGCCCGACGCGGCGCTCGACCCGCGCCGCGCCCGTCGCCTCGATCACCTGGGCGGCGATCTCGGCGACCACGTAGCTCTCGGTGAAGGACTTCGAGCCGACCCGCACGACCGACTCGGCGGCGGCCGGGACGGCGGCGAGGACTGCCAGCACGACGAGGCCGGCCACACGCACGGCTAGAAGTACTCCCGCAGCTCGGGCGGCGGCGCCTGGGCGCCGAGGAACTCGGTGACGAACGGCTCGGTCGGCTTGCGGGCCAGCTCGGCGAACGTCCCCTGCTGCACCACGCGTCCGGCGCGCAGCAGCGTGATCGTCGAGCCGAACAGCACCGCCTCCCGCACGTCGTGGGTGACCAGCAGCACCGTCTTGCCGAGCGCCCCGAACAGGCGGCGCAGCTCGGCCTGCAGGTCGGCCCGGACGATGGGGTCGAGCGCGCCGAGCGGCTCGTCCAGCACCAGCAGCGGCGGGTCCAGCACGAGCGCGCGCATGAGCCCTACCCGCTGCCGCTGGCCGCCGCTGAGCTCGGCCGGGTAGCGGCGCAGCATGGCCTCGTCGAAGCCGGTCAACTCGGCCAGGGCCCGCACCCGCGCGGCCGTGCGCACGGCCGGCCAGCCCAGGGCCTCGGCCGGCAGGCTCACGTTGCCGCGCACCGTCAGGTGCGGGTAGAGCCCGCCCTCCTGCACCACGTAGCCGACGCGGCCGAGCAGGTGGCTGCGTGCCGCGGGGGTCACGGCGGCGCCGTCCACCAGCACCTCGCCACCGTCGGCGGCGACGAGCCCCAGGACGACGCGCAGCAGCGTCGACTTACCGGAGCCGCTGGAGCCCAGCAGCACGTGCGTCGTGGCCGGCGCGGCCTCGAGCGAGACGTCCTCGAGGGCGACCGTCGCGCCGTAGCGCTTGCTCACCCGGCGGACCGTGATCATCCGGCTCCGAGTGTACGCAGGTCCGGCCCGCGCCGGCCGTCAGGGCAGGTCCAGGCGGGTGACGTGATCGTCGATCACCACACCGTCGGGCCGCCCGTCGCAGGCTTGGCAGGAGCCGGCGCAGAAGGTTGCCCGCGAGGCGAGCAGGCCGGGTCGCCGCATCGCGCTACAAGGTAGCAGCGTTCTCGGTCGAAGGCGACGTCGGCGCGGCGATGCGTCCTTGTCGTCGCCCCGGCCAGCCCGTGGCCTCGCCGGGCCTCGCGCGCGCTCCCGCTCGACTTATCGGCCATATCATTCTCTTTCTTATATATCTAGTATATGTTATACACATAGCCGATGGGGCCTGGTGTCCGGCAAGGAGTCAGCCGGCCCGGCCGGGGTTGGTGATGGCCACGAACAAGACGAAAGTCCTCCTCATGCTCACGCAGGACGTCCTGGACCGGGCTCGCGTCTTGGCCGGGCAGGAGACGACCGCGCTCAAGCTTCCGGTGAGCCTCCAGATCGTCCTCCGGGCCCTCATCGAGGTGGGGCTGAAGCGACACAACCAACCGGCCCTACTCGCCAACGTCGAGGGTCGGGCCAGGGCGGTTCGCCATCAGCGGAGCGTGGTACGTCGTGGCGGACCGAGGCCGTTGGGGTGGCGATGATCGAGGAGGGCAAAGATCAGAACGGTGAGAGTACCTGGGTGAGTTCGTCATCGGGGGCAACCGGCTGGTCTACCTGCCGCTGCTGATCTGGCAGCAGTCGCTGGTGGTCTACAACTGGCCGCTGGCCTCGGCGGCGGCCCTCACGCTGCTGGTGTCCGTCGGCCTCGGGGTCGCGGCCATCGCCACCCTCGGCCGGCGCAGCCAGGCGTACGCGTCCTCAGCCTCGTCGGCCCCGTCGTGATCGTGCTGCTGACCTCGTTCACCGAGGGACGCTCG
>Ga0302046_10004309_pt1 | contig 12667 bp, 8 predicted proteins | sample RVTome_11_FD_200261 | JGI IMG/M metagenome (GOLD analysis project Ga0302046, IMG submission 200261) | Soil microbial communities from uranium-contaminated site in the Upper Colorado River Basin, Wyoming, United States - RVT147D111 (version 2) ...
TTCCTCGACGTCGAGATTCCGCCAGCCGACGACTGAACAGGGCGAGGTGTCGGCCGCGCGGGAACGCGGGCGGTTCATGAGGGCAGAGAGCTACATGCCAGAACGGAACTTCTGGGCTGCAGAGTGGTTGAGAGGCAACCCCAGAGCGCCGCAGGGCGACATGCGATTGGCCAAGGTGGGTAGCATGCTGGTCTACTACTTCCGAGATTCCTCGCGCGCCGCGACGAAGTTAGGCGGCCTTGGCGAGGAGCTGTGAACCGACATAGTAGAGAGTGTGCGACAGCTCATTGCTCCGTTTGCGGACGCCGTTCTATCCGAACTTGGCCAGTACATCAGGCGGCTCAAGACGAGTGGGAAGGGAAGGTAGACTAGCCCCATGGCGTTCCAGCAAGGGAGTGGTTCGGAGGGAGGATCGACAGAGGGGACCCTTTCCCCCGCGAACCACTCCCGGGGCGATGACTTCGGCGAGCTCATCACTCGCTATGGGTCCAGTTTCGTCGGCCGGGAATGGCTCGTAGAGCGGGTAGATTCCTTCCTCGCCGAGAAGAAACACCGGACCTTGGTTCTCAGCGGCGGTCCCGGCATCGGTAAGACCGCGTTTCTCGCCCATCTTGCAGAGAGAAATCCCCGCTGGCTGCGCTACTTCATCCGCCGGGACAGCCGCGAGTTCCTTCGACCGGCGGACGCCAGGACTTTCCTCCTTGCCGTCGGTGTCCAGCTGGCGGAGCAGCGACCCGAGCTCTTCGAGACGGATCCGCTCAAGGTCCGTCAGCAGATCGGCAGCGTCGAGTCCGGCGGCGAAGTCGTCGGGGCGGAGGTTGCCGAGGTGAAAGTCTCCCCATTCGCCAAGCTCGCCCTGGAGGTCCAGCAAGAGGTCGGAACCGTCCAGGGGCGGGTGCTCGGCCTGAAGGTCGGCAAGTTGGAGGCCGAGGCTCGCAACCTCTCCATGCAGGACCTCCAACACCTCGCCCTGGTCGATCCTGCCCGACGGCTCGCCACCTTTGAGCCGGAGGCCGAGATCGTTGTCCTGGTGGACGCACTGGACGAAGTGCGGTTCAGCCCCGCGGCCGGGACCGAGAACCCCGACATCATCCGGGCTCTGCGGGAGCTCCCGGAAGCCCCCAAGAACCTGAGGTTCATCGTCAGCTCTCGCCCGGAGCCGGCCCTCGACCGCCTCCTGAACCGCAGCGACGTGAGGGTCTTGGAGCTCGAACCGCTCACGGACCAGAACCTCGCCGACCTCCGCAGCCTCGCCGGATCCGTGCTCGCGGCTCCGCAGGTCCACCGGTACCTCGACCAAGCCGGAGAGAACCCGCAAGATCTCGCAGAGGCGGTCCTCGAGAAGTCGGCCGGCAATTTCCTATACCTCGTCAAGGTGCTCAACGTCATCCGGCAGGCCTCAGAGGAGACCTCGGGCCGGGGCGCGGTAGGCCTCGCAGCGGTCGCGGACCTCCCGGGCGACCTGCCGGGGTTGTACCGGCACTTCCTCGGAGGGATCATCGAAGCCTGTCGACAGCGTATGGGCGAAGCGGCCTGGGGCACGGCTCTACGCCCCTTGTTGGGGACCCTCACGGTGGCCAGGGAACCCCTGGGCCCGGCTAGGCTTGCGTTGCTGTCCGGTCTCGAGATCGAAGCCGTCAGCGACCTCCTGCGCGAGCTGCGTCAGTTCGTCGACACCACCGACAGACAAGAGCCCGCCTACCGCTTCTACCACTCCTCCTTCGGAGACTTCCTGAGCGACCCTGATCTCAACGGCGAGTACTTCATCGACCCGGAGGCAGCCCATGGTAGGGTGAGCGAGAAGATCCTCGTTTCCTGGGGCGACCTCTCCGACGGCCTGCCCGGGCTCGAGCCCGCCCGAGAGGAATCAGGCCATGGCTACGGTCTCCGCTTCCTCCCCCTCCACCTGGAGTTGGGAGGGCAGACCGCCTCCTTGACGGAGTTGCTCAAGACGCCTCGATTTCTCGCCGCCAAGATCTCCGCTGGTCTCGTCTTTCCTTTGGTCAGGGACCTCGAGCAGGCCATCCGCGTGAGGTCGGCCGAAGGTCAGGAAGGGACCCTCTTGGAGCTCCTCAAGGACGAGCTGGAAAGAGACGCCATGTGGCTACTGAGCCACCCCGAGGACGCCCTGAACCAGCTCTACCATCAACTCAACCGGCGCCCAGCACCCCCGGACTCGGCGCGTGCCTTTGCCGAGGAGAGAGTGCGCCCACTTCTCGGCGGAGCGGGACGCCCCTTCCTGCGCCTCCTCCACGGCCGCAGCCCATCTGCAGGAGAACGCCTTCCTAGCTCTGAAGAGTACAGCTTCCGGCACCGAGCGCCGGCCATCGTGCTGGGCGACGGCCGCTGTGTTATCGGCTCGACGAGCCGGCAGAACCGAGGGATGCTGGAGGTCTGGGAACGTCGCTCCGGCCTCGCCAGGCTCAGCCTCGATATCGAAGGCGATCCTCAGGTCCTCGCTCCCCTCTCCGGAGACGAGGTCGTGGTGGTTGCAGACAAGCTCGCGGAAGACCACGACGGGTGGCGGAACAGCATCTATATCTTCGATCTCGCCGCCGAAACTTGCCGCCGCGTCGGAGCCTTCCACTCCTCCCTGGTGCTGGCCGCGGCAGTGGTCGAGGGGGGTCTCTTCCTCGTGACGAGAGCGGGAGAAAGGTACTGCGCGACGCTGGCTTCCGGGCAGGTCGAAAAGACTGGGGCTCTGGACCATCGCCTCACCGCCGCCACCATCGATGCCCAGGGACGGATCCTCTACGTCCGGGACACGTCGAAATCGGAGCTGAGCTCCGAAGACCCCGCCGCCGAGCTCAGGGAGTACTTGAGGCCTCATCCGATCTGCGTCTGGAGGCCACGAGCCCTCGAGAGCGAAGAGATCGCTTGTTTTCAGCTTCCTCTGAGTGCCCTCTCTTCGGGATCTCTCAGCGGAGAGCATCCTGGCCTCGTCCAGAAGCTCTCGGCCCTGGTGCAAATCTCCCCGGAGCGGATCGTGCTAGCGGGCGAGGCCGGCTCCGTGATCCTTCTGGATCTGCCCTCCCAGACTTTCTTCTCTCTCTTCCACCACTCCAGCGCCGTAGGCTCCCTGGCGGTCCATCCCGATGGCCGGCTCCTGATCTGCGGCACCGACGCTGTCCTGCGGGATCTCGGGGGGAAGGACGCTCGATCCGGAGCGCCCACCGTCCCGAGGCTGGAGGCATTGGCCTCCCTTCCGGACGGCCAGGTGCTAGCCTTCGGGGATTCCAGAGTCCGCGTCTTCAATCCGGCCAACAACAGCCTTCAGCCGGTGGCGAGGACCCGTTTCGGGAGACCCCTCTCCGCGGCCACAGCCCTCGCCAGCGGAATCGTCGCAGAAACCAGCCTGCTGGACGGCTGGGCCGTGGCCGAGGACCTGGCGGGGCACATCTCCATCCTCGGGCGCTTGAAGACGAGCCTGGCGGCTGCCGATGCCGCAGGCAGGGTGTACTTCCCCAGTCACAACGGTGCAGGAAGGATCTTCAAGCTGTGGGATTCAAAGACCGGCGAAACAACAGACCTCCCCATCCCGCCCCTCTCGCTCCGGGAGTTTCCCGATCGCCTCTCATCCTTCTCGGTTCTCAGCGACGGCCGCTTCGTGCTCGGAGGAGGATCCGGCGGAGTCTGGCTTCTCGATCCAGCGGTGGGTTCTGCGGAGAAGGTCGGATCTCTGGGCGGTGCGATCCAGGGTCTCGGGGAGATCCGCCCGGGAGTGCTGGCGTTGTGTTCCGAATCCGGGACCGTCGCCCTCTGGGACCTGGAGGACGGGGCCCGCAGCCAGATCTGCCTCCAGGGCCGGCCCGTCGCCCTGGCCTGCGGAGGGGATCAGCCCCATCTGACCGTGGGGCTGAGCGACGGCGTGTTGGTGTCCTTCACCGTGGAGAGCGCCGATGCCGGAGGTCCGGAGAAGGTCACGGAGCCCTCGACCCGGAAGTGGCGCTATCCCTGGCTGCCGCCACTGGAGAGACGTCAGATCTGGTACAAGCCCCTGATCTCCTCCCTCAAATGGGTCGGAGCCATCCTGGTTCTATCCATCGGCCTCGGGCTCGGCCAGGGTGACCTGGAGTGGAAGCTGCTCCCGCCCGCCGCCCTGACCCTCTTTTCCGCCCTTTTCGTCGCCGGCACCGTGGTCAGGCTGCTCATGGGCCTTCTGGCCGGGGCCCGGATACGGCGTCTGCTGCGTAGGAACGCGAGGGTCGCTGGTCGGGAGACAGACCGCCCTTCACAGGCAAGCCAGGCAGTGCCGGCCCAGGAGATCGACCTGAGACGTCTCACTCCCATCGAGATGTCTCGCGGCAAGGTCTCCCAGGTCAGCCTCCTCAAAGAAGCCATTCTCTTCCGCTTCATCGGAGACAAGGCACGCCGGCGAAGGCTTCGTATTCCCTTCGCCATCTCGGGGTTCGGGATCCTGGCCGCCGCCTTTTTCCTGTTTCCCGGCGCGAGGGCTTGGATCCTCGGGGGCCTTTCCGCCCTGGCCGGGACCTGGGCACTCGCCCGCGTCTTCGGCTCGCGTTGGTCAATGTGGCCATGAATTTCCGCCACCAGGTCGCTCAAGGGAAGTCCCCACACCCCCGATTCGCTACCCCCTCCCTCGCCGACCAGCCGCTCCTACTCTGGGCTGCAGGAGCCGCAGCGAGTCTGGTGGCCTTGCCGCTCTTGGGTCTGAGCCCTCTGCATCTGCTCTGGCTCATACCCGTCCTCATCGGCCTTTTTTTCTGGTCGATCGACGTCCTCTTCCAACTTCGCTTCGTCGGTGAGCTGCTCCAGTGGGCCGCACGGACCTTCGGACGTGGCCTCACCGCGGGCGTCGACCCCCGGCCTTCCCTCGCGGCGCAATTCGCCGACGCCTACTGCAAATATCGCCTGCAGTACCGCTTCTCCCACGAGAAGGCGATCCAATTCACCCTTCGCGATGAATTCAGGCTCTCCCGACTCCAGAAGGAGGAGGCTTGGAAGCGGGCTCTCGACTTCCCCCCGGAAGACCGGCGCGAGCATCTCGAGAAGGCGATCCTCGCTCTCTACGAGGCGGCCCTCCAAGACGGCGGAACCGCTGAGAGCCGACAACAGCAGCTGAAGACGATTCGGTCCTCGCTGAAGGGTCCCCGGAGCGAGCTCCTGCAGCTGGCCCTCGAGCACCGGCGCTTCGGCGCTTTTGGCGAGTTCAGTGACTTGATGGACCACGCCTTCGAGGCTCTGCGAGACATCGACCCCTAGCCGCGGTTTCAGCGCCCGGGGCCGAGGGATGGCGGTGGCCTTCAGAGCGACCGTCCCTACGCCTCTCCGCCGTCGGGTTCGGAGCCTTCTCGCAGCCCTACGGCTTTGCCACCGGCTTCGACGGTCTCGACCCTTTGCTCTATCTCGAGCCCTCGGTGATCCAAGTTCTGAACCTCCGCTCCGGTCAGACTTCCGCGCAGCGCCTTGACTCGCTGGACGACCCGAGGTCCCAGCGACGACTTCAAACGAGGATCTGCCGGGCTCTCGAGCCAGCTCAGGAGGTCCTCCCGGGAGATCCTGCGCGCCTCGGGCTCCAACGGCTTCCCCTTCTCCAGGATCCGAGCGGTGAGATCGTTGTAGACCCTGTCCACGACCTCTGCGGGGACGGACGCTGCCTTGATCAAGCGGTTTTGCACTCGGGCTCGGAGGGAGCTCTCGTCGTCGAAGGGGATGTCGAGCCAGAGCCGCCGCATGAATCGCCTTGCTGCCGACTTAGTAGCGCCGGTCGCGGCCATCACGGCTTCGACGGCCCGCTCGTCCGCGTCACCGGATGGCTGTCCTTCCCGTAGCTTCTGGCAAGCCTTCTGTACGGAGACGATCCGGGACTGCGCGCTGCCGGTGGCCACGAAGCGAAAGCGGGTGATGTCCCGGTCCAACTCGATCAGCTGGTAGAGGGAGCGGACGATGGGCGAGATTTCCGACCAGCCCCACTGTCCATAGGCCCCCTGCCGGGTCTCCCGCTTCTTGATCTGGATGACCTCCTCGGTCCCGTCGGGGAATCGGAGGGTGAGATCTTCGACGTCAGGCCCGGTGCCCTCGGCGACGAGGGAAGTCCTTCCGCCATCCTCGCCCGAGAGAAGATCCAGGAGTCGGTAGAGGGTATAGGCGCATTGATAGCTGAAGCCCTTGATCGCGTCTGATCCACTCACCGATCGGCTCCTCCTCGCGGGGTAGGTCTCGGCGATGCCCTGTGGGCTCTCTCGCCGACTACGAAATCTCGCCACGGACGGAGAATCATACCCTCGGGACTTGCTCAGGAACCGATGGAGGATCGCCTTCCGGGGCAAGGTCCCTTCAAAGGACGCCGAGGGGTATTTCCGGCAAGCCTGCAGAGCAGGATTCCTCGGCGTCAACTACTTCTGTGCGGCGGCGACAATTAGATCTGTGCATCCTCCTTCCGTCCTGAGTTCACCCTTCCCTCTGTCTGCCAGCCGTCGTCGGGGCTGTGGGCGCTGTGGGAATCGCGGAGCGATTTCCAAGGGACTGTGGGAATCGCGGAGCGATTTCCAAGGCGCTGTGGGAGACCTGTGGGAAGGGAGCCGAGTCTTCGAGGCTCGCTTTCCATAGGTCTTCCACAGTGCCGTCAGGCCCGGCGGCGTCCACAGCCCGCAGCGGTGGCGCAGCGGGGTCGTGGTGGACCTCCCGCTGGCGGCCGCTGGCGGCGCGCGGCGGGTACTGCCGGTACGTACTCTCACGGCGTCTCCGGGGCCCCGGCGCGGCCCTTGGCCGCCTCGGCGCGGAAGCTCTTGCAGGCCAGTTCGAGGATCACGGCGTGGTGGACGAGCCGGTCGATGGCGCAGGCGGTGGTCATCGGGTCCTGGAAGATCCGGTCCCACGCGGAGAAGACGAGGTTGGAGGTGATCAGCACGCTTCGGCGCTCGTAGCGTTCGGCGAGGAAGGTGAAGAGCACCTCCATCTCCTCGCGGCTCTGCTGGACGTAGCCGAGGTCGTCGAGGATCACGGCGTCGAAGCGGTCCAGCCGCCGCAGGGTGGCCTCGAGCTCGAGGTCGCGCTTGGCGGCGAGCAGGCGCTGGACCAGCTTGAAGGCGGGCACGAAGAGCACCTGGTAGCCGCGCTGGACCAGCTCGTGGCCGATCGCCGAGACCACGTGCGTCTTGCCGCGGCCGGGCAGGCCGAAGGCCAAGAGGTTCTCGGCCCGCTCGACGAAGCTTCCCTCGCACAGGCTCGGCAGGCCCCGCCGTACCGGCGCCGGCAGCCGGCCGAGATCGAGGGTCGCCAGCGTCTTGTCGTGGGGCAGGCCGCTGGCGCGCAGCAGGCGGTCGATGCGGCGGCTGCGCCGCTCCTCGACCTCGATCTCGGCCAGGTGCAGCAGGTAGCGCTCGAAGCCCCATCCTTCCCGTTCGGCCTGCCCGGCGGTCTCCGCGTAGGCGCGCACGAAGCCCGGCAGCTTGAGCGAGCGCAACAGCATCCCGACGCCGGCCGCCGCGGCGGTCATCGGCCCACCCCGGCGGCGAGCAGCTCGTCGTAGCTTTCGAGATCGACCGCCAAGGGCGCCATCGCCGGCACCTCCGGCTCGCGCTCGACCACCAGCGAGCGGACGGCGTCGACCGTCGGCAGCCGATCCTCGGCGAGCAGCAGCTCGACCGCCGCCTCGACGTCGCACTGCATCGTCGAGGCCGCCAGGTGGAGCACCCGCAGGTACTCCAGCTCGGCCTGGCGCTCGGGCAGCCCCGCGGCCAGCGACTCGTAGGCCCGGCGGAAGACCGCGGTCGGAAACAGCGAGTCGCGGTAGCGGTAGCGGGCAAAGCCCCAGGGCTTCTTGACCAGAGACCAGATCACGTGTCGGTAGTCGACCCGGTGCTTGCCCTCGCCGCGCAGCCGCTCGACCGTAAGCTGGCACCGCCCGCCGTAGAAGACCTCCAAGTGCAGGTCGAAAAGCCGCACCACCACCGTCTCGCCCGACAGCCGCGGCGGCATCGAGTAGGTGTTGTTCTGCACCTGGATCGTGCCGTTGGAGGTCACCCGCGTCCGCAGCTCCCGGTAGCGCGGCAGCCGCGCCGCCGACAGCGGACGCATCGCCCCGAGCTCTTCGGCCAGCCGCTTCTGGCGCAGACCGTTGGCCTGCGCGAGCGCGCCGTCAAGGAAGGCCTGGTAGTCCTCGATGCGGTCGAAGTCTCGGCTGCCCCGCAGCAGCAGGTGCTGCTCGAGCCGGCGCTTGAGCGCCCCGTTGAGCGCCTCGACGTCGCCGTTCTGGTGGCTCTCGCCGATCCCGATCGTCCGCGGCTTCATCCCCAGGTGCGCCATCAACTCCTCGTACTCGGCGTTGAAGCCCCGCTTGCCGGTCTTCAGGTCGTGCGTCGCCGCCGTCGAGTTGTCCGTCTGGTGCCACTCGGGCACCCGACCGAGCCGAAACACCGCCTCCTGGATCCCCGCCCGCAACGCCAGCATCGACTCCGACCCGCACACCACCACCGACTGCCAGTTGCTGTACGGCAGCACCGACTGGCACAGCAGGTGCTCGAACGGCTCGCCGCCGATCGTCACCCCCAGCTCACCGGCCCAGGTGAAGTCCGTCTGCAGAGCCTCGCCCGCACGGTGCTCCTGTGGCAGGAAGATCTCCTTGGGCGGACCGTGCTCGGCTCGCCACTGCTTGATGCGACGCTGAAGCGTCCGCACCTGCCCCTCCTCGTACCGCCCAGGATGTGCGGCCACCAAGTGCTCGAACAACGCCTTCGCCTCCAGCTCCGGCGCCGCCTCCAGCCGCTCCACGATCCCCGGCCAATCCTCGGTGAACGGGTCCTCCCGCGTCCGCCAGCTCCGCGGCTCCCTCAGCTCCGACGGCAGCTTGCCCGCCTCCACGTACCGGCGCGCCGTGTTGCGGTGCATCCCCGCACGCAGCGCCGCTCGACCCAACCCACCGTCCTTGCGCATCTCCTCCATCAGCTTCCTCACTTGTGCATCCGTGACCACGCTCCCGGCTCCCCCCTTGCTCCAAGGTGAGCCCGGATTGTGTACGCCAGCGGTGGCCGAAGGCCACCGGCAGGCCGTTATTCGGTTGCACAGAAGTAGTTGTCGTCAGCGCACAGGACTAATTGTCGCTGGGCACCCAAGGATGTTGGAGGGGCTTCCAGCTGATCCCAAGATGCGCTCGCTCGGCAGCAGTACCAACCAACTCGACCGCTCCACCTTGATACGCCTGTGAAGCAAGAAACACCTCGAGATCCTGCGTAGGAGCCGTTATGCGCAGCCTTCGTGATTCACAGACGAGAGTGTTGGCCTCGATCACGACGTCAGGACCAAGGACAAACTCCGTTTCCGCGGTGCCGATTCGAACTTGGCCAGCGACCTGTATTTGGGCGTGGGAGAGCCCCCAGGATGCGTCCCGAGGTCCGTGGAAATTGGTCTGGCGTCGCCTCCTGACGGCCGGTGATGTACCTTACAACGTCACGCTGCCTCGGTCCAGGTTTCGAGGACGGTGTTGATCTGTTGATAGCCGACGACCTTGCGGAGTTGGATCTGACCGAAGGCGACCAGGCCCCAGAGCAAGGTAAGGGCTCCCAGCTCGGTGCCGAAGGAGGCCTGGGTCTTGGTACGACGGCGGAACTCCCGGTTGAGGTTCTCCAGGGCGTTGGTGCTGCGCAGAGCCTTCCACATCGACTTCGGGAAGTCGTAGAAGGTCAGCAGGTCGTCGCCGGCCTCCTCCAGCGAACGAGCCACCGGCGGGCACAGCCGCGACCACTTGCGGAGGAACTCGGCGTAGGCGCTGCGGGCGGCGAGGCCGTTGGTGGCGCGGATGATGCGGCGGTAGTCGCGCCGCAGCTCGGCGTGGGCGTGGCGAGGGCAGTGCTCGAGCAGGTTGCGCAGCTTGTGCTGGGTGCATCGCTGCACCCGTGCGCCTGGCCAGACCGCGAGGGCCTTGCCGAGACCGGCGTGACCATCGACCACCAGCAGCAGCGGTGCTCGCAGGCCGCGGCGCTGCAAATCGGCCAGCAGCTCGCCCCACAGGCTGGCCGCTTCGCTGACCGCCAACCGCAGTTCCACCAGCACTTTGGTTCCGTCTTCGGCGACGCCCAGGGCGGCCAGGACCGGCACCGTCAGCACCTCCCGGGCCAGCCGCACCTTGAGGTGGTAGCCATCGAGGAAGAGAATCGGATAGGCCTCGGTCGCCAGCTCCCGCTGCTGCCAGGCCGAAAACAGCTCCTTGAGCCGCCCGACGATCCGCGAGACCGAACTCCTGGACAGGTGCTCCTCACCCAGCAGCGGTTGCAGGGCCTTGCGGATCCGGCGGCTGTTGGCACCAGCCAGGTAGACCCCCAGGATCGCCTCGTCGACCTCCCGAGTGCGGCGACTGTAGCGCGGCAGCATCTGGCTGTGGAACTCCACAGTCCCGCCGTCCACCGCCGCCACTCGTCCCCGGGGGACCCGGAGCTCCCGCGTACCGACCGCGGTCGTGATCCGGCGCTGCTCGCCGCCGTTGCGGTATCCCTGGCGGCTCGCCGTTCGCTCGTACGAGCCGGCACCGAGGGCGATCTGGAGCTCCTCCTCGAGCACCGTCTCTACCGCCTCGACCACGCGCCTCTCCAACAGCTGACGCACGTCCAGCCGCCACTGCACGACGTTCTCGCGGGTGATGGTAGTCTCCGACATGGCGTAACCTCCTTTCGCCCCACCGGGCGAAGTTATTGGCCAATCAGGAGGTTACGCCATTTCCTTTTTCCACGGAAGTCGGGACGGATCCCGGACGAAACGAGGAGAAGCACAGATGAACCGCAGCAGAATCAATCGCCGTGTCCTGGTACTGGCACTGACCTTCGCAGCGTTTCTGCCGGGTTGGGCGAACGCCGAGGATCTGAAATGTAGTGAGAGCTTCGACGGACCGCACTGTTGGTGCAAGATCAGGGTCGGGTGTACCGGATACGTCGTGCACGACTTCGGGGGGATCTGCAGGTACAGGGCCATCGCGAGCGGAAAGAAAGAGGATTGCGCCCAGAGGTGTACCCAGGTGGCGGCCCAGTACGGCACGGCTGCCGTCCAGGCTTCGGGTGCCGCCATCTGCTCGAACAAGGGCGCAGGCACCTGGGCGGTGAACGCCTACAGCGTCGTCGGGGCGAGCGACTGGGAAGGCAACGCCTGCGACACCGACCAGGGCTTCGGGGCTGTGACATGCACCGCGATCCCACGAGTCTGCAAGTGCCCGTCCGGCTGGATCTGCAACGGCTGCTCACCGCAAGTGGACGGCGGTGTCACGAGCGACGGAAAATGCAAGAGACTGGCCTGCCAGCCCAACGTCATCTCGCCGCCTCCGGCGAACGGGACCCAGATCGGAGATCCTGCGTGGGGCTTCTCGTGGGGCAACGCCTTCATCGCATGGGGCTCCACCGCCAACGGCGGCGCGCCGAACTGCACGGGTGGCGGCTACAGCGCGACCTGGGGGGGAAGCGGAGGGACTCCTCCCGATCCGTGCACCTGGACCGACTGGCTCAATCGTGACAGCCCTGGTGGGACTGGCGATTTCGAAACCCTCGCGAGTTTCGTCCAGGCCGGTCAGGCCTGCGCGAGTCCGAAGAAGATCGAGTGCGAGACGCTGAGCGGAAGTCCCGCGTCGAGCACGGGCCAGGCCTACACGTGTGATCCGAAGGTCGGTGGCGTGTGCGACAACCGGCAGCTCCCCGCGGGCCAGACCTGCACGGACTACCGGGTTCGGTTCTGCTGCTGAACAGGATCGAAGCCGCGGCCCGCGATTTCGGCGTGGCGCCCCTTCCCTACGTGGAGGAAAGGGAAGGGGTTGGGGGACGAGGGATTGGTCGAATTCAGCCTAGCTAGGATCTCGCGCAGGCAGGCGAGGGTAGGTGTTGCGTTCCGCGCCCGATGGCGTGTTGCCTGGGTCTCGGTTTCAGCGAGATTGGCAGGTAGTGTAGGCGGGCCTCCGGGCAGCGAGGCGCCGCAGAGAAGGCGAAGCCCGCAGCCGTCCTGTCGTGGGGATAGCTGCGGGCTCCTGAACCGTGCCTCGGGGCTCGCCGGATCGGCGGTGCCCCGGAGGGCATTTGCATTGTCTCACAATCGGCGGTCAGTTCGCCCAGGCCCCGAAGTACTCCTCCCGAAGCCTGCCGATGAAACCGTGCTCGGCCAGCCGGTAGTAGATCGTCTGCGCGTCGCGCCGGCTGATCACCAGCCCGCGCGCCCTGAGCTTGGACAGGTGCTGCGAGACCGCTGACACCGACACGCCCAAGAGCTCCGCAAGGTCGGAGACGCTCACCTCGGCCAGGCTCTCCAACAGGTAGAGCAGCTTCAGCCGAGTCGAGTTCCCCGCCAGCTTCATCAGCTCGGCCGTGTCGTCGATCCCCGCGGCGCCCGCCAGCTCGCTGGCCGTCACCTTCGCCCTTGCACTCCGCGTTGCCTGCGCCATCCTGTTCCTCCCGCCGTCTCCGGCCTACCGATGGTGGTCGGCCGCTGAGCCGATTGTAGCTCAGAAGGGGTGGGGCAACCGGCTGATCAGCTCGCCGCCAGTGGTGCCCGACCCGCGAGGAGAAGGGCAACAAAGCTACTTCGCGGAACCCACATTCTAGCAGTCAGCACGGTTTACGATCGCGACCAGTAGCTCAGCGGAGCGCGGCGCGTCAGGGCCTTCCTCACCGACGGTTGCTGCGTCGGATTGCCTTTGCGACTTCCTTCCTAACCAGTTTCCAGGTCTTTCGATCTTCCA
>Ga0302046_10004311_pt1 | contig 12666 bp, 7 predicted proteins | sample RVTome_11_FD_200261 | JGI IMG/M metagenome (GOLD analysis project Ga0302046, IMG submission 200261) | Soil microbial communities from uranium-contaminated site in the Upper Colorado River Basin, Wyoming, United States - RVT147D111 (version 2) ...
CGGGAAGCCGACGACCCCGCCGCCCGCCACGACCGACGTCCACCTCGCCGTGTCGACGCGACGGAGCGTTGCCGCCGACAGCGATCTCGTGGTCCGCTTCGCCGCCTACACCGAGAGCTTCCGTACCCGGGTGACGGAGATCTTCCGCAAGGAGGCGCCGCGGGACGAGCCGCTCCTCGACCTCGAGGCTTGCCAGTGGCAGATCGGCACCGAGGTCACCGTGACCTTGGCGGCCCGCGGCCTCGAGGTCGAGAACGGACGCCAGAGCTTCGTCTGGGACGGCAAGTACAAGGTGCTGCGCTTCGACGTGGTGGTGCCGGCCGGCCGCGATCCGGGAACCGTCGTCCTCAAGCTGGACGTCCACGTCGCGGGCCTCGTCGTCGCCAGCCTGCGGCCCGAGATCGAGATCGTCGCCGGTGCCGCGGACAACACGGAGACGACGACCGCGCTCCGGTTTCCACGCTCCGCCTTCGCCTCCTACGCGACGGCCGACAGCAAAGACGTGATGAAGCGTATCCGGTCGGTCCAGATCGCAACGGGCATCGACGTCTTCTTCGCCCGTCTCTCGATCGTCCCGGGAGAAGACTGGGAAGAGAGACTCCGCGCCGAGATCTCGCGGCGCGAGATCTTCTGGCTTTTCTGGTCGACCCAGGCACTGAAATCGGAGTGGGTTGACCGGGAGTGGCGAACCGCCCTTGCCGAGAAGACGCTCAAGGGCATCCAGCCCCATCCGCTCGAGCCGGAAAGCGTTGCCCCGGCGCCTCCCGAGCTCGCGGCTCTGCAATTCGGGAATCTCTACGAGACCCTGCTCTCGCTCGATGACCTGTAGACTTGAAGCCGGCGTAAACAGGGCGTACTATAGCCGCGATGAGATCCCTCGACCGCGCCCGCCAGCGCGCCCTGACGCTGCGCCCCGTGCTCGGCGACGAGCTCGACGCCCGGCTCGAGCGCCTCACCGCCTACTTCGACGAGCGCCACCAGATCCGCCCGCTCGCCGTGGGCAGCGACTTCCTCCATGGCGGACGCGGCGAGGTGGCGCCCGCCGAGGGGCTGCTCTACTACGACCGCAAGCTCGACGGCAAGCCCGACGAGAAGCTCGAGCTCTTCGCCCACGAGCTCGGCCACCTGGTGCTCCACCAGCGCCTCGCCAACGCCCTGGTGCCCGGCGACCCGATCCGCGGCTCGGCCTTCCTCGAGCACGGCACGCCGGCGCTCGCCCGCTACAGCCGGCGCTCCTACGAGGAGGCCGAGGCCACCGCCTTCGCCGCCGAGCTTCTGTGCCCGGCCGACGAGGTCTTCGCCGCCTGGCGCGCCGTGCCCGCGGCCACCACCACGACCCTGGCCGCGCGCTTCGGCGTCTCCCTGGGCCTGGCGCGCGTCCAGCTCGCCGAAGGGCTCTACCGCTTCGTGCGCGGCCCCGCCGAGGCCGCGGCCGGCGGCGACGAGGTGACGACGAACCCGGACCAGGAGGAGGCCGCTCTGTGGTCCGGCAGCCCCGTGCTGGTGGAAGCCGGGCCCGGCACCGGCAAGACGCGCACCCTGGTGCGGCGCGTGATTCACCTGGTGCGCGAGCGCGGCGCGGCGCCGGAAGACCTGCTGGTCCTGACCTTCAGCAACGAGGCGGCCGAGGAGCTGCGGCAGCGTTTGGCGCGCAGCCTCGGCCAACCGGCCGAAGAGGTGCTCATCGCCACCTTCCACGGGCTCGGCATGCACCTCCTCCACAGCTATGGGCACCTGCTGGGGTTGGGCTCCGACGTCACGGTCCTCGACGACGTCGGCAAGGAGGAGCTGCTCATCGAAGTGCTCGGCCGCGTCGACTGCGAAGCGATTCTCAACCTCTTCGACCCCCAGGTCACGGCGCGGCGGGCGGCGCACGAGATCGGCTACCTCAAGGACCGCCTGGTCACGCCCGCCCGCCTCGCCGAAGAGATCGCCCGCTGGCAGAGCGCCGAGGGCGAGGCCGGCGATCACGCCCGCGCCCTGGCGCTGCAACGGGTCTTCCAGGCCTACGAGGACGAGAAGCAGGGCCGCGACCGGGTGGACTTCGCCGACCTCATGCTGCTGCCCCTCGTCCTGCTCGCGGAGCACGACGAGGTGCGGCAGGCGCTGCGGAAACGCTTCCGCTGGGTGATGGTCGACGAGTACCAGGACGTGAGCCGCTCGATGGCGACGCTCCTCTCCCAGCTCTGCGGCCCCGACAACCCGCCCTGGGTGGTGGGCGACGCGCGCCAGGCCATCTACCGCTTCCGCGGCGCCGCCCCGGAGAACGTGCGCCGCTTCGCCGAAGACTTCCCGGGCGCTCGCACCTTCCTGATCGGCCTCAACTACCGCGCCAGCCCCCCCATCGTCGACGCCGCCAACCAGCTTGCGGCGCTGATGGAAGGCGAGGACGCCGACCCGCCGCGCCGCCGCTGGCGGCCGGGCCGCGGCGTCGAGCCCCTGGCGACGCCGGTCGCCGTGGCCGCGACCTCGAGCGACGCCGCCGAACGGCAGACGCTCGTCGAGCAGGTGCGATCCTGGATCGAGCGCGGCGTCGCGCCCGGAGACATCGGCGTGCTGGCGCGCCGCAACATCGACGTGCGCAACGCCGCCCTGGCGCTGGCCGCCGCCGGCATCCGCGCGGTCACCAGCGGCCTGGTGACCGCCGAAGGCGCGGCCGGCGACCTCGCCGCCGCCGCCACCGCCCTCGAGGCGCCGCGCGCCGCCGTCCCCCGTCTCGTCTACGCCCTGGGCCGCGGACGCGCCGCCACCGCCGAGCTCAACGCCGCCGTGCGCCACCTCCTCGCCGAGCTCGAGCAGGAAGGCGAGGAGGAGACCCGGAAGGAGGCTCAGGACGGCGACGCAGAGTCCCCTGGCGAGGACGCCTTGCCGCCAGCGGCGCGCGAGGTGGTCGCTGCGGTCCGCCGGGCGTTCGACGTGCTGCGTCCCCTCGAGCACTCGGGCGACGGCTGGGCGGTGCTTCTGACCTTCCTTTTCGACGCCGGCGACTACCTGCGCCGCCTGGTCGGCGACGGCCTGGGGGCGGCCGTGGCCCTCGAAGAGATCGTCAGCGCCCTGGCCTTCGCCGGCACCTACCGTTTCGGCCATCCCGGCACGCCGCCGCGGCGCTCGCGCGCGCGCATGGCCGAGCGCCTGCGCGACCTCCTGTGCAACGCGGCGCCCGGGCTGATCCCGCCGCGGCCGCACGCCGGCGCCGTGCGGGTGATGACCTGCCACGCCTCGAAGGGTCTCGAGTTCCCGTGCGTCCTGGTCGCCGGCCAGACTCTCAACGCCGAGCGCGCGGACGCGCCGTGGCTGCCGCCCGCCCTGCGCCACGACCCCGAGGAGGACCGCAAGCAGGCCGACTCCCTGCTCTTCGTGGGAGTGACCCGGGCGCAGCGCGCCGTCGCCGTCTCCTACGCCGGCACCGCCGGCGGCACCGTCCGCAGCCCGCGGCGCACGTTGCCGCGGCTCCTCGAGCTCTGGATCGCCTCGGGCGCCGTGCCCGTGCGCTCCGTCGAGATCCCGCCGGAGCCGAGCGAGCCGGTGACCCTGGGCCCGATCTGGGGCGACAGCCGCCCCGAGACGGTCTCGCTCTACGGCCTCTTGGGCCGCCAGTGCGGCATCCTCGGCTACCTCCAGGAGCACCTGGGGATCGGCTTCCGGCCGGTGCTGCGCCCCCTCTACCCGGTCTTCGTCACCCGCCTGCGCCGCGCGCTGCGGCGGGTCGTCGACAAGGCCAACGAGCAGGGACGCCGGCTGGCGCCCGAGGAGGCCGAGGCGATCGCCGCCGAGGAGTGGCCCGACGACAAGTACGCCGAGCACCCGCACGTCGGCCTCTACCGCCCGCGGTCCTTGCGCTGGGCCCGCGAGCTGGCGCGCGCCTACGAGCCGCCCGCGGGAGGCGCCGAGAGCCTCGACCACGACGTCGAATGGAAGGCCGGCGGCGAGCCCGCGTCACTGCCGTTGCAGCTCATCGGCCGCTACCGCGACGGCGACGGCACTCAGCACGCCCTGCTCTTCCGCCCCGAGTCCCTGGGCGGCGACGGCGTCGAAACCCTCAAGTGGTCGGACCTGCGCGAGCACCACCGCCTGCCCCTGGCCCTCCTCGGCGACGACGACCCGGAGCTGCGCCCCCGCGTCTACTCGGGATCCGACGCCCGGATCTACCCCTACCGGTGGAGCCACCAGAAGCCGCGCGAGACGCTCGCCAAAGTCGAGGGCCATGCCCGCGAGCTCCTCGATCTGCGCAGCCGCGGCGTCTTCCAGGCGACGATCAAGGACTGGACCTGCGACCGCTGCCCCTGCCGCATGCTGTGCCCCTTCTGGATGGAGGCGGCGGAGGAGTGAGGACGTCTAATCCTCGGCGGCGGCGTCGTAGGCGACCACGCGGTTGCGGCCGCCGTGCTTGGCGCAGTAGAGCGCCTCGTCGGCGTGCTTGATGAACTCGTGCGGCTCGCGCTCGCCGTGCATGGGCGCGATGCCCACGCTCAGGGTGGCGCGGATCTCCTCCTCGTCGAAGACGAAGACCTGGTCCTCCACGAGCTGGCGGATGTCCTCGCCCACCACCAGGGCGCGCTCGATGTCGGTCTCGGGCAGCACCAGGGCGAACTCCTCGCCGCCGTAGCGCGCGAAGAGCTCCTCGCGCCGGATGCGCCGGCTGATCGCCTGCGCCATCTTGCGCAGCACGTGGTCGCCCGCCAGGTGGCCGTAGGTGTCGTTGAGCTGCTTGAAGTGGTCGACGTCGAGCATGGCCAGCGCCAGGTGACGCTCGTAGCGCGAGCAGCGCGCCATCTCGCGCTCGAGGAAGTCCGCGAAGTAGCGCTTGTTGTGGATCTGCGTGAGCCCGTCGATGATGGTCATGCGGTAGATCTCTTCGTGGTAGAGACCTTCCACGTTGCCGCCGCTGATGAACTTGAAAATGGCGCCGCCGACCTTGATCAGGTCGCCGTTCTTGAGCTGCGTCTGGCCGCTGATGTCGGCGTCGTTGATGAACGTGCCGTTGGTCGAGCCGAGGTCCTCCACGTAGCTCGCGTCGTCGATCTGGAGGAAGCGGGCGTGGCGGCGCGACACGTTGTCCATGTCGAGCACGATGGCGTTGGCCTGGTCGCGGCCCACCGTGAGCTCGTGGGTGAGCGTGTAGCGCCGCCCCAGGTCGCCGCCGTAGATCTGCACCACGCAGGCCTCCGCCGGACCCAGGTTCGGAAGCTGGGCGGGAAGCGAGATCCGCGTCTTGTTCGACTCGTCCATCTGGGCGCCCTCAGGCGTCGAAAGCGCAGAGACGTTACCAGAGCCGCGGCGGCGGAGCAATGAGCTCACCGGGCCGCCGGGGCGTCCCTGGCGCCGCGGCCGGCGGCGGCGAGGTAGGGCAGGACGAGGAGCGCCATCGCCGCCGAGATCAGGGTGCCCGCCGCCACGATCGACCCGAAGCGCTGGGTGGGCGGGAAGCTCGACAGCACGAAGATCCCGAAGCCCGCGGCCAGGATGAGCATGGCGCCGACGATCGGCTGGCGCATCTGCCGGCAGGCCTCACCCCAGGCCTCGCGCTCGCCGTCGCCGGCGCGGCGCCGGCGGCGCACCGCCATCACCAGGTGGATCATGCCGTCGATGCCGAGCGAGATCGCGACGTTGGCGCCCGGCGCGGCGATGACGTCGACCGGCTGGCCGAGGTAGCCCATGGCGCCCAGCAGCAGCACCGGCACCGCCGCCAGGCAGAGCACCATGGCCGCCGCCGGACGCGCGGCGCGCGCCACCGCCGCCGCCACCAGCACGAAGAACGCCAGCAGGCCCCCGAGCTCGCGCGCCAGACTCGACGCCACCAGCTCCCCGAGCTTGCCCTGCAGGTCGTAGAGGCCGCCGACCAGCTCGGGCTCGAGCCCCGCCTCCCGCGCCGCCGCGACCAGGCGCGCGACGATCGCCTCGCGCTCCTCCTCGCGCCCGGTCTCGTGCATCCGCAGGAAGTAAAGGGCCAGCACGCGGTCGTCGGTCACGAAGCCGCGGGCGACCTGGTCGAAGCGCTCGCCGGCGAGAAGGTCCACGAGCTGAGCGGTGCCGAAGAGCACCGCGAAGGGCGCCCGCCGGGCCTCTTCCAGGAGCACCGACAGGGACAGTGCCATGCCCACCGCCGGATCGTTCTCGAGGCGGCGTTGCAGCCGCTCCAGCCGCGGCTCGACCTCGGGGGAGTCCACGCGCCGTTTCCCGGGGTCGGACACCACCAGGTAAAGCGGGCTCGAGCCGCCGTGGCGATCGATCGTCTCGAGACCGTGGCGCAGCTCGCTGCCCGCGGCGAAGTAGGCGAGCAGGCTCGGATCGGTCTCGGTGCGCGGCAGCCCGAACGCCGCCGCCGCGCAGAGCACGGCGATCACCACCGACGCCAGCGGCCCCGGAAGCCGGTGCCTGGCGTCGGGGCGCGACCAGAGCGCCGGGGGCGCCGAGCGCGCGGCCCGCAGGAAGACCGGATAGAAGCCGTAGGCCACCACGATCGCCGCCACCGTGCCCACGACCCCCGACACGCCGAGCTCGCGCAGCGGCCTGGCGCTCGCCAGGAGCAGGCTGCCGAAACCCAGGAGCGCCGCCACCATGCACCAGAACGACGCCGCGAAGGTGATCCACAGGGCGGTCGCCAGGGCCTTCTCGGGGCTGAGCCCCGGCCGCACCCGCCGCCAGTTGGCGGTCAGGAACACCGTGTGCGAGAGCGTCAGCACGAAGACGATGGTGGCGATGTTGGCGGTCAACATGCCGATCGGCGTGCCCGCGAGGTGGAGCGCCGTGAGGGTGAGCAGGCAGGCCCCCACGCAGGAGAGGAGCGTGCCGGCCACCAGCGGCAGCGAGCGGTAGAGGATGGCGATCACCAGCCCGAACACCAGGAGGGCCGCGCTGCTGAAGACCTTGAGGTCGCGCATCAGGTAGCGGCGGATGAGCTCGATCACGTAGGGCACGCCGGAGACCTCGAGGTCGAAGCTCGGCCGGTCGTGCGCCGCCAGCACCTGCTCCACGCGGGCCACGAGCTCGCGGCTCTCGCCCTCCTCCAGGGTCACGATCATCTGGGTGGCGTTGGGGTCCTCGGAGAGCAGCAGCCGGCTCCACACCGGGCTCTCGGGCACCACGGCCGGCGTCGGCGGCCCGTGCGTCAGGCTCTGGACGGCGGCCACTCCGGGCAGCGCCGCGAGCTCGTCCGAAAGACGGCGGACCCGGTCCAGGGCGTCGCCCGACCAGACGTCGGGCGCGAGCGCGTTGACGATGAGCTGCGGGCGCGACGGGAAGAGCTCCCCGATGAGCTCGGTGGCCTGGAAGGCCGGGTCTCCGGTGGAGAAGAAGAAGTCGCTCTCGACGCGCGGCGTCAGGTCGATGCGCAGGACGACCCAGAGCGACCCGCCCATGGCGGCCACCAGCAGCCAGAAGACGACCCGCGCTACCCACGGAGACCACGGGGAGCGGGCGGAGGGCGGACAGTCGGCGTCGTCGGGGTGGGTCATGTCGTCACGGGCGGCGGTCGCGGAGCTTATCCCACCCAGGGACATACGGGCGGCAGGGCGCCGGGGGTACAGGCTCGAACGCGCCGAGCCGGCGAGATCAGCTCGCGGCCTGGGCGAGCTCGGGCGGGCTGTCGCGGTGGCCGCGCAGGAAGGTCGCCGGGTCGGAGAGCTCCTTGGCCAGGTTCCAGCCCTTCCTGACCGCGCCCATCGACACCTGGCCGGTGGCCAGCGCCGCCGCGAGCTGCACGTAGCTGCGCGCCCGGCCGCGGTACTTGTAGCGCACTTTCAGGGCGTGGTCCCACAGCCGCGAGTACTCGGCATAGAACTCGTCGAGCGGCAGCCGGGTGGGCAGCACGGAATGGACGATGTCGTACATCTCCCAGTCGCGGGTGACCACGTCGCGCTCCACCGCCGACCACAGGTCGGTGCCGGGCAGCGGCGTCAAGACCGAGAAGCCGCTGTTGTAGGTGCCGTGGGTCTCGATCCAGTCGCGCAGCTTGGCGAAGTCGTCGTAGCCCCAGTCGGGGTCGACGATGAAGTTGCACGTGAAACCCACGCCGAGCTCCTTCAGGATCTCGATCGCCCGCAGGTTGTTGGCCGCCTTGTTCTTCTTGTTCACCGAGGCGAGGCCGGCGTCGTCGACCTTTTCGACGCCGAGGAAAATCGCCAGGTGGCCGCAGTCCTTCCACATCTCGACGATCTCGGGATGGCGGCAGATGATGTCGGTGCGGGTCTGCACGGTGAAGTACTTCCGGATGCCCGCGGCCTGGATCTGGCGCGCCAGCTCCTTGCCGCGCTTGACGTTCATCCAGAAGATGTCGTCGGTCACGAAGACGTTGGGGGCGTCGATCATGCCGAGCTCCTCGACCACCCGCTCGGGCGACTTCTCGCGGAACGTCGACTCGTGGAACTTCCACACCGAGCAGAAGTTGCACTTGAAGGGGCAGCCGCGGGCGGTCTCGAGCAGCGCCAGGGGCTTGCGGAAGTTGATGTAGTAGTGCGGCGCGTAGTCGCGCACGAGATGGCGGGCCGGCAGCGGCAGCTCGTCGAGCACGCGGCGGGCCGGCGCCGGGCCGGTGGCGACGGGACCCTGCGGCGCGTTGAGCACCAGGCCCGGGACCTTCCTCAGGTCGCCGCCGGTTTCGAGGGCCGCGGCCAGCAGCGGCACGATCTCCTCGCCGTCGCCCACCGCCATGGCGTCGACGGCGCCGTCGACGAACCACTGCGGATCGCGCGAGACGTCGTGGCCGCCGAGCAGGACGAAGGCGTCGGGCAGCAGCTCCCGGACGCGCCGGGCCATCCGCCGGGTGCGGAAACGCTCGGTGGTGAAGTTGCACTGGATGCCCACCAGGTCCGGCTCGAAGGACCGGATCTTGGCGAGGCCCGCGGCCTCGTCCTCGAGCCGGAAGTCGAGGATCAGGCACGAGTGGCCGTCGACCTCCAGGGCGCCGGCCACGCACTCGAGGCCCAGGGGCTCGACGAAGGTGATCATCTCGAGCCCCAGGATGCCGGAGCTGGAGGGTTTGAGCAGCGCGACTCGCATGGCGTGTCCTCCGGGACCTTGCCGGCCTACGTTAGAGCCGCGCGAGCTCGGTGTCAAACGCCGCCTCGATCTACCTTCCCCGCCGGGGGCCAACTGTGCTAGCCTTCCGGGCAGCCAATACTGCTGCGCGGGCTTCGGGCCGCGGCTGTCGCGCCTGCTGAAATCTTCTGCCTTTCCTGGAAAGGTAGAAGGGACGGAGGACCACCCATGACCCACCAGGTGTCCCTGACGGTGATCACGGAGATCGAGGACGTCGGCCCCCTGAAGGACGTTCTCGGCTCGATCCACGGGAACCATGGCAAAGAGCCTATCGTTGCCTTCGGAAGGATGCCCACCCTGCACTTCGCGCGGTTCTTCGTCATGGACGAGGCGAAGGACCTGCGGGGCCGCACGCTGGCGCCGAAGCTGGCCTATCTGGCCAACGTCGACGCCCCGCTCGACGCCCATCTCGAGGGACTGGCCGACCTGGGCAGCGATGGCCTGGACAGCATCTACCAATACTGCAAGGGCTATCCGGCGCCCGGCGAGCGGACCCGGGAATCCCGCCTCGCCTACCTGCGGCGCCACCAGGTCAGGACCCAGGCGTTCTACGCCAACGGCATCGGCCGAACGGTCGAGCAGATCCGCCAGGAAGAAGACCTGCGCCAGAAGATCGAGAGCTTCCTCGACCGGCAGGGCCACACGGAAAGCGATCCGGTCAACGTCCGCGCGGCGATCCAGGACTACGTTCGGGGAGAGCCCTCTCTGGACTGGGCCCGGTCGCCGGCGGCGCGCCCGAGCATGGCGTGGCGCCTCGGGCAGGCCGTCGACCTCGTCTCCTGGCCGCTGCTGGCGCTGCTCCTCTCGCCGCTGATCCTGATCGCCCTGCCCCTCTTCCTGATCGTGCTGCGCCGACACGAGGAAACCGACCAGGAAGACGACTCCGGCGCCAGCGAGGAGAGCATCCTGCGGGCCCGAGCCGACGAGGACTTCGGGGTCCAGAACCAGGTCATCGCCATCGGCAGTTTCAAGCCCGGGCCGTTCCGGCTGGTCCTGACGGTGATCGTCCTGCGCCTGACCCAGTGGACCACCCACCATCTGTTCGTCGACGGCGCCCTCTCCGGTCTCAGGACCATCCACTTCGCCCGCTGGGTGCGCGTCGACGGCTATCGCCGCCTGTTCTTCACCAGCAACTACGACGGCAGCCTGGAGAGCTACCAGGACGATTTCATCGACAAGGCCGCTTCGGGGCTCAACGCCATCTTCAGCAGCGGTGACGGGTTTCCCTATACGAGGTACCTGGCCTGCATCGGCATCCGCGACGAGCAGAAGTACAAGCGTTTTCTGCCCACCCGCCAGGTCCCGTCCCAGGTCTGGTACTCGGCCTACCCCCAACTGTCCGTGATCAACGTCAACAATAACGCCCAGATCCGGAAGGACCTGTTCAGCCGCTTGCACCGGTCTGAAACCGAGGAATGGCTTCGCCGCCTCTGAGCTCCGTTCCGGGGCCCCAGCGAAAGGGGAAGGATTCATGACGATCACGAGAGCTATCCGAGAACGGACCTGGGACGTCGTGAGCAACGCCGTCAACAGGTTCTGTCACAAGTGCAGCCCGTATTCGCCCCGCCACGTCGCGACGTCGAAGACTTTGGAGCTGGCGGACATTCAGGGCATCGTCGTCCGCGGGTACGGAAAGCTCCGAGCTGCGGCCTTCGTCTTGCTCGAGGTGACCGACGCCGAGGCGGCGCGCCGTTGGCTGGGCTCGCTGGCCGACGAGGTGATGGACTCCCGGGAAAGACCGGAGGAGGCCTGCGTCAACCTCGCCATGACCCACGCCGGCCTCGCGGCCCTGGGGCTTTCGCCGGCCGCGCTCGGCTCCTTCGCCCTGGAGTTCCGGCAGGGCATGGCCGGCGCCAACGAGCACCGTTCGCGGATCCTCGGCGACGTCGGCGACAACGCCCCGGAGCACTGGCGATGGGGCGGACCGAGCACCGAGGCCGTCCACGTCGCCCTGCTCCTTTACGCCCTGGACGAGGAAAAGCTCGCGGCCTACTACCAGGGGCACGAGGCGCGATTCGCGGCGGGCGGCGTCGCGGTGGTACAGAAGCTCGACACGGTCTACATCGGCCGCAACGAGCATTTCGGATTCCGCGACGGCATCGGCCAGCCGGTCATCGCCGGCTACAAGGAGGGGTCGGAGGGCAACTCGATCAACCCCGGAGAGTTCCTCCTGGGCTATGAGAACGAGTACGGCGCGCTGCCGCCCACGCCGACCGTCGACGCGGCCAGCGATCCCCACGACGTCCTGCCGCCGGCTCCCGGAGGCGAGGGCAAGGACCTCGGCAAGAACGGCAGCTACCTGGTCTTCAGGCAGTTGAGCCAGGACGTCCAGGCCTTCTGGCGCTTCGCCGACCGCCATGCCAAGGGCGATCCCGCCGAGCGCGTGCGGCTGGCCTCGAAGATGGTCGGCCGCTGGCCGGGCGGCGCGCCGATGGCCCTCTCGCCCGACCAGGACGATCCGAGCCTCTCGGACTCCGACGACTTCCTCTATTACCCGCACGACGCCCACGGCTACAACTGTCCCATCGGCTCCCACGTCAGGCGCACCAATCCTCGCGATTCCCTGGAGCCGAATCCCGGCTCGCAGGAATCCCTCAAGGTCGGCAAACGCCACCGGATCATCCGTCGCGGCCGGGCTTACGGCCCGCCGGTGGCCGAGTCCATGGACCCGGACGAGATCCTGGAGCAAGACGCGGGCGACGCCGAGCGCGGCTTGCACTTTCTGTGCTTCAACACCAACATCACCCGTCAGTTCGAGTTCATCCAATTCACCTGGTCCAACAGCAAGAAGTTCGACGGTCTCTACAACGACGCGGATCCCCTGATCGGCGAGCACAATCCCGAGCAGAAGGAAGGCGTCACGGGTGACTTCAACGTTCAGGCCCGGCCGGTGCGGCAGCGATTGACCGGCCTTACGCGCTTCGTCAACGTCAAGGGCGGCGGCTACTTCTTCCTGCCGGGGAAAACGGCGATCCGATACCTCGCCTCCCTGCCGGACCAGCGCGTCACGAGGCGGACATGATTCGAATACCAGCCAGTTGGCGGCGCTACGCACCGTTGCCTTTGCGCCTGGTCCTGGGCCTTGCCCTGACGATCTCGGGATTCGTCAAGCTCTTCCCCTTGGGGGGCCCGGGCCATCGCAACGTCGTCCAGGAGCTGACCGGCCTGGGCCTGCCCTGGGTCGAGCCGCTCAGTTGGATCGTCGGCGGCGCGGAGCTGCTTGCCGGGCTTGCCATGCTCCTCGGCGCCTGCACGTCGCTGGCGGCGCTGGTGATGATCGTCAACATCGGGGGGCTGCTCGTGCTCGCGCTGGCGCAGGGGATCTGGTATCCGGAAGAGCTGGGGCTCGCGGAGCTGAGGTTCTACCCCTACCGTCTGCCCAGCCTCGAGGCCGCCGCCGTTTTCCTTGCCGCGCTGGTCTCGCTGCTGCTCTCGGGGCCTGGACCCTGCTCGATGGACGGCGCCTCGGAGGGCTCTCGCTGAGCCGGCGGCCGGCGCCGAGCTCGGCGCGAAATCACACTCGAATCTTCAAAAAAAGCTTGACGGGCGACAGCAGGTCCTTCAAGGAGCGGCCTCGGACAGTCTGACCAGGAGCTCCAGGATCTGGCGCGTGTAGGGGTGGTCGGGACC
>Ga0302046_10004312_pt1 | contig 12663 bp, 19 predicted proteins | sample RVTome_11_FD_200261 | JGI IMG/M metagenome (GOLD analysis project Ga0302046, IMG submission 200261) | Soil microbial communities from uranium-contaminated site in the Upper Colorado River Basin, Wyoming, United States - RVT147D111 (version 2) ...
CCTCGGATTCGTCGTCGGTCGACTGGGTGGCCGCCTCGTAGGCCCGGTACGCCTCGATGCGCGCAGCATCCCTCCGCGACCCGGTCGGCAATTGGAGCACCTTCAGGGATATCCGGGCGTCTCGTGTGATGCCTTCAGGGCGGATCGTTACGTATGCCGGCGCATCCCCTGGCGCAGGGGAGACGACGTGAAAGACCGGGCCCACCCTGATGTGAGGCAGCCTGGCCGTGCTCTGTTTCTCGCCACGCGGACCGGTGATGGCCGATTCGAGAGCCGCCTCGAAGCCCTCGACCCGAACCAGCAACGCGCCGCCGTCTGGATCAGCCAATTCGAAGTCTGCCAATTCGAAGCGCAGGGATGAATGCCTGGCGAGATCCGCATAAGCGACTTCCGCCAGCGGTTGAAGCGCGGGCGATTCGCGCTGGCATCCGGCGACGACAGCCACCGTTGCCAGCAGGTGAAACGAAATCACTGGGCGCCAGTCTGGCAAATGGAGCATGGCTCAGAATCTACTCGATTTTGATCCGGCGCGCGCAGATTCGAGAAAGACCACCACCACAATATAGGTCGTCCCGATTGCACGGATGTTCGCAACCGTCATGGGCCGATACCGGCGCCGATTGTCACTGTCTGAATCGCGGATTGGGGGAAAGCAAGATGATAAACAGGCAACCAACCCATGCGGCCGTCAAATACCTCACCACTCTCACGCAAGTCTATGCGAGGCTCAGACTGCCCGCACCTGCAGCTTCAGCCCATTCAGCCGCTGCAGGACGTCGATGATCAAGAACAGATTGCTCGCTTGAGGATTGCCCTTGACCGAGAGCATTCGCAACAGGCTCTTTTCGGGAATGCCCGCCTCGCGCGCCAGTGTTGGGAAGCCAACGGTGCAGTTCGTGACGTCGCGCAGCAACAGTTGTGCGACGGAAACTTCGTTTTGCAGCAGGCGGTCAATGGCTTCCCCGAGCAGGTTGCTTGTAAACTCGGGATGGCTCTGAATGCGCTTACGCGCCAGATTCATTGTGGTCAGAGTAAAGGGACAGAATAAATCTGACCGTTTACTCAATCGAGAGCAGCTCGACTTCAAAGATCAACGTCGCGTTCGGGGCGATATTGGCTCCGGGATTTCCTTGAGGGCCATAACCCAACCGGCCTGGAAAAACCAACATGGATTTTCCGCCCGCTTTCATAGTCTTCAAGCCCTCGGTGAAGCCTTTCACGAAGCCCGTGACGCTGTTGACCATGGGTGTATCGTCAGCGTCGTGAGAAGACCAGAATTTGTGCCGTCCGCCAGCCACCCTGTGGCATGAACCGTGACCGTGTCATTCGCTTTGGCCCGCGGTCCTTCGCCCTCTTCTAATACAAGACTCCACAATCCGGTCCTTGACTCAACACCCTTCGAAATGTCCAGCCCTCGGCTCTCGACGAAGGCCATTGCACTCGCCCACTCCCTGGCATCCTGAAGGGCATACTCCATGTCCGAGTCCTGCGCGAGTATGGCCGGAGCGCTGGTCAAGGCCAGCAGGGCTACGAGCAAAGTGAAGATTGCATTACGTGACACAATGGGCTCCAAAACAATTCGGGTTACTCTGACCCCAGTCGGGTTGCATCAGCTTGGCGATAATCTCAGGGTTCTCGATGCGCGAGGTATTCATGCCCAGAAATTGGGTGTTCCGTGTGCTCTCGGCCGTATAAACGGCGATACGGTTGGCTTGATTCAACTCGGCGATCAGGAATACCAGGCCGACGAGCACACCGAGGTTTGCCAGAAGCGAGAGCCATTGATTGAGTTTGTCCAGGTTCATGAATCTGCCTTTGGGATGTTGTGGGCTCCGAGTGAAGGGATAGAGGCAGGGGACATAGACAAGCGGTATGGGCCCCTTTTCAGTAGTGAGGCGGCACTTCGTGACCGGATCCAGCGCTCGCAGCGGTATCGGATTCAGCCAGATTCTGAATGTGCTTTTCCAGTTTGGAAAGGCGAAGCTGAAGTCCGGCAATCAGCTTGTCCTGGCGCGCCACTACGTCGTTGAGCTGTCCCACGAGGTCGTCCTGAAATGCCAGGCGGCTTTCCAGTTCCTCCAGCCGATCGCCGGAGCTTTCAGGTTCACTCATCTCTGTTTATGCCTCGCTGTAAATGATGTGCGCCTGCGACAAGCAAGCTTGCCTTGTTCTTGAGGCGAAGTCGCGCGTAGAGGGTCACATTCCGGAGAATGCTAGCGCACCAACAGCGCGGACCACGGCAGGCCGGCCGCCCGGATCGCGCCCTCGAGCTTCTCATCGGCCGTTGCCAGGGCACAGGCGAGCTCCTGGGCAAGTGCCGCGTAGACGGCATCGTATGTCGTCAGGTCGAGTGCAAATGCGAGCGCTCGGGCCGGCACCACCAGTTCGGCCAGGGGTGTCAGCGCTATCGGTACGGCCGCGATCGCATGGTAGGCCTCGTCCGCCTCCTGGCGGGACAGAACCGCTCGGCGCGATTTGGACCACAGCACATTCGCGACCTCAAGGAGCAGGAAGTCGGGCGCATGCAGCACGTCCTCGTCCAGCAGTTTGAGCGCTGCCGCCGTGCCCTCTTCCTCGATGACCCATTTCAGCGCCACGCTGGCGTCAACGACGATGCGGCGAGCGGGCATGGTTCAGCGCGACAGGTTTTTCGTGCGCTCTTCGCGCATCTGGCGGACGAGTTCTTCCGAACGATGATCCTCCCGCTTGCCGAGGGACTCACGCACCGCGGCGAGTCGGCGCTTCGCGCTGTCCCGCTCGATCCCGGCGGCCCTCGTCAGCGCGCGCCGCGCCTCCTCCTCGGTCGAGTGCCCGGCAGCGGCGGCACGGCGGCGAAGTGCCTGGAGGACTGAATCGTCAAGGTTGCGGATGGTGATCTGGGCCATGGGCGAAGTCTACAATGACATCGATATCATTGCCATCAAATGGTGAGGCCCGGTTTGTTTTAGCTTCGAACTGGCCGCGCGCTCACCGCCTACGCCGAGAAATTTAAAAGTTTTCGACCCGGGACCAACAACGCGGACCCCGGCAGGCCTGCCGCCCGGATCGCGCCCTCGAGATTCTCATCGGCCGTCGAGGTGTCACCTCTCTCTCGCCTGCGACTAACTCTGAACCCGACCAATCATGCTGGTTTCAGCAGATCTTCCAAACCCACCCGCAGTGGCCCAGGCAATTTGCGCTTCCCCTGATCGAGCGCTTTTCGAAATGCACTCGGCATCGTGTCTGCCGCATCCTGTGCGATCAGGAGGTCGCCCGGCCGGGACTCAAGCAATACATCAAGGAGTTCCGCCGCCTGCGCAATGTCCTTGTCCGCCTTGGCCTGCCAGGCGGCAGGTCGCCTCTCAGCGACCACCAGCTTGTGCAGGGCAAAACGACCCGGCGCCGGCACGTTCACCAGTATCCCAGCCCCGGATACCACAGCAGCAGGCTGAATGTCCTTGAGCAGGTAATCCAGGAACCGTACCGGCTTGGCCATTGCATCCAGAGTGGGTACGTGCAGTGGCCTGTCAGTGGACTTGCCCCGCATGGGGGTCAGCAAATCCACCGAGAACTGCTGCCCGCGAATCTTGAAGCTGGTGGAAGGCGATTTTCTGTCCAGGGCGGGAACCTCGACAGATCCCAACCCGGATTCACGCAGTGCCTCGCTCAAATTCCCCGGCTCGGCACCCACGCCGACGGGAATTCGATCATCCTGCGCAACGTCCACGTCTTCTGTCGAGGTGACGCCCGACGACCAGACGACACCCAGCATGTTGCCGTATTGCCGAAACGCCATGGACCCGACCAGCGTGCCCCCAACCCGGAACGCTCCGGTGCGCTCCAACACCTCCAGCACGCGGCCCTCCGCCGTCGTCGGCGCCAATCCACCAGCCTGTGCCACCAGGGCCACCATCCGCCGGCGCTCGGAGAGTTCCGGGGCGGCGTTTTCCCAGAGCTGTTTCTCTTCGGCAATCCTCGCGCGCGTGTCTTCCCGATCCGGTCCCAGATAATGCTGGGTTTTCCGGCTACCCACCGTAAATTGAAGGTACCAATGTTTCTTGCCGTCGATTTTCTTGGAAACAAAACTCAGGCCCCGTCCACTGGGCGCGGCCCCGCGAAGACAAGCTTGCAGGAGTTCGCTGTAAAGGCGCTGACAGGTGCTGGACATCCGGTTCATGCGCAAAATCCAATCGAGCGACTATACGCAGTTTATTAGATAACTGCGTATACCACTAGACGTTGTTGATTATTCAGCATGTTCTTCCATTAGTGGAAAGCACGAGTTTCTCCCACTCAGCTCTACAATGAGAGCTTCAGGGAGTTGAGAACGCCTCAACGAAGCATCCGGCCGATTCAACCCGTGGAGTGGAGGTACCCTTCACCACCGGTAGCAAATCGTTAAACTCTCCGCATGAAAATTCGCTTCCTCCTCGCCATTTTGTGGTTTGTCTGCTTCGACTTGCAGGCCGTCGACTGCGTGCCGGACGACATCACGCTTGAGTCTCAACAGCAGGTCGATGATTTGCAACTGCTTCATGGGCCATGTGATTCAGTAGTGGATGATCTCAGGATTCGCGGCGAAGACATTGCCAACCTTGATGGCCTTGGCGCTGTGACGCGCGTCGGCGGAGAATTCGCGACGAGCTTCAATCCTCAACTAACGGACATTACCGGCGTTGCAGCCATCGCCTACGTGGGTGAGACCCTGTGGTTCGGCGAGAACCCTCTGCTGGCAAACTGTACGGCGCTGCAGACCTTGGTCGATCGATTCGACGACGCGGAACCCGGCCCGGGCGGGCCCTGGGCGCCCGATGTCGGGCACGCGGTGGTGCTTAACGGCAATGGTCCGGGGTGCAATTCGATTGGCGAAATCATCACCCTCATTGGCTTTGATGGCTTCGAGGAACTGGACCTGCCCGCGTTGGAAACCTTGTACGAGAGCACTAACGGTGACGACTGGAACTCCAACGACAATTGGCTGACTGGGGACCACTGCACCGACAACTGGCATGGAGTGACCTGTGACGGCAACGGCAGAGTGCAGCAAATAGCCCTGATTTTGAACAACCTGACCGGCACCATACCGCCTGAAATCGCAGACCTGCAGCGCCTGAACTCGTTGGAGTTGTACGACAATTTGCTCACCGGCGAGATTCCGGAGTCAATCGGCCGGCTCAGCCAACTTAGATTTCTGGGGCTGAGTGGCAATCCCCTCGAGGGTACCCTGCCGCCAAGCCTGGGCAACCTGTCCCAGCTCGAGGGCATCAGCGTTTCCTATTCCACTGTTCACGGGGAGATCCCCGCGGTTCTGGGCACGCTGGAGAATTTACGTGGCATCACTTTGCACGACAACGATCTATCGGGGCCAATTCCGTCGGAGTTGGGCGCCCTCCTGGAGCTTACCCACCTGACCCTTGCGAACAACCAGCTATCAGGACCGATACCGGAATCCCTCGGAAGCGCGATCATGCTGGAATACCTTCTTCTGGCGAACAATCAACTGGTCGGCCCATTGCCCCAGGAACTTGGCAGCCTCCCGAATATCCAGGGCCTGGAAATCAACGGAAACGCAGTAACCGGTGAAGTGCCGGGCAGCTTCATCAACCTCGACTCACTCAATTCCATGGACTTGGCCTACAACGGCCTATATACAAACGACCCGGCCCTGGACGCCTTCCTCGACACCAAAAGCTTCGGAAACTGGAGCGCGACGCAGACCGTGGCACCAGACAACGTAACGATAAGTGTGACGACGAACCTTTCCATCACGCTCGCCTGGGACCCGATCGAGTACACAGCAGATAGCGGTCGCTACAGCGTGTGGATTTCTGAAGTTGAAGGCGGTCCGTACTTGCTGGCCGGCGAAACCTCTGACAAGACGGTCTCTGAGCTGGAGATTTCCGGTCTCGATTCAGCCACCACTTACTACTTCATTGTTCGCACCGAGACGGATTCCCATCCGAACAACGCCAATTCCGTGCTCAGCCAACCGAGTGGCGAGGTATCAGGGATGACCCTTTAGGCTCACCCCAAATAGAGCTATTGCAGCGACTCAAACCCGGACTGCGAGTCACCCACATCGCGCCGCCCGACGGCGACGGGAACATCATTGGCGAACCCATGCAGCAACGGGGTGAAAGGATGAGATGATCAAAGATTGGTATTGGAGGCGCTGATCCGCAGAACCTGTCCGATCATCAGAAGATCGTCCGCCAGACCATTTTCTTCACGCAAGTGATTAACGCTGGTGCCATAGCGCCTTGCGATGTGCCAAAGGGACTCTCCCCGACGCACCTGATGGGTGAGACCCTGGCTACTGGCCAGTTGCGGATGGTCATCCGGGTTGCCCGAGGTGCTGGCAGCCATCTGGATTGATGCCGAAGCAGGCGATGCCATGTTGCCGGGAATCTGCAGTACCTGACCTACCCGGATCAGATCGCCCCTCAGCCCATTGGCGGCTTTCAGTTGCGATACAGAACTGCCGGTGCGCCTGGCAATGGTCGAAAGGGTGTCACCCTTGCGTATGGTGTATTCACCCGGCCCCTTTCTCAGGCTGGCGACGTAGGCCTCGTAAGGCTGGGTGAATAAGGCCACGTGGTAGTGCGGGGGGCTGCGTTCACGAGTGACATCCAGCACATCGGCACTTTCCAGGCTCACAAGCGTATTTTCCAGCCATCTGCGGCATTTCCCGTGCCTGGGGATGCGCAGATCCACGGCCATACCGGTTGGATGTACGGATTGACTGACGGCATTCGCGGGTTGCCTGTTGAGTGGTCGCGTGAGGCTGGTGACGGTCAGCCTTTCGCCACAGGCGCTATGGTATTGCCGGCTCAACCGTTCCAGAAACAAGCGTACTTGTGGTCGTGCCAAAGGGTAAGAGACATAGTGCAGTTCAAGCGTGGGTGACGGTTGGATTCTCACAAGGTGGCCGGTATCCACGAACTGATTCACCGATTGGGGGGTATCCAGGAAGCTGTATCCGTAGCTGACGGCAGCCTGGTATTGACGCTCCACGCTTTGCGGGGAACCTGAAAGGCTTTGGGCCGGGATGGCATGGCTGTATCCCAGGCAACATAGTGCCAACATGTGCAGGGTTCTGGCCGGGCGTTGCACGTGCAGCTGCCTCGTTGGAGTTTTGGTTTCCAGATCCAGTAGTTACGCCTACTTGGCGTACAAGGAGAATAAAAGCACATTTTTCGGATATTTGGAACACTTACCTCGCAAAACTTCACTCTCCCAGGGCCTCGGGAAAGCTGGGACACCCACATCTTTCTGCACGAAAAGTTGTGGGTGTCCAGTCTTCTCGATCCTCTGACCATGTCTGCCTTTGTCCTGTCCCCCGCGCCCCGTGGCCTGGCGCCGTCATCCAACGGCAGGCGCGTGCTGTTTGCTCTCGGCATTGCCGTTGAGGGGCGATTCAGTCGGCATTCAGACCGGATTCACGGTCAGTTCAGCCTTGCTCCGTTAGGTTTGGCATCAAGACAAACTTACGGAGGAAATTCGTCATGCGAAACGTGCAGACGGTTTTGATTCTGATACTCGCGGGCTTGATCACCGGTTGCGCCAGCTATGGCTATGAACAACCGGGGTACCGTGACCGGGCCTATTCCGACTTCTCGCGCGCGGCCTACCAGGTGGAGGTGGCCAGTGACCGCTGGTACAGGCAGACCAGCTACCGTGCCCCGGGCTATATCAGGGGCGACGCTGAGACCCTCCTGCGCGCTGCACGCAACTTCCACCATCAGGTGGAACGCGGGGGCAATCCCCGGCATCTCAGGGACGATTATGCCCACCTTCTGCGGTCCTACTCACGAGCGCGAGACAACCTGGCGGGGCCCCGTACGAACCACCCGCGCAGGCAGCGCCATGGCATACCAGGTGAGTTTCGGGATGTGGAAATCGCAATCGCCAATCTCGACCGGCTGGTTAACCGTTACGTCGCTGATGGCCGCCGGCACGGACGGAGTGAGGTCTATCGCAGGTAGCCGCTTGTGATGGCCCGCTCGATCACCGCGTCCAGATCAAAGTCTTCGACAAAGTCCTTTCTGGCCGCCTGTTCCGCGCCTTCCGCCAGGTGCGCCCGCAACGCCTCGAGTCGCCTGCCGCGATCCTCGAGTTCGCGCAGCGCCGCCCGAACGACTTCGCTGGCCGTCGAGTAGCGGCCACTCTTGATTTCCTGCTGGATAAAGTCTTCCCAGTGCCCGCCCAGGCTCAATGAGGTTGTTGCCATCCCGTCGCCTCCAAACGATTATTCAAAATGAATAATAATTCGAAATTGAAGGCTAATCAAGGGATGAAGACCAACGTGATTCCAGGTAGAAGGGGTGCCCCCGTTTTCAACAGCTTGAGCGAAAGACCGTTGGGGTTCTTCTTTCCCTACTCACATTTCTGCACCGTTCGTAATGATTCACAGCCTCCGGTTGCGTCCGGACTGATAATCCTGCCGTGACTCGCCAATCAGGTCTTCAAGCTTGCCTGCGCTGACATTTCGCTCAATTTGCGCGTCCCAACTCGCCCAGTCTCTTTCCAGAATCCAATCGCGAATCTCGGCGAACTCTGGAGCAGAGAGCTCTTCAATCTGTTGCTCGATTTTTTCGACCTTGGTCATAGAACGCACCTCAACTACAAAATCATACCGTGATCCGCGTTCAATCCGATGCAGGAGTCCGGCTCGACCTGCCTATCCGTTCACAGCCCGCTAAACGCTGAAGATTCAGATTTCCGCCAGTCGCCGGACGGTATCGGGATAACGTTTCACCAGATTGATCAGCAGCGCCGCTTGCGCATTGGGCCGCGCGCGGCCTTGCTCCCAGTTTTCGAGCGTTCGCACATTGGTGCGCAGGTAGGCGGCGAACAAAGCGCGCGACATCCTGAGATCCTCGCGGATGTGAACGAGTTCCTGCGGCGACACCTGCGGTGCAGCCCTGTAAGCAACGGCATGCGTGCGAAGCGTTCGCTTACCCTGCCTTGAGTCGGCCAGAGCGCTTACGCCTTCGCTCAACTCGGCAAATAGATCACGCTTGCCTTTCGCAGTCCGTTTCGTGCTCACTGGTTCCTCCTGGCGTCCAACTCCGCCTTGATCAACTCTTTCAGGGCCTTGCGCTCTTGCGGTGTCAGCTCCGACATTTCGTCCTTGTCATACAGCGTGAAAAACCAGAATTGTTTTCCACCATCCCACCAGTAGTAGATGATCCGCAATCCGCCACGCTTGCCTTTGCCGCGCCGTGCGTCGGGGAACCGGAGCTTGCGCAATCCACCAGTACCGGGCATCACGTCACCTGCCCGCGGTTCCGTGATCAGAAGGTTCTGCAAATCACGAAATCCATCTTCGTCGAGATACGACGCCCTGTGACGCTCGAAGGCGGGCAACTCGACGAAGACCGCCTTCATGGGTGAATTATACGCAACTTACGTATATACGCAAGTTGCGTATATGATTGACTTGGTGCCAAGGGTCCAATACTGCAGATAAGCGAGTCACCACTGAGGTTGTACCTGAATCTGTACCCGGACCGATACCGCCAATAGGCGCGAACTTACGTAGAAAATACCCGCATCTTCTTCTCAACGCGCTTTCGCGAAATCCTGCACAGCCGATCCCGGGTTCTGTAAACCGGTCTGCGATTTGGTAGTATTAAATACTACTAGTTAGGGTGCCCTAACAGGGCGATATCGCGATGACAATGGTAAAACGCAGCATTTCTTTGACCGAACAGCAGGCCAACTGGGTGAAATCTCAAATCGAATCCGGGAACTACGGCAATGAGAGCGAAGTGTTTCGCGATCTGATCCGCGACCGTGTCGCCCGGGAAGAGGAAATACACAACATTCGTGCCGCGCTAATCGAAGGCGAAAAGAGCGGACTGAGCAACCAGTCCGCTGAAGACATCTGGACAGAGGCCAGGCGGCGGCACAGAAAGCAGAATGCCTGAGTACCGGCTCACGCGCGCAGCGGAGCAGGACCTCCTTCAAATTGCGATTTTCGGCATCGAGAGGTTTGGCGCGGTGCGGGCCAGATCCTACTATCAACGGCTGATGCATCGATTCGCGGAATTGGCCGGTACGCCCGAGTTGTACCAGGAAGTCGACTACATTCGCAAAGGCTATCGTCGCAGCGTATGCGGCGTGCATTCAATTTACTACCGGGTTGATGGGGACATCGTGGAGATTGTGCGGGTCCTGGGGCAACAGGATCTCAGCGGAGCTTTCTAGCACTTCCAACCGGCGCCCGTTGCTGCCCCGTGCCTGGCTCTGCAGGCGATCGCTTGGCTCGGCTGCACGAAAGGAGGTAATTCCTTCGCGCGATAAGGGGTAATTCCCGAGCAATTACCCCTTTATACTCTTCGAAGATTCGCCATTGGCAGGAACCGTAAGCTTCCCCATTAGGTGGACAGCTCGGTAGTTAGCGGTTCATAGTTTTCCAACACCTCGGCCGGTGTCAATCCGCCAAGGCTGTCGTGGTCTCTTTCCTCGTTGTATTCGATCATCCAGCGCCAGGTCATTTCCCGAACTTCATCGAGATTTTCGAATAACCAGGCATCCAGGACTTCATTTCGATACGATCGATTGAAGCGCTCGATGTAGGCGTTCTGGTTGGGCTTTCCAGGCTCGATGTAGTCGATGAAGATGCCGTGGGCCTCGCACCATTCGGTGAATTGAAAGCCGAGAAACTCCGGGCCGTTGTCGACTCTCAACATGTCCGGTAGCCCGCGGATCATCTCCAATTGTTCGAACACCCGGATCAGGCGCTCGCCGGGCAGCGATGTATCGATCTCAATCGCCAGGGCTTCACGATTGAAGTCATCCAGAACATTGAACGTGCGAAATCGCGTTCCGCTATACAGCGCATCGCTCATGAAATCCGCCGACCACACCTGGTTGGGCGCCATTGGCACCATCAAAGGCTGGGGATCTCTGTTGGGTAGTCGCTTTTTGGTGCGACGGCGGAAATTCAACGCCAGCGCGCAATACACACGATGCACGCGTTTGTGATTCCACTCCTGGCCCTGACGCCGCAGCCGACGAAACAGCTTCCAAAAGCCCAGCCCGGGCTTGGCCTCAGCCAAATCCTGCAAGGCATCAATCACCGGCTGATCGTAGGCCAGCCAATCCTTCAAAGGCCGATACCAGGCCGATCGAGACAGTCCAGCGCAATCACAAGCGCGATTCACGGACACCCCGTGGGTCTCGACCATGTGTTGCACGACTTCACGCTTCTCAATCGGCTCTAGAGCTTTTTTTCGATCACATCCTTCATCGCCCGATTCTCCAGGGCGAGATCAGCGTACATGCGCTTGAGCTTGGTGTTCTCTTGCTCGAGCTCCTTCAGTCGCTTGAGCTCAGAAACACTCAGGCCGCCGTACTTGGCCTTCCACTTGTAGTAGGTCGGTGAGCTGATGCCGTGCTTGCGGCAGACCTCAGTCACTGGCCGGCCGGCTTCGGCTTCGTTCAGGATCGCGACGATCTGACTCTCGGAAAATCGTGAATTTCTCATTGGTTCCTCCTGCTATCATCTTGCCAGAAGTGCTAACCAATGAACTGTCCTGATTTTGGGGAAGCTTACGCTTGGAGTTCCATAGCAAATCAAAGTGTATCTAGCAGCCCTCGGGTTGGCGAATAGTTCATTTGAAATGAGTTCGAGTCTAAAAACTATAAAGTACCTTTTTTCAGGGATCTGGAAGTGTGCGAGCCGGTAATCGCCGGCGAGTCAGCAATAGTTTAGTCTTGCCTGAGCTGGTCAACCAGCACTCACCGGGCGCTTCACCACTCATTGCGGTCCTGAAATCGCCCTCTGTACACGGCTCCACGGGAGGACCGCTTGAGCTAGGGCCCAATCATCCTTGGGCATGGCGCATCGAATGTCTTCGGCAGTTTGCGTCTCAACCGTTTCAGCAGTCGCCGCTTGTGTGGTCCGTTATCACTTGTTCTGGTGCCGCTGCAAAGCCACGAAGTGGATCTTGCTTTTCCCCATTCTCCGAATTGCACGTCCGGGATGACACTAGGACCTAACGCGGAGATTCTGGGGTACCCCGACATATTCCTCCGATACTCCCCACCCACATCGAAAAGCGCATGGCTCATCGAGCCTAAAGAACACACCTTCCCTACCTCCATAAGTGCGGCGAAAGTGCTTTTTCTCTCACTTGCCACTTTCTGAAGCTCCTTGAGCCGCGGCTTGGCCTCTTCGACATGGGTGTCGCGGAAGGCTTCCACATTGTCAACCTGCGGGTCCTTTTCCGCCTTGGATGAGCGCATCAGTTCGCGCTCGCCGGTCTCCCTCTCGCCATCGCTTGCGCGAAAGCCAAGCCATTGCGATTACAAGTCGGCAGACAAGGCCGGATCATTAGACCACGCGGATTTTGCGAAAACCAGAAGCGACACTTTCCTCCGATACTCCCCACCCACTTCGACGCGGGTCCCGGCCAGCGCTCGTGGGTCCCGGACAGCGCTGGTGGGTCCCGGACAGCGCCTTCGGCGCTTCCGGGATGACAAAATTAGGCGCCCAGCACGCCGCCGCGATTGGGAAAATTGATGATCATCCGGATGGCGGCCGCGGTCAAACCGCCTCAACCGCCGATTGCCGCAACGTCGTGATGTCGCGCAACGCGGGCACGCCGTATCACGCCCGGGCTCGTGGCCAGTTGCGGCCCGAATGGTACTATCGCCGATCGATGGCTCACCCCG
>Ga0302046_10004313_pt1 | contig 12663 bp, 11 predicted proteins | sample RVTome_11_FD_200261 | JGI IMG/M metagenome (GOLD analysis project Ga0302046, IMG submission 200261) | Soil microbial communities from uranium-contaminated site in the Upper Colorado River Basin, Wyoming, United States - RVT147D111 (version 2) ...
GCGTTCGTGGGCGCCACCTTATGGGATGGCACCGGTGCACCGCCCATCTTCGATGCCGTCATCATCGTGGATGGCGCCCACATCGACACGGTCGGTCCGCCCGACCTGGTCCGCGTTCCACGCGGCGCTGATGTGCGACGACTCGACGGAAAGTGGATCATTCCGGGTTTGATCGACGCGCACGTGCACATGGCGCCGTGGATGCTCGAACACTTCCTGGCGAGCGGCGTCACTGCGGTCCGCGACCTCGGCAGCCCGTCGCAAGAGATCGCCGCTCTTCGCGATTCTCTGGCGTTGGGAACGATTCTGGGACCCCGGCTCTACATGTCGGGGGCGGGAATCGATGCGGCACCCGCGCCGTTCCCATACGTCGAAGGTGTGCAGACTCCCGATGACGGTCGCCGGGCAGTGGATCAGCGGGTGCTGCTCGAGGCCAGCCATGCGACGATCTATCCCAAGATCAATCGCGCGATCTTCGCCGAACTCATCGAGGAAGCGTCTCTGCTGCGTCTTCCCGTGGCCGGAATTCTTGGTCGGGTTGACGCGGTGACGGCGGCGCGTCAGGGGCTCCACTCCATCGAGCTGTTGAGCGGGATCGTGGAGGCATCCGTGCGCGATCCGGGACCGTATCAACGCGCCCATGCAAACTTCTACGGCGGGTGGCGCACCGTCATGCGCGGTTGGGCCCAGCTCGACTCGGCGACGCTCGATCGCACCGCTCAAACGCTGGCGGGCGAGGACGTGGCCCAGGTCCCGGCGTTGGCGTTCATGGAGACCATGGGCCGATTGCGGGAATCGGGATTCGTCGCAGGTCTGGATATGAGTGCGGTCCCGGACTCGCTCACGAGTGCATGGGCCGTCGAGCGGGTCGCGCGCGACATGGGATTGGGTTCGGGGGACGCCAACGCCATCCTGCGGGCCCGCCCGATTCAAAACCTCTTCTTGAGACGTTTTCACAACGCGGGCGGGGTGATCGCCAGCGGATCGGGAACGGGCCATGCCCCGCTGGCCCCCGGACACGCCCTCCGGCAGGAACTCATCCTTCTGGCCGCCGCAGGATTGACCCCGCGCGATGTGCTCTTGGCGGCAACGCGCGACGCAGCGCGCGTACTTCAGGCCGATTCACTCGGCGTGATCCGCGCTGGCGGCGTCGCCGATTTTCTGGTACTGAACTCCAGCCCGATGGACGATCTGGCCAATTTGACGGATCTTTACGTGGTGGTCTTTCGAGGACTGGAGCGGTCCTTCGGACCCAATTAACCCGATTGCCTCACAACGACTTGACGGGTCCGGGCCCCACATTTCCACCGTGACAATTCGATAGGAACACTTTGCCGCCCCATTGCCGACGCGGGGGGTGTCATGCGAACTTCGGGGGGCCCTTTCCGCATCCCTACCCGGGCCACCCAAGTTTCCGGCGCTCCTTCCCAGAGACGCCAGTGGCTGCAATCGGAGGCGACATGGTTCCTACCATTACTGAGACCGAGGTCGATCGGGCTCTCGACGGCGTAGCAGAGTTCTTCGCCGAGCGGGAGACCAGGCCCGGTGCTGTCGCACGCAGGCTGCTCGGGCACCCGCTTCCGGACGACGAGCGCCTGATCGACCATCTGATTCGGGAACGCCGCCGCAAGACCCGCCTGGACGGCGGAATCGGCGGATGGGTGGTCGGCACCACCTGGAGCGCGTGGGAGCTGATGCAGCTGGGGTGCCCGCCGGACCATACGGGTGTCTCCCGCATGATCGGCTACTTGCTGGCGCGCCAGGACCTGCCCGGGCGTTTCGGGGAGGGATGCAGCGAGCGGCGTCATGCGATCGGCCACTGTAAGCACTTCCTGAACGGCTTCTTCTCCCCCGCAACGGCGGATGAAGTCGTTTCGCCGCTCACGTTTCCGTCCGGCGTAATCATCACGCACGAGTGGGAAGCGCGCTTCGCGGCCAGCTGTTTTGCACTGCGCACGGTTCTCCAGGCTCGGCAGGAACGGCGCAAGAGTGTACAGTTACACCTCAACGGTCTCGTCGATCTCGCCGCACGATGGGAGCAACAGCAGTTCTCGGCGTCACCGGATCTGTTGTTCTTCGTGTTGGGGGCGTTCGCGTTGACCCCCATCGAGCATCGCGAGCACGCGCAGCGGCTGACGAATCGTCTTGTGGCCATGCAGACAGAGCAGGGCGAATGGGAGAGCGGATCGCTCTTCCACGCACTCGACAATCTCCTCCACGCCCCGTTTTCCGAAGCACGCGACGCCGTGCAGCGCGCGACCCCGCCCCTCATCGCCCGTCAGCAGCCCAACGGCTCGTTCGACGAAACGGACAACGAGGAATTGGCACTCATTGCGCTTCGGGCGTTGCGAACGCACGGTCCCGCGCGACTCAAAATGCGCTCACCGCGCGTCGCGACGTCGACGATTCCGCGTTTCCGGTATTAGCAGCAACCCGCGGCCGCGGGTTTGTCCTGCGGCCGCGGTTCGTTGCTTTCGTCTCCCAATGCATCAACGTTGTCCACCCGTCGTCACTCGACTGCTGTAGTCCTGGACTGCTTGGACCTTCGGGTGCTGGTCTCGGGGTTCGAGGCCACAACGTTCCGCAGTGACTTTGGCCGCAAATTTACGCAGAAACGACGCAGATCTTGCGTAGTTCGCGTCACATGGCGACCACATCCCTCACGCATTTTGTACGGTTGGCGCTCGAGTATTCTTGGCTGGTGGCATCGACGGACACGGCGCCACTCACCAACAAAAGAGAATCAAGCGCCCGAAGAGTTCGCACTCGGCTGGAGCCCGGTGAAGGGCGCCGGAACGATCTGCGTCGTCTCTGTGTCGATCTGCGGCCAAGAAGAAAGCTCTCCGGCCCTTCCAAGGAAGCAGTACTATTTCACGCCGATCGAACGGGCAGTCTGCCCCAAAGAATCACACCACCACCAACCGACCGTCGAGGTATCGAAAGGCTGACCAGGGGAAGTCCGCGGGGCCCGGCGTGACCACCAGACCGCATCAACGGACCCGACCACGCGACTTGCAAGGCATAGCGCCAACGCGCCGGCGGGCTACGTTACGGTCTGCCACGGCCACCTTTCCACCAATGAACCACTCGAGTCGAACCGTCATCGTCCACGCCGACGAAAGCTGCCTGGGCAACCAGAACGAGGGCTTGAACCCTGGCGGCGCCGGCGCGCTTGTCGAGGCTCGAACCGCCGACGGCGTCGCCCGCCGCGACCTCACCATCTCCTCGCCGGCCACTACCAACAACCAGATGGCGCTCGCCGGCGCCATCGAGGTCCTCGAACGCCTCAAGAAGCCGAATGGACGCCGACCCATTCTCTACTTGTCCGACTCGCAGTATCTCGTGAACGGCATGACCAGCTGGGTCCAGGGCTGGAAGGCCCGAGGGTGGAAGCGCAAAGGCGGCGAGATTCTGAACCTCGATCTCTGGAAGGAGCTAAACCGCGTCTCGGCAGACTTCGACATCAGGTATGTCTGGGTGCGCGGTCACGCCGGACACGTCAAGAACGAATACGCCGACTTCCTCGCGGTCCAGGCCGCACAGCGCCAGACGGCAACCGACGGCTTCGTGGACTCCCAGCTGACACACTGGTTGAAGGCACAGCAGGCGAAAGGCAAATTCGCCAAGTACGATCCGGATGCGGACTTTGACGCACTCGTCAGCCGACATGGGAGGTCATGACGCATGTTCTTCAAGGACCGTGTTCCCGAGAACACCCACGCCCTCAACATCTCGCAGCTCGAAGCTGACACTCCCGAGCGCATTCCGTTGTATGAAGTGTACATGCGGATGGCAGTAGAGCTGGCCAAACGCTCCACCTGTACCCGACTGCAGGTGGGCACGGTCATCACGGACGCGCGACTGGAGAACGTATTGGGAATCGGCTACAACGGAAACGCGCGAGGGCTTCCCAACCGCTGCGACTCAACGGTGCCCGGGCAATGCGGATGCATCCATTCGGAGGTCAATGCACTCATCAAAGCCCCTGGCGCGGTCAAGGATAAGGTCATGTTCGTCTCCGCCAGCCCGTGTGTCATGTGCTCAAAGCTGGTCATCAACTCCGGAGTCACCCACGTGTTCTACCGGCATCCTTACCGGGATCCCACCGGCATCGAGCTACTCGTCGAAGCCGGCGTGACCCCCGTCCACTACGTGCGCTGGGCAGACGCATGGCGCTGAACGGGGCAGCAATATGAAAGAGGTCGAGCGAGTTTTCCGACTGATCGTCACCAACCTTTCCAACCAAAACGCGGATCGCCTGCGGGCTCCCATCGAGGTCGCCGAGATCTATCAGAGCCTCATCCCGTACCGCCATTTCAGGCAGGTGCTGGGGTTCGATACGAACGAAGACTACGAGATGGCCCTCCTCCGGTTCTTTGCGGGCGAAGGCGGCTACGCCACGATGGATCCGACCGAGGCGCAGGAGGCGCTCCTCGAGGAGGCCAGGTCTGTGAACCCTCACCCCGGTGCGTTCAGGGAATACGCCGCGGCCAAGGTCTACCTGAACGTGCGCGCCGTGGAGAATCTGGCGACTCCGAATGACGCCTACGCCCCCCCGCGGCAGGCGGGCAAGGGGGAACCGGCCCCCGAAGTCCACTCGGGGGCGCCGCAGCAGGCACCGAGCGCATCGCCCTCCGCCGCCCACGCGCCGCAGCGTCCGTTCGTCGCCCGGCGGCCCACCCCGCCCGACGGATCGGGCGGTCCTGCCGCCCAAGGCGCCACCACGCAGCCAATGCGCATGCGTCCCACGATCGGGGCGGCGACTTTCGAACAGGCGACCACAGCCGGATCGGGGCCGCCCCTTCCGGAACCACCATCCGCGCGCGGATCCGGGGCCACCTCCGCCACCTGTCGTGCATGTAGCGCGGTCCTCCCGACCGATCGGAAGGTGGCGTTTTGCCCGTATTGCGGTGCGAACGTGAAGCCCGCCCGCTGCCCCGCATGCGGCTCCGAACTCGAAACCGACTGGCGGTTCTGCATCACCTGCGGGCGGCCGAGGTCTCCCGGTGGCTGAGCGCTCGGCAAGGGTCGCCGTGATCGGCGGCGACGGCATCGGACCGGAAGTCGTTGACGCATGCATACCCGCGGTGGCCGCCGCCGCTGGCCACGACGGCCTGCACATTAGCTGGGAGCGCCTTCCCTACTCTGCGGATCACTACCTCGAAACGGGAGAGACGCTTCCCGACTCCGCCTTCGATCATCTCGCCAATGCGGTGGACGCCATTCTCCTCGGAGCGCTGGGAGACTCGCGGGTGCCCGGGAACGAGCACGCCCGTGACATTCTGTTGGGCCTCCGGTTTCGGCTCGACCTCTACATCAACTTCCGGCCCTGCCGGTTGCTGCACCCCGATCTGTGCCCGCTCAAACCGGGCCCCGATGGCGCCCGGGCGATTGACTTCGTCATCTTCCGGGAGAATACCGAAGGCAGCTACTTGGGACGTGGATCGTCCAAGCACGAAGGAACGCCGGATGAAGAGCAGATTGCGGAGGAAGTGCACACGGCCCGCAAGGTCGAGCGCCTGCTGCGCGCGGCGTTTACATGGGCCAAGGAGCACGGGCGCAGTCTCGTAACCGTGAGCGATAAGTCCAACGCCATCCCCGCCCACCGCATCTGGCGCCGTATCGCCCAGCGGGTCGCGGCGGATTTCGACGGCGTCGCCCTGGAGTTCCGCTACGTGGACGCCCTGGCCATGGAACTGGTCCGCGAGCCCGAGCGGTTTCAGGTGATCGCGGCTAACAACTTATTCGGGGACATCCTCTCCGACCTGGGCGCTCAACTGGTGGGCGGGCTGGGCGTGGCCGCCAGTGCCAACCTGCACCCCGGCCGGCCGGGCCTGTTCGAACCGGTCCACGGATCCGCTCCCCCGCTGGTGGGCACCGGACGCGCGAACCCCTTCGGCGCGATCATGACCGGCGTGCTGATGCTGGAACAGTTGCGTGCTCCCCGCGGCGCCGCCGCTCTCGAACGGGCCGTTCGCGCCGCCATCGACCGTGGAGCCACCACCCCCGACCTGGGAGGCAGCCTGACGACGGCCCAGGTGGCGGAGGCCGTGACCGAGGACGTGCGCGCGGTGGCGGAGACCGCCTAACCGGTTGCTGCCGCCAACGGGGCATTTCTGAACGCGTTCGGAATGAACGCGTTCGCTTGACCGCGCAACGACCGCCCGGTGATATTGCCAAATCATTGATCTACATGGATTTCCGTAGGATCCCGAGGTGTCCCCAGCATGAGCAATCGCCAGAGCACCAACGATGTCGTTTTCCTCTCGGGCGTCCGCACGGGCTTCGGGACGTTCGGCGGCACCTTGAAGGGGCATTCGGCCACGCAACTGGGAACGGCCGCATCTGAGCACGCCATCGCCCGGTCAGGCGTTCCGGTGGACGATTTCGACCACGTCGTGTTTGGCAATGCCCAACAGACGTCGGCGGACGCGATCTACTTGGCGCGCCACATCGGATTGGGCGCAGGCCTACCCATTCCGACACCGGCGGTCACCGTGAACCGTCTGTGCGGATCCGGCTTCGAATCGATCATTCAGGGCGCGCAGCAGATCTTGCTGCAAGAAAGCAGGGTGGTGCTGGCCGGGGGGGCCGAATCGATGAGCCAAGCGCCGCACGTCGTGCGCGGGGCGCGATGGGGCCTGCGGTTGGGCACCGGCGCGGGGTTCGAGGACTCGTTGTGGGAAGCGCTCACGGATCCCCATTGTGGATGCTCGATGGCGCAAACCGCAGAGAACCTGGCTGATGAGTACAAGCTGGATAGGCGCGCGGTGAACGAGGTGGCCGTGCGGAGTCAGCAACGCGCCAAGCAGGCGTGGGACGAGTGCATGTTCGAAGACGAAGTGATTCCGGTCCCGGTCAAGGATCGCAAGACCAAGCAGAGCGTTGACTGGCGTGCGGATGAGCACATGCGGCCGGATACGACGCTCGAGGTGTTGATGCAGCTGCCCGCGTACTTCAAGAAAGACGGGTACGTCACCGCGGGGAACGCGTCTGGGATCTGTGACGGTGCGGCCGCGACGGTCATCGCGAGCGCCGCCTACGCCGGCGAGCGCCGCCTCGCACCGCTGGGCCGCTTAGTGGCATGGGGGGTGGCGGGTGTCGAACCGCGCATCATGGGGATCGGCCCTGCGCCGGCGTCCCGCAAAGCCCTCCAGCGCGCCGGCCTCACGCTGGCGGACATGGATCTGGTGGAAGTGAACGAGGCGTTCGCACCGCAGTATCTGGCCGTCGAGAAGGAGTTGGGGCTCGACCCCGAACGCACCAATGTGCATGGGGGCGCCATCGCGATCGGCCATCCATTAGCTGCTAGCGGAACGCGTCTCACGATTCATCTGTTGCACGCGCTACGGCGGGCGGGCAAGCGGTACGGCCTGGGGACGGCCTGCATCGGAGGTGGGCAGGGTGCCGCGGTGATCGTCGAGGCCTTTTCCTAGGACGGGCTCCATGACCGACCTGGTACCGTCAGACGAACGGATCAGCCGCCAGGCGTTGGAACGTATCATTCAACGCGCGGCGGAGCTGCAGGCGTCCGAACGGGAGATCGGCGATCAGCTGACCGAGCAGCAGCTCATGGATTTGGGCCGCGACGTGGGGCTACCCGATCGCTACGTGCAGCAGGCGCTATGGGAAGAACGCTCGCGGATGCTCTCCGAGGAGAGCGGACCACTGCGCAAGCTCGTTGGCCCGCGCCGCATCGTCGCGCAGCGCACCGTACTGGGAGAGGTGGCGCCGCTCCAGGACGCCTTGAGCTATTGGATGACCGAGCAAGAGCTGCTGATCGTCAAGCGTCGGTTCCGGCAGGGCGTATCATGGGAACCACGCAAAGACTGGATGGCAGCGCTCAAGCGCGGCATGGGGGTGGGGGGAAAGAAGTACGTCCTGACGCGCGCCAAGGAAGTAGCGGCGGAAGTGCGACAGCTGGAGAACGGTTGGTGCCATGTTACGCTCACCGCAGACCTCAGCAACTCCCGCAGCGGATATCTCGGTGGTGCGTCGGCGATCGCGGGGGTCGGGACGGCATCAGCACTGGTGTGGGGTCTGATTGGCGTCGCGTGGCCGCTGGCAGTGCTCCATGCTGCCGCCGGTGTGGCAGGAGGATACCTGATTGCTCGCGCTCGACACGGCATCGTCGAGCAAACGCACGTGGGACTCGAACAGGTGCTGGACCGCCTCGAACACGGCGAGGCGTCTCCCCCCAAAGCCGACGCCCTTCCGCCGGGGCGTCAATTGACGAAATTGCTTCGCGACGAGATCCGGCGGCACATCGGCCAGTGATCTGGTCACGCCGCGACCCTCGACTCGCACATCGCGAGGTGACATGTCAACGATTCGGAAAGTGGGAGTTTTGGGATGCGGCCTCATGGGGCGCGGAATCGCTCAGGTGGTCGCGCATGCCGGATACGAGACCGTAGCCCGGGACATCAAACAGGAGTACAACGAGCTCGGCGGGCGATCGTGCAATCTCTCGACAAGTTTGTCGAGAAGGGCAAGATGCAGAGCGGCGATCGCGAGGCGACGCTCTCGCGCCTCAGCTTCACGACCGATCTCGCGGACCTGGCCGAGTGCGACATCATCATCGAAGCCGTCACGGAGGATCTCGAGATCAAGAACGCGATCTGGGTGGATCTGGACACACGCTGTCCCGCACACACGGTGTTCACCTCCAACACGTCGAGTCTCACGATCACGGCGATGGCGGCCGCCACGAAACGCGCGGATCGGTTTGCGGGACTCCACTTCTTCAATCCGGTGCCGCTGATGCCGCTGGTCGAGGTCGTGCGAGCCGTGACGACCAGTCCGGACACGTTCGACGCGGTGATGAAGTTCGCCAAGTCGCTGGGGAAGACGCCCATCGCCGCCAAAGATCGCACCGGGTTTGTCGTCAACCGACTGTTAGTGCCGTATCTCGTAGACGCCGTTCGCGCGCTGGAGCAGGGTGTGGCTTCGGTCGCGGACATCGACCAGGGGATGACGATGGGCACGGGCCATCCGATGGGACCCTTTACGCTGCTCGACTTCGTGGGCCTCGATACCACGCTCAAGATCGCTGAGATCATGTTCGACGAGTTCCGGGAGCCGCGTTTTGCGCCTCCACCGCTGCTGAGACGCATGGTGCTGGCCGGCATGCTGGGCAAAAAATCGGGGCGCGGCTTCTATGACTATTCGACGCAACCACCGACCGTCAGTGACCTGGGGTTATGATGTGGAATACCGTAGCTGAGATGCACGCCGCCCTCAACGACCTTCCGCCGGCCCTCCTGCTGGCCGCCGTCGTCTTCGACCTTGCCGGGTACATCACCAAGCGCGAGTCACTACGCGCGGCCGGATTTTGGGCGCTGATGGGGGCCGCGGTCGGGTCCATCTTCGCGCTCATCTCCGGGCTCAAGGCGGAAGACGTCATCGAACACGGCTCAGCCATGCACCGGTTTGTCGAGCGGCACGAAACACTAGCCATCGGCTTTACCGTCTTGGTCCTCGGGCTCGCGGCCTGGCGCATCGTGCGCGGCCGGTCCTTTGGCCGCCGTGAGGAACAGGGCTATCTCGCGGCATCTGTCCTCGGATTGCTCGCCGTGGTTTGGGTCGCCAAGGTCGGCGGCACTATCATGTTCGAGCACGCCGGAGGCATTCAGACACACATCCTCGAATCGTCACTGCAGGACCGGCAAGCGGGTCATGCCCATGAGGGGGGCGCGGCCGCCGACCACGAACACGCACCCGGCACGCCGGAACACGAGCATCCGCCCGCCGCGGACACGGCCCAACCCTCCGGCGCCGCCGAGCACGTGCACGAGTGAGGCGAGATGAGGCCCCGCACCGCTTCGAGCGTTGTGCAGTGATGGCCGCGGTTCTCTCCAGCGCTGTCCTGGCGCAAGCATGTAACCCCATCACCACACGGCCGGACTTTCTCCCGTTTCCGGAGGCCATCGAGGACACGATCTCGACGGGACTGACACAAGCCGTCCGTGCGTTGGCTTCAGCACTTCAGGCTCAGGGGCTTCCCGTCGATGTGGCCAACGAACGCGACGGATTTGTGGAGACCCATTCCTTCGATGTCCGGACCGGTGAACGTCGCGGCGGCGACGCCTACCATCCCGATCGGATCGCCGTCCTCCGGTTCTGGGCGGAGGAAACTCCGCGGCGGACCACCCGCGTCCAGGCGGAAGCGGCCATTCGCTGGACCGTCGATCCATCCCTGCAACCGCGACTGGCCGAACGGATGGCCGGCGAGGATCACCCTGCCAGACAGCTGCTTGACCGAGTGCTCGATGCCATCAAACAGCGATTCAGCAATCGCTGACCGCGAGTTCTGCGACGCGATGCTCCCGCAGGTGTCGCGAACCTTCGCGCTCTGTATTCGCCTGCTGCCACCCGAACTCGAGTACCCGGTGCTCATCGCCTACCTGCTATGTCGCATCGCGGACACGATCGAGGACACGGCGGACCTGCCGGGTGGCGACAAGGCGCGTCTGTTGGCCGCGTTCCGGGCGACCCTCGAAGACCCACGTGCGGATGCGGCCGCACTGGAGACGGCATTCGGGCAACCGCGCAATCCCGAAGAGCGGCTCGCTGAATCGGCCATACGCGTCTTGCGGGAGTTTCGACATCTCGATCCGAACGTGCAGGCCGCCATCCGTCCGTGGGTACAGGAAATGTGCGACGGGATGGCGGAGTTCAGCGAGCGGGCCGACGAACCGGCAGGTCGTTTGGCCAGCTTATCGACCGTGGCCGACCTGGAGCGGTACTGCTACTACGTCGCGGGAACCGTCGGTCACATGCTGACAGAGCTGTTTCGGTTGGGGCCGCCCGCGTACTCCCCGGAGCGCTCCCAAAAGCTGGAACAGCTCTCGACGAGCTTCGGACTCGGTCTCCAACTCACCAACATCATCAAGGATGTGGCGGATGACCGGCGTCGGGGCTGGAGCTTCGTGCCCCAGGAGCTGTGCCAGGTCGCCGGTATCCGGCCTGACCAGCTCCACAGTCCGGCGGTAAGCGACGAGGCGCATCATGTCATGCAACAGCTGATCGACAAGGCACATGGCCACCTGGAGGACGCGCTCGAGTACTGTACGACGCTGCCGCGCAGCGCGTATCGCGTACGACTCTTTTGTTTGACGTCGATGTTCTTCGCCGTGCGGACGCTCGCGCTGGCCAGGAAGGACGACCGGCTCCTTGATCCGGGCCACAAGGTGAAGATCAATCGGGGACAAGTGTATCGAACCCTGGGATTGAGTGCGCTATGCGCTCCGTCCAACGCTCTCATCAGAGCCTACTTCAGCCATCTGGGGAGAGCAGCGTAGTTGTGCATGGTCTCGGTCCAGCTGACGCTCTACCTGGCTGTTGATGAATGGAATTCGATGTGGAGTTGGCCGGGCGCGTTTGTCCATTCGACCGCGTACCCACCGTTTGTCGATCACCGGCCTACGAGCGAACGCACACCAAGATTCTGTTGAGGATTGAGGAAGGATTGCGGGATGCTCAAGCGGCGACTCGGCCAAGAACCTATCGCCAGGCGACGGTGGCGATGTTCCAACACCCACGAACCACATACCCTACAACGTCTCGCGACGAGGGGCCGGGACGTAATAGATTAAGACGTGCCTTCCAATAGCCTGCAAGCCCCAAGCGGGTACCGCGGCGCCTTCCGAACGGACCTCGACGCACGAAGCGCGTACAGCGAGGCGGCCGGACCCTATCGCATCGTACCGGCCGCGGTCGCGGTGCCGATCGGTCCGGACGATCTCGCGCTCTTGATCCGCCTCGCGACCGATACCGGTGTCCCACTGGTACCGAGGGCTGCAGGGAGTGCGATGCCCGGCAGCAATGTGGGATCCGGCATCGTCGTCGATCTCCAGCACTTCGATCGCCCGCTCTTCGTCTCCGCCTATAAGAGCGCCAACGTCGGCGCGGCCATCTCCCTGGCGGAGGTGAATCGGGCGGCGAGTCACTTCAACCTGCGCCTTCCGCCGGATCCTTCATCACAAGCGTTCTGTACGATTGGCGGTATGGTCTCCACCAACGCCGCCGGCGCACGGAGCTACAAGTACGGGAGCATACGGCGTTGGGTCCGCGGCATCGAGCTGATTACGGCGGACGGCGAGTTCGGGTGGATCGGACGCGAGCGGGACCATCGTCGTCCACGCCGGCCGCGCGGACGCCAAGCGTCTTCCATCACCCACGATCTCACCATCCGCAGACGGATCGAGCTGGAAACCTGGCCCGATATCGATCGCCAGCGGGACCTCATCGCTCAGCATTATCCCCGCACCCGGAAGAACACGGCCGGCTACGCCCTCGACGCCTTTCTCGAGTCCGGCGATCTCGTCGACCTGTTCATTGGGGCCGAGGGAACGCTGGGCTTCATCACGCGCGTCGAATTGGATCTGGATGTGGTACCTCCGGCCCGTTCGCTCGTTCTGCTCGCGTTGGCGGATCTGGACACACTGCCCGACGTCATCGCGCGCGTATCATCGTTGGAGCCTTCGGCCTGCGAGTTTCTCGATCGCACATTCCTGGACCTTGCTCAACCCGCGGGCATTCCCCTGGACGGCATCGGCGGCGTACTGATGATCGAGTTCGAGCGGAGGACGGACGAGGCGGCGCGCGGTGTGGCCGGGGACGTCGTGCGCGATACTCGACCGTGGTGTCGCTACGTACAGACGG
>Ga0302046_10004314_pt1 | contig 12660 bp, 9 predicted proteins | sample RVTome_11_FD_200261 | JGI IMG/M metagenome (GOLD analysis project Ga0302046, IMG submission 200261) | Soil microbial communities from uranium-contaminated site in the Upper Colorado River Basin, Wyoming, United States - RVT147D111 (version 2) ...
CCTGGTCGTGCATCTTCTTCCAGATCGAGAAGAAGTGCTTGGGCCGGCCGCGGATCTGCGAGTCGATCCCCACCTCCGTCAGCTTCTGCCCGAGGATCGCGATGGCGTGGTTGATGTCGGCCTCGCGCTCGAGCCGCCGCTTGGCGACCCGGCGCTGCAGGTCGACGTAGTCCTCGGGCTGCAGCGAACGCAGCGCCAGGTCTTCCAGCTCGGCCTTGACCTTGGCCATGCCGAGCCGATGCGCCAGGGGGGCGTAGATGTCGAGCGTCTCCTGGGCGACCTTGCGCGATTTCTCCGCCGGCAGGTAGTCGAGCGTGCGCATGTTGTGCAGGCGGTCGGCCAGCTTGATCATCAGCACGCGCAGGTCGCGCGCCATCGCCACCAGCATCTTTCGGAAGTTCTCGGCCTGCCGCTCCTCGCGCGAGGAAAAGGCCAGCTTGCCGAGCTTGGTCACCCCGTCCACCAGGTCGGCGATCTCCTTGCCGAACTCGCGCTCGAGGTCGCCCTTGGTGGCCGGGGTGTCCTCGAGGACGTCGTGGAGCAGGCCGGCCGTCACCGTGGTGACGTCCATCTTGAAGCCGACGAGGAGGTGGGCGACCTCGAGGGGGTGGGAGAGGTAGGGCTCGCCGGAGGCGCGCTGCTGACCCTGGTGGGAGACCTCAGAGAACCGGTAGGCGCGCTGGAGCAAGTCCAGGTCGGCGCCCGGCTGGTATTTCGGAATCTCCTCGATCAGTGTCGAAAGCTCGGTCACGACGCCTTACCCTCGGTGTAATCATATGATTTTACGCGGGCGTCAGGCTTTCGCCACCGCTTTCTTCCGGCGCGCCACCCGGTTCTCCACCCGCTCGGTCCAGTCCACGATGAGCGAGCCGGCGATGTAGATCGTGGAGTAGGTGCCGGTGACCACCCCGATGAAGAGGACGAAGGCGAAGTCCTCGAGGGTCTTGCCGCCGAAGAACAGCAGCACGCCGGCCGCGAAGAAGGTGGTGAGCGCGGTGAGGACCGTCCGCGACAGCGTCTGGTTGATCGCGTCGTTCATCTGCTCGGCGAAGGTCTTGCCCCGGGGGACGAACTTGCCGCGGTTCTCCCGGAGGCGGTCGTAGGCCACGATCGTGTCGTTGACGGAGTACCCGATGATCGTCAGCAGCGCGGCCAGCACCGGCAGCGAGAACTCCCGGCCGGCAAGCGACAGCGCGCCCAGGCAGACGAGGACGTCGTGGATCACGGCGGCGATGGCCGCCACCCCGCCCTTGAGGCTCTTGAAGGCCCAGGCGACGTAGAGGAGGATGCCCGCCATGCCGAACGCCACGGCGTAGAGGGCCTGCAACTGGAGCTCGCGTCCCACCTGGGGACCGACGAACTCCACCCGGCGGATCTCGAACTTGCCGAGGGCCGACTCCTGCCCGAGCGCCGCCGTCACGCGCTTCGTCAGCTCCTCGGAGCTCGCGGAGGTCAGCGGCGTGCGGATGATGTACTCGTGCGGGTCGCCGAACTCCTGGATGATGCTCTCGCCCAGCTGGATGCGGGCCAGGCCGGCCCGGATCGCGGCCACCGTCGGCGGCTGCTCGAAGCGCACCTGCACGAGGGTGCCGCCGGTGAAATCGATGTCGTAGCGCAGGCCCCGGACGGCGAGCGAGCCCAGGCAGACGATCAGGACGATGGCCGACACGGCGTAGGCCAGCCGGCGCCGGCCGATGAAGTTGTAATTCGGGCTGCGGAACAGCTGCATCATATCGAGACCGCCGCCACCTTCCGGCGCCCCATGTAGAGGAGGTCGAAGACGAGCCGGGTGAAGAAGTACGCCGTGAACAGGCTGGCGCCCAGGCCGACGAAGAGCGAGACGGCGAAGCCCTTCACGGGGCCGGTGCCGAAGTTGTAGAGGATGGCCGCCGTGACCATCACGGTCAGGTGGGTGTCGATGATGGTCCGCAGCGCCCGGTGGAACCCGGCCTCGATGGCCGCCCGCGGCGTCTTGCCCACCCGCAGCTCCTCGCGGATGCGCTCGAAGATGAGGACGTTGGTGTCGACCGCCATGCCGATGGTGAGGGCGATGCCGGCGATGCCGGGCAGCGTGAGGGTGGCGCCGAAGGCCGCCATGCAGGCGAGCAGGATGACCAGGTTCAGGACCAGCGCCACGTCGGCGATGAGGCCGGACAGCCGGTAGTAGACCATCATGAAGAGCAGGACGGCGAGGGCCGAGCCGATGATGGCGATCATGCCCTGGCGGATGGAGTCCGCGCCCAGCGAGGGCCCGACCGTGCGCTCCTCCAGGATGGTCACCGGCGCCGGCAGCGCGCCCGCCCGCAGCACGATGGCGAGGTCGCGCGCCTCTTCCACCGTGAACTGGCCCGTGATGACCGCCCGCCCCCCCGGGATGCGCTCGTTGATACGCGGCGCCGAGTAGAGGTTGCCGTCGAGGATGATGGCCAGGTGGCGGCCGACGTTCTGCTCGGTGATCTCGCCGAAGATGCGGGCGCCGGTGGCGGTGAACTCGATCGCCACCTGCCAGTTGCCCGGCGAGTTGGGATCGGCCTGGACCTCGGCGCGCGTCAGCTCGGCGCCGGTCAGCAGCGTGCGCTTCTGCACGACGTAGGGCACCTTGCGCTCGGTCTGCGTCTCCTTGTCGACGCGCCGCTGGTAGAGGATCTCCGAGGTCTCGGGCAGCTTGCCGGCCAGCGCCTGCTCGACCGGGGTCTGCTCGTCGAGCAGCCTGAACTCCAGCAGCGCCGTCTTGCCGATGAGCGCCTTGGCGCGGTCGGGATCCTGCACGCCGGGCAGCTGGATGAGGATGCGGTCCTCGCCCTGCCGGGTGATGGTCGGCTCGGCCACGCCGAACTGGTCCACCCGGTTGCGGATCGTCTCCACGGCCTGGCGGACGGCGTCGTCACGGAGCTGGGCGACCTGCCGCTCGCGCATGGCCAGCGTGAAGCGTCCCGCCTTGTCGTCCCGCTGGGTCACCTCGAAGCTGCCGAACTCGGCGGCCACCGTGAGGGCGTCGTTCCAGGTGGCCGGGCTGGCCAGCTCCACCACGACGGCGCTGAGCCCCTCGCGGGCCACCCGCTTGACGGCGACTCCCTTGCGCTCGAGACCGCCCTTGAGGTCCTCGGCCGCCCGCTCGGTCTGGCCGGCGACGTACTTGTCGGCCTCCACGCCGAGCACGAGGTGGATGCCCCCCTGGAGGTCGAGGCCCAGGTTGATGTTCTGCCGCGGCGGGTACAGGTACCAGAGCGACAGGGCCAGCACCACGACTACCAGGCTGGTACGGACCCAGAGGTGCCTAGGCATCCTTGTCGCCGCCCGTGGCCACCACGACCCGGCCGACCGCGGACCGGTCGAACTCCAGCTTCACCTGGTCGGCCACGCGCAGAGTCACGGTGTGCTCTCCCAGCCCGATCACGGTGCCGTGCAGCCCGCTGGTGGTGACGACGCGATCACCCTTCTTGACCGCCGACAGCATGCGCTCGCGCTCGGCCTTCTGCCGCTGCTGCGGCCGCAGCACGATGAAGTAGAAGATCGCGAACATCGCGCCGAAGAGGATGAGCGGCTGCACGAAGGCGGCCGGCCCGCCGGAGTTCCCCGGCGGCGCCGAGGCGGCGTAGGCGAGATCGGCGGCGTACGCGAAGTTCATCGAAAGTCAGGCCTCCGGACGTTCGTCATCGGGCGGAACAACCACGGATGATACTGCATACCGGTCGAAAAAGCGCGCGCGGAATGGCTCGAATCCGCCCGCGGCGATCGCCGCGCGCAGCGCGGCCATGAGGCCCAGGAAGAAGTGCAGGTTGTGCAACGACAGCAGCCGGTACACGAGCAGCTCCTCGGCCATGAACAGGTGGCGCAGGTAGGCGCGCGAGAACCGCCGGCATCCGTAGCACGGGCAGTCGTCCTGCAGCGGGGCCGGGTCGCGCGTCCACCGCGCCTGCTTGAGCGTGACCGGCCCGTCGGGCGTGAAGGCCTGGCCGTTGCGGGCGTTGCGCGTGGGCAGCACGCAGTCGAACATGTCCACGCCGCGGGCGACGGCCTCGACCAGGTCCTCGGGCTTGCCCACGCCCATGAGGTAGCGCGGGCGGTCGGCCGGCAGCGCCGCCGCCGTGGCCTCGGTGAGATCCCGCATCAGCGGCTTGGGCTCGCCGACGGCCATCCCGCCGATCGCGTAGCCGTCGAAGCCGAGCGCGACGGTCTCGGCCACCGCCCGCGCGCGCAGGTCGAGGTAGCTGCCGCCCTGCACGATCCCGAAGAGCGCCGCGGGCCCGCCGGCCGCGCGATGGGCGGCGAGCGAGCGGCCCGCCCACCGGAGCGTGAGCGCCAGCGACCGCTCGGTGTCCGCCCGGGTCGCCGGATACGCCAGGCACTCGTCGAGCGGATGGATGACGTCGGCGCCGAGCGCGTGCTGGACCTCGATCGCCCGCTCCGGCGTCAGCCGATGCGTGCTGCCGTCGGCGGGCGCTCGGAACTCGACCCCCTCCTCGGTGAGCGTGCGCAGCCTGGCGAGGCTGAAGACCTGGAAGCCGCCCGAATCCGTGAGGATCGGCCCCTCCCAGCCCATGAAGCGGTGGAGGCCGCCCAGCTCGCGGATCAGCTCGGGCCCCGGCCGCACGAGCAGGTGGAACGTGTTGCCCAGGATGATCTGGGCCCCCGCCTCCCGCACGTCGTCCGGGCTGAGGCTCTTGACGCTGCCGCGCGTGCCCACCGGCATGAACGCCGGCGTGTCGACCGTCCCGTGGGGCGTGGTGAGCCGCGCGCGGCGCGCCACGCCGTCGGTGGCGAGGAGCTCGAACCGGATCACACGATCAGCGTGGCGTCGCCGTACGAGTAGAAGCGGTAGCCGGCGGCGACGGCGTGGCGGTAGGCGCGCAGAATCAGCTCGCGGCCGGCGAAGGCGGCCACGAGCAGCAGCAGAGAGGAGCGCGGCAGGTGGAAGTTGGTCAGCAGCGCGTCGACGGCCCGGAAGCGGTGACCGGGACCGACGGTGACCGTCGCCAGCCCGTCGAGCGGCGTCACCCGCCCGTCCGGGTCGGCCGCGCTCTCCAGAGTCCGCGTCACCGTGGTGCCCACCGCCACCACGCGGCGGCCCCCGGCCCGGGCGGCGTTGACGGCGGCGGCGGTCGCGGCCGGGATCGTGGCGCGCTCGGGCGGCAGCGCGAGGCTCTCGAGATCCGGCCTCGTGAGCGGTCGGAACGTCGCCGGGCCGACGTGGAGCGTGACTGGGTGCACCTCGACCCCGCGCTCGCGGAGGATCGCGAGGAGGTCCTCCGAGAAGTGCAACCCGGCGGTCGGCGCTGCCACCGACCCCGGCCACCGGGCGTACACGGTCTGGTAGCGCTCCCAGTCCTCGGCGGCAGGCTTGGCGTGACGCGCGATGTAAGGCGGCAGCGGCGGCAGGCCGTGCGCGGCCAGCAGCTCCTCGATGGTGCCGCCCCGGCGCTGCAGGAGGCGGGCGCCGTCGTCGGTGACGCCGACGACGTCGAGCCGGACGGCGCCGACCGACAGGTGGGCCCCGGGGCGGCAGCGTCGACCGGGCCGGACCAGGGCACGCCAGCGGCGGGGCGTTTCCGGCTCGAGGAACAGGAGCTCCACGCCTCGGCCCTGGTCATCCTCGGCGAGCACGCGGGCCGGGATGACGCGCGAGTCGTTGACGACGAGGCAGTCGCCGGGCCGGAGCAGAGCTGGCAGCTCGCTCACGCGCCGGTCGGCGAGATCGCCGCCGGCGCGGTCGATGACCAGCAGGCGGGCGGTCTCACGGGTCTCGGGCGGCGCCTGCGCGATCGCCGCCCGCGGCAGATCGTAATCGAGATCCGACAGCTCCACGGTCTGGCAGTGTACACGCCGGATGCCGCGACGGGCGGGCCAGGGCCACCGCTCGGGGTCCACCTCGGCCTGGACGCCATCCAGCCTTGCACGCGGGGCGGCCGGGCGGCCAGTGCACGACGACCTTGCGGCCGCGGTTCCGAACACGCACGTTTCGTGGGCGCCCGCACTGGCATCCGCCTTGCCCCGGACGAGCCCGATCGAACGCCGGGCCGCTGAGCGAGAGGAGGACGCGATGGACGAGGGGAAACTTCATGAATTCCTCGGCAAGCTGGTCACCGACATGGGGGGCGCGTACATGATGGGGATGGTCCTGATCGGCGACGAGCTCGGGCTCTACCGGGCCATGGCCGATAACCAACCCGTCACAGCCGACGCGCTGGCCGAGCGTTGCGGCTGCAACACCCGGCTGGTGCGTGAATGGCTGAATGCCAACGCGGCTGCCGGCTACGTGGAGCACGCGGAGGGCCGTTACCGCCTCCCGGCCGAGCAGGCCATGGCGCTGGCCAACGAGGACTCCCCGGTCTACGTGGCGCCCGGACAGAACGTCCTCGCGGCGTGCTTCATGGGCCTCGACCGGGTGCTGGCCGCGTTCCGTGGCGACGGCGGCCTGCCGTGGGGAGAGCACCACCACCGCATGTTCCACGGTGTCGAGAAGTTCTTCCGGCCGGGGTACCGGGCCAACCTCACGACACAGTGGCTGCCGGCCCTGGACGGGATGGTGCCGAGGCTCCAGGCGGGCGCCAAGGTCGCCGACGTCGGCTGTGGCCACGGCGCCTCGACGATCGTCATGGCGGAGGCCTATCCGAGCTCGCGCTTCTTCGGCTTCGACTTCCACGGCCCCTCGATCGAGACGGCCCGCAAGCGTGCGGTCGGCGCCGGCGTGGCGGGCCGCGCGACCTTCGACACCGCCACGGCCAAGGGGTACACCGAGCGCGGGTTCGACCTCGTCTGCTTCTTCGACTGCCTGCACGACATGGGCGATCCGGTCGGCGCCGCCCGTCACGCCCATCAGGCGCTGAAGGACGACGGGATGGTGCTGCTGGTCGAGCCGTTCGCCGGCGGCACGCTGGCCGAGAACTCGACGCCCGTGGGCCGGATGTTCTACGCCGCCTCGAGCATGATCTGCACGCCCAACTCGCTGTCCCAGGAGGTGGGGCTGGCGCTCGGGGCGCAGGCCGGGGAGCCGCGCCTGCGGGAGGTGTTCAAGGACGCCGGGTTCACCCGCTTCCGGCGGGCCGCGGAGACGCCGTTCAACCTGATCCTGGAGGCCAGGAAGTAGGCACCGCGTGGCCCTCTCGACGCGGGCGCCATCTCGCCTTGCACGTCGCGCGGCCGGGACCGCAAGGACGCCTTGCGGTCCCGGCCGGGCCGGAGCAGGCCGGGTCGCGGCCGCCGACTGCGCCGAGGTGCAAGGTCCGGTTGCGGGCGCGACCGCAGGCCGGCGATTCTCGCGGGCCCCGGCCATGGCATCGGGCTTGCCAACCGGAAGGCTCATGGACCGCGCGCCCGTTCCCTCCGAGCCAGGCGGTGAGATCCGTTCGCCTTCGGACGGCGGTGCCCGGGTGCTGATCGGCGCTGACGTCGGCGCCACCGCGATCGCCGCCGGGCTCGTGACCGAGGCGGGCGAGGTCGTGGCGTTCGAGCGCGTGCCCACGCACGGGCGCGGACGGGGGACCGCGGTGGCCGCGCTGCTGGAGCTCATCGAGGCGCTCCGGCGCGGCGCCGGCCGGGACGGCTGGCCCGCGGACGCGATCGGGATCGGGCTGCCCGGCATCGTGGACGCCGCCCGGGGCATGATGGTCGGCGACGAGAACTACGTGCCGGAGTTCGCCGACGTCCCGCTCGCGCGCAATCTCCGCGCGTCGACCGGCCTGCCCGTGTTCGTGGACAACGACGCCAACGCGCTGGCGCTGGGCGAGCTCGAGTTCGGCGTCGGCCGTGGCGCCGCCTCGATGGCGTTGCTGGCCATCGGGACCGGGGTCGGCGGCGCGATCATCCTCGGCGGGGAGCTGGTGCGCGGCCACAGCGGCTGCGCGGGCGAGTTCGGGCACGTCTCGATCGACTTCCAGGGTCTGCCCTGCCGGTGCGGCGGCCGGGGCTGTCTCAACGACTTCGTCGCGGGCGAGGCGCTGGCCCGGGCTGCCCGCGACGCCGTGGCCCGGGGCGAGCCGTCGAAGGTCCTGGCACTGGCCGACGGCGACCCTCAGCGCATCACCGCCGCCCTGGTCTTCGAGGCGGCTGCCGGCGGTGACGGTGTCGCCACCGCGATCGTCGAGCGGGCCTGCGCCGCGCTGGGCGCGGCCATCGGGGGCATCGTCAACGTCCTGGACCCGGAGCTCGTCGTGGTGACGGGCGGCGTGGCCGGCTCCCTCGTCGCGCTCGAGCGCTACCTGCTCGAGTCGGCGAGGCAGTACGCTCTTCCGCGTGCGCTCGACAGCACGCGAGTGCGGGTCGTCGCGGCTGACAAGCGCCGGATGGTGCTGGGTGGCGCGGCGCTCGCCGTGGCCGGGCTCCGGAAGGAGGGCCGATCTGTGATATCAGGGTGGCCCACCGGCAGCGGTCGAGACACGACCGGGAGGCGATGAGCATGTACGTCGAGCGGCCGGGCGCCAGGATCTTCTACCAGGTGACGGGCGGCGGGACACGGGACGTCTTCTTCCACGGGCCCAGTCAACCCGCGATGTACAGCCGCTTGTGGAAGGCCCAGGTGCCGTACCTCTCCCGCCACTTCCGGGTCGTGACCATCGACGCCCGCGGCAATGGTCGCTCCGATCGCCCGTCAACCGGCTACGACTTCGAGACCCGCTACGGGGACATGCTGGCCGTGCTCGGGGAGGCCACGCGGCCCCCGGTCGCGCTCGTGGCCTTCAGCTGCGCAAGCATGCTGGCGGTGAAGTACGCGGTGGAGCATCCCGAACGCGTCTCTCACCTGGTACTGGTCCACGGCCAGGCGTCGCAGTCGCTGCCCCAGCCCTTCGAGGAGAAGGTGGCCCGGGTCCTCCGGGAGGACTTCGACGGCTGGCGGACCCGCCTGGCCGCCAAGTGCCTGCCCGAGCCGCACTCGCTCAAGGCGATCGAGGACGGCGTCCGGTGGATGGGGGAGACCTCCCCGGAAATCTACATCGAGGCGCTGCAGCAGATCAGCCGCGACACCGTCTGGGACCTTCTCCCTCGGGTCGGCGTCCCGACGCTGATCCTGCACGGTACCCGGGACCCCGTGGTGCCCTACTCGCACGGACGCCGGTTCGCGGAGGCGGTGCCGGGCGCCCGGCTGGTGACGTTCGAGGGTGGCGGCCACAGCCTGCCGGGCCGGGAGGCCGCCAAGGTCAACCGGCTGATCCGGGACTTCGCGCTGGACCGGCCGGTGGAACCGCACACCGTGCCGCCGATGGCCGAGCGCAAGACGCCGCCGCGGCCGGCCCGCTCGAGCCAGCGGCGGATCCTGTGGCTCTCGAGCCCCATCGGCCTGGGGCACATCCAGCGCGACATCGCCATCGCCCGGCGGCTGCGCGAGCTCTACCCCGACGCCACGGTGGACTTCCTGGCCGCCGACCCGGCCCGCCGGGTGGTGGAGGTCACGGGCGAGCGACTGCATCCCGCCACCGACCTGCTGCTGAACGAGAGCGCCCACGTCGAGAGCTGGGCCTCGGCCGACCACGAGCTGCACGCCTTCAACGCACTGTGGGACATGGACGAGATCATGGCGGCCAACTTCATGGTCTTCGCCGACGTGGTGGAGGCCGAGCGCTACGACCTCTGGGTCGGCGACGAGGGCTGGGACCTCGACTACTACCTGCACGAGAACCCCGAGCTCAAGGCGGCGCCCTACGCGTTCCTGACCGACTTCATCGGCGTGCTGCCGATGCGGGACGATCCCACCTCGGTGGAGTTCCGGCGGGCCTGGGAGAAGAACGCCGAGAACATCGACCACCTGCGGTTGCACCCCGACGTCCGGGACCTGTCGGTGATGATCGGCGACGAGGACGACGTGCTCGACCGGCCGTTCGGACCCGACCTGCCCAACATGCGGGCCTGGGCCCGCGAGCACTTCGGTTTCTCGGGGTACACGTACCACTTCGACCCCGCGGACTACCGCGATCGGGGCGCGCTCCGCCGCGAGCTCGGCTACCGGGACGACGAGCGGGTCGTGCTCGTGTCGGTGGGCGGGACGCGGGTCGGGCGCAACCTGCTGCAAAAGTGCGCCGAGGCCTTCGCGTCCATCGCGGCCAAGGTCCCCGAGGTCCGGATGATCCTGGTGGCTGGGCCGCGGCTCGATCCGAGCGAGTTGCCGCACCACCCTCGCCTCGACGTGCGCCCGTTCGTCCCGCACCTCTTCCGGCACCACGCCGCCGCCGACCTCGCCATCGTGCAGGGCGGCCTGACGACGACCATGGAGCTGGCCGCGTTCCGGACGCCGTTCCTGTACTTCCCGCTCCGGAACCACTGGGAGCAGCAGTTCGCGGTCACGCGCCGGCTGGAGCGCCTCGGCGCCGGCGTTCGCATGGACTACGACCGGACGTCGCCCGAGGAGCTGGGTTCGGCCATCCTCGACCACCTGGGCAAGCCCGTGCACTGGCGCGAGGTGCCGCGTGGCGGCACCGAGCGCGCGGCACGGATGATCGCAACGCTGCTGGAGTAACGCCCGATCACCGACGCCTGATCGTCGGTGCGCCGCCCGACGGCGCGGAGGAGGAAGCCATGGCGGAGCAGGTGAACGACGTCAACGTCCCGAAGATCAAGGAGCTGGACGCGATGGTCCGCGCCAACCCCGGCCTGGGGAAGATGACGATGAAGGCGACCTCGACGTGGGCGCGCGGCACCAAGTCCTTCGTCACCGTGGGGAGCGCCCAGGCGATGGGCCAGGAGCTCTTTCCCAGGACCCGCAAGTGGGTCGTGACGGTCGACGACCCGGATGTCCTCGGTGGCGTCGATGCCGCACCGAATCCCCTCGAGACCCTGCTCGCGGCGCTGGCCGGCTGCGTGACCTCCGGGATCGCGACGAATGCCGCGCTGTTCGGGGTGCCGCTGGACTCCATCGAGATCGCCATGGAGGCGGACCTGGATGCCCGCGGCCTGCTGGGTCACGACAAGTCGGTGCCGAACGGCGTCACCGACATCCGCTACACGGTCACGATCCAGAGCCCGGCGGCCGAGGACAAGGTCCGGCGCTGCAAGGAAACCATCGACCGCAAGTCCCCGGTGCGAAACACGCTGGCGAATCCGGTCAGGATCACCTCGGAGTTCGTGTACAAGCCGCGCTGACGCGGCTGGCCGGATGCCATGGCCGCCGAGGTCAACTGTATCTTCACGAAGGTCCTGATCCCGTGGGTCGAGCGGGAGGTCGGGCCGGACGGCGTCGCCGCGATCGTGACGGCGGCCGGCCGCTCCCGCGAGTACCTGATGGCGGAGTACAACGCCATTGCCCTCGACCTCGCGGACGACCTCGTGCGTCTGGCCATGCGGCTGATGAAGGAGCCCGACGAGGAGCGATGGGCGCGGCGCTTCGCCGAGTTCCTGATGGAGTGGAAGCCGTCGCGCGCGGAGCGGGCCTGGGGCGGCGCCTACACGAAGAGCTTCGGGAGCCCCCGGGCCACCTACTCGGGGAACACGCCGTCCGGCTTCGGCAGCTTCGCGCGCCTCGAAGACGTCCGCCTGGGACGGACCCGCGGCACCATGCGGCTGCGGCCCGAGCCCGGTGTCCGCCTTCCCCGCTGGGCCTGCACGTACCCGCGGGTCTGCTACGAGCGCTATCCCCTGAACTGGGGGCTGCCGCCGGCGCGCATCGTCGAGCACGCCTGTGCCGCCCGGGGCGACGCCGAATGCGTCTGGGAGATCCACTGGAAGAACCCCGGGCGGGGGCGTCGCTTCTGGATTCCGGTCGGCACCGGCGCCGCCGCGTCGGCGCTGCTCGGGGTCGTGCTGGCCACCGGAGCCGCGCTGCCTGGCGCCGCGGCGGCCCTCGTCGCCGCGCCGGCGGTGGTCGGCCTCGCGCTCGGCCACGGCCTGCTGCAGGCGCACCGGCGCCGCGAGGCCCAGGGCAACCGCGACCTGGTGGCCGACGAGCTCGTCCACTCGAGCGGCCAGCTGGTGGGGAAGTTCCGGGACCTCGAGTCCAAGGTGGAGCAGCTCTCGCTCCTGATCGAGCTGAGCCGCGCCGTGAACGCCACGCTCGATCCCGAGCGCATCTACGACCAGGCCCTCACCCGGCTCGTCCTCGGCATGCGCTATCAGGGCGCGCACCTCTTCCTGGTCGACGAGGCGCGGCGATGCCTGCGCGCGCACCGGATGGTCCGCGCCGACGAGGGTCCGACCACTGCGTTCGAGGAGCGCGAGCTACCCCTGGACACGACGAGCGCGGTGGGCCGGGCGGCCACCACCGGTGCGCCGGTCGTGGTGGACGACGTCGATGCCACTCCTGGTGCGGTCGACATGCCAACCGCCCGCGCCCTCGAGGTCCGCTCGCTGGTCTGCGTCCCGCTGCTGGCCAAGGGACGCGGGCTGGGGGTCCTGACGGTCATCGCCGGGGAGCCGGCTCGCTTCGGGCCGGCGGACGTCGAGCTGATCGCCGCGGTCGCGAACCACGTCGCGCTCGCCATCGACAAGGCCGAGAGCTTCCAGACGATCGAGGAGCTGTCGCGCGGCCTGGAGGACAAGGTCCGCGTGCGCACCGAGCAGCTCCGGGCCACCAACGAGGAGCTGCAGGCCGCTTACCGGGAGCTGCAGGCGGCCCAGCTCCAGCTGATCCAGCGCGAGAAGATGGCCTCGGTCGGACAGCTGGTCGCCGGCGTCGCCCACGAGCTGAACAACCCGATCGGCTTCGTGTCCTCGAACGCGGCGACGCTGGAGGACTTC
>Ga0302046_10004316_pt1 | contig 12658 bp, 8 predicted proteins | sample RVTome_11_FD_200261 | JGI IMG/M metagenome (GOLD analysis project Ga0302046, IMG submission 200261) | Soil microbial communities from uranium-contaminated site in the Upper Colorado River Basin, Wyoming, United States - RVT147D111 (version 2) ...
AGCCCGTCACTGACCCTAAAGTGTCCTGCCTTGATACTACTAGGACCCGGAACTGACAGGAAAAATTGCGTTCGGGAGGCCCTGCCTAAGATGGGACAACAGCAAGAGATGGAAATTCGCTGCCCCTGCTGTGGGGAGCTGATCGGGATACTGGTGGACTGCTCGATCGAAGAGCAGCAGTACGTTGAAGACTGCCAGGTATGCTGCCAGCCAATCGAGATTTCGGTGAAGTGCAGCCACGGCTTGGCGCCCAGCGTCACCGCCCGGCACCAGGATGAGGCTTAGACGAACCGGTTGGCAAAGCGATTTCCCTAACAAAAAGACCCGCGCCACGCGCTCGGGCAGCGCTTGGCGATACCGTGAGATGACCAAGGCTGTTCAGTGGTTGATTTGCAGTCTAGAATGGCGGTGAACGGGGTTGACGGGGGGTGCCAGGGATGAGGATGAGACGCGAGTCGCCGCACAGCCGGGCCGTTCGGTCCGGCGGGCCGGGAACAGGGGCGCCAGTATCCCCCACGCCACGAGAACGCGACGCCACGCTGCTGGTAGCGCTCGCGCTGTCCGTCGCGTTCACCTGCTGTCCGCTGAGGGCCATGGAATCGGCGGCGGAACAATCCCTCGCGACCGAGTTCGACGGCTGGTTCCGCCAGCAGGCGAGCGAGGAGCGGCTGGTCGGGGCCGCGTTCGCGATCGTGTCGCGCGACCGCGTGGTGCACATCGGCACGCACGGCCACACGGACGCGTCCCGCAAGCGCGCCATCGACGCCGACACCGCGTTCCGCGTCGCGTCGGTCTCGAAGACGTTCACGGCCGGGCTGGTCGCACAGCTGGTCGCCGAAGGCCGTTTCCGCTGGGCGGACCCGGTGGTCGAGTATGTGCCCGACTTCCGCATCAAGGGCGACACCTCGAAGATTCGTATCGAGCACCTGCTGGGCCAGAGCAGCGGCTTGGTTCCGCACGCCTATGACAACCTGATCGAAGAGGGCGTGCCGGTCGATCAGATCCGGCTGAGGCTCGCGGAGCTGGCGCCCACGTGCACACCCGGAAGTTGCTACTCCTACCAGAACACCGTGTTCAGCCTGATCGAGCCCATCGTCGAGCGCGCTGCCGCGGACAGTTACGCGAACCTCGTCGAGCAGCGCATCTTCCGGCCGCTGCGGATGGACCACGCTTCGATCGGCTACGAGCGCTTCCTCGCGACCCCGAACCGAGCCGAGCCGCACGTCAAGCGCAAGGGCGAGTGGAGGCAGGTGGACGTGCTGCCCAACTACTACACCGTCGCGCCGGCCGCCGGCGTCAACGCCAGCACGCTCGACATGGCGAAGTGGCTGATGGCTCAGCTCGGCGCCAACCCGCAGGTGGTCCGGCCGGAGGCCGTGGAATCATTGATCGCGCCCCGCGTGCGCACCCCGCGAGACCTGTACCGCAAGGAGTGGAAGCGCATCCTGACCGACGCGCACTACGGGCTCGGCTGGCGCGTCTACCAGCTCGGCGAAGAGCGCATCGTCTACCACAGTGGTTGGGTGTCCGGTTACCGCGCCGACGTCGCCTGGTCCCCCGCGCACGGTCTCGGCATCGCGGTATTGATGAACGTCGAGGGTTCGAGCATCAACGCCCTGACCACCCGGTTCTGGGAACTTGCTTTCGAAAAGCTGGCGCTGCAAAGAGGGGCACCGGCTTCACCCTGACCATTGCTTGCTGCTCATGGGAGGACAAGGCGCAGTCGACGTCTCCGCCCTCCCAGATTTCCGACATGCAGAGAAAGTGTTACACCTTGGCGCCGTAGGCGAGGTCCCCGGCGTCACCGAGCCCCGGAACGATGTAGGCGCGCGGGGTGAGTTCGGGATCAACGGCGCCCAGCCAAAGCGTGACGTTCTCTGGGAGGTTTTCCTTTGCGAAACGCACGCCCTGCTCGCTTGCGATCAGCGCGGCGATATGGGTGTGGCTGGGCTGGCCGCGCGCAAGCAGCGCCTTGTAGGCCAACACCATCGAGGAACCAGTGGCGAGCATGGGATCGCAGAGGATGACGGTGCGCCCTTCCAGCGCTGGACTGGACAGATATTCGATCTCCACCTCGAACGCGTCAGCGTCGCCTTCGTGCTTGCGGTAGGCGGAAATGAAAGCGTTGTCGGCGCGGTCAAAATAATTTAAAAGCCCTTGGTGAAGCGGCAGCGCGGCCCTCAGGATCGAAGCGATCACCGGCTGCTCTGCAAGCACCGGAACCTTTGCCAGCCCGAGCGGCGTTTCGATTTCGCGCACCACGTAGGGCAGGACCCGGCTGATCTCGTAGGCGAAAATCTCGCCGGCACGTTCGATGTTGCGGCGAAAGCGCATCCGGTCTTGCTGCAGCGCGCGGTCGCGAACCTCGGCAATGATCGGATTGAGCAGCGAAGGCTGCTCAGCGAGATTGTGGACCTTGGCGCTCAATGATCCCGGTCAATGCGTCCCAGGAGGTTGCAAGGATAGAGCCTCAGCGAGGCTCTTTCCCCCAATTTAAGCGCTGAAGTGTGCTAACGCCAGTCCTCAGGAATCTTTTTCGGATGCAGTGACCGGCACTTCGCGGCAGACCCGCTGCAGTCGCTTGCCGGTCTGGTTGGTCCGAACGGTCTCGCAGACGCGTTTGGTTTCGGCCGACGAACCGGAATCCGCCACTTCCTTGGACCCGGTCGGCGAGGTGGAGGCACATGCCGCAAGACAGGCGCCAAGCAGAATTGAAGCGAAGACGTTTTTCATAAAATTATTCCTTGTATCTTTCACAAAAAAAATCGGACCCATAAACTGCCGGTCCGATTGCACATTGCGTTCAGAACTACTGACCTTGGTAGTCTACCATTAAAATTCCTCGGCAAACCACCCGGAGGGCCTGCCCCCATGGAACTCCAGTTTCTTGGCGCGACCGGGACGGTTACCGGCTCCTGCTACCTGATCCGGACCGGCCAGCACCAGTGAATCAGGCCTTAACGAGCATGCCCTCGGTGAGCGCTTTCCGGACCTCCCCGCCCGCAAGCCTTTCGGCCAGGGCGAGCGCGAACTCGAAAGCGGTGCCCGGGCCGCGGCTGGTCATGACGTTGCCGTCCGCGACGACCCGCTCGCCGGAAAAGACGATCGACCCGCCGAAGCGGCTCTCGAAGCCCGGATAGCAGGTGGCCATGCGGCCATCGAGGATTCCGGTGGGTGCGAGCGCCACGGCCGGCGCGGCGCAGATCGCGCCGATGGACCGACCTTCATCGTTCATTCTTTTGAGGATTTCTCTCAAGGTGTCTGATTTCGCGAGATTTTCAGCGCCAGGCATGCCGCCGGGAAGGACGATGGCATCGGGCAGTTTTTCGACCTCTTCGATGGTCGTGTCGGTCACGACCGTGATGCCGTGCGAACCGGTGATTTCGCGCCCGCCGACGCCCGCGATGGTGACTTCCAACCCCGCCCGGCGCAGCACGTCGATGGGCGTGATGGCCTCGATTTCCTCGAAGCCTGTGGCCAGAACGATCAAAACGGTCTTGGACATAAATGGAATTGGGGTCAGATCAAAAATGAAATTTTGATCTGACCCCAAATATCAGGCCGAATCGCGGCGTGGTTCGACGGGTTCGCCGCTAGCCGGCCGGCCGAACCATCCCAGCACCCGGCCGCGCAGGCGGGCCGTGCCATGCGAAATGTCGAGACCGATGGTGTACATCGACGGGACCAGGAACAGGGTCACGAAAAACGCGATCGCGACGCCGAAGGCCAGTGAAATGACGACCGGCTTGAGGAACGCCGCCTGGATCGACCGCTCCAGCATCATGGGCGTGAGGCCGACGATGGTGGTGAGCGTGGTCAGCAGGATCGGCCGGAAGCGCTCGACGCCGGCAGTCACGACCGCCTTGTAGGGGTCCATTCCGCCGTTTCGAAGTCGGTTGCAATAGTCCATCAGCACCAGGTTGTCATTGACCACGACGCCAGCCGCGGCGGCGATGCCGAAATAGCTGAAGATGGCCACAGTCTCGTTCATGAGGAGGTGGCCGAAAATGGCGCCGACGAACGCAAACGGAATCGCGACCATGATCAGGATCGGCTGGGCGTAGCTGCGGAAAGCCACCGCCAGCATCGCGTACATCACGAACAGCGCAATCATGTACTTGCCGGTGACTTCCTTGATGAACCGCGCCTCGCCCTCGGCCTGCCCGACCGCACCCCGCTGGATGCCCGGATAACGCTGCTCCCACTCGGGGAAAAAGTTCTCTTCGAGGTCATCCATGATGTCGTCGCGGACGGTGTCCTTGAGATCGGCTGAAACGCGCGCCGCGCGGTTGCCGTTCCAGCGCTGGATGCGCTTGATGCCGGGCGCGTACTCGAGGTCGGCGACCGACAGCAGGGGAACGGCGCGGCCGTCGGGCATGCGCACGCGGAAGTCCTTCAGGCTCTCGATCGAGCGCCGCGATTCGGTCGGGTATCGAACCTTGACCTTGACGTCCTGCCCGCCGCGCGGCAGTCGCTGCACTTCCTCGCCGAAATAGGCCTGCCGGACCTGGCGGTTGACCTCGGCCAGGTTGAGCCCGAGCTTGGTCGTGCCCGGCTTGAGGGTCAGGCGGATTTCTTCCGACGCCCCTTCGAGGTTGTTACGCACGTCGTACAGCGCTTCGTAGGTGCGTAGCTGGTTCTCCAGGTCCTGGGTGGCGGTGCGCAGTATCTCCAGGTCCGGGTGGCGGATCGAAAGCTCGAAGTCGGGATCGTTGTCGTTCAGCGTATGCTGGACCGACACCTCCTTGGCGTCCGGCACGTCACCCATCAGCTCGCGCAGGCGCACGGCAGCGTCCTTCGCGGACATGTCGCGCACCTCCGGCGGGGCCAGCTTGACAATGGCGATCACGCTGTCGCGCCGCGAGCGCGTGTACCAGTTTTCGATCAGTTCGCCCTGCCCTCCCGTGCGTGCCTCGACCTCGTCCTCGAGTTCGCGCTGGGCGGCCTGCATCTGCGCCAGCACTTCCAGCGCGCGACTGTACGGTGCCCCCTCCGGCATGATGACGTCGATGATGATCTGGTCCGACTCGATGTCGGGCATGAAGCTTTTCTTCACGTAGCCGGTCCCGAACAGGGCAAATCCCACCATGGTGACGAAGATGAAGACGGCCAGGGTCAGGTAACGGTGCTTCACCGCCCACTCGCCCATGCCGCGGTAGCGGTTGCGGGCAAAGTTCGAGATCCCGTTCGAGATCTTCATCTGAAAGTGCGAAAAGTGGCCGACCTTGTCGTAGTTGCGCGGCTTCATTTTGGAAAGATGGGCCGGCAAGATGAACAGGGATTCAAACAGTGAAAAGCCAAGCGCCAGGATCACCACCCAGGTGATGTGGCGGGTAAATTCGCTGGTGGAGTTGTCGAGGAAGATCCACGGCAGGAAGGCGATGATGGTGGTCACGACGCCGAAGATCACCGGTTTGGCGACCAGCATCGTGCCCTCGACCGCGGCCTGGACCGGGTCATCGAACTCGTGGCCCTTGGTGTGAATGCCCTCGCCGACCACGATGGCGTCGTCGACGACGATTCCCAGCACCAGCAGGAAGGCGAAGGTGGACAGCATGTTGAGCGACACGTCGACCGACGGCAGCAGCACGAAGGCGCCGGCGTAGGCGGTGGCGATGCCGGCGGCGACCCAGAAGGCGACGATCGGCCGCAGGGTCAGCAGCAGCACGAACATCACCAGCAGCAGGCCCATGAAGGCGGACTTGCCGATGGTCGCCATGCGGCCCTTGAAGTCTTCCGCGTTGTCGGTCCAAAGCGTGAGCTTGGCGCCCGCCGGCAGAGAATCCTGGCGGTCGGCGATCCAGGCGCGGACCGAATCCGAAGCGGTCACAATGTCCATGACCTCGGTGGTCATGATCTGGAGCAGAACCGCCGGTTCGCCATTGAGCGTGGCGAGGATGGGTTCATCCTCGAATCCATCCACCACGTTGGCCACGTCACCGACGCGGATGGTGCCGCCCTCGGGCGTCTGGCGCACGATGATGTTGGCGAACTCGGCCTCGGTGTCGGCCAGGTTGCGGACCTTGAGCTGGTAAGTACCGACCTCGGTGCGCACGGCGCCCGAGGACTGGTTGATCGAATTGGCCCGAATCGCCTCGGCCAGTTCCGAGAAGCTGAGGTTGTAGCGCCGCAGCGCTTCCTCGCTGACCTCGATCGTGACCTCTTCCTGGCGGACTCCGAACAGCTCCACCACGGTGACCGCTGTGAGTTGCGCAGCCTCGCGGCGGAGTTGCTCAGCCAGCCGCTTGAGTTCGCGCTCGCCGAGATCACCGTGCACGGCCACGCGCATAAACTCGTTGCGGTTCACCCACTGGGTTACCCGCGGCTCCTCGATGTCGCGCGGGAACGTGGTGATGCCATCCATGCGGACCTTCACTTCGTTCATGAAGGTGGGGAAATCGACCTGCGATTCGGCCAGCACGCCGATCTCGGCGTGGCCTTCGCTGGCCGTCGAGCGCACCCACTCGATGGCGTCCATGTCGCGCAAGGACTCCTCGATGCGCGAAACGATCTGGTCTTCGACTTCCTGGGGCGTCGCGCCCGGCCAGGTAATATCGATCTGCAGGCCCGGGAAACGCACCTGCGGATCCATCTCGCGCTCCATGGACATGAATCCGATGATGCCGGCAACGAAAATGCCGATCATGGCGAGGTTGGCCGCCACCGTGTTGCGGGCCCACCATTCGATTAGTCTGTACATGGTCCTGTCCCTTTCCTGGGCTTGGAACGCCCTACTGGCTGGCCGCCAGCGCATCGTCCCGCCTGACCGCCTTGACGCTCATGCCGTCTACGGCGGCCGGGATCGTGGAGGTGACCACCTGTTCCCCCTCGTGAACGCCGCCAGCAAGCCAGACGCGGTCTTCCGAGGTCGACAAAACGACCACCTTGCGAATCTCCAGGCGCTCATCTTCGCTGATGACGTACACCTGGTCATCGTTGCGGAGCGCGTCGCGCGGGATGGTATAGGCGAATTGCTCCTGCATGCCCGCGATCTCGGCTGTGACGAACAGGCCCACCGCCAACGGCATGCTGGAGTCGGCGAATACACCGTAGGGATCGTTTACTTCGGCGAATGCGTAAATCAGACGTGTCTGCTCGTCAACCGCCGCCTGGGTGCGAACGATCCTGCCTTGCCAGCTGTTCTCGCGGTTACCGGTTCGGGCCCGCAGCGTAACGGCCGGGGCGTTGCCGCCGTCGGCGACAAAGCCCAGGGGCAAACTCAATTCGAAAAGCTGCGCATCGGTCAGGGGCAGACGGATCTCGATGGTGTCGGTGGAAAAGACGCGGCCGAGTTTTTCGCCGGGAATTACGTACTGGCCAAGCCCGACGAGCTTTTCGCGCACGCGGCCCCGGAACGGGACCTTGATCTCGGTGCGGGCGAAATTCAACCGCGCCTCGGCCAGCTCGGCCTCGGCCGAAGCGATCTTTGCGCGCGCCTCCGCCACCTGCGGCTCGTTCAGCGCGAACGGTGTCGGCTCCTTGGTGTTTTGCTTGAGCGTCCACTCGTCGCGCTTGATCTGGGCGTTGGCCAGCTCGCGCTGCAGGTTGGTGACGGCCTCGGCCACGCGGGCCTCGGCCCGCACGACGGCGAACTTGTAATCGGTATCGTCGATCTTGATCAGGGTGGTGTCGGGACCGAATTCCGCGCCCTCGGCGAGTTCGTCGGCAACGTACACCACGCGCCCACCGACCTGCGGTACGAGGTCGATCTCGGTCTTGGGGCGCACTTCACCCTGGGTTTGGACGGACAGCGTGACCGTTTCGGCCTTGACCTCGTCGACATAGAGCGAAACCAGACGAAGCGTATCTTCTTTCTTTTCCGGCGGCGGCTTGGTGGCCACAAGAGCCTGCACCAAGCCAATGCCCAGCAGGACCACCAGCAAGGGCGCTGCGATCTTCAGAACCTTTTTCACGATGTGTCCTCTTCTCCGCGATCGGGAAATTTCTTCTTGTATTCAGGTCTTAGACGTCGATCGGCGCGCCAAGGTTACTCGGGGACGAGCCGGGGCACATGGCCCGAAAGTCAGTGGTGCGGCATGGCGAACGAAAAAGAGGTCCAGGCGGCTGGAAGGTCGATAACCGCTAAATTCGGGCCGCTCGTCGAAAACAAACTTCTGTCCCATGCCGTGCCCGGAAAATCCGCATACAATGCTGCGCTTGGCATCGTCCGCCCGGTATCGTTCGCCACGGGGCAAGCGGGCAGGACGGAATCGACATAAGGCGCACCGAATACAGACCCTTGAAGGTACCCAACATGAAGAAAATGCTCGCCGTTCTGGTTTCCTCGATGCTTGTCTCCTCGTGTGGGAACGGAGACCCTCATCAGGCTCAAGTTAGCGCCGAGCCGGCCGAAGCCGCCGCGCCCGCCGCCGAAAAATATTCCGGCGTGCTGCTGGCCAACATGGACACCAGCGTAAGACCGGGCGACGACTTCAACGCCTACGTGAACGGCGGCTGGATGGCGACGGCCACGATCGCCCCGGACCGCGCCAGCAACACGGCCGGCCTCGCGGTCCACGAACAGGCCACCGAAGACGTGCGCGTCATAATCGAGGAGTCGGCCGGGGGCGACTTCCCCCCGGGCAGCGACGAGCAGAAGGTCGGCAATCTCTACACCTCCTACATGGACATGGAAACCCGCAACGCGTTGGGCGTCACCCCGCTCGATCCGGACTTCCAGCAGATCCAGGCCCTCAAAGACCATACCGACCTCGCCGTTTACATGGCCGAGGCCAACAAGCTCGGGGTGAGCTTTCCGTTCACGCTCAGCCAGTATGTCGATTTCAAGGATCCTAACAGCTACATGATGTACACCTACCAGGGCGGTCTCGGCCTGCCCGACCGCGAGTATTACTTCGACGAAAGCGCCCGGGGTGTCGAAATACGCGAGAAATACCTCGCCCATGTCGAGAAGATGTTCGACCTGGCTGGACTCGAAGGGGGCGAGCAAGCCGCGCAGATGATCATGGCGCTGGAAACCCGCATGGCCGCGGAGCAGATGAAGAAGGAAGAAACCCGCGACATGGTCAAGCTCTACAACAAGTTGCCGCTTGAAGAATTGCCGGAACTGATGCCGGATTTCGCCTGGACTGAATACTTCGAGACCGCCGGCATCAGCCAGATTGACGGACTGGTCGTGACCCAGCTCGACTACATGCGTGCGCTGAATGACATCATTACCGACACCCGCATGGAAGACTGGAAAACCTACCTCACCTGGGCAGTCCTCAATTCGGCCGCCCATCTGCTGAGTGAGGACGTGGACAACCAGAACTTCGAGTTTTATTCGAAGACGCTCAACGGCATCGAGCAGCAACTGCCACGCTGGAAGCGCGCGGTCGCCAACGTCAACGGTAGCCTCGGCGAGGTGGTCGGCCGCGTATACGTCGGCCGGCATTTCCCGCCGGAGGCCAAGGAGCGCATGGTGGAACTCGTTGACAACCTGATCCTGGCCTACGAACAAAGCATCAAGAAGCTTGACTGGATGGGCGAGGAAACCCGCGCGCAGGCGCTCGACAAGCTCTCCAAGTTCACGCCCAAGATCGGCTACCCGGACGAATGGGAGGATTACTCCGCGCTCGACGTCTACCCGGATGACCTGGTCGGCAACATGCGCCGCTCGGCCCTGTTCAACTACGACAAGAACCTCGCGCGCCAGGGCGGCCCGGTCGACCGCGGTGAATGGGCCATGACGCCGCAGACTGTTAATGCCTACTACAACCCGCCGTTGAACGAGATCGTGTTCCCCGCCGCCATCCTGCAAGCGCCCTTTTTTGATCTCAACGCGGAGGACGCGGTCAATTACGGCTCGATCGGGGCTGTGATCGGCCACGAGATCGGCCACGGCTTTGATGACAAGGGCAGCACCTTCGACGGCGACGGCGTACTGCGCAACTGGTGGACCGACGAGGACCGCGCGGAGTTCGACAAGCGCACGGCAAGATTGGTCGAGCAATACTCAGAGTTCAAGCCGTTCGAGGACCTGGCCGTCAACGGCGAATTCACCCTCGGCGAGAACATCGGCGATCTGGGCGGGCTTTCGATCGCGCTCAAGGCCTACGAGTTCTCGTTGGACGGCAAGGAAGCGCCAGTGATCGACGGCTACACCGGCATGCAGCGCGTGTTCATTGGCTACGCCCAGGGTTGGCGAGGGATTCAGCGCGACGAGGCGTTGCGCGAGCAGATCAACACCGATCCGCATTCGCCGCGGCAGTACCGCGTCAACGGCGTGGTGCGTAACATCCCGGAGTTCTACGAGGTATTCGGCGTGACCGAGGAAGACGCGCTTTATCTGCCGCCGACCGAGCGCGTCAAGATCTGGTAATTAATGAGCAAGATGGGCCATCCCGGCCCACTTGCATCTCGCCTTTGAAAAGCGCGGTTTTCAAAGGCTCGCGGCCTTTGGCCATTGGCACATCCATGTGCCAATGATCGCGGCGAGGGCGCCGCTCCTACAAAGGCACCGGCGCCCTCGCCGCGACCATACGACGCCTTCGTCGCGATATCGGCTTTGGTGACCTTGTAGGAGCGGCGCCCTCGCCGCGACCATACGGCGCCTTCGTCGCGATATCGGCTTTGGTGACCTTGTAGGAGCGGCGCCCTCGCCGCGACCGTCGCGGCTCAGGCCGGCGGTTCGGCGAAATTGAAGCCGCCCTGGCGCAGGCTCACGCCGGCATCCTCCAGGCACCAGGCCAGGATGGCCTTCTGGGCGTGCAGGCGGTTCTCGGCCTCGTCGTAGATGACCGAAGCCGGTGATTTGGCCACTTCCTCGCTGACCTCCTCCCATTCGTGGATCGGCAGGCAGTGCATGAAGATGGCGTGGTCGTTCGCGAGCGCCATGATGTTCCTGCTGACCTGGTAGGGCTCGAAAATTTCCAGCGACTTGCCCTCCTGCCCCATCGAGACCCAGGTGTCGGTAACAATGACGTCGGCGTTTTTGGCGGCCTCATTGGGGTCCGCCGTGACTCGGGCGCCTTCCGGAACGCGCCCGTGCAGCGCTTCCGGGCAAGCGAGGATCAGGTCGAATTCGAAGATGGGTGCCGCGTCCACGAAGGTGTTGGACACATTGTTCACATCGCCGAACCAGGCGATCTTCTTGCCCGCGATTGCGCCCAGCTTCTCCTCGATGGTGAGGATGTCGGCCATGATCTGGCAGGGATGCGAGCGGTCGGTCATGCCGTTAATCACCGGGATTTGAGAATGGCGCGCCAAGTCCTCCATCAGGTCCTGGTCGCTCATGCGGATCATGATGCCGTCGACGTAGCGTGACAAAACGGTGGCGGTACTCTCCACGCTTTCCGCGCCGCCCAATTGCATCTCTTCCATGTTCATCACGATGGTGTGGCCGCCGAGCTGCTTCATGGCCACCTCGAAGCTCATCCTCGTGCGCGTCGAGCGCTTGTCGAACACCATTGCCAGCGACAGCCCCGAGAAAATCTGCGGCGGGAAGAATTTGAGCCTCTTCAAAGCGTGGGCATTCTTCAGGATCGCGTGCAGCGACTCCTTCGGAATGCCTTTCACGTTGATGAAATGTTTTGTGTTCACAGGATTGTGACGCTTCGCTCGCGCAGCAACTCACGCACGCGCTCCAGGAAGTCGCTGTGCTCGATCCGAATGTCACGGATCATCGCCACCAGGACCTCGTCCAGCATTGCGTTCTGAGTCGTCACCAGGGCCTCGAGCGCCTGGCGGCGAGCGCCATCAGCCGCTTTTGGATCACGTGCCAGTGCCGCTAGCGCCTTGCCCACTTCGGCACCGTCGTGTGCTTGCCGCGCGAGCAAGCTGGCAGCGGCTTTGGCGCCGGCAACAGCCAATTCCTCGCTGCGGGAGGTTAGTGCGGCCGGCAGGAGTTCAATGACCGCTGCATCGCCGAGATCGGCTCGGGCCGCCAGGGCGGCTGGGGCGAGCGGGTGGAAGAGATCCCGGCTGAGTTCGCCGAGCTCGCCGAGAAAGGTGGTATCACCGAGAAGCCCTAATGCCCGAACGGCGGCGCGTTGCCAGTCGAGATCGTTGCTGTTGGCGTAAATGTCGCGCAGCTGGTCGATGCTGCCCGGTTTCCCGATGTCGGCAAGCGCCTGCACGGCCGGTTCCAAATGATGTGGCTCGGACATGTGCTCCAGGGCGTAGGGATAGCCGTCGTCGAAGCCGTGGCGACCGAGAAAAGCCGAGACTCGCAGCTTGTATGCAAGGTCGCTCTCCTCAGCCAGGTGCGGCCGCAAAACCTCGGCCGCGGCTTCGGTGTCGATAGCCATCAGCAACTCGGATGCCAGCCGCCGCAGCCTTTGCTCCTGCGGGTCGAGCATTGCGCCCAATGCCGGCACCAGTTGTGGTGCAGGATTCGCTTCGCAGGCCTGCACGAAAGCGATATGCTCGGCGGCCTCGAAACCCATGTCCAGCAAGGCGCTTTGCAGCGGCCAGGGATCGCCGACAGCGGCAAAGACCAACCCGAAAGCCTCGACTTCGGCAATGCTGCCGAGGCCCAGCGCCTTCTTGCGGCGGATACGATCTAACAGTAATTCGGCCGCTGCGGCGCCCGCGATCCGTGCCCAGGCTCGCGCCGCCGACTGCTGCAATTCGTGTGGTGCATCCAGCTCGAGGTCGGCCAGCAGATCCTCCAGAGCGTCGAAGTCGTTGCCGTCCTCGTAAAGCCTCCCGAGGA
>Ga0302046_10004318_pt1 | contig 12657 bp, 17 predicted proteins | sample RVTome_11_FD_200261 | JGI IMG/M metagenome (GOLD analysis project Ga0302046, IMG submission 200261) | Soil microbial communities from uranium-contaminated site in the Upper Colorado River Basin, Wyoming, United States - RVT147D111 (version 2) ...
CTCGCGATGGCCATCTCACGGTTGCCGGGAATGCCTTTGTTGGGCGGCGCATCGCGGAACGTCTCATCCAAGAGGATCTTCTGCCGCCCTAGATAGAGCGCGGCACGAGTTCGTTTTGCCCATGCGTCGTTCAGCGCTCTTCCCTCTCAAGGCGCCTGCCCGCGCGGTGGCCGCCGATGAGGGCCATTGGTGTCCGGCCCAGTGGCGGCCGACGCGAGCTTGACGCGAAGTGTCTCTAGTGTCACTTTGGACCGGCCATGAAGACGATCTCCATCAAGGAGCTCCACGATCAGACTGGCCATTGGCTCCGGCGGGTCTGCGTGGACGGCGAGATCATCGTGACCGAGCGCGGCACCCCGGTGGCGCGAATGGTGCCCCCCGCCCGCCCCGCTGCGGGCGACCCCTTCAGCAACCGGAAGCTCCTGCCCGGCGTCGCGAAGCTCATGCAGCGACCCATCGGCGGGCCCGATAGCGCCGAGGTCATCGCGTCGATGCGCGACGGCCGATGATCTACTTCGACTCCTGCTACCTCGCGAAGCTCTATCTCATGGAGCCGGACAGCCCGCGGGTGCGGACCCAGGCCGAGGCCTCCGACGGACTGGCGTGCTGCTCCGTCGGCCGTGGCGAGGTGATCGCAGCGTTCCACCGCCACTTCCGGGAGAAGCGCCTCACGCAGCGAGAGTTCCGCCAGCTCGCAGCGCAGGTCGAAGCTGATCTCGAGGCCGGCTTGTGGACGTCCCTGCCCGTCACCTCCGCCGTCGTGGAGATTCAAGCCCGACGGATGGCCCGCCTGCCGGCGAGCGTGTTCCTGCGCGCGGCCGATGCCCTGCACTTGGCCTGTGCGTTGGAGGTGGGACTACGCGAGGTCTACAGCAATGATCGCCATCTGGTCGCTGCGGCCCCGCATTTTGGCCTGCGACCGGTGACGCTGTAGGCTGCAAAGAACGTCGCCGCGGCGGCGGTGGTGGGGGTGGCGTAGGGTCGACCTGTGATCGATCTACTCGTCAACGCCATCCTTCTGTCTCAAGCTCGCAAACACTTCTTCCGCAGGTATGAGCTTCTCCGCTCGCTCTTCTGGGGTCATCGCGTCGATCGCCGCCGAGCGCCTGTCCAGCTCGTCGCTGACCTCGCGGATGGCCGCCTCGCTGAAGCCGTGGAAGGTCATGTCCCAGAGGCAGTGGGCGACCACCTCGGCCGGCGAATAGGCGCGGAGCGTCTCGGGCTCGACCGTCATCCCGAGCCAGCACCGCCACGGATGAAGGGACAGCGAGTAGGCGACCTCTCGGTCTCCCAGCGTCGGATCCGCGTGCGACGCCATGTGGCGAAAGTCGTCCAGGTCGCGGTTCAAGGTGCCGTTGCGGCCGATCACCTCCGGCACTACCGCGTCCTCGCCGAGAAGCGGCCGGCATTCGATCGCGATGCGCATCGGGTCGGGCTCGGGACCCATCGCTCGCAGCTCCGCGAAGACCCTGCGGTATCCCTCGAGGTCCTCCTCCGGCCAGCATGCGCGTATCGCGGCCGCGACCTCGGCCCAGCCTGTCGACGCGATCACTTCGGCGAACGTCATGATGCGCAGTTCAGGCAGCCGGCCGGCGCCGTGGGCCGGCAGCCAGCGCACGCTCTGCAGCCCGCGGCAGCTCCACCGCGACGAAATGCGTCGCGGGGTAGAGGTAGTCTTCTCCCGAATCGTCGACGACACACACGAACCTTTCCTTCGAGCCGCGCACGTCCGGCAGCCACTCGTACAGCTTTCGAAGCTGCAAGTCCTCGCATCCCCGGTTGCGAACGCAGAGGAGGAACCGCTTCTTCCGACGGACTCTCGCCATCAGTCGACGAACCTCTTGATCTTCATGCGCACGCGCCCGACGCCGTGCGCCTCGTACCAATGTACGTCGGCTCGGCGCACCCTACCACCCGACACCCGCACGAAGGCAAGTCCCGCCTGCTTCCGCCACCGTACTCCACCGTACCGACTCCGCAACTCGGCGAGCACACGGATGTGGCGGCCGACCGCAAATCGTTTGGGTAGCCTCCGACGGTTGGAGCGAGGACGTGTCAGGACGATCATGGCTACTATCGCAGATCCGCGAGCTTCCGCCGCCCGCCGGCTCGAGTCCCACCAGGTGACGTACCGCCTCGAGCGGGAGCGCCAGCAGCTGCTCGACGGGGAGCGTCTCGATCTTGACCGCCCTGCGCCCCCGCCACCACGCACGCCGAACGTAGCGCAGCCACGCGAGCGAGCCCTCGTACCGAACGCGTTGCGCTCGGGGATTGCAGCATCGTCGTGACGGCGCGGGCGGGCGATCGACGATCGCCCGCCCGCTCGCATCACGCTACTTCTTGGCGGCGAGTTCGCTGTGGAACGCCGCGAGGGCGTCCGCCTCCGCGGCGACCGAGTCGTAGTGCTCGGCGAGCCGCTCGCAGTGGAGCTTCATCGCTCCCTTGCCGCCATGCTGAACCTTCGCGTACGTGACGCCCGACGCATACGCCTTCGCCATGGCCAGATGCTTCGCGGCCTCCGCCCGCGCGTCGCTGGCCTCCTGCTGGTACTGCGCCGCCAGGGCCTCGTGGTCCGCCGGCGTGCTGGCCTTCTCGATCTCCTCGGCGGACACCGCGCCGGCAGGCATCGGCAGGGCCGTCACGGCCCCCACCGCCGCGGCGAGGATCATCGCGATCATGAATCGACTGGTCATCGTGGACCTCCGTTCGGCGTTCGCGCACGAACGCCCGTTGCCCGGAGCTGGCGCTCCGGGGGGTGATGTCGAACCCGCACCTGGGTCGTGTGATCGACTGAACTCCTCTCATATGCACATCCCACCATGGTCAGCTCGCAAACCGCGGGAGGACGCGTCGGCCGGCCGCCGGCGCGTCGTGGACATGCCCCGCACGAGCCGTGCGAGGGACGGTGGATCAGATGAGCAGCCGACCCAGCCGCAGATGGACTCGGGTTCGGGCCCCGGAGGAAGCTCCCGGGACGACGATCCGCGGACCGCGGGTCCATCTCTCCGACAGAACCCGCTGCACTGCGACCGGCGGCGTCGCCTGCATCACGGCGATGGCGAGATAAACCGCGGCGGCCGCCTTCGAGGAGACGAACGCACAGCAACAGGTGGAGGGGCACTCCGAATCCTGCGTCGGAACGGCTCCCCGTTCGTGGCAGGGGGGCGCGCTCGCGTCGGGCACGGGAAGCGCGGCGGCGATGCAGGTGCCTCGACAGACCAGCAGAACGACGGCAACCAGACATGCGACTGTGACCGTGGTGAACGCGCGCACGTGCCTGGCCCATACCATAATGAGCGATCCCCTGAACACCCGTCGCAGCAAGCGACGTACCGTCCGGCTTTCCCGAGCCGCCCCGTAGCGCCTCCCACCATCGAGACGGGCCGGACGCAGACATTCCCGGATCTGCGACCCATGCCGGAGCCTCACCCATCGCCGGCGGCGCGGTCCCTTGGCAACCCGCACGGTACGGGAGCGTCCTGACGCCACGCGGCACGAGGGAGGTCCCGGCTGTTCGCCGCCGCGGGCGCCGAGCCCGACTTCCCCGTGCTGCGTGCCGGGCTGCATCATGGGGAGGCGGTGGCAGGCGTCGGCACCTACTACGATGCCGCGGTGAACCTCGCCGCGCGCGTCGCGGCACGGGCGGGCGGCGGTCAGGTGCTCGGCACCGCCGTCGACGCCTCCATCGCCCCGGTCTGCCGCATGCACGTCGACCGGCAGCAGGCGCCGGCTCGCCTGCGCTTCGCCGGCAAGGAACGTCAACTCGGGCGTTCGTGGCGACTACACCCCGGGCGAGCGTGTGACGTTCGGCCGGGTCGCGGAGGTTGCGAGCGCCGACGGAGACGGGCTATCCGTCCGGCGATGCAACCGTCGGGTGGCGCCGTCGTGCGGTTCGAGGGGTCGAGGTCACTCGGATACCGTCACACGCACGCGGACGCTCCGCCGGGGTCGGGGAAGACGCCCTGCGCCTCCGAGTTATACGTCGGGCTGCCGCAGTCCAACGCGGCAAGGTGCGTTCGCGCGCCCGCCCAAATCAGCGCAGTGGCGAAGGAATCCGCCATGCGCACCGGCGGCCCGCCTTGTTACACTGCGTGGCGCCGGTGTTATGCGGAACAGTCCATCAATTGTTAGGCAGCCTGCCGCCGCTTTGGTTTCGCCCGCTCCCGTTGAACGGTCACGCGCACGCGAAGGCCGGCCCGTGCCAGCATGTCGATCAGCGTGTCGATGCTGAAGAGATCGATTCGGCCGCGCACCAGATCACTGATGCGCGGCTGGGTCACCCCAAAGACCTTGGCGGCGGCGGATTGGGTCAGCTTCCGGCCTTGTATGAACTGGCGCACGCGAACCATCAGATCGGCTCGAATCCGCAGACTTACCGCCTCCTCTGGGCTGAATCCGAGATCCCGGAACACATTCCCCGTTGATCGTTGTGCCTTGACGGTCATTGATTTCTCCTCTGCTTGCGGGCTCGTCGAGACGCGTGGACCGCGGCGAGACGACGCCGTGCCAGTTCGAGGTCCGCTGGCCTCGACCGACGGGTCCTCTTCTCGAACGCGTGGAGCACGTAGACAGCTTCGGCGAACTTTGCGATGTAGATCACACGATGCTCAACTTTGGTGTGGATTCGGATTTCCCGCACCCCCGCACCGATCGCGCCCATGGGCTTCCAGTCCGAAGGGTCCAGTCCGCTCTGGACCTGGTACAGCTCATAGCCAGCCCGTTGTCGCGCCTCCTTGGGGAAGGCTCGCACGTCCCCGACACACGATCCCATCCACACCAGCGGCTTCACGGGCGAGGCGGAGCATACAAGAACTTGTATGTCATGTCCAGCCTGCCTAACTCAGCGATGGAGCGGGCCGGCTGCGCCGGCCGCTCATCGCCACCACGTTGGGCGGCGAAGGATGCGCACCGCGTTGGGACTCGTCTCTGAATCGGACTGGACGCCGCTCTGGCATCGGGTCGTGTACCTCATGGCGGCTGCTCCCCTGGTGTGGTTCGCGTTGTGGGGATGGGAGCACGGCGCCTACCTCACCTTTGGCATGCTCGCGCTCGTCTGCCTGGGGCTCTCGATCCAACCGGTACGTCTCGGGGCGATGATGCTCTTCTGGTTCTTCGCCTTGGGCGCGTGTGTCTATGGCTGGCTGCTTGCGAAGGACCTGGTGAATCTGGTGACGGGGTGGGGGGCCGCTGAGCTCCATACGGCCGATCCGACCGTGTTCTACGTGTTGGAGCTGTACGTGATCACCGTAGCAGTGCTGCTTTTCGTGATGTCGCGTCCGCCGAGGTCGCGGACACGTAGCGGTTGACCGGGACGACGGTCAGGCGGTGCTCCGAGCGGGCCGCGCCAGCCAGCGCGCCACGTCGCGCCGGCTGACCCCCATCCGTAGCAACGAGCGAATCAGCAGGTCGATGCTGACGGACGAATCGCCGGCCTCCATTTTCGCAACGCGCGATTGGCTCGATCCGAGCATCTCGCCCAGTTGCACTTGGGTGAGCTTCCGTTTCGAGCGCTCTGCCCGCACGGCCCGCGCGAGCGCCAGCTTCACCTCGACGATCGCCTCCTCTTCTGGGGTCAGCCCGAGAAACTCCTTGGCAGATCCCAGCTTCCAGCCGCCTCGTTCCAACCGCTTTCTCTTCTGGCTCTTCATTTCCGCTTCTCCTTCCCGACCGCGCGATCGTAGGCCGCGAATCGCTTCCGACACCGCTCGATCACGTTGCGCGGGGTCCTGGCAGTCCTCTTCTCGAAGACCTCGGCGATCACGATGGCGTCGCCGTCGATCCTGTAGACGATTCGCCACTGGATGTCCTTGTCGACGACCCGCAACTCGTGGCATCGCTTGCCGATGGATGGCATCGGCCTCGAGTGCGGCAAGCTCAGTGACTCGCCCGCCTGGAGTCTTCTGAGCAAGACGCCTGCTTCGATCCGGGCCTCCTTTGCGAACGGTGGGGTTCTGATCTCGCCGTGCACCCATGCCAGCGGCTTGTCCCCTCTCCACACCACTGACGGGACATGTTATGTCAGAAGTGACATGTACGCAAGCGCCGCCGCCCAACCTGCGGCTGCAACGGCCCGCGGTCGCCGATCGATTGCCTGCCGCTACCGAGGGCGTGCTACGTTGCAGTGCGGCGGCCGCTGAGCCGCCAAGACGTTAGACGGACTGAGCCACGTATGGATCCAGTTGCGAGATTCGCGGATGAAGCCGCAGCGTTCGAGCAGTGGCTTCTCTCCGGCACGGACCGAGGAGCCGACGCGGCAAGAGCTTGCCTGATTCGGCTGCTGGAACTCTACCGGGCCGGCATGGACCTTCCGCCGGAGTGGTCGGACAACCTCGAGGGGCGCGCGGACGTCAAACGCGTCGCCGACGAGGAGTGGCGCAGGGCCTACGAGGCGTCGGGAAGGCTTCCGCTGGACAGCTACAGCACGGTCTTCGATCCCATGACGGTTCCTGGCGAGGCGCCAGTCATTGGCAGCCTCTCGGATGACCTGGCCGACATCTACCGGGACGTCATGACTGGACTCCGCGCATGCAATCTAGGCGACCGAGCGGGAGCGATCTGGGAATGGAGCTTTGGTCTCCACTCGCATTGGGGTGCGCACGCGACCGGCGCGATGCGCGCCCTGCATTGGTGGCTCTCCAACAACGGTCCCGACCGCCTGTCGGACGATGAGGCCGGCTAAGAACAGCATGCAACGGACGGCGCTTCGCGCCGCCGCTGATGCTGAACGTTCGCCTGATCGAAGTGGTGGCGCGGCGAATCGACCAGCGTAGACTTCAACCCATGGCAGGTCTCCCGATCCCGGTACCGCCGGGCTTCAGTGAGCTGACACCACCTGCAGGCGCTGTGGGATCAAGTCGCACAGGAGCGCGGTGAGTTGCCCGTGCCCGAGAGCCACTTGGAGGTGGCCGAAGCGAGGCTGGCATTCCATCGAGGCGACCCTTACCGGCGCTCAGCCCGCGCATGACGTCCTCGACCGACTCGCCAAGAAGCTTCGGTGAACGGCCATCGGCTCATCGCCGATGGCGCGGTCGAACTCGATGTCGAGGCGGCCTTCGACTGGTACGAGAACGAACGGTCGACGAGCAGATCGACTATGTGCAGACCCTCTGGGACCGTATCGCCAGGGCTGCCGATGATCATGCACCTGACCGTGAGCCCGCTTCGTGGCAACGGCGAAGGTGATGGGGAGCACCCGTCCAACCCGCGGCGGCAGCGGCCCGCAGGCGCAAGTAGCACCTACCGTCGCGGTTCGCGCAACGTGGGAGGGGAAAGGCTGTCGTCACGCCGCCGGCGACACCGCTCAGATCGGGTATCGCACCGGGTCGCTGTGGAACGTCTCGAGGTGCACGCGCAGCGACGAAGCGGTCGGGAAGCGCTGTAGGATGAGCGAGCGCTTGAGGCCGCAGCAGATGTTCTTCGCGACCTGCGGCAGCTTGGCGTAGTGCGCCGCGCCGCCGACGACGTCGTAGAAGACGCGCACGGCCTGCACGATGTCCTCGCGCATCTTGGCGCGCGTCGGGCGGCCCCACTCGTAGAAGTCGATCAGCTTCAGCTCGAGGCGCACGCCGCGGGGCGTGACCAGAATGTTCTCGGTATGCACGTCCGAGTGGTACTGGCCGAGTCCGTGAATCTGTTCGAGGCCGATGGCCAGCTCGCGCAGCAGCACCATGGCCGGGTAGACGGCCCAGCGCTGGCCGCGCGCGCCCTCGATCCAGCGTTCGAGGGGCTCGCCCTCGCACAGCTCGCTGATCACCGCGGTGGTCTTGTAGCCGCGGATCGTCACCTCTTCGCTGTGGAAGTACTGCAGGACGATGGGGCAGTCGCGCAGGCGGTGCAGCTTGCGCGCGTGCGACACCGACAGGCGCCGGTCGGGGTCGCGCTGCGGGAAGAAGATCTTGGCGGCGCGGCGCACCCCGGTCTTGTCCTCGCAGATCCGGTAGACCTCCCCCTCGGTGCCGGCGCCGAGCAGACGCTCGACGCGGTAGCGGCGCCCGATGCGGCGGCCCGGCCGCAGGGCGAACGACTCGACGCTATGGCTCACGCGCGCCCGGCCCGGCGGCGCCCCGGGCGATAGAGAATGAAGGTGAGGTCGTCGGGCTTGGAGGGCTCGCCCGCCTGCTCGCGCGCCATGCGATCGCCGGCCGCATCGCGCAGCCTGGTCGCGGCGGCGCCGAGCGGGCCGACCCGCACGTGGCTGACGATCTCGGCGAGCCGGAGGTTGTCGAAGAGACCATCCGACCCGAGAACGACGGTGTCGTGTGCGGCGAGGGTGAGCGGCATACCGACCTCGACGGTCATATCCCGATCGCCCACCGCATTGGTAACGATGTGGCGATCCTCGTGCGCCAGCGCCTCGGCCTCGTCGAGGAGGCCCGCGGCCTGCCGGACGCCCACCGGCGAATGCGCCGTCGTCTCGAGCTTCAGGCGGCCGCGCTGGCCGGTCACGATGGCCTGCGCATCGCCCGCATGAAGCGTGCGAACGCGCCGGGCCCACACCACCGCCACCACCACCGTGGCGCCCGCCCCGAGGCCGGCGGCCAGGACCTTCTCGTTGGCCGCCTCGATGCCGTCGATCACCGCGCCCCGCACCGCCGACTCGTCGGCCGGCGCCCGACGCACGGCGCGCACGACCTCGTGCACCACGGCCGCGGAGGCCAGCTCGCCGCTGCGCTGGCCACCGATGCCGTCGGCCACGACCAGCACGACTCCTTCGGCCCCGATCGGTACGAGCGCCGCAGCATCTTCGTTGTCGGCGGGTCCCGACGGACGTCCCGCCGACACCAGCGCGGCTTCACCACCCGCGACCGGCACGAGCACCGGTCCCGGCCTGTGCCGGCCCGCGATCTCGAGCGTCTTGCCCGCCGCGTCCACCTTCACCACTCCCCCCGCTCTCTGTGTAGCGGGATCGGGCGCGGGTCTCCAACGAGCCGTCCGCCCCGCGGCGACACCGTCAGACGTTCGCGGCCACGCGCACGGCCCGGACGAACGCGCCGGGATCGCCGCCGGTGACCCCCGTCTTCGGCACGATGATCGCGGAGGTCGGACCGAGGTACAGGAAGTAGTGCGTGGGCGACTCGGTGACGCGCCGGATCGCCGACGGCTGCAGGGTGGACGAGCCCTGGGTCGCCTCGACCTCGAGGCGGCCCGCCTCGAAGCGGAGCGTGACGGGACCGAGGCGCGGCGCGTCGGGTCCGTTGTTCAGGTTGCGGTTCTGCCGGACGTAGAGAAAACGATTCAACGGGCCGTAGGCGGCGAGGTACGCGGCGCCGACCACGAGGAAGCCGAGCGCCCCCGACACCGACGTCTTCGAGTACTCCCAGGCGATCAGCCCGAAGACCCCCGCCCAGACGAGGCGCATGCGCCGGATGCGGCCCACGAGATGCGGCGCCTCGGCGGCGTGGTGGGACGCGAAGGCCTCGAGATCACGAGGGGTGATCTCGAAATGCAGTGGGGAAGTCACCGGCCCTTGAACGTGGCCTTGCCGGGCCCGTGCTCGAGCAGCGAGGCGATGCCGCAGCGCATGTCCTCGGTCTCGAAGAGCGGCGGGGCGAGCGTCGCGAGCAGCGCGTCCGCGGCGCCGATGCCCTGCGTGACGGCGGCGGCGATCACGGCCTTGGTGATCGCGTGCGCCTTCGTGGGCCCGTTCGCGAGTTGGCGGGTGAGCGCGAGCGCCTGCTCGCGCAGCTCGGCGTCGGGGACCATGCGGTTCGCCACGTGCCAGTGCTCCAGCTTCTTCGCGCCATAGAGGCCGGCGGTCATGATCATCTCACGCGCCCGCGCCGGGCCGACGCGGGCCGCCAGGCGCTGCGATCCGCCGCCGAACGGCGTGGCGCCGATCACGGCCTCGACCAGTCCCATCTGCGCCGACTCGCCGGCGACCACCAGGTCGCTCGCCAGCACCAGCTCGAAGCCGGCCGCCAGGCACCGCCCCTGCACGGCGGCCACCGTCGGGTACGGCAGGCGCTCGTAGCGTGGCAACATGGTCATGAAGCGCCCCAGGAGCGCGCTCGCCTCGGCGGCCGAGCGACCCTGGAAGAGCGCTCCGGCATCGGCCCCGGCGCTGAAGTGCTCCCCAGCCGCACACACGAGCAGGCCCCGCAACGGCGTGCGCTCCAACTCCGCCAGCAGGGCCTCGAGGTCGTCGATGAGCTGCGGGCCGAAGAGGTTCAGCGGCGGGTTCGCGATGGTCGCGATGCCGACGTCACCGTCGCGCTCGAAGGTGATCTGCTCCATGGGGGTCGAGTGACAGGATGGCGACGTCGTTGCAATGGCCTGCCGCGTTGACCCGGGCCCGGCGCGCTCCATACAACACGGCCGATTATGCCCGCCCGCCAGCGCACGCGGATCCGCGTCGACCCCCTCCTCGACCGCCTCGCCTATCGCTGTCCCGACGGCTGCCCGCGCGACCGCACCTGCTGCGTCGGGCTGGCGGTCGAAGTGTCGCGCCGGGAAGTCCGCGTGATCGATTCGCTGATGGACGAGCTGGCGCGGCTGCGACCGGCGCTGCGCACGGAGGACGGCTACGAGAACGTGTTCGTCGAGGACGGCCGCGGCATGATGATCGAGCCGCAGGACGAAGCAGGCACCTGCCCGTTTCTCTTCCGGCGCGGCGACCGGGCCCTGTGCTCCATTCATCATCTGGCCCTGCAGACCGAACGGCTGGTGCCGACGGTGAAGCCGGGAGCCTGCCGGCAGTGGCCCCTCGTGCTGGTCCCGGCCGGCGGCGGCATCCGCATCTCCGTCCACAAGGCCGCCGAGCGCATCGGCTGCGTCGCGCCGCTGGCCGAGCTGCCGGGTCACCCGACGGTGCGGGAGGCCTTCGAGAGCGAGATCGCAGAGTTGACGCGCCGACAGCGCTGAGTTCCGCTTCCAGCCCTGCATTCGCCTGCGGCGCCTGCTATGAGGCCCGGATCGCTTCCTCACCCGACATCTCGCGCCCCACCCCCCGGCAGGTGCTCGCCGACGCCTTCGGCTACGCCGACTTCCGTCCCGGCCAGGCCGAGCTGATCGACATCGTGCTCGCCGGGCGCGACTGCATCGGCGTCATGCCGACGGGCGCGGGCAAGTCGCTCACCTACCAGATCCCGGCGCGCATCCTGCCCGGCACGGTCCTGGTCGTGAGCCCCCTCATCTCGCTGATGAAGGATCAGGTCGACGCGCTGATCCGCAACGGCTTCCGGGCCACGGTGCTCAACTCGTCGCTCGACTGGGAGACGCGCCGCGAGCGGCTGCGCGGGGTGCGGGCCGGCGAGTACGAGCTGGTCTACGTCGCCCCCGAGGGGCTCGAAGGCAGCCTGCGCGAGCTGATCGGCCAGATCGACGTCTCGCTCGTGGCCGTCGACGAAGCGCACTGCATCTCGGAGTGGGGCCACGACTTCCGGCCCGCCTACCGGCGCCTGCGCGGGCTCAAGCAAGAGCTGGGCGGCGTGCCGATTCTCGCGCTCACCGCGACCGCGACGCGCCGGGTGGCGGCCGACGTCATCCGGCAGCTCGGCATGCAGAAACCGGGCGGCTTCAAAGGCTCGTTCTTCCGCCCGAACCTGATCGTCTCCGCCCACAAGAAGGGCGACAAGCGCGGCACCCGCCAGGACCTGCTGGCCTACGTGCGCGGCCGCGCCGCGAGCGGCGCCAGCGGCATCATCTACGGCCTGTCGCGGCGCAACGTCGACTCGCTCGCCGACTTCCTGGTGCGCGGGGGCGTCAAGGCCGTGCCCTACCACGCCGGCCTCGCCGACGACGTGCGGGCGCGGCATCAGGAGATGTTCGCCCGCGACGAGGTCGACGTCGTGGTCGCGACCATCGCCTTCGGCATGGGCATCGACAAGTCGAACGTGCGCTACGTCATCCACCGCGAGATGCCGCGCTCGATCGAGAACTACTACCAGGAGATCGGCCGCGCCGGGCGCGACGGCCTGCCCAGCGACTGCATCCTGCTCTACTCGTGGGCCGACGTCCTCAGCCACCGCCGCTTCCAGGAGCACATCGACGACGACGCCGTGCGGCGCGACGCCGAGAACAAGAGCGTCGCCATGTTTCGGCTGGCGGAGGCCGACGGCTGCCGGCAGCGCAACCTGGTCGCTTACTTCGACGAGTCGATCGACCCGTGCGCCGAGTCCTGCGACCACTGCCGCGGCGTGACCGCCGCCGAGCTGCTGCGGGCGCACGCGGCGCCGAAGCGGGCGCTGCGCTTCGAGCCGCCGCCGACCGACGTCGACGACGCGCTCTTCCAGCGCCTGCGGGCGTTGCGACGCGAGCTGGCCGACGCGGAAGGCGTCCCGGCCTACATCGTCTTCAGCGACGCGGTGCTCACGCGCATGGCCGCAGAGCGTCCCACCGACGAAGCGAGCCTGCTCGCCATCTCGGGCGTCGGGCCGAGCAAGCTCGCCCGCTACGGCGAAGCCTTCCTGCGCGAGCTGCGCGAGGGCTAGGAGTCCGGGGCGGGCTGCGTCCTGCGCATCGCCGTCAGCTCGCCCGCTCCGTCCAGCTCCGAAGTGCCTTCGCGTGCCGGGAGCCTGCCGCCGTGACGGCGCGTTCGTCGGCCGTGAGCCACCGGCCCCCCAGGTCCTCGGCGAGCGCGAGAAACGTCGCGTCATATCCACTGAGCCCCCGACAGGCCCAATGACCAGTGCGGAGCAACGCCGCCTCCGAGAGTGCGAG
>Ga0302046_10004319_pt1 | contig 12655 bp, 10 predicted proteins | sample RVTome_11_FD_200261 | JGI IMG/M metagenome (GOLD analysis project Ga0302046, IMG submission 200261) | Soil microbial communities from uranium-contaminated site in the Upper Colorado River Basin, Wyoming, United States - RVT147D111 (version 2) ...
GGATAGTCTCGAGAACCGTCCGCGGCCCGACGCACAGGGTCCCGCCTGCGAGCACCGTGACACTCAGATCGGGCTGGTCGGCGATCTCCAGCATGGTCAGGATCTCGCTGCCGCCGAGGGCTTCCCGCAGAGTCGCCTCGTCGAACTCTCCCTCCGCCAGCAGGCCGAAACCGAGCTGCTCGTCCTGCATCGGGACGGCCGCCAGAGCGACCCGGTCCAGCTGGCCGATGATCTGCCCGCCGAAACGCTCCAGGAGGGCCTGAAAAGCCCCCTCACGCTCCGTCCGGGCGGCGAGGTCCGACAGCCAGGCCTCTACCGGGCGGCGATCGCGCAGCGAGGCGACATCGATTACGAGAAGGCCGACACTGGGCTGCGGGAGGACGCGCAGCGGACTCCGTTTGACCAGCGTCGCAGCGGTCGGCGGTGGCTGCAGGCACCCCGGACCGACGGCCAGGGCCGGCAGAAGAAGGATGAGAATCAGGAGGTGTCGTCTCATGAGGCTCTCCAATCAGGGGGTCAGATTACATCCGATCGGGATTCCCCGCCATGCCTGCTCGTCCGCCCGTGGACCGATCGGTCGAATCGCCCGGACGCCGGGCCGCGGCTCTCACCAGACCGGACCGCCGTGACACCAGGGGAACAGCTTCCGCTGCCATCGGGCTGCTGCCGCCGTCAGAAGTCGGTGCGGCGAAAGTAGAGGGTCGCCACCGCCAGCGCCCCGGCCCCGACCAGAGCGGTGTTGAGGATCGGCCCCCAGGAAACCTGCCCCTCCTGCAGGATCAGAAGCGAAGCGACCCGCCCCATGTCGTAGGTGCGCGGCAGAATGTGATACAGACCCTCGACCAGGCCAACCGCCAGGGCGCGCCAGACGCGCCCGGTGATGAGCAGCGGCCAGTCGGTGTTCTGATGGGGGAAGCGGATGATGAACCCGACGAAGAACAGCAGCGCGGCGATCATGATCGAGACGGTGGTCGAGCGCGTGACCGTGCCGACCAGCACCAGGAACCCGAGCAGGCTGGCGAAGTAAAGACACATCGCCAGCCCCGATAGCACGAGCCCGCCGTTCCAGATGCCGGTCTTCCACGCCAGAATGATCGCCAGGCCGACGACCAGGTAGAGAAGATTGGCGCTCGCCACCGCCAGAGCGCCGAGGTACCTGCTCAGGAACAGGCCCGACCTCGACATCGGCTTGGAGAGGAGAAGATCGATCGCCCCTTTCTGCAGCATGTGCGGCACCAGGCTGGCGGTGGCGAACACCGACAGCAGAATACCGAGCGAGTAGAAGATGAAGGCAACGACCAGCTGCACGTAGCGCACGAAATCGGCCGCGCTGATATCGAGCGCCGCACCCGGCCCGCCGGTGCCGAGCGAGAAGCTGTTTCCCGAGCCCTGTCCCTCCAGCCCGAACACGGTCAGGCCGGCGATCACCCCGTCGGCCACGTCGGTCTGCAGGGCCAGAACGAACAGCAGATGCGTGAGAGACACCAGGCCGACGTAGACGATGAGCGTCTTGCGATAGATCAGTTCGCGACAGGTATCGATCAGGATGGCGGCGACCTTCACGGTTCGTTCTCCCCCACCACCTTGACGAAGACGTCCTCGAGGCTGTCCTTGCGCGGTTTGATCGCGATGATGGTGGCGCCGGCGGCGCGGAGCGCGTCGATCGCCCGGTTGAGGGCCGCATCATCGCCCGACAGCTCGAACCGGCGGCCGTCCCCCTTGCCGTCCTCCAGGCTCCGCAGCCCGTCGACAGCGGTCAGCAGGCGGTCGAGCGCCGTCCGCTCGATCCCACGCAGCTCGATCTCGTGGGTCTCGGTGCGCCGCGTCAGGTCGTCGATCGTGCTCTGGCGCACCAGGCGTCCTGCCTTCATGATCGCCACCCGATCACAGAGCCGCTCGACCTCCGACAGCAGATGGGAGTTGAGGAAGATGGTCGCGCCGCGCTCTCGCTGCTCGAGGACGAGGTCGCGCAGCTCGTGCCGTCCGATCGGATCGACGCCGTCGGTCGGCTCGTCCAGGATCAGCAGTTCCGGCTCGTTGAGCACCGCCTGCGCCATGCCGAGGCGCTGCATCATCCCTTTCGAGTACTTGTTCGAGCGGGTCGAGCCCCAGTCCTGCATGCGCACGCGCTGCAGGAGGCCGGCGACCCGCTGCGATCGCGCCGGCTCGCGGATGCCGGAGAGGCGGCCGAAATGGTGCAGGACCTGTGCCCCGGTGAGGTGCGCCGGGTAGCGGTGGTTCTCCGGCAGATAGCCGATGCGCGCCTTCGCCCGCACGTCCCCCGGCGGGCGGCCGAGCACCGAAGCGCGGCCGCCGCTCGGGAAGGCGATGCCGAGCAGAATCTTGACCAGCGTCGTCTTGCCGGCGCCGTTCGGACCGAGGAGCCCGAAGACGCTGCCCCGCGGCACGCTCAGGTCGATCCCCTGCAGGGCTCGCACGGGACGCATGCCGAGCCCCCGCCGGTAGCTCTTGGCAAGCTGATCGGTTGTCAGGATCGGGCTGGATTCCGTGGAGGTTCCCCGCTCACATCCCCATGATGTGATAACCGCAGTCGACGTAGATCACCTCGCCGGTGATGCCGCGGGAGAGGTCGGAGCAGAGGAAAAGCGCCGTATCCCCGACCTCCGCCGGCTCGGTGTTGCGCTGCAGCGGCGACTTCTCGCGCACGTGCTGCAGCATTTTCACGAAGCCCGGCACGCCGCGCGAGGCGAGCGTGCTGATCGGCCCGGAGGAGATGCCGTTGACCCGGATCGACTGCTTCCCCAGGTCGTGTGCGAGGTAGCGGACGCTCGCCTCGAGCGCCGCCTTCGCGACTCCCATGACGTTATACCCGGGCACCACCCTCTCGGCTCCAAGATATGTGAGGGCCAGGACACTTCCGCCGGCCTGCATGAGAGGGGCGGAGCGGCGGGCCAGCGCGGTGAGCGAATAGGCGCTGACGTCGAGCGCCGTCCGGAAACCCTGCGGCGTGGTGTCGAGAAAGGCGCCCTCGAGATCCTCCCGGGGGGCGAAAGCGACGCAGTGCACGAGTAAGTCGAGGCGGCCGAACTCCTCCCCCACCCGTGCGAACAGCGCATCGATCTCCTCCGGGCGGGTGACGTCGCAGGGCAGAACGAGCGAACCGGCGAGCGGCTCGGCGAGTTTCCTGACGTTCTCCTCCAGCCTCTCCCCCTGATAGTTGAAGGCCAGCCGGGCACCCTCCCGATGGAGCGCCTCGGCGATGCCCCAGGCGATGCTGCGCTTGTTGGCCACGCCGACGATGAGCCCGTTCCTGCCTTTAAGGAGCACGATTTTCCTCCCTCCCGTGTCGCTTCCCCGGGCGCGCGCAGCCGCCGCGGCCGAATGTAACACGAATCCGGGCCCGGAACATCCGCTTCACGTTCTCACCTGCCCTTCCGGATCGTGCCCCAGTTGTAGGGATACCAGTGCGGCTTCGCCTCGATGCGGTAGTCCATGTGGACATGCTTCGACTCGCGGAAGGCGTCGAGTCCCTCGATGCCGAGCTCCCGCCCCATGCCGGACAGGCGCATGCCGCCGAACGGGGCGGCGTCGTTGTCGGTCAGCGGGTCGTTGATCCAGAACGTGCCGGCGTGAATGTTCTCCATCGCGTACAGCGCGTACTCGAGGTTGTTGGTATAGATGGTGGCGCCCAGCCCGTAGTCGGAATCGTCGGCGAGACGGACCGCCTCTTCGATCCCTTTGACCGGCATGATCGGCGCGACCGGGCCGAACGTCTCCGATCGCATCAACGACATCTTCTGCGTGACGTCGACCAGCACGGTCGGCTCGAAGAAGTAACCGCGGCGCAGGCGGGGCGGCCGGCCGCCGCCGCACAGAACACGCGCCCCCTGCGACACCGCCTCCTCGATCGTGCGCTCGATCTGCTCGCGGTGCGCCTCACGGATCAGGGGACCGCAGTCGATGTCCGGTCCCATCGGGTTGCCGAGGCGCAGTCGCCCGGTCAGTTTCACGAAGCGCTCGACGAAGTGCTCGTAAACGCCTTCGAACACGTAGAACCGCTCGCCGGAGGTGCACACCTGCCCCATGTTCACGAAGGCGGCCCAGACGGCGCCGCGTACCGCCACGTCGACATCGACGTCGTCGCAGACGATGAACGGATCGTTGCCGCCGAGCTCCAGATTGAGCTTCTTCAAGTGAGGCGCCGCGGTCTGAGCGATCAGCCTGCCGGTCGCGACGCTGCCAGTGAAGGCGATCAGGCTGGTCCTGGGGTGCGCGACGAGCGGCTCGCCGACCTCAGGTCCGAATCCGGTCACGATGTTGACGACGCCCTTGCCGAACAGGCCGAAATCCTCGGCCAGCAACAGGGTGGATAGAGGAGTCTCCTCGGATGGCTTGATTACCAGCGTGTTGCCGGCGGCCAGTGCAGCGGCCGCCTTCCAGCTGAGCAGCAGCAGAGGGTAGTTCCACGGGACGATGGCGGCCACCACGCCGTACGGCTCCTTGCGCACGAAATCGATCTGCCGGCGACACACCGGGGAGATCACCTTCCCACCCTGATCGCGCGCCAGCTCGCCGTAATATTCGAACGCGGCGGCGCACCACTCGACCTCGCCGAGGTTCTCGATCAGCGGCTTGCCGCCTTCCAGCGTCATCTGCCGGGCGAGTGCACTGCGCCGGGCGCGCAGGCGGGAGGCGAACTCGCGCATCAGAGCCGCCCGTTCGATCCCGGGCATGAAGCGCCACGCCGCGAAGGCGGCGTCCGCCGCCGCCACCGCCCGGTTGACATCGCGCCGGTCGGCACGCGGCACGCGATCGATCACCTGCTCCGTCGCCGGGTTGGTGACCGGGAACGATCGCCGGGAGGCACTGGCGACACGACGGCCGTCTATCCACATCTTCTGCATGGAGGATCCACCCCAGGGCCCTGCTCCGGCCCGGCGCATTATACGCGCACGACCCGGGGAGCCGGAGCGCCGCCGCGGGGACCCAGCGACCGTGACGCTCCCGCGACCTCACCTGCGTCCTATCCCACGCGCAGAAAGCGTGTCCCGAGACCTGCGAACAGGAGGCCGAATGCGACCAGCGCGGCGCTCGGTCCGACGATCGCCTCGACGCCGGAGCCGAACGAGTTGAGAGCATGAAACGCATCCATCACCCAGGCCGTCGGCAGAACGTGCGCCGCCGATTTACTCGGCGGTGATGATCCCCCGGCTGATGGCGTACCGGGTCAGACCGGCGGTATTGTGAATCTTCAGCTTGTCCATGATGCGCGTTCGATGCGCCTCGATGGTCTTGACCGACAATCCCAGCTGGCCCGCGATCTCCTTGTTGGTGCGCCCCTCGGCGATCAGCTGCAGCACTTCGCGCTCCCGGTGACTGAGGGCAACCGACGGCTGGCCGCTGCGCGCCCGCGGATCGGGACGCTTGAGATACTCGTTCACCACCGTCATCGACACGTCCGGATGGAGGTAGGTTCCGCCTCTGGCGACCGCGCGAATCGCCTCGATCAGGTCGGACGGACTCGAGTCCTTCAGGACGTATCCGCGCGCGCCCGCTTTGAGCAGCGAATAGACGTATTCTTCGGCGGTGTGCATGGTCAACGCGACCACGCGCGTGCCCTGGTTGGACTTGATGATCCGGGATGCCGCCTCGATGCCGTTCATGTGCGGCATGGTGATGTCCATCACCACCACATCGGGAGCGAGACTCGCGGCCATGCGGACCGCCTCCCGCCCGTCGCCCGCCTCCCCCACGACCTCGAGATCCGGCTCGCGTTCGAGGATGGAGCGCAGCCCCTGTCGCACGATGGTGTGATCGTCCGCCAGGAGAACGCGAATCGGGCCGCTCTCGCTCATGCCGTCGCCTCCCGTCCACGCCGCCCGGCGGCGCGGCGCACGGCCGGGACGACGGAGCGTGGCATCGGCGCGCGGCCGTCCCGTGGCACCTCGGCCACCAGTCGGGTTCCCGCCCCGCGGCGCGATTCGATCGACAGATTGCCGCCCACCCTCTCGATCCGTTCCCGCATGCCGATGAGACCGAACCCGGTCGGACGCCGCTTCGCCGCGCGCCCGAAGCCCATCCCATCGTCATCGATGGAGGCCCTGATGCGGCCGTTGGCAGCGCTCAGATCGATGCGTACCGATCGCGCCCGGGCATGACGGGCGACGTTGGTCAGCGCTTCCTGCACGAACCGGTAAAGCAGCGTCCTGATCTCGGCATCGGCCGGCGCCAGCGTGGTGTCGCCGTCCAGGGAGACGGTGATGCCGGTGCGCCGCGAGAAGGTGTCGGCCAGCCAGTTAAGAGCCGGCACGAGCCCGAGATCGTCCAGCATCGCGGGACGCAGATCCATCGCGATGCGGCGGATTTCGGCGATCGTCCGACGCACGATGTCCTCGGTTTCGCGTATCGCCCGCTTCGCCGGCAGGCCGGCGTGCGGCAGCAGCTGCCTGATCAGCCCGAGGTTGAGCTTCACCGCGGTCATCGACTGGGCCAGCTCATCGTGCAGCTCGCGCGCGATCCGCCGCCGCTCCTCCTCCAGCATTCTCTCCAGACTGGCCGAGATCGCCTGCACGTCCCGCTGGCGCAGGTGCAGCTCCTCCATCGCCTGACCACGGCGGACGGCATGTCCGAGCTGCTCTCCGGCGACCGCCAGCACCGCCTGATCGTCCATGTCGAAGGCGAAGGGGAACTCCGATTCGAGCCGAATGATGCCGGATACGCCACCGCGGGCCCGCATCGGGATCGACAGCACGGTCCGCACCCCGCGCCACCAGACCAGCGTGCGCGGCAGGAGCCGGGAGTCACTCAGCGCCACCGGCTGTCTGGCGAGGGTCGCCTGCCGGCAGATGTCGATTTTTTGGGGGGCGCTCTGCAGCTCGAACCGGCGGCCAGCCGGCCGCGGCCCGCCGGCTCCGGCCACGGCCACGACCTCGAGCTGGCGGCCTTGCGACCGGTACAGACCGATGGCGACGCCACGGCAGCCGAGGTGGCGTTTGAGCAGGCGCGCGGCCACCGGCAGCAGCCGCGCCGGCTTGTCGTGCGCGATCATCGCCTGGCCGATGGCGTTCAGCAACCCCATCTGCCGCTGCCGGCGCTTCTCCTGGTGGCGGGAGCGGGCGCGCTGCAGGACATCGGCACAGAGCGCCGACAGCGCGGAGCCGATCTCCAGATCGGACGCGCTCATGTCGAACCGGGGTCCGCCACGATCGGCGTAGATCAGGCCGATCGACCGGCCGCGCACCCGCAGCGGCGCGCCGAACGCCGAGGTGACGGAACGCTGCATCGGCGACCGGCGGCCGCGACCGGCACGCGCCGCCCACGGATGGTGCACTCCCCGGCGCCGGCGCAGGACAAGCCGGCTGAAGCCGCATTCCTCGAGCGGCAGACCGGCGGGTCGATCGGCGAGCAGGTGGCCTGATCCGTGTGCCGCAAAACGCCACAGCCGGCGGCCGTTCGGACCGAGAAGCCAGATCTCGGCCCGCTCCAGATCGAGGGCCCGGCACACCTCGCGCAGCAGGTTCGTCCCGGTGTCGTGCGGCGATGCGGTCCCCAGTCCGAGCCGGCCGATGCGGGAGAAGGCCCGAATGGCCCGTGAGAGCCGGAGGGAATCCGCGTCGCGCCGCCAGCGCGACGATGCCCGCGTTGCCTTCCTCATCGCGCCTCCGGCTCGAGGCGCGAAAAGACCTCGACGATGCGCGCCGCCGCCCGTCCGTCCCACAACGGTATGGTCCGTCTGCGACGCGGGCGCCGGCGGAGCACCTGCCGGGCCGCCGCCACGATGCGGGCCGGGTCGGTGCCGACCAGGCGGTTCGTTCCGTGGGTTATGGTCACCGGACGCTCGGTATTGTCCCGCAGCGTCAGGCAGGGCACACCGAGGATGCTCGCTTCTTCCTGAATGCCGCCCGAGTCGGTCAATACCAGCGCGGCGCGCTTCTGCAGCTGCAGAAAATCGAGGTAGCCGAGCGGCTGGATATGGCGCACCGCCGACCCGTTCCGCGCGCCGGGGTCCGCCAGTACGGCCGTGCGCAGCATCTTGACCGTCCTCGGGTGCACCGGAAAGATGATCGGCAGGTCCTTTGAGACCTCCTCGAGCGCCACGAAGATGCGCCGCAGGGCGTCCGGATCATCGACGTTGGAGGGACGATGCAGCGTCAGCAACCCGTACGGCTGCGCGATCCCCAGCCTGCGCATCACCCCCGCGCCGTCGGCGCTGCGCAGGTGGCGGCGCAAGGTGTCGATCATCAGGTTGCCGACGAAATGGATGCGGCGGCGGTCGATCCCTTCGGCCCGCAGATTCCGGCCGGCATCGGCGCTGGTAGTGAACAGAAGGTCGGAGAGGGCGTCGGTCACCACCCTGTTGATCTCCTCCGGCATGGTGCGATCGCGGGACCGTAGTCCTGCTTCGACGTGCGCGACCGGCACCGGAGGGGTCATCTTCGCGGCGACCAGGCTGCAGGCGACGGTCGAATTGACGTCGCCGACGACGATCACCCAATCGGGGCGCTCCGCCTGCAGGACCTTCTCGAACGCCCGCATGATGCGGGCCGTCTGCACGGCGTGCGTCGCCGACCCGGCGCTGAGATGGATGTCCGGTTCCGGCAGGCCGAGCTCCGCGAAGAAGATATCCGACATCGCCGCATCGTAATGCTGGCCGGTGTGCACCAGCCGCGCTTCGAAGCGCGCCGGCCGGGCGCGGAACGCCCGCAGCAGCGGCGCGATCTTCATGAAGTTGGGGCGGGCGCCTCCAACCAGGAGCAGGCGGAGCGGCCTCGGTCTCATCGGGACCCGACCGCCTCCCGGAGGGTGGCACAGACGCGGTCGATCTGCCCTTCGCTCAGCTCGGGATAGATAGGCAGGGTGAGAATTTCGCGCGCCGCCCGCTCGGCATGCGGATAGCTTCCCTCCCGCAGCCCCATCCGGGCGTAGCACGGCTGCAGGTGAAGCGGAATCGGGTAATGCACGCCGGCGTCGATCCCCCGGCGGGCCAGAGCCGCGCGCACGGCATCGCGGTTCTCCACCCGCACGGCGAACTGGTGGTAAACGTGGCTGGCCCATGGTCTCTCCGGGGGCAGCTTGACCGCGACGTCACGCAGCGCCTCCCGATAGCGAGCGGCGACGGCGCGCCGTCGCTCGTTCCAGCCGTCGAGTCGCCGCAGCTTCACCCGCAGGATCGCCGCCTGCAGGGCGTCGAGCCGCCCGTTGTAGCCCTCCTCGACGTGGTGGTATTTGCCATCCTGGCCATGGTCGCGCAGTTGTCGCACGGCGGCCGCGATCTCCGGCCGCGAGGTCGTCACCATGCCGCCCTCGCCGCAGGCGCCGAGGTTCTTGGTGGGGTAGAACGAGAAGCAACCGGCATCGCCGATGGCGCCGGCGCGCGCGCCGCGATGCAGCGCGCCATGGGCCTGGCAGGCGTCCTCGATCACCGCGAGGTCGCGGCCTCCGGCGAGGTCGAGAATCGGGCCCATATCGGCCGGGTGTCCATACAGGTGAACGGGAAGGATCGCCCTGGTGCGCGGGGTCACGGCCTCCTCGAGGCCGCCCGGGGCGAGGTTGAACGTCTCCGGATCGATATCGGCAAAGACCGGCCGTCCCCCCGCCTGGCTGATCGCCTCCGTCGTCGCTACGAAGGAGAACGGGCTGGTGACGACCTCGTCGCGCCGCGCTCCGTCACCCCGCGGGCCGTCCCCGAGGCCGATAGCCATCAGGGCGAAGCGCAGCGCATCCGTGCCGCTGCCGACGGCAACCGCCTCGCGCGCGCCGCAGAAGGCGGCGAACTCCCGCTCCAGAGCCTCCACCTCGGGACCGCCGATGTAGCGCCCCGAGGCGAGGACGGCGGTGACCGCCGTCTCGATCTCGTCCCTGAGCTTCGGGTAGCCGGCGGCAAGATCGATGGATGGAACGATCACGTCCGCGCGCTCACCGCCGTCTGCATGTCTGGCAGGCATGCTGATCACTCGTCTTCGCATCGGGCACCGATGGCCGCTCTCCCCCCGGACGAAGCCCTTCCGGTGGGATATTGTACCGCGGCGCGGCCTCCCGATGACCGCCTGGGACTGAGAGTTGTGAGGCCGATGCCCGACCGATGGGGGAGAGGATCTCATCGCCGGACTGTCGGGCCATGACGAACCCATTGGTCGTGGGTGCCGCCAGCCCGGGGCCTACCTTGGTGTATCTGCAGTGCGGAGTCCATGGCATAATGACCTCCGCCCAGCGACGAATCTTCAGCGCCAACGAGGGTCGAGGGGGGGCGATGCAGCTCCGGCGTGTTGACCTCGCAGGCGCGTCAGATATCGCCTTCCGGGGCCCTGGCGACTTGACACCTGGTCCAATCGAGACGCGCCGTCAAACGGGACACGCGGAGCATGGGTCATTCGGGAACCGAAACGGAGACGGGGAGTGAGTGACCGAGCCCCGATGACCGACGGGGAGCGTGCTTCCAAGTCGTACTTCGATCGCTGGGCGAGATCCTACGATCAGGGGAGGATCTCCGCCTGGTTTCAGTACACTCAGAACCTCACAATTCAAACTCTGGACCTGCAGTCCGATTCGAAGGTTCTGGACGTGGGCTGCGGGACAGGCCACGCGACGATGAAGCTGGCATCGCTCCTCCCCGCAGGAGCAGCCTGCGGCGTGGATATTTCACCAACCATGATTCAGCAGGCCCGAGAGAAAATCCCCGAGGAGCTCCGCCAGCGGGTGGAGTTCCGTGAGGCCAATTCGGCAGACCTCCCTTTCGAGGACGAAAGCTTCACCCATATTATCTGCACCAACTCATTCCACCATTATCCGGACCCCCTCCGGTCCCTTCGAGAAATGAAGAGAGTCCTGGTGCCGCAGGGCCAGTTGTCGATATTCGAGAACGCGCCGGATCTCTCCTGGTACACGTGGGCCTGGGATCGCGCTCTGCGAATCATCGAGAAGGGGCACGTTCGCTACTATTCATCGACCGAACTCGGCCAGATGATCGATGCGGCGGGGTTTCGTAAGGTGGAACTACGTCACTTGCGAAAGGAGTTCTTGAAACACGGCAAGTTGTTCGCCTCGATTCAGCTTTGGACCGCTTACAAATCGATAGGCGATTCGGCACGGACGTCGCGGGACGCATAGATCGCATCAGCCATCCGGCGGAGCATTGTATCGGACCTCGGGATCACGCCGGCTTCCTGCACACGGCGGCGATCTTCTTGCTGAAGATGCGATTTGACTTGCCATAGATCTTGAAGAGGATCCTGAACGCCAGCTCCAGGGTGGACGTGACCAGCAGGCCGACGTAGTTGAGTGGATTGCGGTAGAAGACATAGAGCTTCAGGGGGAATACCTGAATCTGCTCGAAGCCCGAGTACTCCAGTATCTGCCCTATGCTGTATTCGGTAAAGGTATTGAAGTGGTCGATGTTCTGGGCAAGAGACTCGGATCCGGTGAGGGGATTGGCCCCGTTGAGGCCATAAACGAATAGCGTGCCGTTTGTCCTCAGACTACGGCGGCACAATGCCAGAAATGCGAGCGTCTCATCTTTGGTCAGGTGGTTGAGCTCCTGCTCGCAGATGATGAGATCGTAACGGCTCTCAGGGCCTTCAAGATAAGGGAACGCTCTGGCCACTCTGCAGTTCAACCTTCGCCGTTCGGCATATTTCAGTTTGGTTGGATCAGAATCAATCCCCAGGACGTTCGTGTACCCCTGGTCGTTCAGCAGCTTCACGAGGTAACCCGGGCCACAGCTGACAACCAGAATCTCGGAGGTTCTGTCCGGAGGAAGGTGCTTCAGGTAGTTGCTCTTGTAATACTGATAGAAGGCGCTAAAGCCCTTCTCCACATCCTCGGGCGCCTGCCAGTAGGAATCGAATGGCTCCAACTTTGCAGACAGGTTCCACTCCGTCGGCATCTTGCTCTCCCTTACCCTCCAGCCAATCCGGGGACTTCCCGCCCGAGCCCCGCAATCCCCACGTGCGGAACGGCCGGTGCGCGGGTGTGACGATCCGGAGGAGAAGCATACCCCACGGAAGCCACGAAGCGGTCCATCGGTCGTGGGGGCAACCCGCCCTCATCGTCCGATCGGCCGAAGAGCGGCGCTGGCCGCCATCTTGATGTGGCCGAACTTGTGGTAGTATAACGAGTTACGGCGAAGGCAAAGCCAAGCTGACCGGGCGCGGGCGCACACTCGCCCCCGGAGTGAAGCCTGTTCCGGGAGCCTTGTTGGTCCCCCTCGGACGGCATTCGGGCCTGTCGGCTGCGCAGCGACCATGCATTCGGAAAGTCTGGAGGACACGTCGCGGCGCGGATTTGCGCTCTCGCGGCGGTTGACGGGAACCATTCTCGATGCGTAGAGAGCTTGCAGTGCTGGCTGAAAAGAATTACGACGTCGTCGTGCTCGGCGGAGGCATCTTCGGCATCTGCGTGGCATGGGATGCGGTCCTGCGAGGGCTCTCGGTGGCTCTCGTGGAGCGTGGTGATTTCTGCGGCGCCACCTCCGCCAACTCGTTCAAGATCATTCACGGAGGCATCCGCTATCTCCAGCACGGCGATCTCTATCGCATTCGCGAGTCATGTCGCGAGCGAAGTGCACTCCTCCGAATAGCCCCCCATTTGGCCCACCCGCTGCCCATCGTCATTCCGACCTATGGGCGTGGATTGGAGAGCAAGAGCCTCCTTCGTGCGGCGTTTTCGGCCTACGATCTCCTGACCTTCGACCGCAATA
>Ga0302046_10004320_pt1 | contig 12654 bp, 14 predicted proteins | sample RVTome_11_FD_200261 | JGI IMG/M metagenome (GOLD analysis project Ga0302046, IMG submission 200261) | Soil microbial communities from uranium-contaminated site in the Upper Colorado River Basin, Wyoming, United States - RVT147D111 (version 2) ...
TCGTCGGTCGTGCTGATCGCCGGCCTCGCGCTCCTGGCCGCGCTCGCGATCTCGCGGCTGCGGCCCGCGGCTCAGCCGACGTCGGGCGGCGCCTCGAGGGTGTAGTTCGCCACGCGCCATCCGTCGGCGACCCGGCGCATCGTCAGGATCAGGCGGCGGGTGAAGCTGTCGATGCCGTCGGGGGCGACGTAGAGCGTGTAGACCAGCGATACGGTCGCGTCGCCCGGCGCGCCGCGCCGCTCGAGGAGGTCGTAGGTGACGCGCGGCTGGCGCGTCGTCTCGTCGATCGCGACGTCGCCGCGGAGCCGGATCTCCTCGTCGAGCTTGGAGATCGCGAGGCCGGTCGCCAGCTCGCGCGCGGCGGCCTGATCGATGACGACGAACACGCGGTCGATGAACTGCTCGGCGACCGCCTGCTGGGGATCGCCCGGCGCGCAGGCGGCGGCGAGGGCGGCGAGCGCGATCAGGGCGGATCGTCGGGATCGCATGGCGGAGGCAGGGTAGCACACTCCGCCCGGTGAGTACTCCCCGCGGGCGGCGGGGCGGTCGAAAGCCGGCGCCGTCGATGGTAGGGTGCACGCCCGGTGGAAGCGCGTGAGGGACGTCGAGGTCGCCGCCGTCGCAAGCGGCCGCCGCGCGGCGACGACGATCGGCCGCGCGGCTACGAGCCGCGGCAGATGCAACGGCTCTGGCGGGACATCGACCGCTCGCGCGACCAGCTCGGGCTCGGTGGCGGCGCCTCCGCCAACGGGACGTCGTCGTGGTGGGGCTGGGCCGCGGCCCTGCTCGACGAGGCCGGCCTGGCGGACGCGCCGGTGGTGGCACGCTCGATCCTGACCCGGCTGCCGGGCGGCGGCGTGTGCCTCGGCCTGACGGCCGGCGCGCTCGGGCTCGCCCGGCGGCTGCCGATCATCGGTGCCGTGGTCGACCTGCTGCCGTTCGGCGGCGGCGGCGCGCCCGAGGATCGCGAGCGCGAGCGGTAGCCGAATCCGCCTCCCCGCTGCCGCCGCCGACCAGCGTCCGGCAGCTCCGGGGCGCCGCCCCGGTCGCCGCGCCCGGCGCGAGCAGCCGGCCGCCGTCGGCCAGCAGCGGCGGCAGGTTGGTGACGAGGACGCGTGCCGAGGCGCTCTCCCACCACACGCAGACCGGTTCCGGCAAATGGGCGCGAATGGCGTCGAGGTGCCTTTCCTTCGTCAGCAGCGCGGAGGGCTCGGGGCCGGCCAGGACCGCGGCGGCGGCCGCCGGCGAGCGCAGGCGCGTGACGACGCGGCCGTCGTAGAACGCGAACGAGTGCCCGCGGGTCTTGTACGCGTACATCGCCGTGCGCGCGGGCAGGTCGCGCGCCGCCTCCGCCGCGCCGCGCAGGCTCACGAACTCGTCCACCACCGGCGCGCCGACCCGATAGAAGAGCGCGTGGATCACGAGCGTGCTGAGCATCACCAGCGCCGGCACGCGGCCCCAGCGCGCCCGCCGCGCCGCCCAGGCGCCGTAGGCCGCGAACGGCAACAGGAGGAGGCTCCAGGCCGCGAGCGTCGGCGAGGCGCGAAAGCGGACGCCGACGACGACCGGCGTCGCGACGGCGATGGCCGCCAGCACCGCCGTCCAGAGCACACCCGGCGCGAGCAGCGCGCGCCGTTGGGTCGCAGCGCGCGCGCGGGCGACCGCCGCGAGATAGCGGGCGACGAGCAGCGCGAGCGGCGGGAAGGTGGGCAGCACGTAGGTGGCGAGCTTCGCGCTCGAGACGCTGAAGAAGAGCACGGTGAGGCCGATCCAGGCGAGCAGGAAGAGGTCGAGGTCGTGCCAGCGCCGCGCGCGCCGCGCGGCGCGGTGGAGCGCGCCGGGCAGGAAGAGCGTCCAGGGGAGGAACGTGACCGGCAGCATCCACAGGAAGTACCAGAAGGGCTCGGGATGACCCGTGGCGGCATCGAGGAAGCGGCCGACGTTCTGATCCCAGAGGAAGGTGACGAGGTATGCGGGCGCGTAGACGGCCGCTCCGACGTACCATGTCGCGGCGATGGCGAGGGCGACGAGCAGCCCGGGGCCCGGACGGAGGCGGGCCAGGCGCCGGCGCTCGCCCGTGAGCACGGTCATCGTGCCGAGCACCATCGCGGGCAGGAGGGCGGCGACGGGTCCCTTCACCAGCAGGCCGATCGCCGGCAGCACGTAGATCGGCCACGTGCGGGGGGGGCGGGCACGCCCGGGAGCGGCGCCGTCGTCCTGCCAGAGGGCGTACGCCCGAAACAGCGTCGCGCTCACCAGGCACGTCAGCAGCATGTCCATCCGGACCGAGCGTCCGAGGGCGACGAACTGGGTCGTCGTCGCGAGGATGAGCCCGGCGCCGAGCGCGGGTATGGGCCCCATCCGGCGCCACGCGAAGCCGACGGTGAGCGCGATCGTGAGGAGCGCGGGCAGTGCCGACGGCAGGCGCGCCGCCCACTCGGTGAAGCCGAAGGCCCGGAAGGAGCCGGCGAGCAGCCAGTAGTATCCCGGGGGCTTGTCGTAGTACGGCGCCAGGTTCAGCGTGGGGGCGAGCCAGCTCCCGTGCGTGAGCATCTCGCGCACGGTCTGCGCGTAGCGGCCCTCGCCGGGGTCCCACAACGCCGGACGGCCGAGGTCCACCGCGAAGGCGACGAGCGCCGTCAGCGTGAGCGCTGCGAGCCCGGTGGCCACGCGCAGGCGGACGACTCCCGGGGTCGAGACGGAGCGCACGGTCGGGTGTCGCTACCACGGCGGACGCGGATCGTCCACGCCGGGCGGCGGGTGTGCCCGTGCCGGCGCCGGGCCCGTCCGCCGGCGGGGTCCGCGGGGACGGATAGGGAATTTTTCCCGATCGCCTGAGGAATCCTCGGGATTGGCGGCCGCGCTGTCCGCCCCTAGGATGGTCGTGAGCACCGTCGAGAGGAGGACCTCAGGATGATGTCCGGTCTCCACAGGCACAGTCCTCGGAACCTCGACCGCGAGCTGGCGCGCGCCTACGACGGCGAGGTTCCGATCCCGTTCTACCTGCAGCTTCCGGCGACACCCCGGCACGCGAAGCCCCGCCACCATCCGGGCGAGATCGCCACCACGCTCCCTCATCAGGCCCTGCCCGCGGAGTTCCTGCTGGCGTCCGCGGTGTCGCTCGAGGAGCTCGATGACCTGATCGAGCGCCGCGCCCGCGCCGAGGAGCACGGCAGCTAAAACACCGGGGTCCCTTCGCGCTCGGCGAGCGCGCGCAGGCCGGTGGCAAGGCGGCGCGTGACGGGGCCGGGGGTTCCCGTGCCGATGGTGCGGCCGTCCAGGGCCGCCACGGGCACGATCTCGGCGCCGGTGCCGGTGAGGAAGCACTCGTCGGCGACGAAGAGGTCGTAGCGTCCGAGCCGGCATTCCTCCCAGCCGAGGCCGGCCTCCTCGGCGAGCTCGCGCACGACGGCGCGCGTGATGCCGTCGAGCGCGCCCTCGGTCGGAGGCGGCGTGCGCAGGCGGCCGCCGGCGACGGCGAAGACGTTGTCCGCGGTGCACTCGGCGACGAAGCCCTCGGCGTTCAGCAGCAACGCCTCGTCGGCGCCCGCGGCGTGCGCCTCGAGCCGGGCGAGGACGTTCTTCAGGTAGTTGAGCGACTTGACGCGCGGGTCGACGGAGGCCGCGGGCACCTGGCGGGTGGCGGCGGTGACGACGCGAACGCCCGCCTGGTAGTGCGCCGCGGGGTAGACCGCGACCTCGCCGACGATGATGATCAGCCGGGGACGGAGGCAGGAGCACGGGTCGAGACCGAGCGGCCCGTCGCCGCGGGTGACGACGAGCCGGACGTAGCCGTCCTCCTGACGGTTCGCCCGCACGGTCTCGCGGACGGCCTCGGCCAGCTCGGCACGCTCGAGCGGGAGGCGGAGCGCGATCGCCTGCGCCGAGGCCTCGAGCCGGACCAGGTGCTCCTCGAGGCGGAAGACGCGGCGGGCGTAGACGCGGATGCCCTCGAACACGCCGTCGCCGTAGAGGAGGCCGTGGTCGAAGACCGAGATGCGGGCGTCCTCACGCGGATGGAGGTGGCCATCGATGTAGATCTTCATGGTTTGCGTCTCCGGGCGGGGCGGCGCGACGTGCTGCGGGCGACCGCGCGGTCGGAGAACACGTCGCGCCAGCGGTTGTAGTTGCGTCCGTAGGTATGGACGAGGAGGTCGTTGAAGCGTCCGACGATCTTCTGCACGTAGATGTCGTGCTTCAGGTAGTCCTCCACGGCGGAGACGAATCCGTGGTTGCGGCTCCACGCTCCCGAGGCCGCGCCGCCGTCGACGGCGAGGCCGATCAGCGCGACGCGCGAGTCCGCGCAGAGCGACAGGCCGCGGCCGCCCTTCTCGTCGTGGATCGTGTCGCGGATGGGATGGGTGTAGACGGCGGCGGTCTCCGGGGTGAGGGTGCCGTAGACGACGACCGCGGTCCGGACCTTGCGGCGGTGCGCCGCGGCCAGCGGCTCGAGCAGCTCCGCGAGCTCGTCGTCCCAGGCCGACAGCAGGAGCGTGTGCTCGGCGCGCGCGATCGTGTGGGCCGCGCGCTCGAGGAGCGCACTCCGTCCGTGCACGTTCCAGATGTAGCCGACCTGGTCGTCGCCCGCGGCCTCGCGCAGCTCGTCGCGCAGGCCGTCGAGCGTCCGGGTCATGCGGCTCGTGTAGCGCTCGACGAACTCCTCCGGGTCGATCGGGATGTAGCGGCGCGCCTTGCCGCCCTCGGCCACGAAGACGAGATCCTTGTCCTGGAGGCGGGCGAGGACCTCGTAGACCTTCGAGCTCGGGACCCCCGACGCGCGGGCGAGCTCGTAGCCGGTGGCGGGGTGGCGCTGGACCAGGGCGAGGTAGAGCCGCGCCTCGTAGTCGCCGAGGCCGATCTCCCGCAGCCGGTCGAGCAGGGCGCTCATGTCATATTCACTACCTGGGTAGTGAACAATGAGTCAAGGCAGATCATCCCTTTGACGCAGGGGACGCCATGCCGAGTGGCCCGGGGCCGGTACTTCTGGTAGCCAGGAGCATGCGCTCGGCGCGCTGGGTCGTGTGGGCCACGCTCGCGGGCGTTCTCGCGGGCCACACGTGGGGAGAGGCGACGATCGACAGACCCGCACATCATACCGACGACGGCTTCCGCAACCCGGTGCCGATCGACCGCGGCGGCCTCGGCGTCGTCCTGCCCTTCTTCGCCCGGCGGGTCGTGGGCTTTCTGCGCGACCGGGGCGGCACGCCGCCGGCGGTCGCGAACGACGGGGCCTTCCTGCGGGAGAACGCGCGCCACAGCAAGCCGAGCGTGACCTGGGTCGGCCACGCGACCCTGCTCGTGCAGATGGATCACGTCAACTTCCTCACCGACCCGATCTGGTCGCCGACGGCGAGCCCGGTGTCCTTCCTCGGCCCGAAGCGGTTCGTGGCCCCGGCGCTCGACCTCGAGGCGCTGCCGCCGATCGACTTCGTCGTGATCTCGCACAACCACTACGATCACCTCGATCTCCCGACCCTGCGGCGGCTGGCCGATCGCGGGACGCGCTTCTTCGTGCCGCTCCGTGTGGCCGAGCTGCTGCGCGGCGAGGGCATCGGCCCGGTCGAGGAGCTCGACTGGTGGGAGCACCGGGTCGTCCGCGGCGTCGAGGTGCATTGCGTGCCGAGCCGGCACTGGAGCGGCCGCGGCCTCACCGACCAGAGCGAGACCCTGTGGTCCGGCTGGGCGGTCGTCGGCCCGTCGCGCCGTTTCTACTTCGCGGGCGACACCGGCTACTTCGCGGGCTTCCAGGAGATCCGCCGCCGCCTCGGTCCGTTCGGGATGGCGGCGCTGCCGATCGGCGCCTACGAGCCGGTGGCGATGATGCGCGACGTCCACTTGAACCCCGAGGAGGCGGTGCAGGCCGGCGTCGATGTCGGCGCCGAGCGCATGCTCGCGATCCACTACGGCACCTTCGACCTCACCGACGAGCCGCTCGACGAGCCGCCGCAGCGCTTCCGCGCCGAGGCCGCACGGCGGGGGCTGGCCGGCCGCGTCTGGATTCCGCCCCTCGGCGAGACCCGGTTCTGGTAGCGCCCGCTCAGGCGCGCGGCAGCCGCGCCACGAGCCAGGCCCCGGCGGCGGCGAGATCCAGCACGAGCGGGGCGTCGGGGGCCGCGGCGGCGAGCGTCGCGTCCCCGACGAGCAGGACCGCGATCCCGGCGGCCCGGGCGCCGGCCAGGTCCTCGCGCACGGTGTCGCCGACGTGCACGACCTCCGCGGGTGCCAGGCCGGCGGCGGCGAGCGCCACCCGGAAGATCGCGGGGTCCGGCTTCGCCGCGCCGGCCTCGCTCGAGATCGTCACGCGCTCGATCAGCGGGGCGATCTCGAGGCCGGCCAGGATGCCGCGCACCCGGTCGTCGAAGTTCGAGACCACCAGCACCCGGGTGCCGCGCGCCTGGAGCCGCGACAGGAGCGGCAGCGCGGCGGGGTCGAGGCGCCAGGTGGCCGGCGAGGCGAAGAAGGCGAAGAGGTCGCCGAAGAAGGCGTCGAAGTCCGCGACGGCGACGTCGCGGAAGACGTCGGCGACGACCGCCCGCCACCACGCGCGCTCGTGCGCGCGCAGCGCCTCCGCGGGGGCGCCGGGGAACGCGAGCGGCGGCGCGGCGCCGAACGCACGATGGAAGCGCGCGTGCAGATCCGCGGGCGCGACGTGGACCCCGTGTCGCGCCGCCACCTCGGCGTAGAGCGCGCCGACCGGTCGGACCGGGTGGAAGAGCGTGCCCGCGGCGTCGAACGAGACCGCGCGCAGCGCCGGCGCCCCACTCATCCGGAGATCCATGGGGGAGGCCTCGGGGGAAAGCAAGCCACGGCGCTTGCCGACCCGGAGGCTTCCGGCCATCATCCGGGGACGTGGCCGAGATCATCGAGTTCGAGGACGTGGTGCGGGCACGGGCGCGGCGCCGATCACGCGTGCTGACGCAGCGCTGCCTGACGATCATGGAGGACTCGCTCGCGAGCTCGCGGCGCGCCTACCACGATGCGACGCTCCCCGAGCGCGCGCTCTGGGCCCACAAGATCCGCCGGCTCGAGGATCTGATCGCGTATACGACCAACCTGACGTGAGGCGCATGCGGAGCGGGGGGCGTGGATGGACGGTGGGCGGCATGGTGGCGGCGGTCGCCCTTGCGGGCTGCGGCCTGCATCGCGGGCCGGTGCCGCCGCCCGGTCCCGAGAGGATCACCGCGCTCCACGTCCAGACGCCGAGCGCGGGCGAGCTGCCGGAGGTCGTCGGGCGGGTGCAGCGGCACCGGGTGGCGCCCGGCGAGACCCTGCTCGACGTGGCGCGCGAGGCGGGCCTCGGCTTCCACGAGCTCCGCGACGCCAATCCCGAGGTCGACGAGTGGACCCCGCCTCCCGGCGCCGACCTGGTCGTGCCGTCGCGCTGGATCCTGCCGCGCTCGCGGTCGCGGGGACTGGTGGTGAACGTGCCGGAGATGCGCCTCTACAAGTTTCCAGCCGATACCCGACCGGGAGAGGTGGTGCCGATCCGCACCTGGGCAATCGGCATCGGGACGGAGCAGGCGCCGACCCCCGTCGGCGCGCTGGCGGTCCGCTCCAAGGACGAGAACCCGACGTGGTACGTCCCGGACTCGATCTACCGGACGATGGAGCGCCCCGCGCGGGTGGTGCCGCCCGGGCCCGACAACCCCCTCGGGGCGTATCGCATCCGCCTGACGCGGGGCTTGTACGCGATCCACGGCACCAACAACCCCTGGTCGATCGGCCGCCTGACGACGCACGGCTGCGTGCGCCTCTATCCGGAGGACATCGCCGAGCTCTACCGCCTGGTCGACGTCGGCACGCCGGCCGAGTTCGTCTATCAGCCCGTGAAGATCGGGCGGCGGGAAGGTCGCGTCTACGTCGAGGTCCACGACGACGTCTACGGCCGCATCCGGGACCTCGAGGCCCACGCGCGCGCCGAGGTGCGCCGGGCCGGTCTCGACGGACGGGTCGACGGCGCACGGCTGCGCGCCGCCGTGCGTGCCCGGAGCGGAGTGCCGGTCGACGTGACGCGCGCCGCCGTCCACTAAGCCAGCCGCGCTCGCCCGGCCGGGGAGACGTCCGCCTCCTACGTGTCGGCCTGGACGATGCCCTTGCGGATCGCGTAGCGGACCAGGCCCGGGGTGTCGTGAATCCCGAGCTTGGTCTTGAGGCGGGTGCGGTGCGTGTCCACCGTCTTCGGGGTGATCCCGAGCGCCACGGCGATCTGGCGGTTGGTGTGGCCCTCGGCGACGAGCTGCAGGATCTGCCGCTCGCGGTTCGAGAGCGTGACCGCCTCATCGAAGGGCTTCGACGACGTCAGGAAGCGCTCGACCACCACGTGCGAGATGTCCGAGCTCAGGTAGAAGTCGCCGTGCTCGACGGTCCGGATCGCCTGCAGCAGCTCCGCCGCCGCGGAGCGCTTGAGGAGGTAGCCGCGGACCCCGGCCTGCAGGGCGCGCAGCACGTACTCCTCGTCGGCGTACATGGTGAGGACGATGACCTTGGTCTGCGGCAGGAGCCGCTTGAGCTGGCGCGCCGCCTCGATGCCGTTCAGCAGCGGCATCGCGATGTCCATCACCACGATGTCGGGGAAGGTGCGGCGCGCCTTCTCGACGGCCTCGTGCCCGTTCTCGGCGGTGCCGACGACGACGACCTCGGGGTGAGCCTGCAGCAGGGAAAGGATGCCCTCGCGCACGATCGTGTGATCGTCCGCGAGCAGGACCTTCACGCGCTGATCGCTCATGGATCGCGCCGGGAGCGCCGGTCCGCGAGGCGTACCGTCATGCGGCGCATGCTCCGCCGAACGCCGGCGCAGGTCAAGCGCCGGCGCCGTGCCGCGCCGTCCCCACAATGAGGCGATCGTGCTGTGTTTTTCCGCGCCGGGTCAGGTGTTGACCTGACATCCTTCGGTAGAGTCGTCGGACGCCCGCGGCCTATCGTGGCGTGTCCTTTCGCAAGGAGGCTCCATGGACACCGGCCGCTCTCTCGATCGCGCCCACACCCCCGCCGCTACCCTCCCGCCGCTGCTCGCGGGCCGGAGTGCGCCCATGCAGGCGCTGGTGCGCGCCGTGGACGACCTCGCGCACGCCGAGGTCAATCTGCTGCTGCAGGGCGAGGAAGGCACCGGCAAGCGCGCCCTCGCCGGAGCGATCCACGCCCGGAGCCCGCGGGCGGCGGGCCCCTTTCTCGAGGTTCCGCTCGGCGAGCTCGGCGAGGCGGAGGCGCGGCGCGAGCTCTTCGACGAGGAGGGCGCCGGCCGCCGCGCCACGTCGTTGCCCGCCGCGACGCTCTACGTCGGGTCGATCGAGGCGCTCGGTCCGGAGCTGCAGCGGCGTCTCCTGCTGGCGCTCAACAGTCCCGGCGGATGGTCCCGGGTGCGGATCGTCAGCGGCGCCAACACGCCGCTCGAGGAGATGGTGCGGATGGGGCGCTTCCGTCGCGACCTCTTCTTTCGGCTCGGCGTCGTGCGGGTGACCATTCCGCCGCTGCGCGAGCGCTGCGAGGACGTGCCGGTCGTCGCGGAGCGGGTCGTCGAGACGTGGTGCGCCGCCCGGGGACGCCCGGTCGTGCGGCTCGGCCGCGCGGTGCTTGCCGAGCTCGCCGACGACGTCTGGCCCGGCAACGCGCGCGAGCTCGAGGGCATTCTCGTCCGCACGCTGGAGGCCGGCGGCGACGACGAGCTGCGCGTCGAGCGGCTGCGCGCGATTCTCGGCCGCCGCTCGCGCCAGCGCCCCACCCCCGACGTGTTCCCGCTGCGGCAGCTCGAGCGCGACTACATCGCGGCCGTGCTCGTCGGCTGCAACTGGAACCAGAGCCTCGCCGCGCGCCGCCTCGGCATCGGGCGCAACACGCTGCTGCGCAAGATCAAGGCGTTCGGACTGGTGAAGGCCCACGCCGCCTGACGCGCGCGGCCGGACGCGCGTTGCAATGCGCCCGGCCCGCCGTTACTCTGGCGCCTCTCCAGGAGGCGCTCATGGCGGAGTACGTGAAGGTGGCGAGCGCACGCGACGTGCCGCCCGGGAATGGGATCACCGTCGAGGTCGGCGACAAGCCGATCGCGCTCTTCAATTGCGACGGCACGTTCTACGCCATCGACGACGGCTGTCCTCACCAGGGCGGCCCCCTCGGGGAGGGCGAGGTCGAGGGGACGGTCGTCACCTGTCCCTGGCACGAGTGGCGGTACGACGTGCGGACCGGCGTCAACGTCGACGACGACGCCTGCAAGGTGACGAGCTACCGCGTGCGCCTCGACGGCGACGACGTGCTCGTCGAGCTGTAGCCGGCTGCCGAGAACGCCCAGCAACGCCGCAGCTGGGCGTTCTCAGCAGCCGGCTAGGGCTTCCGGAAGTTGGGCGTGCGCTTCTCGAGAAACGCGCGCCCGCCCTCCTGGGCCTCGACGGTGTCGTAGTACAGCTCGACGGCGTTGAAGCCCATGGCGCCGATGCCGGCGATGCTCTCGCTGTCGGCGTTGAACGAGGCCTTCGCGATCTTGAGGGCCGTCGGGCTCTTCGCCAGCAGCTCCTCGCACCAGCGCTCCACCTCGGCGCGTAGCGCCGCCGCGGGGACGACCGCGTTCACCAGGCCCATGGCGAGCGCCTCCGCCGCCGAGTACTGCCGGCAGAGGTACCAGATCTCGCGTGCCTTCTTCTCGCCCACCACGCGCGCGAGGTAGGCGGTGCCGAACCCGGGATCGACGCTTCCGACCCGGGGACCGGTCTGACCGAAGACGGCGGTGTCGGCGGCGACGGACAGGTCACAGACGACGTGCAGCACGTGGCCGCCTCCGATCGCGTAGCCGTTCACCATCGCGATGACGGGCTTCGGAATCGCGCGGATGATGCCGTGCAGCGCCGCCACCTCCATGAGCTCGGGCCCGGCGACGTGCTCCTTCTGGTCGCCGCCGCTGCAGAAGGCCTTGTCGCCGGCACCGGTCAGGACGGCGACGCCGACCGCGGCGTCGTGCCACGCGTCGCGGAAGCACGCGATCAGCTCGCGGACCGTCGTGCCGCGGAAGGCGTTCCGCCGCTCCGGGCGGTCGATCGTGATCCAGGCGACGCCGGCGCGCTGCTCGTAGCGAACGTCGGTCAGGTCCATGCCGAGGCTTGTAGCCGAAGCGCGTCGCACGCGCCACGGCGCCGGCGGGCCCTTGAGTTTGCCGATCGCCTAGCGGATGCTCCTGCGTGAGCATGGAGCGCCTCTACGGAGCGATCGTGCGCCGACCCTGGCCGGTGCTGGCGGTGGTCGCGGCGGTCACGGTGATCCTGGGCACGGGGGCGCTTCGCCTGCGCATCGACAGCTCGGTCGATACGCTGCTGCCGCGCCACGATCCCGGCAAGGCGTTCTACGACACCATCGTGGACCGCTTCGGGAACGACGAGATCGACGTGCTGGGCATCGTTGCCGAGGACGTGCTGGCCGAGGGCACCCTCGAGCGGATCGCCGCGATCACGCGCCGTGCCGCGGCCATCGACGGCGTGGTGAGCGTGGTCAGCCTCACGAGCGTGCGGGATCCGATCGCCGACGTCATCGATCCGCCGCTCCTGATCGAGGAGATCCCCCGCAGCGCCGCCGCGCGCGAGGCGCTCCGGGTCCGCATCGTCGAGAACCCGCTCTTCGTCGGCAACCTCATCGCGCCCGACAGCCGCGGCGCCGCGCTCAACGTCTTCCTCGCCGGCGATCGGCTCGGCGACGCGGACGCGCAGCGCATCGACGACGCGCTCCGCGCGCTCGTCGACGAGGTGAACGCCACCGGCCCGGAGCGCGCCTACCTCACCGGCTTGTCGCACCTCAAGGTGAACGGCCTCGCTCTCATGCGGCGCGACCTGTGGGTCCTGACCCCGGCCAGCCTCGCGCTGGTGATCGCGGTCTTCTTCCTCGCCTATCGCACCCGCCGGGGCGTCGTGCTGCCGCTCCTGTGCGTCGTCGTCGGCACCGTCTGGACGATGGGGACCATGGGGTGGATGGGCGATCCCATCACGCTCGGCACGCTGGTGCTGCCGTCGCTGCTGGTCGTCATCGGGAGCTCCTACGCCAACCACGTCATCGCGCGCTACTACCTCGAGCTCGAGAGTCCGACCGGCGACGGCCAGCCGGCGCTGCGCGCCCTCGTCGAGGCCGGCATGCCGGTGTTCATCTCCGCGCTCACCACCTGCGTCGGCTTCTCCTCGCTGCTCCTGAACCCCATTCAGGCCGTGCGCGCGCTCGGCCTCTACGCCGTGATCGGCATCGTGTTCCTCTTTCTCCTGGCGATGATCCTGGTGCCGGCGCTCATCGTCATCGTCCCCGAGCGGCGCTACCGCCGGCGGAGCGCCGCCGAGTCCGAGCCGGGCGGCTTCCTCGGCGCGAAGCTCGCCGCCCTCGCCCGCATCGACATCGAGCACCGGCGCGTGATCTTCGTCGTGGCCGCCGTCGTCGTGGCCGTGTCGCTGTGGGCGTTCCCGCGCATCGAGGCCGACACCAACTTCCTCGCCTACTTCCCGGAGGACTCCCCGGTCCGCCGCGACCACGCGGCCATCAGCGAGCACGTCGCCGGGGCCCTGCCGTTCTACGTCGTGGTGGGGAACGAGGAGCCGGGCTCGATGGTCACGTTCGAGGCGCTGCGCCGCCTGCGGGCGCTGCAACGCTACATCGAGACCATCCCGGGCGTGACCCGGACCGTGGCGCTGACCGACA
>Ga0302046_10004323_pt1 | contig 12651 bp, 12 predicted proteins | sample RVTome_11_FD_200261 | JGI IMG/M metagenome (GOLD analysis project Ga0302046, IMG submission 200261) | Soil microbial communities from uranium-contaminated site in the Upper Colorado River Basin, Wyoming, United States - RVT147D111 (version 2) ...
CGAGCTGCGTGGCCATGTGCGCCCCTTAGCAACGCCCGGCGCGCGCCTCAAGCGAGTGGCCAGCGGGCCACCCGCGCCACCGTCACCGCGTGGCCGTGACGCGCCGCCAGCTCGGTTCCCGCCTCCCAGCACTCGCGGCGCACCATGCCCATGCCGATGGGCCGGCCGAGCCCGAGCGACACGAGGGCGGAGCTCACGCGGCCGACCTCCTTTCCGTCCCGCACCAGGGGCGTCTCGGGCGGCGGCAGCGGCCCGTCGAATTCGAGCGCGCACAGGCGCCGGTTGACGTGCCCGCGCGCCGTCGCGCGTGCGATCACCTCCTGGCCGAGATAGCAGCCCTTGGTGTCGCTGATGGCGGCGTCGACCGGCACTTCGAGGGCGAGCGTCGTCTCCCCCATGTCGACACCGAGGTGCGGAATGCCGAGCTCGACCCGACGTGATTCGAGCGCTCCCTGGCCGCACGGTCGTGCCCCGGCGGCGACCAGGGCGTCCCATACCGCCGGCGCGTCCGGCGCCGCCGCCAGCACCGCCGCGCCCGCGGGCTCTCCCAGCACGCTCGTGCGCCAGACGTGCACGAGGCACCCGGCGATCTCGCCCGGGGCATGGCCGAAGGCCGGTAGCGACGCCAGGGCCGGCAGCGCCTGGGCTGCGTGCGGCCCCTCCAGGCCGATCAGGGCCCGCCGCTCGTCGAGCGTCAGCTCCACCTCGTCGGCGATGAGGCGTGCTTCGAGTGCCTCGACGAGTGCGAGCCGGGCGCGGCGGTCGACGTCGACCCAGATCGCGTCCGTGGTCACGGCGACACGCAGGTCGGCCGTGACGCGCCCCTGAATGGTGAGCATCAGCGCCGGGCACCCCGCGCCGGGCGCGAGACGCGCCACGTCGTGGCTCAGCATGCCCTGCAGAAAGTCCACGCGGTCCGCGCCGGTCACGCCCAGGATCTCCCGGAAGCCGAGATCGAACGTCACGACCTCCGTGCGCAGCGCGCCGTACTCCGCCGTCGGATCGCCGAAGGACGCGGGCAGCACGACGCCGCGTTCGGCCCGGTGGACGGCACCGCGACGCTCGAGGTGGCCGTGCAGCAGCGTGGTCTCCATCGACGCAGCCTGCGCTCGGGATGCGACCTTGACAAGGGCCGCGCTTCCGCTGCTTGCTGCGCGCATGCGCTACGAGGACATCCTGGTCGAGCACGCGGACGGCGTGGCCTGGCTCACGATCAACCGCCCGCAGGTGCTGAACGCGTTTCGCGGCAAGACGGTCGACGAACTCATCCACGCCTTGCGCGCCGCCTGGCACGACGAGGCGATCGGGGTCGTGGTCCTCACCGGCAGCGGCGAACGCGCCTTCTCGACCGGCGGCGACCAGCGCGATCGGACCGCGAGCGGCTACGGCGGCGCCGGCGGCATCGGACTCGACATGCACGGTCTGCACGGCACGATTCGCGCCATCCCGAAGCCCGTGATCGCGATGGTGAACGGGTACGCCATCGGCGGCGGCAACGTGTTGCACGTGCTCTGCGACCTCACGATTGCCGCCGATACGGCGGTCTTCGGTCAGGTGGGGCCGAAGGTGGGGTCGGTCGACCCCGGATTCGGCACCGCCTACCTGGCTCGCCTCGTGGGGGAGAAGAAGGCGCGCGAAATCTGGTACCTGTGCCGGCAGTACCGCGCCGCCGAAGCGCTCGCCATGGGGCTGGTCAACGCCGTCGTACCGGCGGGCGAGCTGCGCGCCGAAACGGAACGCTGGTGCCAGGAGATCCTCGCGAAGAGTCCGACCGCCATCAAGCTGGCCAAGCAGTCGTTCAACGCCGACACCGAACACATCGCCGGCACGACGGAACTGGCGTTCTCGGCGCTCGAACTCTACTACGGCACGGCCGAGGCCAAGGAGGGGCGGGACGCCTTTCTCGAGAAGCGCCCGCCGCGCTTCCGCGACGTGCGCCGGCCCGGTCCTGAACGAGTCCCAGACGAGTCCTAGACGGCCACCAGGACGGCGCCGTCCTCGACCCGCACTTCGTAGCGCTCGACGGTGAGGTCGTCGGTCACGCTCTCGCCGGTCGTCAGATCGAACTGCCACGCGTGCCACGGGCACTGGACCAGACAGCCGTCGAGTTCGCCCTCGGCGAGCGGGCCGCCGCGATGCGGACACTCGTTGCCGATGGCATGGAACGTCCCGTCGACGTTGAAGACGGCGACTTCCTTGTCGCCGATCGTGACCAGCCTGCCGGTCCCTGCGTCGATCTCCGTCGCGGCGCATGCCTTCACGAACGTGGCCATGCGCGCGCTTCTGGCATGCACCTCGTGCACGGTCAAGGTGATACGGCCGTGGCGACGGCCGGATTCGCATCGAGACGGGCCACCCAGCGCGCCGCGACCGGCGACCACCCGATCGGCATCTCGTCGCCCAGCAGCCGGAGACGGACCACGTGTACGTACGCGGACACGTCCGCGAGCGTGAGTCGGGCGCCGAGGAGATACGTCTGGTCGGCGAGGAGGGCCGCCAGCAACTCGAGGCGCGCCTGCACGCGGGTCGCGGGCGCGGGCACCTCGCGTACCCGATACCGCTCCCGCGCGGCACGCAGCACCCGGCGGCGCATCCAGAGACTCGGCCCGCGCGGGGCGAGGTCGCGCGTAATGCCGTCGGCGAGGCGGGCGCCGGCCCGCGCGTCACCCCACACCAGCGCGCCGATCGCTGGCCCGAGGGAATCCTGCGCCCAGTGCTCGAGAAGAGCGCAGTACACGCGCGCGCGGGCCTCGTCCGGACGTAGGGCGGGCCTCGTCCGGCGTCCTTCGAGGAGCGCGACGATGGCGGACACCCCCGCCACGGTGCCCGCCGCCGTCACCAGGACGGGGGCCGGGTCGCCGCGCTGCCGCCCGTCCTGCTTGCCGAGCGGCACGCGCCGGTACGACACGCCCGCGAGTTGGAGGCACGCGCGCGCCGTGGCGCAGGACGGGGACGCGTGCAGGTCGTAGAGCAGCGCCTGGCCGAGCATCGCGGGGGTCAGTCGCGCAGGGCGCGCCGGAGCTCGCGCGTCAACACGTCCACCGTACCGCGCGTTCCACCCGCGAGCTTGGCCCGCCATTCGCCTTCGGTTTCGAAGCGGGCGTCGCCGATCACGTCTCCCCACGGAGCGATGGTGCGCCCGACGGCGCGGGCGTCCACGAAGTCCTCACGCGCGCCGCGGAGCGCGCCGAGGACGTCCGGCACCACCCGCAAGAAGGCGCGCAACGCGGTGGCGGTCCGGATGCTGTACTTGCGGCCGTTCCACGCGCGCGGGAAGACCTGCGCGATCTGCTTGAAGTAGGTGAGGAAGAACCGCGGTGCCGACTCGTGGAAGCGAGCCGACTGGGTCCCGCCCAACGCGCCCACGGCCGTGAAGATGAGCTTCAGCTCGTCGGCGAGCGGTGCCTGCGCCACGCGACCGTGACCGACCCCGAAGAGCTTGATCTCGCCCCGCAGCGGCGAGTCCGCTCGCTCGTTCAACGTCCGAATGACGTCGTGGCTCGCCGCCAGCGACGGGTCGGGATAGAGTCGGCGGCCGGCCAGACTGACCAGGTGCGACGGATTCAGCTTCGTGTGCTTGGCGTTGATGGTGACGAACAGCTCGACCACCTGATCGGGCGTGAGTCCGTCGAAGACGACCGCGGGTACCTGAACGTCGTCGACGCGCTCGTCGTCGGCGATCATCTGGTGTAGCGCCAACAGGCGGTGCTGGCCGTCGAGCGCGCGCAAGAGCCCCTCGTCGGTCGGAATCTGCAGGACGCCGAGCACGCGATGCACGCTGGTGGGCGTGAACCGCAGCCGGCGCTGCGAGACCAGCAGCACGGCGCCCGGGATCGCCGGCAGGTTCCCGGTGTCCGCGCACTGCCGATAGTAGTCGGTCAACTCCGCGATCTTCTTGCGGATTACGGGCCGCTGGTAGGCCGTCGGAGACTGCGAGATGCGTCGCTCGAGCAACTCCCAATTGACCTTCTGCGCCTTGGGCGTCGTCGGGCGCCGGCGGCCGGTGGGGCGCGGGGTCGGCGCTCCGTCGTCGTAGCCCAGCACCTCGAAGCGCACGAGCTTCTCGACGTCGCGAGGGCCCAGGATGGCCTGGTAGAGCTGCACCCCGAACTGGCGCAGCCGCATCGCGGGCACGTTGATGGTCGCTCGCGACATCCGGTTCGCTCGCGTCACCGGCGCTCAGGCGAGCGCGAGCGCGTAGGCCTCCACCGCTTCCAGCTTCCGCAACCGGGCGAGCCACATGGGTCGCTCGGCCGGTGCCGCGCCCGCGGCGGCGACTCGCGCGTACGCGACCGACGCGGTCAAGATGCCGCAGCAGCGGACATGCAGCGCACGCGCCTCACGTTGCCGGCGTCCCCGTGCATACTCTCCGAGTGCGATCACCCGTGCCACGCACACGACCCTAGCATGTGGCGTCGCGCGGCAGCAATTGTCACGCGCTCGTGCTAGACGAATCGCATGGCGCACGACCCGTGGGATCCGGGACGCTACGGCCGCTTCGCGCGGGAACGCCGCCAACCCTTTCGTGATCTGTGCGCCCGCCTTCGCCCCGCCGCCGGCATGCGCGTGGTCGATCTCGGGTGCGGACCGGGCGACACCACCCGCCTGCTGCACGATCGACTCGGCGCACGCGACACGCTCGGCCTCGACACCTCGCCCAACATGCTGGCGCGCGCGGCGACGCTGGCCGGCGGCGGCCTGCGCTTCGCGCAGCGGGACATCGCGACCTTCGACGATGACGCGGCGTGGGATCTCGTCTTCTCGAACGCCGCCCTGCACTGGCTGGACGATCACCCCGCACTCTTCGGGCGGCTCGTCCGAGCGCTGCGACCGGGCGGCCAGCTCGCGCTGCAGTTCCCCGCGAACTTCGGCCATGCGTCCCACGTGGCGGCCGACGACACGGCGGCGGCGGAACCCTTTGCGACGCACCTGGGCGGGTGGCGGCGGTCGGTGCCGGTCCTCGAGCCCGAACGCTACGCCGAGCTGCTCTGCGATCTGGGCTGCACGGAGCAGCAGGTCGATCTGCGCATCTACGGGCATCGGCTCGCCGGGGTGGACGACGTCCTGGAGTGGACCCGCGGCACCCTGCTCACCGACTACGAGCGCCGCCTCCGGCCCGAGGTCTACACGGCGTTTCTCGCACGCTACCGGAGCCGCCTGCACGAGGTCCTCGGGTCCCCGTCGCCGTACTTCTACACCTACCGCCGCTTCCTGATCTGGGCGCGACGCGGTACAGCGTGATGTCGATGCGTCTGGTCTGCTTCGGGGACATCCACATGGCCGTGCGCGCCGTGGAGCGGCTCGGCAGCGAGCTGGCCGAGGCCGACGTCGCGATCCTGACCGGCGACCTCACCAACTTCGGCGACCCGCCGGACGCCGCCCGCGTGGTCGACACCGTCCGGCGCTTCTGCCCCACGGTGTTGGCCGTCACGGGCAATCTCGACATGCCGTGGGTGATCGACGCCTTTCGGACCGAGGGCATCTCGCTCCACGGCGAGGGACGGCGCTTCGGTGATCTCGGCGTCTTCGGCTGTGGAGGCTCGAACGTGACCCCCATGGACACCCCCACCGAGTTCGAGGAGCACGAACTGGACGCGACGCTCGAAGCGGGACATGCGACCGTCGCCGACGCTCCCTGTCGCCTGATGATCTGCCACACGCCGCCGCTCGACACCGCGCTCGATCGTCTCGTGAACGGGACGCCGGTCGGCAGCGCCGCGGTGCGCCGCTTCATCGAACGGCGCGCCCCCGACCTGGCCGTGGTCGGACACATCCATGAAGGACGCGGTACCGATCGGGTGGGCACGACGACCGTGGTGAATCCGGGCGCGCTCCGCGACGGCGGCTACGTCGTGCTCGACTACGACACCGGCGGTCTGTCCGCCGCCTTGCGCCGCCTGCCGCGTGGCGCCCCCATCTGAATCGCCCCGGCCGCTGCGGGCCGTGACGTTCGACGCCGCGGGCACGTTGATCGTCCCGGCCGAGCCCGTCGCGCACACCTATGCGCGCCTCGCGGCGCAGGCGGGCCTGGTCGTCGACCGCGCGACCATCGGCGCCGCGTTCGTGCAGGCCGTGACCGCGGCGCCGCCGCTCGCGTTCGGCCACCCGCCCCCGCGCCGCGTCGCGGCCCTGGAGCGTGCCTGGTGGGCGGACGTCGTGGCACGCACCCTCGGCGTCCGGCAGGGCCACCCCGCCTTCGCCGCCTGCTTCGACGCGCTCTACGACCACTACACCCACGCGGCGGCGTGGACGGTCGTCCGGGGCGCCCGCACCGTCCTCGCCACGTTGCGACGGCGCCGCCTCGCCGTCGGCGTCATCTCGAACTTCGACCGTCGGCTGCCCGGGCTGTTGGCCGAGCTGCGCCTGGCGGCGATGCTCGACACGGCCGTCACCTCCGTCGACGCGGGCTACGCGAAGCCGGCGCCCGAGATATTCCGCCGGGCGTTCCGGACGCTCGGCGTCCCGGCCGCGGCGGTGCTGCACGTCGGCGACGATCCGCACGCCGACGGCGCCGGAGCGCTCGGTGCGGGCGCCCAGGCCGCGCTCGTCGGCCTGCGCCGCGACGTGCCCGGTGCCACCCGGCTGGCGAGCCTCGCGCAGGTCCCGGCGTTGGCGGCGCGGCTCAGCCGCCCAGCGCGGTGATCGCCTCGTCGCGTCCGATGAGCTGCTCAGGCTCGGCGCGGATGACCTCGCCCGTGCCTTCGAGCTCCCCGTCGAGGAGCAGCCCGCCGATCTCGCTGGCGCGGTGCAGGAAGCTGATGAACGCCTCCCGGCTCAGATGCTGCGGCACGTACCCGCGGCCGGCGACGATCCGCGTCCACTGGGCGCCCACGGCGGCCTCGCTCGTCCACACGAACAACGTCCATCCCCAGTCCCAGCGACCGCCGAGATACTCGGCCGTCGCGCGCGTGGCCGGGGGACGCCAGAGCAGGACGAATTCACGCGCGCTCCCGAGCGGGCGTGCCGACGCCGGCGGGGGCGGCGGCGGCGGCGCGTCACGCGGGCGAACGACCTGCCCGCCCTCACGCTGGCGCGTGGCGAAATCGACGTGAATGACCTTCCCCGGAGCCGCCTGCACGATGCGACGAAGGTAACAGCGGCCTACCCGGATCGTCAACGACAAACGCGTCGTTGGCACTCGGCGCGGCATGTGCGAGAGCATGCGACATGGACTCGACGCGCGACATCGGCGACGCCATGATCCGGCCCCCCGACGACACGCCCGACGCCCGTGTCGACGGCGGCGCCATCGTCGCCCGCGTCCTGCAGGAACAGGACGTCCGCGTCTGCTTCACCATCAACGGCGGACACATCTGGCCGATCCTCAGCCATCTTCGCGAGCACGGGGTACGGATGGTCCACATGCGCCACGAGCAGTCGTGCGCGTACGCGGCGGATGCATGGGCCCGCAGCACCGGACGTCCCGGCGTGCTCGCCGTCACGGCGGGATGCGGGCTCACGAACGCCATCACCGGCCTGTGCGTCGCCGGTCTCACCGGCAGCCCCGTGGTCTGTCTCGCCGGCCAACATCCGACGACCGAGGACCACCTCGGCTCTTTCCAGGAAGCCTACGGCAGCGACGTCTGTCGCAGCTTCTGCAACTCGGTGAAGCGCGTGCTCGACTGGTCCTCGATCGGACTCGACCTGCGCATCGCCTTCCGGGAGGCGCTGGGCCCGCCGCCGGGCCCGGCGCTCGTCGAGATCCCGACGAACGTACTCTACGCACGCGGCAGCGCGGAGGAGCAGCGTCCGGGCGCTCGCGTCTACGATCGCGACGCCTTGCGCAGCGCGGGAGATCCGCGGGCGATCGACCACTGCCTCGCGCGCCTCGCGGAAGCGGAGCGTCCGCTCCTCGTCGCCGGCGACGGCGTCTTCTGGAGCGGCGCGGCCGCCGAGTTGGCCGCGCTCGCCCGCCTGCTGCAGGTTCCAGTCTACAGTCGCCGAGCGGGACAGGGGGCCCTCCCGGAGACCGACGTGCTCGCCGTGCGCGGCGCCTGGAAGAAGCCCTTCACGAGTCGCGCCGACCTCGTCGTGGCGGTCGGCTTCAAGTTCTGGAGCGGCGAGCACTTCGGCCGGCCGCCCACCTGGAACGCCGACGCCACGTACGCACAGATCGATCCGGTGCCGTCACGCGTCGGCTGGCACGTCCCCGCCGAGATTCCGATCGTGGGCGATCCCAAGCTGGTGCTGGCCCAGCTCGCCGCCCGGGCGCAGGAACTCGGTCTCGACCGCGGCGCCCGGTCGGTCGCGTGGACGAGCGAGGTGCGGGCCGTGCGCGAGCGACACCGGGAGGAGATCGAGGCACAGGAACGTGAGGTGCACGACGCCGTGCCGATCCACCCGGCCCGCCTCGTGCGCGAATTGGTGGAGGTGATCGACGACGACGCCACCATCGTGGTCGACAGCTTCACCCTCTCGGGCTGGCTCTCGCAGTGGCTCCCCGCCCGCTTCCCCGGACAGATCCTCGATGCCGGCCCCCTCGCCCCCGTCGGGCACGGCATCGGCATGGGGATCGGCGCGCAGCTCGCCCGGCCGGGCAAGCAGGTCGTCGTCGTGATCGGCGACGGCGGGCTGGGCATCGGCGGGCTCGAGATCGAAACGGCCCTCCGGCTCGGCCTGCCGATCTGCACGGTCGTCTGGAACAACGGCTCCTGGGGACCCAGCTTCGACCAGATGCCGATGTTGCGCGGGCGCGTGGACCCCTTCGACATGCTGCCGGGGCTTCGCTACGACCGCATGTTCGAAGCCATCGGCTGTCATGGCGAGCACGTGGAGGCGCCCCAGGCGCTGCGCACGGCCCTCGGGCGGGCGCTCGGGTCCGGTCGCGCCTCGGTCGTGAACGTGCTGGGCGACGCGCGGGTCGGCCACGCCAGGCTGGGCGGCAACCTGCTCGGCTCGACCGCGGTCTGACGCTCAGCGCCCGCGGAAGCGCGGCGGGCGGCGCGCGGCCAGCGCCTCGGCGCCTTCGCGTGCGTCGTCGGTGCGCTTGAGGACGCTCTGCACGAGGAGCTCCATCTCGAGGAACGTGTGCTTGTCGGCATCGGAGCCGAGGTCGACGAGTCGTTTGGCGAGCCCCACCGCGAGGGGCGCGTTGCCGGCCATTTCGCGGGCGACCCGGGCGGCCGCCTCGAGGTGCTCTCCCGGCGGGACGACCTCGTGCACCAGGCCGATGGCGAGCGCCTGCGCGGCGCCGATCATCCGACCCGTCATGATCAGTTCCTTGGCGCGGGCGTACCCGACCGTCCGCACGAGCCGCGTGGTGCCCCCGACGTCCGGGACCAGCCCGAGGCGCACCTCCGGCAGGCCCAACTCGCAGTCCTGGGTGGCGATGCGCAGGTCGCACGCCAGCGCCACCTCCAGGGCGAGACCGGGTACGTAGCGGTGCAGCGCGGCCACCACTGGCTTCTCCAGCCGTTCGATGCGGCTCAGGACGGCCTGCATGCCCCCCACCATGGTGCGAAACGGCGTCCGGTCGGTCCCGGCGACGTCGCCCTGGAGCATCGCGAAGTCCACCCCGGCCGAGAAGACGGGGCCCTCCCCGTACAACACCACGGCCCGCACCTCCGGGTCACCGTCGATCGCGTCGAGGGCTCGTCCCAGCGCCGCCAGCACCGTGCGGGTGAGGGCGTTGCGCTTCTCCGGCCGGTCGAAGCCCACGAAGAGCAGCTCGCCGTCGCGGCGCGTGACGATTCCAGACTCGCTCATGGCGCCGTCTGTACGCCCGAGCCTCGCGCGCGGCAACAACGACTTTCGCCGCCGGGTGATCTCCGCTACATACGGCGGGGTCCATGAGGCGCTCCCGGATCCTCGCCGCCCCGCTCCTGTCGCTGCTCCTCGCGGTCACCCCCGCGTCGGCGGGCCAGCTCATCTACGGCACGGCCGCCACCGGCAACAGCATCCTCGGCTACTGCCTCCGCGAGAACGGCGGCCTCGCACCCGACCCACACGTCCAGAAGCCCACGGTGAACAACCCCCGCCGCGTGATCGTCGCGGGCGACGTCCTCTACGTGGCCGGCAACACGGCCGTCGAGGCCCTCCGCATCGAGTCGGACGGGCGACTCACGTCCCTGGGCAAGACGCCGAGAACCCACAACGCCAACCCGCGCGACATCGCCGTCGATGCCCAGCGCCGCATGCTCTACATGCCCCACCGGATCCAGGAACGTATCGTCGCCTATCCGCTGGCGGAGGACGGCAGCATCGCGGACGACTTCCAGAGCTGCGTGCGGGCCGACGTGCTGGGCGGCTGGGAAGACGTCGAGGTGCAGGGTGATCGGCTTTACGCGTCGGCCACCACCTTTCGCGGCGAGATCGACGTCTACCCGATCGCAGCGGACGGCAGCCTGCCCGAACCCGTCCTCGACCCGGACGACGTCGACCCGGACGTCGGACAACCCTGCGATTCCAGCAACAACATGATCACCACGCCGCTCTCGCAACGCACCTGCCTGGACGGCGCCAGCGCCTTCGTACTCCAGGACGAGATGCTCTACCTGATCGAACGCTTCAATTTCCGGCTGTCCGCCTTCCGGCTCCAGCCCGACGGACTGTTCTCCCCCCTCGTGCCGATCGGCGACGGCGGCTGCGGCTCGCTCGACCAGCAGGCACGCGACTCGAAGACCAATGAGATCGTGAACTTCATCGACGTCATCCAGTTCCGCGGTACCGTCTTCGCCTCGTTCTTCGACGGGGGCCGGGTCCACTCCTTTCCCCTCAAGGACGATTCTTCCGACCAGCCGACCCGGCTACCGAAGAAGTCCAAGCGCAAGACCAATCGCGACTTCTCGCGGACGCCCGTCCGCATGGCCGCGGGCGAGGCCGCGGACGGTCAGCTCACCCTGTACGTCTCGGGCGGCGACAACGACCGGATCGAGGCCTACCGCCTGCGCCAGGCCAAGAAGGGTCTCCTGCCGCGGAACAAGCCCTTCTCCCGCACGACCGGCATCCGCCAGACCTTCGTCAACGACGTGGCGATCGCCACGGCGGATGCCGCCTGCAACTAGGCTTTCGGCAGGTGCCGGGCGACCTCGGACCTGGCCGCTAGCCATGTTTCCCGTTGCCAATCCCCCCGCGCGGGCGTAGCGTCCGCCGACATGCGCCAACTCCTGCTGGCTCTTCTGGCTCTGCTACTCGCCGTGGCCCCGCCCGCCGACGCGGGCAAGGGCAAGAAGAAGACCGACGGCCTGCTGCGGATCGTGACGCCCGTCACCCGAAACGTCGAGAACGCACACCCGCACCTCAACGTCATCGTGCTCTTCGGCAGCACCTTCGACGGCGCGCCGGCCGACCCCTCGACGTTCCAGGCGAAGGTGCGCAAGACCGACGTGACGAGCCTCTTCACCCCGCTGGTAGACGGCGAGTTCGAAGGGGCCATGGGGCTGCGTGCCAAGCTCGACCCGTCGATGCTCAAGGTCGGCAAGGGCAAGAACGTCCTCAGGGCCCAGGTGCGCTCGGTCCCCTTCTCCAAGGGCAAGCGAACCACGACCAAGCGGGACAAGGACAAGGTCAAGTTCGCCGTCGAGGCGGGCGACAACCAGGCCCCGGTCGTGCAGGCCACGGCCGACACGACGCTCGTCATCCCCGGCATCCCGATCCAGTTCAACGGGCGCCTGAGCGCCGATCCGGATTTCGACGATCTCAGCTTCGCCTGGGATTTCGGTGACGGCGCCACCTCGACCGAATCCGCGCCCGTGCACGTCTACCAGGCGGTCGGCACCCCGACCATCACGGCCAGCCTCACCGTGAGCGACGGCGAGCTGTCCAACGTGATGGACATGACCCTCACGGCCAAGCCGTCGGTCGACGACGGGCGCACCGAGGGGATCCTCGGCTTGTCCAGCCTCGTCGGGCTCGAGGTGGGGGTCGTACCGATCGGCGAGTCGGATTCGGTGTCGTTCACGATCTCGAATCTCGACCCGACCCCGACCAGCCAGCTCAAGGTCTTTCTCGACGACACCAATCCGGCCTTCACGCTCGACCCGACCAGCCTGGACCTCGGTCCCGGCGAGAACGCGCCCGTGACGATCACCTTCGCGCCTACGGCCGAGGGACACGCCGACACGCGCATCGGTGCCGTCGCGTCGGCGATGGACGTCTCGAGCGTGAACCTGCTCACCCACGGCTACGGCGGCAGCGGACAGGACAGTGGGCCGACGATGGCGCCCACCACCCTCTTCTACGCCCTCGCCAGCTCCGAGCCGGTCGGGCTCGCGACCTACGGCATCCGACCCGACGGCAAGACGTTCTTCGCGGACAACAGCGTCCAGAGCTGCTTCGTGCCGGGCGGCGGCCTCGGAACGGGCGACGCCTGCGTCACGAACGCGGATTGCAGCATTCACGGCGGCACGTGCTCGAGCGGGTCCCTGTGCTTCTCGGGCGTCAACGCGGGCCAACCCTGCACGTCCGCCGCGGACTGCCCGGGCAGCGGCTGCCTGGCGCCGCAACTGCTCTGGCCCGAGGACCTGTGCGGCGACCCGCACGGCAACCTCTTCATCCTGAGCGACGAAGGCACGTTCACCGATCCGGACTTCGAGACGGAGACCGAGCGGGCCGCGACGCTGATGCGCATGACGCTGAACGCCGACGGCTCCGTGGCCGAGCGACGCATCCTCGACCGGCCGAACGAAGAGTCCACGGACATCGGGTGCGACG
>Ga0302046_10004324_pt1 | contig 12650 bp, 10 predicted proteins | sample RVTome_11_FD_200261 | JGI IMG/M metagenome (GOLD analysis project Ga0302046, IMG submission 200261) | Soil microbial communities from uranium-contaminated site in the Upper Colorado River Basin, Wyoming, United States - RVT147D111 (version 2) ...
CTCGCCGGGCTGGCCGCCGAGACCGGCGTCGTCATGCTCCTCTACCTCGACATCGCCTACGACCGTTGGGTGCGCGACGGCACGATGGCCACCTACGCCGACCTCGCGGCGGCCACCGAGCACGGGGCGGTGAGGCGGATCCGTCCCAAGATGATGACGATCATGGCCATCCTCCTGTCGCTCTCGCCGATCATGTGGTCGGTCGGCACGGGGGCGGACGTGATGCGCCGCATCGCGGCGCCGATGATCGGCGGCGTCGTCACCTCCTTCGCCGGCGAACTGGTGGTCTTCCCCGCCATCTACTTCATCTGGCGGTCGCTGAGGCTTCGCAAGTCCGGCCTCTTCGCGAGGGAGACGGAGGTGGAATCGGGGCCCGAGGCCGCCTGACCCGAGGAGAGACCCCGGAGGTCGCCTGCGATCGACAATCACAACGAAAGGAGACGACGATGTTGAAGCTCAAGATCTGGACCTGGACGCTGGCCTGCTGGACGGCGATCACCTACGTGCTGTGCGTGCTATGGGCGCTGGTGGCGCCGTCCCGGCTCCACACCGAGCTGATGGTGGTATCCCTACCCGGCTTCGGGCTGACCGCGGGTGGCATCCTGATCGGCCTGGTCGAAAGCCTCGTCTACGGGGCCTATGCCGGGGTGGTCCTGGTCCTGGTTCACAACCTGTTCTTCCGTCGCTGGGGCGCGGGCACCCCGCGGGAGACCGGCCATGCGTGATCGCGCTCGGGCCTGCCTCGGCCACGGTCTGAGCCGTCCCTTCACTTCACCACTCGATGAAAGGAGCGATTGAAACATGTCCCTCAGCAAGCCTTCGTTCATCGCCATCGCCGGCGCGGTGGTGGCTGTGCTGGTCCTCATGTTGACTGGTCATGCCCTCGTTCCCTACCTGAGCCCGCCCGCATACGCGGATCAGGTCGCCACTGCCACACCGCAGGCGAGGACCGAGCAGCTCCTCGCGTACAACGACTCGATCCGGCTCACGGCCGAGCAGGAGGCGGTGCGCCGGGAGGCGCTCGAGGGGCTGCCCGCGCCGTGCTGCGCCCGCTTCACCGCGGCCACCTGTTGCTGCGAGTGCAACATGGCGCGCGCCACCTGGGGACTCGCCAAGCACCTGATCGCCGACGAGGGCTACGACGCCGAACGGGTGCGCAAGGAGGTCGCCGCCTGGCACGCCGAGATCAACCCCGGAGGGTTCACCGGCGAAGCCTGCTTCAACGGCGGCTGCGGCCGCGCATTCGCGGACGACGGTTGCGGTGGGATGGACCGCCGCAAGCTGGTCCATTGATCACATCCCCGGTCTGGTGCCGGCTCGTCGAACGCGAGGCTCGAGTGGGGATCGATGCCCAGGGTGTGATCTTCATCCTGATCCTGTAACTCGTCAAAGTCGTCATCGCGTCCCAGTGTGTCTGCCGGAACGCACTCTGAGGGCAGAGTAGTCGAGAAGGGGGCCGGTTCACCGGGCCGGGTCGGCACGGAAGGTCCGGATCAGCGGGATCGTTCCGGCGGGTCCATGTGCTCGACCGCACTCGGGAGGTGGCGCGGCCCACCGCTCATTCACCTCGAGAGGAGGTCGACCATGGACGCGAGATCGAAGGCTGCGCCCAACGCTCGTCTGCGCATCCGCCCGCTCGCCGTGGCGGCGTTGATCGTCGCTGCGACGGCCGCTCCGGCAGCCGCGCAGACCACCTGCCTGACGCCCGCGCTCGGCTGCTGGAAGCATCTCCCCAATCCCGAGGTCACGTCGGTCAACGCCGTGGCACTCAAGACCGGCAAGGTCCTGCTGATGAACCGTGGCACGGTCCTGGGCCAGCAGTTCTACCAGCTCTACGACCCGGTGACCGACACCATCTCGCCGTCGCCGCCGGCGCTGGCCACGGTCGCCCACGGGATGTATTGCTCGGGCTTCGATCAGGTCGGCGAGAGCGGGGACGTGCTGTTCGCCGGCGGCCTGTTCGGGACCGACCTCGCGCACGCCTCGATCTACCATCCCGCGACCGACACCTGGACGGCGCAGCCGGACATGGTGGCGGATCGGTTCTATCCGACCGTGGTCACCGTCTCCCGGCGCGATCTGCTGGCTCTGGACGGCGACGGGGCGAGCTCCAACATCCCGGAGCGCTTCCGCATCCGGTTCGGGGACTGGGAGTCCCTGTTCGCGGCCGAGTACGGCTTCGGCCAGCCGCCTCCCAACAACTTCGAGCTGCCCAGCTACCCGCGCTTCCACGTGCTCTCGACGGGCGAGCTGATCTACACCGGTTCCCAGCAGGCGGGCGCCGACTTCACCCGCCTCTTCGACCCGCTGTTCGAGACCTGGAGGACACCGTTCGCCGCGGCCGACGCGATCGCCGGGACGTCCGGCGTGATGTACGACCGGGACACGATCATGAAGGCCGGCCCGACCGAGACCTGGACCCTGGAGGCGACCACGCCGGGCGCCCTGTGGACGCAGCGGGCGTCGCTGAACCAGACCCGATTCGACCAATTCCTGGTGGCGCTTCCCGACGGCAAGGTGCTGGCCTTGGGCAGCGTGACCACGCCGGAGATCTGGGACCCGCAGGCCGACACCTGGGCCAACAAGGCGCCGGCCTCCCAGGCGCGCGGCGATCACTCCGGCGCCGTGCTGCTGCCGGACGGCCGGGTGCTCCACGCCGGCCCGAGCTTGACCGCCGAGGTCTACTCCCCTCCCTACCTGTGGACCAACAGCGGCAACCTGGCCCGGCGCCCGCGGATCAGCAGCGTCACCGGTCCCAAGGTCGACGTGATCCAGTACGGCGAGGAGTTCTCGCTGGTCTCCCGGCGGGCCGCGCTGATTGACGTGGTGCGGCTCATCCGTCTCGGTGCGGCCACCCACTCGTGGGACATGGGCCAGCAGTCGATGACCCTCGCCTTCCGTCCCTCCTGCTGCGATCCCGCCGAGCAGCCGGGGTTCAACGGCAACCCGCTTTGTTTCGAGGGGGCGACCTGCTGCGCCGACGGCGTCTGGCGGTGCAACAACTTCGACGGCTCGCCCGACTGTCCGCTGACCGCCGAGACGGAGGGTTCGCCGACTCCCGCTCCTGCGCCCTCGCCGGTGCCCTCTCCGGTGCCCGATCCGGAACCGTTCCTCAACAGCTGCGCCAAGCTGCTCGTGGAGGCGCCCCAGCACCCCTACCAGTCGCCTCCCGGCTATCACTACCTGTTCATCGTCGAGGATGGGGTGCCATCGCGCGCGGCGATCGTCCAGGCGGTGGTGACGCCGTGACGGCTGCGTGAGGCGCGGCGCTCCGGAGGAAAGCGCGGCCGCGCCGGTCCCGGGGCCGCTGGCGGGAGGCCGCCGCCGCCTTCGCCGTCCTGGCGCTGGCGGCGGTGGTCTTCACCTGGCCTCTCGCTCGCGACGTCGGCGGCGCCGTCCCTGCGGGCGGCGGGCCGCCGACGGTTGCGCTGTTCGGTCTCTTCTCCATGGAGTGGACCGGGCAGGCCCTCGCCGAGGGCCGTCCGTACTGGGACGCGCCGTTCTTCCATCCCCATCGCGACACCTTCGCCTGGTCCGAGACCCAGCCGGCGACCGCGCTCGCGGTCGCCGCCCTCTCGCGTGTCGTCGGCTCGAGCGCCGCCTACGGCCTGGTGCTCTGGCCGCACCAGGCTCCAGTACACCGAGAGCTGGATCGCCATCAACAGGGCCGCGAACACCGCCACAGTCAGCCCCAGGTACACCGGGGCCAGGCTGCGGACCAGACTCCCTGCGCGATCACCTCTCGCAGTCACCCGCACTGCGGCTCCGGTTTCGCCCAGGGGCACCGCAACCCCGCCCGAGGGCGACCCGGAGTCGCCGCCAGCCCCACTCCGACGCCGAGCGCCGCGAGATCACGGGCGAGGTCCGCCACGGTCTCGGCCCGTTGGTCCGGCGGCAAGGGTGCCACCATCTCGGCCACGTGGTGACCGAGGGCGTCGAGGTTGCTCCGCTCCCAGCTCACGATGGAGGCCTGGATCTGGTGGTGGAGCACGACGCCAAAGGCCGCCAGGATGACGAGCGTGGAGAGCCCGCAGGCCACCGACACCCGCGAGGCGAGGCCGAGTGCCGCGGCCCCTGCAGACCTACACGCAGATCTTCCCCGGACGCTACTTCGTCGAGCTGTCGCGGGGGATCTTCCTCAAGGGCGTCGGCGCCGAGGTGTTGTGGCCCCAGGTGGCGTCGCTGGCGCTCTACGCGGCCGTGATGGTGGCGATGGCGGTGTGGCGGCTGCGGATCCGGGCCGAATAGGAGGGGCGCAGGTGTTGCGACGACTCGCCGCGCTGACCCGCAAGGAGCTGCTGCAGTTGCGCTGCGATCCGTTGCTCGTGGTGCTGATGGCATGGCTCTACAGGGTGGAGGTGGTGCTCTGTTCCTATGCCCTCACCTTCGACCTCAACGACGCCCCGGTAGCGGTCGAGGATCGCGACGGGACTCCGGCCGTGCCCTGACCGACCGCCTCGAGCGCAGCCCGGACTTCCGGGTCGTCGCCCACGCCAGCGCCGAGGCCGGCCTCGAGCGGCTGCTCGACCGCGGCCAGGCGGTGGCCGTGGTGCGGATTGCCCCGGGCTGGTCGCGGGCCCTCCACGGCGGCGGCGAGGGCGCGGTGCAGCTTGTGGTCGACGGCGCCAACGCCGGCACCGCCGCCGCCGTGCGCGGTTACCTGCTCGCCCTGATCCAGCGCCAGGCGGCGGACGACGCGGCGGCCGCGGGGGGGCGCCCGCCCGCCGCGACGGTGACCAGCCGCACCCGGGTCTGGTTCAACTCGGCGCTGAGAACGGTCGACTTCATGGTCCTGTCGATGATCGGGCTCGCGGCGCTGATGGTCGGGGTCATCCACCCCGCCGCCTCGCTGGTCAAGGAACGGGAAGCGGGGACGCTGGAGCAGCTCCTGGTCAGCCCGATGATGCGCGGCGAGCTGGTGGCCGCCAAGCTCGCGGTCACCCTGCTGGCGTCGCTGGCGGGACTGACGCTGAGCCTGGGGATCGTCTGGTGGTTCGGCGTGCCGATGCGCGGCAGCCTCGCGCTCTATTACTTCGCGTCCGTGGTCTTCCTGGTCAGCAGCATGGGTCTCGGGGTCCTCGTCGCCAGCCTGTCGAAGAACCTCCAGCAGGCCCTGCTGCTCGCCTTCTTCGGCCTCGTGCCGGTGATGTTCCTCTCCGGCACGATGGTGCCGATCGAGAGCATGCCGCGGCCGGTCCAGCTCGCGACCCTGGTCAGCCCTCTGCGCTACTACATGGACGCGCTGCCGGGGATCTTCCTCAAGGGGAGCGGCTGGCGGCTGCTGTGGCCCGACCTCGCCGCGATGGGCGGTCTCGGCGCTGCGATCCTCGCGCTCGCCCGGTGGCGTCTGCGGTCCAGGCTGCGATGACCGCGGTCCGCAAGCGGCTCAAGACATGGGGTTCGTCTCAATTCTGTAACTATTCATGATCGTTCTTGCGTCCCCCTATGCCTTCTGGCGCGCACTCTGAGGGCAGAGAAGTCGAGAAGGGGGGCCGGTTCGCCGGGCCGGGTCGGCACGGAAGGTCCGGATCAGCGGGATCGTTCCGGCGGGTCCGTGTGCTCGACCGCACTCGGGAGGTGGCGCGGCCCACCGCTCATTCACCTCGAGAGGAGGTCGACCATGGACGCGAGATCGAAGGTTGCACCCAACGCTCGTCTGCGCATCCTCCTGCTCGCCGCGGCGGCGCTGATCGTCGCTGCGACGGCCGCTCCGGCCGCCGCGCAGACCACCTGCGCCACGCCCGCCCTCGGCTGCTGGAAGCAGCTTCCCAATCCCGCGGTCACGTCGGTCAACGCGGTGGCGCTCAAGACCGGCAAGACCCTGGTGGTGAACCAGGGCCTGGTCGGGGGGCAGCAGCTCTACCAGCTCTTCGACCCGGTGACCGATACCTTCTCGACGTCAGCCGTGGTCCCGGTCGACCACCGGCTGTACTGCTCCGGCTTCGATCAGGTCGGCGAGAGCGGAGACGTGCTCTTCGCCGGCGGTCTGACCGGAGTCCACCTCAAGCACGCCACGATCTACCACCCCGCGACCGACACCTGGAGCGCCCAGCCGGACATGGTGGCGTCGCGGTTCTATCCGACCGTGGTCACCGTCTCGCGGCGCGACCTGCTGGCCCTCGACGGCAACGGAGTGAGCGCGAACATCCCGGAGCGCTTCCGCATCCGGTTCGGGGATTGGGAGTCCCTGTTCCACGCCGAGTACGGCTTCGGCCAGCCGCCGCCCAACGACTTCGAGCTGCCCAACTACTCGCGCTTCCACGTGCTGTCCACGGGCGAGCTGATCTACACCGGCGCGCGGGATGCCGCCGCCGACTTCACGCGCCTGTTCGACCCGCTGTTCGAGACCTGGAGGGCGCCCTTCAATGCGCCCGACGCGATCAACGGGAGATCCGGCGTCATGTACGACAGCGACACGATCCTGAAGGCCGGGCCCACCCAGACCTGGACGCTCCAGGCGACGACGCCGAACGCCGTCTGGGAGCAGCGGGCGTCGATGAACCAGGTCCGCAACCAGCCCTTCTTCGTGGCGCTGCCCGACGGCAATGTGCTGGCCGTGGGCAGCGTGACCACGCCGGAGATCTGGGACTCGCAGGCCGACACCTGGACCAGCATGGCGCCGGCCTCGCAGGCGCGGGGCGATCACTCCAGCGCCGTGCTGCTGCCGGACGGCCGGGTGCTCCACGCCGGCCCCACCCTGACCGCCGAGGTCTACTCGCCGCCCTACCTGTGGACCGCGGGCGGCTTCCTGGCCCGGCGGCCGGCGATCACCAGCGTCACCGGGCCCTCCCCCGGGGTGATCCAGTACGGCGAGGAGTTCGGTCTCGTCTCCCCGCGGGGCGCGGTGATCGACAGCGTTCGGCTCAACCGCCTCGGTGCGGCGACGCACTCGTGGGACATGGGCCAGCAGTCGATGCTCCTGTCGTTCCGCCCCGCCTGCTGCGACCCCGCCGATGAGCCGGGGGTCAACGGCAACCCGATTTGCTTCGAGGGGCATACCTGCTGCGCCAACGGCGAATGGGAGTGCAACAACGCCAACGGCACGCCAGCCTGTCCGACGATCATCATCACCCCTGAGCCGACGGAGCAAGCGCAGGGCTCCAGCCCCTTCCCGGAGCCGGTCGAGCCGATTCCGTTCCCCGCTCCCGCCATCTGCCAGAAGCTGCTCGTGGAGGCGCCCCAGCACCCGTACCAGTCGCCTCCCGGCTATCACTACCTGTTCATCGTCGAGAACGGGGTGCCCTCGAAGGCGAAGATCGTCAAGGCGGTGGTCGAACCGTGACCGCCGAGTGAGGCGTCCCGCACCGCACGAGGCGCCGGCCGCGCCGGGCGCGGCCGGGCGCCGGGAGGCCGCCAGTGCCTTCTTCATCCTGGTGCTGGCGGCCCTGCTCTTCACCTGGCCCCTCGCTCTCCACCTCGGCAGCGCCATTCCTGCGGGCGGCGGGCCGCCCACGGTGGCGCTCCACGGCCTGTTCTCCGCGGAGTGGACCGGACTGGCCCTAGGCGAGGGCCGCCCCTACTGGGACGCGCCCATCTTCCATCCTCACCGTGGCACCTTCGCCTGGTCGGAGACCCAGCCGGCGACCGCGCTCGCGGTCTCGATCCTCGCGCGGGCCGGCGGTCCGATCGCGGCGTACGACCTGGTGCTGTGGCTCTACGTCGCGAGCTTCGGCCTGGGGGGCTACTGGCTGGCCCGCCAGTTGACGGCGGACCGGCTCGCCGCTCTCTGGGCGAGCCTCTGGATCGTCGGCGGCACGTACACGACACAGCAGCTCGGCGTCCTCCATCTTCTCGCCGGCGGCTTTCCGCTCGCCTGTCTGGCCTGTCTCCTCGCCCTGTCCGGGGACCTCCGGTGGCGCTGGGCGTGGGGAGCGGGGGCGGCCTGCCTGCTGACCTTCCTGACCTGCGCCCAGTACGGGCTGTTCCTGAGCCTGCTGCTGCCCATCGCGGTCCTCCCGGCGTTCGCCGCTCACCGGGGGCGCCGGCGGGCGTTGGCTCTCCGTCTCGTCCCCCTAGGCGCCGGGCTGCTCCTCGCTTTGCCGGGCCTCCTGGCGCAACGGGCTCGGCTCGACGGGATGGGATTCGAGCGCCCGCTGGTCGACGTCCGCGGGGCTCTCTTGCCCGGCGACCTGGTCCTCCCCGCCCGCGGGCACTGGCTCGCCGGGCGGGTCCTCGGCTGGTCGGAGTCCCCCGACGCCTACCCGTGGGACGTCGGACTGGTCCCGCTCCTGGCGGTCGCCGCGGCGGCCGCCCTCGGCGGCTTCCGGCGCCGCCGGCTCGCCCCTGCCGCCAGAGGCCGAGTGGGCGCGCTGCTGCTGCTTGCACTCGTGGCCCTGCTGCTGGGGTTCGGGCCCAACCTCTCGATCCCGGTCGGGGAGGAGAGAATCGTCCCCTACTCCTGGCTGCACGCTGTTGTGCCGGGCCTCTCCGGCGTCCGCACGCCCGCGCGGTTCGGGATGTTCGCCATCGCGGCGATCGCCGCTCTCGCGGCTGCGGCGCTGGCGTTCCTGCGCAGTCGAACGACTAGGCCGGTGGCGAGACACGCGCTGACCGGCGCCGCCTTCGGCCTGGTGCTGGCGGAGATCTGGGCGCTGCCGATCGCGCTCGCCGAGCCCGCCGTGGGCGTCAGCGACCATCGCCGCGTCCTCGGCTGGCTAGCCGAGCACGGGCGGGGCCAGCCGCTCGTGGAGCTGCCGATGTCCGAGGACGACAGCGAGGCGGCCCTGGAGCGCGAGGTCCGCGCCATGCGCCGCGCGCTCTCGCATCGCTCCCCGATCGTCAACGGCTACTCGGGCTTCTTCCCCGAGCCCTTCCGCCAGCTCCGCTGGGCGCTGGCCGAGGATCCCGGCGGCCGCGGGCGGCGCTATCTGGCGGCGCTCGGCGTCCGCTTGGCGCTCGTCCACCGTCATCTGGGCCCGCCGGTGGACCAGGGGAAGTGGCTCGAGGCCCTGGGAGGCGAGGTGGCGTTCCACGACGCCGGCGACCTCGTACTTCGCCTGCCCCAGGGAGAGACGATCGAGCCGGCGCCGCCTCCGGCCGCCACGCCTCGGTACTCCCAGCAGCCCCGCGCCGGCGACGTCCTCGCCCTACCCGTCGTCCCCGAGCCGGCCGCCGCCCGGTTCTTCGACGCGACCTCCGGACCCCGGCTGAGAGTCCTCTGGACCGACCAGGCCGGCCTCCCTCGCACCACGGAGGTGCGGCTGGGAGGCACCGTGCTGGTCGACGCGCGAAGGCCGTCGCTCCACGTGCTGCTCCAGCGCTGGCCGGCAGGCGGCGGTCCGGGCCGGGCCGTACTCCTCTCCGAGGAGAGGGTCGCGCGGCGCGGTAGCGGCCGCTGAGCGATCGAGGGGCGTCGTCGCCCCGGGCCGTCGTGGCCCGAGGGCGGCGGCTCAGGCGCTTCCCACCGGCCGCTCGGCGCGCCGCAGGTAGAGCGCCGGCACCACCACCAGGTTGAGGAAGGTCGAGGTCACGAGCCCGCCGAGGATCACCAACGCCATCGGGCTCTGGATCTCGTTGCCCGGAGCGCCGCCGGCGAGCACCAGCGGCACCAGCGCCAGGCCGGCCGTCAGCGCGGTCATCAGGATCGGTGCCAGGCGCTCCTCCGAGCCGCGGCGGACCGCCTCGTCGAGCGTCGCGCCGGCGGCGAGCAGGCGCTGGTAGTTGTTGACCAGCAGCACGCCGTTGCGGGCCGCGATGCCGAACAAGGTGACGAAGCCGACCAGGGTCGCCACCGAGAGCACCCCGCCGCCGAGCGCGACCGCGAGCAAACCGCCGATCAGGGCCAGCGGCAGGTTGACCAGAACCACCAGGGTGTCGCGGTGGCTGCGGAACGCGAGATAGAGGAGCCCGTACATTCCCGCGACGATCAGGACCGCCAGGAGCGCCAGCCTGCGCACGCTCTCGACCGCCTCCTCGAACTGGCCGCCGAAGGTCACCAGGTAGCCCCGCGGCAGGACGACGCCGGCGTCGACCGCGGCCCGCGCGCGCTCGACCGTGCCGGCGAGATCGGCGCCGGCGACGTTGGCGGTCACCATCGCCACCCGCTGGGCGTTCTCGCGGCGGATCAGCGACGGGCCGAGATCGCGCCGCACGTCGGCCACCGTCCCGAGGCGCACGATCTCGCCGGCCGGAGTGGAGACCGGGAGGTCGGCCAGCCGCTCCGGCGCCGAGCGCAGCGCGGTGGGCAGCCGCACCGCGACGCCGCTGGTCAAGCCCTCCTCGACGATCTCGGCGGCGGCGACCCCCTGGAACAGCGCCTCGATCGCCTCGGCCGAGCGGCTCGCCGACAGCCCGTATCGAGCCATTGCCGGACGGTCGAGATCGATCACCAGCCGGGGGATCGCGGCCTGCTCCTGGTTGGAGAGGTCGACGATCCCGGGGACCTCGGCCAGCACGCGCTCGACGCCGGCGGCCACGGTGCGCAGCACCGCGGGGTCCGGCCCGAAGACCTTGACCGCGAGGTTGGTCTTGCTGCCCGAGATCATGTGATCGATCCGGTGGCTGATCGGCTGGCCGAAGGAAACCGCCGCCCCCGGCACGGTGGCGACGGCCCGGCGCATCGCCGCCAGCAGCTCCTCCTTGTCGCGCCCGTGGTCGAGCGGCCCGAGGACCACCTCCATCTCGGAGGCGTTGACGCCCTGGACGTGCTCGTCCTTCTCGGCGCGGCCGGTGCGCCGGCTGGTCGAGACGACCTCCGGAAAGGCGAGCAGGGCCTCCTCGACCTGGCGGCCCAGGCGGTCGCTCTCGGCGAGCGGGATGCCGGGCGGGCTGACCACCGAGACGGTGAGCGAGCCTTCGTTGAACGGCGGCAGGAAGCTCCGGCCGAGGCCGGGGACCACGGCCAGAGCGGCGATCACGGCGGCCATCGACGCGGCGATCACCCAGCGCCGGTGGCCGAGGCTCCACGCCAGGGTCGGGCGGTAGGCGGTTTGGAAGGCGCGGAGCAGCCAGGGCTCCCGGCCCTCGAGCGCCCGCGAGCGGCCGAGCAGCAGCGCGCACAGCGCCGGGGTGACGGTCAGCGCGACCAGGAGCGAGGCGGCGAGCGCGGTGACGAAGGCGAGGCCGAGCGGCTGGAGCAGCCGGCCCTCGAGCCCGGGGAGGAAGAAGATCGGCAGGAAGACCAGGGCGATGATCAGGGTCGCGAAGAGGATCGGGCTCACCACCTCGGAGGTCGCCGTCGCCACCACCTCGGCCACCGGCCGGCTCCCGGTTCGCCGGCGCTCCTCGCGAAGACGCCGGAAGACGTTCTCGACCACGATGATCGCGTCGTCGACCAACAGGCCGATGGCGATGGTCAGCCCGCCCAGGGTCATGGTGTTGACGGTGAGGCCGAAGAGCGACAGCACGACCACCGCCGCGACCAGCGACAGGGGGATCGCGAGCGCCGAGATCAGGGTCGTGCGCAGGCTGCCCAGGAAGAGGAAGAGGATCAGCACCACCAGCAGGGCGCCCTCGCCCAGGGCGGTGGCGACGTTGTCGATCGCGACCCGGATGAAGTCGGCCTGGCGGAAGTTCTCCTCCTCGATCGCCACGCCTTCGGGCAGCGCCGCCTGGAGGCGGGCGAGCACGGCGTCGATCGCCTCGGTCAGCTCCAGGGTGTTGGTGCCCGGCTGCTTCTGCACCGAGAGCACGACCGCCGGCCGAGCGCGGTAGGACGCCGTGCCGCGGGCGGGCTCCGGGCCCCAGCCGACCTCGGCGAGGTCGCCGACCGTCACCGGGACGCCGGCGGCGACCGTCACCACTGCGGCCGCCACGTCGTCGGGGCTGCGCGCCCGTCCCAGGCCGCGCACCAGGTACTCCTGACCGCCCTCGACGTGAAAGCCGGCCGCGGGGCTGCGGCTGGCACCCGCCACCGCGTCGATCACCTCGCCCAGCCCGATCCGGTGGCGGGCGAGCGCCGCCGGGTGGACGGTCACCTGGAGCTGGCGCACCTCGCCCCCGATCGGGACCACCTGCGAGATCCCCGGCACCGCGAGCAGGTTGCGCCGCACGACGGTCTCGGCGAGGCGGCGGAGCTCCATCGGCGGGACGGTCTCCGAGGTCAGCGCGATGAAGGTGATCTCGCCCATGATCGAGGAGACCGGGCCGAGCTCCGGCTGCCCGGCCGGAGCCGGCAGCTCGACCCGCTGCAGCCGCTCGGTGACCACCTGGCGCGCGAGGTAGATGTCGGTTCCCCAGTCGAACTCGACCCACAGCACCGAGATGCCGTCGGCGGACACCGAGCGCAGGCGGCGGACGCCGGGCGAGCCGTTGACCGCCGACTCGACCGGGAAGGTGACCAGCAGCTCGACCTCCTCCGGCGCCATGCCGGGCGCCTCGGTGATCACGGTCACGGTCGGCGCCGAGAGGTCCGGGAAGATGTCGACGGGGAGCCCCGCGATCCAGACCCCACCTAGCACGAGCAGGAGCGCGGCGCCGGCGAGGACCAGGACCCGGTGCCGCAGCGAGAAGCGGATCAGGCGGTCCAGCGGCCCCGCCCCGGCCGTCTCAATGGACATGACCGTGCGCCTCTCCGCCGGCCATCAAGGAAGAGCGGCGAATCGCCTCGCCGCCGACGGTCACCAGTCGCTGGCCGGCGATCAAGCCCTCGACCAGCGCCCGCTCCCCCTGCCGCTCCACGACGCGCACCGGCTGGCGGGCGAACCGCTCGC
>Ga0302046_10004325_pt1 | contig 12648 bp, 12 predicted proteins | sample RVTome_11_FD_200261 | JGI IMG/M metagenome (GOLD analysis project Ga0302046, IMG submission 200261) | Soil microbial communities from uranium-contaminated site in the Upper Colorado River Basin, Wyoming, United States - RVT147D111 (version 2) ...
ATGAAGCGTGGCTCGCGGAAACGCCTTCCAGCCAGGCCAGCCCCGGGCCTGGCCGACGCCCTGTTCGCCAAGGTGCAGCAGCGCGTGCTGGGCGTCCTCTTCGGCAACCCCCACCGGAGCTTCTACGCCAACGAGGTGATCGGCCTGGCCCGGTCGGGGACCGGGGCGGTGCAACGCGAACTGGCCCGGCTGGAGGCCTCCGGCCTCGTGACCGTCACACGGGTGGGCAAGCAGAAGCACTACCAGGCCAATGCCAGCTCGCCCCTGTTCGAGGAGCTGCGGGCGCTGGTGCTCAAGACGTCCGGGCTGGCCGACGTGCTGCGCGCGGCGCTGGCGCCGGTCTCGCCCAGCATCCGCGCCGCCTTCGTCTACGGGTCGATCGCGAAGGGGCAGGACACCGCCTCGAGTGACATCGACCTCATGGTGGTCAGCGACCGCCTGACCTATGCCGACCTGTTCGCTGCCCTGGAAGAGGCCTCCGCCCAGCTCGGGCGGAAGGTCGCTCCCACCATCTATTCGTCGGAGGAGCTGTTCTCACGCGTGAAGCAGGACAACGCGTTCGTGACGCGCGTGCTGGCGCAGCCCAAGCTGTGGCTGATCGGCGACGAGCGTGACTTCGCCGCTTGAGAACCTCAGTGGGCCGGACAAGCCCCTGCGCCAGGAGCCGCCGGACGCGAAGGAGATCGCCGGGCTCCAGCGGTCCGGCCTCCGGCGCCTGGCCGATTCGGAGAACCCGGCGAACTCCCTGGAGAGTCGGTTCGACCTCGTCTACAACGCCGCCCACGCGCTGTGCCTCGCGGCGCTGCGGCGCGCGGGATACCGCCCGACCAATCGATACATCGTCTTCCAGGCGCTGCCGCACACGCTGGGCGTCGGGCCCGAGGTATGGCGCGTGCTTGCCCGGGGCCATGACCTCCGGAACCGCGGCGAGTACGAAGGCGATCTCCATGCCGATGAGCGCCTGGTGGCCGACATGATCAAGGCGTGCAAGATCGTCGCAGCGGCGCTACGCAAGCTGCCGCCCATCTGAGCGCCAGCCGCCATGGAGTTCCGCATCGCCGACACGTTCACCGACAGCCTGGCGCGCCTCACCGGCGATGAGCAGAAGGCCGTCAAGACCACCGCCTTCGACCTGCAGCTCGATCCGACCAGCCCCGGGATGAGCTTCCACAAGCTCGCTAAGGCGAAGGACCGGCGGTTCTGGTCGGTGCGGATCAGCAGCGACCTTCGGCTGATCGTGCACCGGACGTCGGACAGCCTGCTGCTCTGCTACGTGGACCATCACGACAAGGCCTACGCCTGGGCCGAGCGCCGCAAGCTGGAGACGCACCCGACCACGGGCGCGGCGCAGCTCGTGGGGATCCGGGAGCGGGTTCTCGGGCACGCGCTCCGAAGAGGCCGATCTTCGCGCACGTGCCCGACGAGGAGCTGCTCGGTCACGGCGTGCCGGCCGAGTGGCTGGCCGACGGCGGCAGGCCACGGAGGACACGGTGCTCGCCCTGGCGGACCACCTGCCGGCGGAGGCCGCGGAGGCGCTGCTGGAGCTGGCCACCGGGGGGACGCCGCGCAGACCCGAGCGCGCCCCGGCGGCGGCCGACCCGTTCGAGCATCCGGACGCCCGGCGCCGCTTCCGCGTGGTGGCCGACGTGGAGCAGTTGGCGCGCGCGCTGGAGTACCCCTGGGAGCGATGGACGGTCTTCCTACACCCCGCGCAGCGCGATCTGGTGGAGCGCCGCTTCGGCGGGCCGGCACGCATTGCCGGCTCGGCCGGGACCGGCAAGACGGTCGTCGCCTTGCACCGGGCGGCGCACCTGGCCCGGGCCAACCCCGACACGCGCGTCCTCCTCACCACCTTCTCGGACACGCTGGCGAGCACGTTGCGCACCAAGCTCGCGCGGCTCATCGGGGCGGAGCCGCGCCTGCGCGAGCGCATCGACGTGGACGCGCTGGACACGCTGGCCGACCGGCTCCACGAGCGCATGCTCGGGCGCGCGGAGGTCGCCTCCCGCGAGGTGATGCGGGACCTGGTGCGCGCCGCCGCCTCCGAGGGCGCCGACCACAGGTTCTCGCCGGCCTTCCTGTCATCGGAGTGGACGGCGGTGGTGGATGCGTGGCAGCTCGATTCGTGGGAGGCGTACCGCGATGTCGCCCGCCTCGGGCGCAAGACGAGGCTGCCGGAGACGCAGCGCCGGACGCTCTGGGCGATCTTCCACTCTTCCACGGGGTACGGGCCCGTCTGAGGGAGGGCGCTCGTCAGCCGGGCCGAGCTGTATGGCTGGCTCGCCGCGCACCTCGCCGCCGGCGCCCGGCCGCCGTACGACTTCGCGGTCGTGGACGAGGCGAAGGACCTGAGCGTCGCGCAGCTCCGCTTCGTCGCCGCGCTCGGCCGCGGCCGGCCGGCCGCCCTCTTCTTTGCCGGCGACCTCGGCCAGCGGATCTTCCAGCTCCCCTTCTCGTGGCGGTCGCTCGGCGTGGACATCCGCGGCCGCTCGGGGACGCTGCGCATCAACTACCGTACGTCGCACCAGATCCGGGCGCAGGCCGACCGCCTACTCGGCGCGCAGGTCTCCGACGTGGACGGCAACACGGAGGAGCGGAGTCGCACGATCTCCGTGTTCCCCGTGGTGCGCGTCCTCGACGACGCCGAGGAGGAGTCCGCCGTGGTGGGCCGCTGGCTGGCGGAGCGCGCGGCCGAAGGGGTGGTGCCCGGGGAGATGAGCGTCTTCGTCCGGTCCGAGGCCGAGCTGCCGCGGGCGCGCGCGGCCGTGGAGGCGGCAGGGCTCCCGGCGGTGCTTCTCGACGAGGCCGTGAAGACGGCCCGCGACCGCGTGTCCGTCGGGACCATGCACCTGAGCAAGGGGCTCGAGTTCCGGGCCGTCGCCGTCATGGCGTGCGACGACGAGGTCGTGCCGCTGCAGGCGCGCATCCAGGCGGTGGGCGACGCGAGCGACCTCGAAGAGGTGTACGAGACCGAGCGCCATCTGCTGTACGTGGCATGCACCCGGGCGCGCGATCACCTGCTCGTGACCGGGGTCAGGCCGGCGTCGGAGTTCCTGGACGATCTGCGTGGATGAAGGGCCAGAGCAGCTGGAGCAAAGGGCGCGCCCCCGGTTGATGTCCGCGGCGGGCACCCTTGCAGGCGGCCCCGCCGGTGGATCGTTCGCGGCGCCCGGCGGCGCCGCTCGTTTAGCTTTAGCGTGACAGCCGGTGCGGGTCAGGCCGGCACGTCGTGCAGGCGGCTGGCTACGCGACCACCTTCTGTCGCGCAGCGCGCGGATCTCCCCGGCGCCGAGCCCCAGCTCGCCAAGGACGGTGTCGGTGTGCTCGCCGCTGACCGACGCGGGCCGGCGGGCCGCACCGGGGATCCCCGACAGCTTGATGGGCACGCCGAACTGGCGGATCTTGCCGTAGGTGGGGTGCTCGAGGTCCACGATCATGTCGCGCGCGTGCACCTGCGGATTCTTGCGGTCTGGCTCGGGGCAGGGCCGGCGGCCCGAGAGATGGTCCGGAGAGGCCATCCGTCCGGTGTGGTTCACGAGTTCGTGATGCCGGGCTTCCTGGCGGGCTTCATCGGAGCGCGGCTGGCCTACGTGATGCTGTTCGACCCAGCCTGGTACCTGACGCATCCGTGGCCGGCGGGCTCGCGGCCGCTATCTGGTGGTGCCGCACCCGGCATGTCCCGTTCTGGCCGTTTGCCGATGCGCTGGCGCCGGGGCCTGGCGCTCGGCGGGGCGATCGGCCACCTGGGGGCCTTCCTCGGCGGCGCAGGGTATGGCACACCGACCACCCTGCGCTGGGCGGTCACGTTCACGGACCCGAACTCCTCGGCGCCGCTCGGGATCCCACTTCATCCGACTCAGGTGCGCGATCCCGGACCCGTTCAAGGCGCTCCGGGAGGTGAAGCGGGTCCTGAAGCGGGGCAGCCGGCTCGTCTTCATCGAGCACGGCCGCTCGCCGGACAGGCGAGCGCTGGGCTGGCAGGACCGGCTGAATCCCCTCTGGAGCCGGGTGGGCGGGGGTTGCAACCTCAACCGGAAGATCGACGACCTGATCCGAGATGCGGGCTTCGGGATCTTGCAGCTTGAGACGGGCTACGCCGGAGGACCGAAGCTCCTCACCTACCCCTACCGCGGCCTGGCTCGGCCGGACTGAGAGGCGAGCGCGGGTTCCCGCCCCCGGATGGGCGCGCGAGGGCCGCGAAGGGCGCGATGCTCGCGCAGGAATTCCAGGAACGCCCGCGCCGTCGGTGAGAGCGACTTGGCCTCGTGCCGGATGACGTGGAAGTGACGCCGGATCGATAGGCCGCGCAAGGCCACCCCCAGGAGCTGGCCGCTCTCCAGCTCGCTTCGCACCGCGTGGCGCGACACGAGCGCGACCCCGAGGCCGGCCCGCACCCCCTGCTTGATGGCCTCGGTATGGCCGAGCTCCAGGCAGGCCCTGAGCATGACCCCGCCACGGGCCAGGGCCGCCTCGATGACCCGGCGCGTGGCCGAGCCCTCCTCTCTCGTCAGCAGGCACTCCTCCTGGAGCAGCTCGGGGGCGATCGGACGCCGGCGGGCCCAGCGATGCCCCGGGGGAACGATCAGGACGATCGTGTCCTCGAGGCTCGCCTCGACGCAGGTCTCCTTGGTATTGGCCAGATGGCCGCCCACGATCCCCAGATCCAGCTCCCCGGTGCGGATCAACTCTTCGATCTGCCGCGTGTTGGCGATGCGGAGCGAGACGTCGACCTCGGGGTACCGATTCTTGAACTCTCCCAGGAGCCAGGGAAGCAGATAGATCCCAGGGGTGGTGCTCCCACCGAGCAGGACCGAGCCCCGGCGGAGCCCGCTCAGCTCCCGGATCGCCTCCTGCGCCCCTTCGAGTGCGGCAAAGATCCGCGGAGCGTGTTCCTCGAGCAGACGCCCCGCCTGGGTGAGCTGCACGGTGCGACCGAGCCGGTCGAAGATCGCGAGCCCCAGCTCCCGCTCCAGCTCCTTGATCTGCTGGGACAGGGCCGGCTGGCTCAGGGCCAGCGTCCCGGCCGCCTTGCGGAAGCTCCGCGCCCGGGCCACAGCCAGGAAGCTCTCGAGCTGGCGCAGCGTCACCCGGCCCCTCCGGCGAGCCGAGAACGATAAGCTCGGCGAATCAGTCGGTTCATATCTCTCGATTTGACCTATAGCACGCAGCCTCCTAGCCTGCAACGGTGGGGGTATCGGATCCATCCGACTGGTCATGAGGAGGGCCACTCCATGATCTTCAGACAGTTCCTGCGACCCGAGACCGGCTGCGCCGCCTATCTGCTCGGCTGAGGGGGCGAGGGTATCTGCGCTGTGGTGGATCCACAGCCCGAGATCCGGCCTTACCTGGAAGCAGCCGCCCTGAAGAAGATGCGGATCGGCCATGTGATCGAGACCCACATCCAGGCGGACCATGTCTCCGGCGCCGCCGAGCTGGCCCAGGCCACGGGGGCGACCATCTGCCTCCACGAGTCGGCCAAGGTCGAGTTCCCCTTCCAGCCGCTCCGCGACGGCCAGCAGCTCACTCTCGGCAACGTGACGCTCAGGGTCTGGCACACGCCCGGCCACACCCCGGAGAGCATCTCGCTCGTGGTCACCGATCGGTCGCGCGGCGACCGGCCGTGGTTCGTCCTGACGGGCGACACGCTGTTCTCGGGCGGGATAGGTCGTCCCGACCTCCTGGGCCAGGGCGACGAGCTCGAGCTGGCGGGACAGCTTCACGACAGCCTGCGCCGGCTCCTGACGCTCCCCGATCATCTCGAGGTCTACCCGGCTCACTTCGGGGGCGCGGCGTGCGGCAAGGGGCTCTCCGGGAAGCCGATGACGACGATCGGCTTCGAGCGGCTGCTCAACCCTGGGCTCCAGTTCGAGTCCAGGGAGGAATTCGCGCGCTTTGCCCTCGACGGGCTACCGGCCCAGCCGCCGGCTTTTGCCGCCAACCGGCGCAGGAACCTCGGGCTCGACTGATGCCGCCGGGGGGCCCGTCGGGCACGGGAGCCCTCCGCGCCCCGCCGCTGGTCCTCGGTCTCAGGGAGAACCTCGGCCAGTTCTCGCTCCTGGTCCTGATCAACGCCTTCGTGGGCGCCATGGTCGGCCTCGAGCGCACCGTCGTGCCCCTGATCGGCGAGCGCGAGTTCGGCCTCTCCTCCAAGGCGGCCATCCTGTCCTTCATCGTGAGCTTCGGCCTCACCAAGGCCCTGCTCAACCTGGCCGCGGCGCGCCTGTCCGACCGCTTCGGCCGCAAGCCCATCTTGGTCGCCGGCTGGCTGCTCGGCCTGCCGGTGCCCTTCATGATCATGTGGGCTCCGAGCTGGGGGTGGATCGACGCGGCGAACGTCCTGCTGGGCGCCAACCAGGCTTTCGCCTGGTCCATGACGGTGATCATGAAGGTGGACCTGGTCGGGCCGAAGCGGCGGGGCCTGGCGCTCGGCCTCAACGAGTTCGCGGGGTACGTGTCGGTGGCGCTCTCGGCGTGGGCCACCGGGTACATCGCGGAGGCGTACTCGCTGCGTCCAGAGCCGTTCTACTACGGCGGCGTTCTCGCCATCTTCGGCCTGCTCCTGTCGGCGCTGTTCACGCGGGAGACCGGCGGCCACGTCGCCCTCGAGGTCTCTCAGCGGGCGACCGCGGCGGCGAGGGAGGAGATGCCCCGCGGCTTCCCCGAGATCTTCGCGCTAACCACCTGGCGCCAGCGGAACCTGTCGGCCGCTTGCCAGGCCGGCCTTGTCAACAACCTCAACGACGCGATGTCCTGGGGGCTCTACCCGCTCTTCTTCGCCAGCCACGGGCTCGGGGTGGCGGCGATCGGCTTTGTCAAGGCGGTCTACCCCGGGGTCTGGGGCATACTCCAGATCGTCACCGGGCCCCTGAGCGACCGGATCGGCCGCAAGTGGCTGATCGCGGGAGGCATGATGGTCCAGGCGGTGGGCATCTGGCTCACCGTGCTCGTGCCGGACTACGGAGCCTGGATCGCGGGCGCGGTGCTTCAAGGCCTCGGGACGGCCATGGTCTACCCGACGCTCCTGGCGGTGATCGGCGACGTCGCGCACCCGGGCTGGCGCGCCACGAGCTATGGAGTCTACCGGCTGTGGCGCGACCTGGGCTACGCGATCGGGGCCCTCCTCGCGGGGCTGATGGCGGACTGGCTCGGCTTCGGGGCGGCGATCCACCTCGTCGCCGCCCTCACGCTTGCATCGGGAGTGGTAGTCGTGGCGAGGATGACGGAGACGCTGGCGAACCCGGCGCGAGCCACCCTCTCCCCGCCTGGGGGGAGAGGACAGGGTGAGGGGGCCGCGGCTACGTGAAGACGCCCTCCGGCAGGAACGCCGAGACGATCCAGTTCGGCGCGTCCACGATCTCGCTGATCCGGAGGTCGACGGCCACGCTCGACAGCACATAGGCCTCCTCCCGCGAGAGCCCGCGCTCGCGCGCCAGGTGCTCGATCATGTAGCGGACGGCCTGCTGGGCGGCCGCGAAGAGATCGGGCCCGTGGGCCGTGGTGGCGAAGTGGGGCCCGCGGCTGGTCCCGGGCGAGAGGGGACCGCGGGTGCGGAGCTGTGGCTCCTTGAGGTGGCGCTGCGGCTGGAGGCCGAAGCGGAGCCTGACCCGCGACATCATCTCGACGGCCGTCACGCACACCTCGCCGTCGCCCTGCGCCGCGTGGGCGTCCCCGACGCTGAAGAGGGCCCCATCCACCCACACCGGCAGGTAGAGCGTGGTGCCGGCGGTGAGCTGCTTGACGTCCATGTTGCCGCCGTTCTTCCGCGGCGGCATCGTGCTGTGCCCACCCGGTTCGTCGAGCGCTACCCCCATCACGCCCGGGAACGCCTCGATGGGCACGGCGATCCCCCGCCCCATGCGGGCGTGGAGCCCATCGGACAGGTCCCAGATCTGGAGGAACGACTTGGGGAAGTCCTGCTCCGGCAGGAGCCCGCGGCCGGGCCGGATGTGGCTCCAGCCGAAGGTCGCCGCCGGGCGGATGTCGGTGACCTCGACGACCAGCACATCGCCGGGACGAGCGCCCTTCACCCGCACCGGTCCGGTGAGCGGGTGGCCGCGGAACGGCCCGCGCGCCTCCGCATCGGCCGAGGTGGAGCTGGGCGTGTAGTACCCGTCGGCGGCATCCCGGGTGTCGAAGACGACGGTGTCGCCCGGCTCGATCTCGAGCCTCGGGGCGATCGCGTTGTTCCACTCGTAGTGGACCTGGCCTGCATCCAGGCGGTGAGTGCGTGGCATGAGCGAGGCTCCTTCTGGGCCCGTCACGGCGCGATGCACGTCCGGTGGCGTCGGCCACGAGCCGGCCGGCCGGAGCATACCACGTGAGGGCGGGGATGGCATGTTGCGCCGGCGGCGCCATCGGGGTCGGCTGCGCCCCCGTCACCGCCTGGCCCGCCTCCCGCGGCGCCGGAGCCGCGGCCGGCGCGCGGCGAGCAGGAGGCCCCTTGACTTGCGCGCCGGCGTGACGCTTCATGGGTACCCATGAGCCAGCTCGCCGCGTCCCGCATGCCGGGAACCGCCTCGGTCCACCTGGTCGACCTGCGCAAGGCCTACGGCGACTTTCACGCCGTCGACGGCGTCAGCGTCGACGTCCGGCCGGGCGAGTTCCTCACCGTCCTCGGCCCCAGCGGATCGGGCAAGACCACGACGCTCCTCATGATTGCCGGCTTCGTGATCCCCGACGGCGGCGACATCCTGATCGGCGACCGCTCGGTGGTCCGTCAGCCGCCTCACCGGCGGAACGTCGGCATGGTCTTTCAGAACTACGCGCTCTTCCCGCACATGACGGTGGCCCAGAACATCGCCTACCCCTTGTCGGTGCGCGGCTGGGACCGGCGCCGGATCGGGGAGCGGGTCGCCTGGGCGCTCGAGCTCGTGCGGCTGGAGGGAGCGGGCGGGAAGTATCCCCGGCAGCTCAGCGGCGGCCAGCAGCAACGCGTCGCCCTGGTCCGGGCCCTGGTCTTCGAGCCGGCCGTCCTGCTCATGGACGAGCCGCTGGGAGCCCTCGACCGCAAGCTCCGCCTCCAGATGCAGATCGAGATCAAGCGACTCCAGAGCCGGCTCGGGCTCACCGTCGTCTACGTCACCCACGACCAGGAGGAAGCCCTGATCATGTCGGACCGGGTCGCGGTGATGAACCACGGCCGCCTGGTCCAGGTCGGAGCGCCCCAGGAGCTCTATAACGCCCCGGCCAGCTACTTCGTGGCTGACTTCGTCGGGGATTCGAACTTCCTCCCGGGCATCGTATCCGAGGTGTCGCCCGATTGCGCGATCGTGGAGACGCGGGGCAAGCTCCGGCTGCCGGTCGGCCCGGCGGCCCTCGCGCCCGGCACCGGGGTCCGGGTGAGCCTGCGGCCGGAGAAGATCGGGATCGAGCCGGACAGCGACCGCCGGGGCGTTCCGGGAGTGGTCGAGGAGACGGTGTACATGGGGGAGGTGATCCGCTACGCCGTGCGGGTCTCCGACCAGGAGACCCTGCTTGTCAAGGTACAGACGAAACACGGGGCCCCGTCCTACGGCCCGGGCGCCACCGTGCGGCTCGACTGGAGGCCGGAGGACGTGCTCGTGTTCGCCGACGGGGAGGAGGAGGAAGCGCGATGACAGGTCGACGAGTGTCTCGCCGGGAGTTCGTCAAGGGCATCGGCGCCGCCGCGGCGGCCGCCTCCGTGGGCCCATTCGTCCACACCACGGCCAAGGGGGCCTCGAACAAGCTGGTGTACTCGGGCTGGGGCGGCGCCTACCAGGACGCCGTCCGGGAGGCGATTCTCCAGCCGTTCAGCAAGGCGAGCGGCATCGACGTCGTGGAGATCAAGATCGGGCCCACGGTCGCCCACGTCAAGGCACAGGTCCAGAGCAAGAACGTCGAGTGGGACGTAGCGGAGCTCGAGGCCCCGGACATGCTCCGCGGCAAGCGGGAAGGCCTGCTCGAGAAGATCGACCTCGGTCGGGTCGAGACGAAGGACCTCGTCAAGGAGGCGATCGACGAGTTCGGGATCGGCTGCATCGTCTTCTCGACCGTGCTGGCGTACAGCACGATCAAGTACCCGCCGGGCAAGCCCCACCCGTCGAGCTGGGCCGACTTCTGGGACGTCAAGAAATGGCCAGGCCGGCGCTTCCTGCAGGACCAGGTGAAGCTCAACCTCGAGTTCGCGCTCATGGCCGACGGCGTCCCGAAGGACAAGCTGTACCCGCTGGACGCCAACCGCGCCTTCAAGAGCCTGGACCGGATCAAGCCCCACATCGCCGTGTGGTGGAAGAAGGGGGCCCAGCCGCCCCAGCTCTTGACCGACAAGGAGGCCGATCTCGGCTCCTCGTGGAACGGCCGGATCACCACCGAGAAGTGGAAAGGCGCGCCGATGGACGTCGAGTGGAACCAGGGAATGGCGCAGTATCAGTACTACTGCATTCCCAAGGGGACGGGGAACCGGGATGCAGCGCTGCGGTTCATCGACTTCGCCATCAAGCCCGAGCGGCAGGCCCGCTCGGCCGAGCTGATTCCCTACGGGCCGACCAACAGGAAGGCGATCGCGGTCATCGACAAGAAGAAGGCGCCCGACCTCCCGACGTACCCCGAGAACCTCAACCGGCAGGCGCCCTTCAACGAGGAGTGGTGGCTGAAGAACGAGGAGGCGCTCATCAAGCGGTGGGAGGCGTGGAAGCTGGCCTGACCCACCGCCCGGCTGGCGGGGGCGCGCCCGGCCCCGCGGCGCGCCCCCGCCGCGCCTCGAGCCTCCGGATGCTGGCGCTGGTCGGGCCGGCCCTGGCGCTGCTCGGCGTCTTCTTCGTCCTCCCTCTCGGGAACGTGGTGCGGTGGAGCGTCCTGGACCCCGGGGGGGCCGGCCTGACCGGCGTCTACTACGTCCGGGCGCTGACCGAGACGATCTACCTCCGGGTGATCCTCAACACGTTCCGCATCAGCCTCTACGTCACCGTGATCTGCCTGCTCCTCGCGTACCCGGTGGCCTACCTGCTCGCCAGCGTGCCCCGACGGGTCGCGAACCTCCTGATGATCCTCGTCGTGCTGCCGTTCTGGATCAGCCTGCTCGTCCGGCTCTATGCCTGGATCATCCTCCTGCAGAAGGCCGGGCTCGTCAACAGCGCGCTGCTGCGCCTCGGCCTCGTGACCGAGCCGCTCCCGCTCGTGTACAACCTCACTGGCGTCATCGTCGGGATGGTCCACGTGCTGCTCCCGTTCATGATCCTGCCCCTCTACAGCGTCATGAAGGGCATCGACCCGAACCTGATGGTCGCCGCTCAGAACCTGGGCGGGACGCCGGCCCAGGCGTTCCGCCGGGTGTTCCTCCCCCTCACCTACCCGGGCATCGGCGCCGGCGTGCTGATGGTCTTCATGCTCTCCATCGGGTACTTCGTGACGCCGGCCCTGCTCGGCGGGCTCAAGGAGACCTTCATCGCTCAGCTCATCGAGCAGCAGGTCAGCGTGCTCATCGACTGGAACTTCGCGGCCGCGCTCGCGGCGCTCCTCCTGGCCGTCACCCTCATCGTCTACTACGTGTTCAACCGGGCCCTCGGGCTGGACCGGATCTGGGGTGGGGTGTGAGCCGGCCGGCCGGGCCCGGGCTGCGCCGGCCCCGGCGCTGGGCGTTCTACGGCTTCTGTGGCGCCGTCTTCTTCTTCCTGATGCTCCCCGTGCTGGTCGTCGTCCCGATGTCGTTCAGCTCCTCGCGGTATCTCCAGTTCCCGCCGCCGGGCTTCTCCCTCCGCTGGTACTCGAACTACCTGCGCGACCCGGAGTGGACCGGGGCGACGGTCCGCAGCCTCGTGATCGCCGGCTTCGTGACGCTGATCTCCACCGTGGTCGGCACCATGGCCTCCGTGGGCCTGGTCCGCGGGACGTTCCGGGGCAAGCAGCTCATCCACAGCCTGATCGTCTCCCCGATGATCGTCCCCGTGATCATCGTCGCCATCGCTCTCTACTTCTTCTACGCGCCGTTCAAGACGTGGGGGATGCCCCTCATCGGCACCGTCCCCGGCCTCGTCATCGCCCACTGCCTCCTCGCCCTCCCCCTGGTCGTGATCAATGTCTCGGCCACCCTGAGGGGGTTTGACCGGAACCTGGAGATGGCCTCGCAGAACCTCGGCGCGGGCCCGCTGGTGACGTTCCGGCGGATCACCTTCCCGCTGATCCGGCCGGGGATCGTCTCCGGCGCCCTGTTCGCGTTCATCACGTCGTTCGACGAGCTGGTCATCGCCATCTTCATCTCCGGGTCCACCGCCCGGACCCTGCCCGTGAAGATGTGGGAGGGCATCCGGCTCGAGATCGACCCGACCATCGCGGCCGTCTCGAGCTTGCTGATCGGGCTCTCGGTCACCCTGCTTCTCGCCATCGAGCTGCTGCGCCGCGATCGACCGGGCCGGGCCGGCTAGGTCGCACTCTTCACGAACCCGCCGGGCGCGAGGCGCTGCGTGCGCTGGGTCCTGTCGGCACTCTCATCGGAGGGCCAAGCCATATCTCAAGGGTACAGGGTCCTGTCGCCGCCTGCCGCCCCCCCCGGCGCCCGGGCGCCGTCACTCACGTGCCCGAACGTCTTCGAGCTGCGGACGGGCGGCGGGAGGCGCGCTCCGCCCGTCGCGCAGCGGCGGCATGCGGCGCCACCCGCCCGGTTGCCCGAGTTCGTGAATTGTCCGGGCTAGA
>Ga0302046_10004326_pt1 | contig 12647 bp, 12 predicted proteins | sample RVTome_11_FD_200261 | JGI IMG/M metagenome (GOLD analysis project Ga0302046, IMG submission 200261) | Soil microbial communities from uranium-contaminated site in the Upper Colorado River Basin, Wyoming, United States - RVT147D111 (version 2) ...
GCAGGTCGCTTTGACTTTGCGCGAAGTCTGCGGGCTCACGACCGAGGAAATCGCGCGAGCTTTTCTGGCCGCTCCGCCGACCTTGGCGCAACGGATCGTGCGGGCGAAGAACAAGATCAAAGTCGCATGCATTCCGTACGAAGTGCCGGAGCGCGATGCGCTGCCGGAGCGGCTCGACAGCGTGCTGCGCGTGATCTATCTCGTGTTCAACGAAGGTTACGCCGCCTCTTCGGGAGCTTCGCTTACGCGTCACGATCTTTCCGCGGAGGCGATTCGGCTGGGCCGCTTGCTGGTGGAGTTGCTGCCCGAGCCCGAAGCGACGGGCCTGCTCGCGCTCATGCTGCTCCAGGAATCCCGCCGCGCCGCGCGCGCCTCCGCGGAGGGGGAAATCATTCTGCTGGAGGCTCAGGATCGCTCGCTTTGGGACCGCACGATGATTGCCGAGGGTGAGGTGCTGGTGACCCGGGCGCTCGCTTCGCGCCGCTTCGGCCCGTACACCTTGCAGGCGGCGATCGCGGCCGTTCACACCGAGGCCGTGGAGCCCGAGGCGACCGACTGGGCCGAGATCGTCGGCTTGTACGACGTGCTGCTCAGGGTCGATCCTTCGCCCGTCATCGAGCTCAACCGCGCGGTCGCGGTGGCGATGTGCGACGGGCCGGCCGCCGGCCTCGAGCTGGTCGACGCGCTGCTCGCACGCGGCGATCTCGCGGACTACCACCTGGCGCATGCCGCACGCGCCGACTTGTGCCGCCGGCTCGGCAAGGCGAATGAGGCCCGCGGCGCCTACGAGCGGGCGCTGGCGCTGACCCGGCTCGAGCCCGAGCGGCGCTTTCTCGAAGGGCGCCTGCGCGAGCTCTCCGGCTGAGGCCTCACCACATGAAACATTGGAGTACCACATGAAATATCTGTGTCTCGTCTACTACCAGGAGTCGGATATCAATGCCATGTCCCAGAACGATTGGGACACGCTCAACGGCGAGTGCATGGCTTTCGGCGAATCGATCGTCGAAAGCGGCCATCGCCTCGGCGGCGACGCGCTCGAGCCCACTCACACCGCCACCACCGTGCGCGTGCGCAACGGCAAGGTCACGACGACCGACGGGCCGTTCGCCGAGACCAAGGAGCAGCTGGCCGGTTTCTACGCGCTCGAAGCCAAGGATCTGAACGACGCCATCCAGGTGGCATCGAGAATCCCGCCTGCCCGCTTCGGCAGCATCGAGATCCGCCCGGTGCGGCAGCTCGTGCCCGAGGACAACACGCGCTAGCGCGCCGGGCGATGTCGATTCCCGCTCCGCCCGAACGACTGCTGAATGGGTGTAGTTGGAGTCGGAGCCCTCATGAAGTACGTGTGCCTGGTTTATTTCGATGAAAGAGAACTCAATGCGTTGCCGAAGAAAGAGATCGACGCGCTGCACGCCGAAGCTGAAGCTTACGTGACCGAGATGCGCCGGCGCGAGGGATTCCTGGCCGCCGACGCGCTGGAGCCCACGGATTCCGCGGTGACATTGCGCAGGCGCCGCGGCGCGGTATCCGTGAGTGACGGGCCTTTTGCCGAGACCAAGGAGCAGCTCGGCGAAGTCGTGCTGATCGACGCGCCCAATCTCGACGAGGCGATCAAGGTCGCCGCACGCGTGCCGTCCGCGCGCTTCGGCAGCGTCGAGATACGTCCTGTAAGAGTTAGCGCAGCGCCCAGATGAACGCCGCCGCGGCCAGCAGCGGCGACACGATCGCAAGACCGTGAAATCGACAGCCATTGTCGAATACCGGTCCGGTCGAACGACTATGAGGCAAGCGCAACCTCTCAAAAAGGCCCTCGGATGATACAAGTGCACGATGTCATTGACTGGACCGGGACGCTATCGTCGCAGCGCATCGAGATCGAGAGCATCGATCGAGTCCAGCTGGTTACGCCCGATCTTCAGCGGTCTGTCGGTTTCTACACGCGCGCGTTCGGTTTTCGCTCCGTGGGTACGCCGGAAAAAAGGCCCCAGCGCTCCGCCGTGTTGATCTCAGCCGCCTCCTCCGCCGAGCTCGTGATACACGAGACAATCGAGTCAGGCGCGCCGATGCGCAATGTGCTGCAACGCTGGGGGTTCGTGGTGGTGGATATCGACTGGGTGCGGCGAGCCGTCTGGGATCTAGGAATCGGCATCGCCAAGGACAGCGGAGAGCCCGATCAGATCTACCGGTGGGAGAACGGCCGCACGCTCTACATCCTCGATCCTGACGCCAACGTCATCGAGCTGGTCGATCTCGACCGCGAATATGCGACCGCTCGCGCCCGTGCGGGTAACGGCTGACGTATGGTGACACTATTCCTTATCTTCGCGATTGCGAAACAGCTCCGGCTCGAGCGCGTGTTTGCGCAGCAGCTTATAGAACTCCGAGCGGTTCCGCTCGGCGAGGCGCGCGGCCTGCGCCACATTTCCCTCGGTCATCTCCAACAACTGCGTCAAATACCCGAACTCGAAACGATCGCGAGCTTCGGCAAACGGGAGTAGCGCCTTCTCCTTGAGCCTGAGGGCGCGCTCGACGAGGCTGGCGGGAATCAAAGGCGACGTCGTGAGCACGACGCATTGATCGACCACGTTCTGCAGTTGTCGTATGTTGCCCGGCCATGACGCGGACATCATCATTTCCATCGCTTGCCGGGAAAAACCGCTCACCCCCACGGCCGCGTTGGATGACCGCTCCCTGGCACGATGCAGGAAAAACTCGGCGAGCAGAGGGATGTCCTCTCTGCGCTTGTCCAGCGGAGGGATCTCTAGGGTCACGACGTTGAGGCGGTAATAAAGATCATCGCGAAAGGTTTTGTCCGCGATGGCATTCTCGAGATTCTGGTGGGTCGCCGAGATGACCCGGATATCGACCGCGAGAGCTTCCGTGGAGCCGACCGGGCGGATCTCGCGCTCCTGGAGCATGCGCAATAGCTTCGCCTGGAAGGGCAAGGGCATGTCGCCGATCTCATCCAGGAAAAGCGTTCCGTGGTCCGCGGACCGGATCAGCCCCTTGCGGGCCTCGGCCGCGCCCGTAAACGCGCCCTTGGTGTGACCGAAAAGCTCGGCTTCGAAGAGTTGATCGGGGATCGCGGTGCAGTTCACGGCGACCATGGGTTTTTCCCTACGCTCGCTCGCATTGTGAATGGCACGCGCGAGCAGCTCCTTGCCGGTTCCGCTCTCGCCGCGAATCAGCACCGCAGTGTCGCTCCGCGCGACCATCCAGGCTTCCCGAAACAAAGCTTCCATGGCGGCGCTTCTGGTAACGATCGCGTCGCGCCACTCGGTGTTCTCGGGCTTGCGCTCGGAGTCGCCGAACATCGTGACCGCCCGCTCGATGATCTCGATTAGTTGCTGTCGGTCGAAGGGCTTCGTCAGGTAGGCGAAAACGCCCCTCTGCGTGGCGTCGACGGCATCCGGAATCGTGCCATGGGCCGTCAGGACCACGACGGGCAAGGTCGGCTCGCTCTCGTGGATGGCCTCGAACAACATCATCCCGTTCATGCCTTCCATGCGCATGTCGGTGATCACGAGCTGCGGCCGAAATCCCGGCAGAGATGCGAGCGCCCTGATACCGCTGTCTGCAGTCTGAATTTCGTAGCCCTCGCGCTCGAGACGAATCGAAAGGACCTTCAGCAGATCAGCATCGTCATCGACCACCAATATTCTGGATTTCTCAGCCATATGCAGCGCTAGTTAGCGGGATTCAGGTTCCCGGAATTGATTTCCTGTTCCAGAGCCCTGAGAGCGTTCAGCTGGGCCTGCAGCATTTCGCGGAACTGGCGCTCGGTGCTCAGGGCCGATCTGGCTTCGACGAGCTCCTCATCGAGGCGTGCATTTCTCGACCGTTCTTCGTTCAACATCTCCGCAAGAGCTCCGTCATTGGCGGCGACGCATGAACGCTCGCTCAACAGATTGTAAAGAAAGCGCGTGAGCTCCAGGTTGGGAGGCTCGTTCTCCTCGAGACCCAGAGTCGTTTCACCGAGCAGGCGAATCGCTCGGTCGATATCGTAGAACGAGGCGCCGGGACGGCTGAGGAGCAGCGATAGCCTGACCGCCGATTCTCCGGTCGGAGTCGTGGCGTATTCTGCAACCAAATCGCGGTACTCTTGCTCGAGCGCAGCGGACTCGAGGCGCCGCACTTCGTTACCGTAACGAATCAGCTCGCTCTCGTCGCCGGACGTGCCGCTACGGCCGGGTCCGAGGCCCTGACATCCGCTCAACGCAGCCGCGCTCCACAGCCAGGCCACGGCGCTAAGTGTCCTGCCCGTTCGGGCCGGCCACCGGAAGCACGACTCGAAAATGCGCACCGCCTCCCGAGTCCACGACCTCGATGCAACCATCATGCGTCTCCACATATTCCTTTGCGATTGCCAGCCCGAGGCCGGTGCCTTTCACGCTTGACTGGTACTCGGCTTGCCCACGATGAAACGGCTCGAAAATCGCCTGCCTCTCCGTATCCAAGACGCCCGGCCCGGAATCGCGCACATCGATGACGACGTCGTTTCCGCGCTTCTCCAGCGAGATCGAAACACGACCGTTCACGGGCGTGTACTTGACGGCGTTGTTGAGCAAGTTCTCGATCACTATTCTAAGCTTATTTCCATCTCCGCGAACGCGTGCGTCGGATAGATCTTCCGCGAGAGTGATGTTTTTCGAGCCTATGGCTAGGGCTTGAGTCGATACGGCTGCGCGCAGGACTGCCCCCAGGTCCACCTGCGTAATCTTCAAGTCGGAGATCAATTCCTGCGTCTTACCGAACTGCAGGAGATCCTCGATCAGCTTCTGTAAACGCAAGCTGCTGGAACGCATGATGCTCGACAGCTCCGCATCTTCCGGGGCGCCGTCCGAGAGGCTCTCCGCCAACAGCTCCGCGCCTTCACGAATCGTCGCGAGCGGCGTTTTCAGCTCATGCGAGATGTGCCTCAGAAACGTGATCTGCTGATGCTCCAGCTCCTTGATGCGGCGCCGCAACCAATCGAGCTCCTTGCCCAGCTCGGCGAGGTCGTCCGGCCCGCGCACCTCGATGACCTCGTCGAGCTCCCTGGCGCCGAGGCGCTGGATCGCTTTGGCGATCTCGCGCGTCGGGCGTGTAATCAGCACCACGAACACACCGGCAAGCACGAACGTGACGGGAACGACCGCCGCGGCCTGCAAGAGCAGCAGCCGCTGTAGGCGGTCGGCTGCGTCGGTGGCGTAGTTGGCTTGAGTTTCTATCAACTGACTGCTATCCGAAAGAACCTCGCGGGCGCGATCGATGAGGATTCTCCAAAGCTGCGCGGTATCAGTCGCCGAGTGCGTGCTCTGATCCCCGGTGTCCCCTCCGCTCAGAACACTGAACAGCACGGCTTCCTCACGCTCTATCGCCGTCAACTGTTGGATTGCCCGCTCAGGCAGCGCGAGACCGAGCAGATTGTCGACTGCATTCCGGAAGATAGCCCGCCGTTCCACGTAGTTTTGGTAGAGCTCCGTGTCGCCGAGCACACGGAATTGCCCAAAGGCTCGCTGCATCTCCGTGAGCTGCTCGATCAGGGAACGACTTTGCTGGGTGGCGGTCTCCGCTTCGAGAACGGCCGCCCGGCCCGCCTCGGAGAGCCGGTCGACCTGTACGACCGCCGTGACGACCGCTGCCGTCATGGGCGCAAGCACCACGGCAAACCCGACGAGAATCAGCCTCAGGATCGATCGCGAACGGTACACGCGCCTCCCCCCGCGAGGTCCCTTGCCCTCGCATCCATGATTGTAGACTCACGGCAATCGAAGGATAAGGGCCAGCCGACCTACCGCAAAGCCGTAGCACCCTGAAGATATTCGGATGCCGACAGCTCACCGTCACGATCCGCATCCACCATGGCGAAACGTCTCGCTAAAACGGAGTCCGCCTGCGCTTCCTGCTCGCTGATCCTCCCGTCCCCGTTCGCATCGACGTCTGAAAACGACGCGGCATTCTCCTGCGAACAGCCATATGCAGCGACGACGGTCAATAAGGTCAATAGCGTTCTCATTGCCTGCCAGGTAATACTTTTAGGGAAGCCGCTCATGTCCACTCCGTTGCAAGTCGTGTGCCAGGGGCATTCCAGGTGGTTCCCCGCCGACTCAGTGTCGCCGATCGACACCACTCCGGCATTCCCTTTGTGGGGTGGGCGCAATGCTATAACTCATAAGGCGCTGATTTCGGGCCGCATGCCCAGGATGGCACGCCTCTTGCTTGAGTGTGGCTGGCCTCTAACAACTTTTTTAGACAGGAGTAGCAACATGAGGACGATTTTGACGGCCTTCCTGGTGGCAATCGGGTTTTCGACGTCTGCGCTCGCGCAAGAGCTCCCCGCGTTCGAGGAAGTCGACCAGAACAGCGACGGCTTGATCGATCAAGCGGAAGCCAGCGTCGTCGAGGCAATCCAGTTCGATACGGCCGATGCCAATCAAGACGGGTCGATCGATCGTGAAGAATACGCGCAATTGTCGCAGTAAGGTCTTCACTTCGATTTGGATAGCGAGCTAGGCCAATCCCAGCGAAAGTACCCCCTACTTTCCTTGTTTTGTGGCCAATTTGAGCCCGGCTTAGGCCGGGCTCTTTTTTTGGTCTTACGGAGGATGCCCGAGAAAGGGCTCTAGTTCAGGTGATCTCGCACTCGCGCCGCAACGGCTGCGCGCTCGACGTCCGTTTCGCGAGTCTCGCCACGCGCGATCGCCTGGTACTTCGTGCAGTTCCGGCCGCTGTTTTTCGCCTGGTACAGTGCGGCATCGGCTGCACGAAATACGTCCGAGGGCAGGCACGGTGTAGTCGAATGAAAGGACGTAACACCGATGCTGATCGTAACCCCGGGCACAGCTCCACGCTGCAACGGCAATCGTTCGACGGCGTGCCGGAGCCGTTCCGCGACCGCGAGTGATTCCGCCGGACCGATGCCCGGCAACAGCAGCGCGAACTCCTCGCCTCCATGGCGGGCGGCGGCGTCACCCGCGCGACGACAACCCATGCACAAAATCTCGCTCAACAGGCACAGCACGGCATCGCCGTACTGGTGACCAAAGGTGTCGTTGAACCGCTTGAAGTGGTCCACGTCGCAAAGAATGAGCGCCAGCGGCGTCGCAGACCGACAGGCACGCCGAATCTCGAGGCTCAGCGTCAAGTCGAAGAAGCGGCGGTTGCCCAGCCCGGTCAAGCCGTCGACGTATGCGAGCCGCTTGAGGTGGCGAACCGTGAGCTGTAGTCGCTGGTTCTGCTGCTCCAAAGCTCGGGCTCTTTCGGCAATATCGGGCTCGTGCGTGCCCTCCTCCCAAGGAGCCCGCTCCGCGCATCGTCTTGAATCCGTTACCGCCACTTTTACAACCACTTGCAATGCCCTAGCTGTCGCGAAGTCCCTTGCATCGTAAGGAGTCAACGCATGAGCTCCACCAACGAATACACAGCAAGATCCATGCCACGCCAATCACCTCGACCAACCCTCCAGGATCCTGAAACATCAGATCTCTGAATCGCGCGAAATCTGTCACCCGCAGGCAACACTCGGCGCGCATGACGAATAATCATTCGTCACTTCGGCACTTCCTCGTGTCGCTGCCTTGCGACAAACCTACAAATAAAGCAAGGGCAGGACAACGGACAAGATGGCCCAGGTGATGAGCTGTAGCGGCACACCGATGCGCACGAAATCGGAGAACTTGTATCCGCCCGCCGTGAACACCAGCAAGTTGGTCTGATAGCCGATCGGCGTGATGTAGCCGGCATTGGCGCCGAACAGCACCGCAAGCACGAACGGCAGGGCCGGCACGCCGAGCTGCTCCGCGATGCTCACCGCAATCGGCGTCCCGATCACGGCGACGGCGTTGTTGCTCAAAAGCTCATTGAGCAGGGCAATCATCAACAGGAAGGTGCTCAGCATGACAGGCGCCGGCAAGCCTTCGGCAGCGTCGACGAAGCGCTCCGCGATATAGGCCGTCGCCCCCGTGCCCGTCAGGGCCGTGCCGAGCGCCAGACAGGTGACGATCACCAGCGCGAGACGCTTGTCGATCGCCCGCCAGGCCTCATCCCAATGCAGGCAGCGCGTGAACAGCATCAAGCTGACGGCGCATAGAGCGCTCACGACGATCGGCACCAAGCCGAGTGCCGCCGCCAGCAGAGTCGAACCCAGAATGAGCGTCGCGCGCCCGGCGGTCGCGGTCCGCGGCACGTGAATCGTTCTGTCGAGCACGAGGTACTCGCGCGCGGCCTTGAGCGCGCTGACGTCCTGCATGCGCCCCTGAAGCAACAGCACATCGCCGACGCCCAAGCGCGGATCACCGGCTTCTTCGATGGGCGTGATCGACGCCGAGGCGGGGCTGCGAATGCCGATCGCGATCAGCTCTCCGAGCGCACCGTCGCGGAGCTGGCTGAAACGCTTCCCATAGAGCGCCGATGTGCGCGTGACGACGATCTCGACCAGCCTCTGGTCGGCCCCGCGCTCCAGGCGCTCGGCTGCCAATTCTCCGCCCAGCGACCCCTGCAAACGCTTGATCGCATCCGCGGGTCCGCGCAGGTGCAGCTTGTCGCCGCTGCGAAGAGACAGCGACGGCAAGCGCACGAGATCCAGATCGCCGCGCTGGACGCGCTCGATTCGCGTCCGGCCTTCGAAGCCTCGCGTCAGCTCGCCGAGCGTTCTGCCGGTGAACGGGCTGTCGTCGCGCACCTCGATGACGGCATAGAAGATGCGGGGTGTCGCCTCAGTGAGCGCCGTAGGCCGATCTACCAGCCAGCGCGGCGCAAGAAGCCAGAGGTAGAGAATCCCGCCGATCAATGCGATGCCCGCCGGTACTACGAAGTCGAACATGCCGATTCTCGGCAGACCGAGGTCCGCTGCGACATTGACCACGAGCAAATTCGTCGACGAGCCTATAGTCGTCGTCATCCCCCCCATCGTCGTAGCGAAACAGAAAGGCATGAGCACCCGCGAAGGCGCCATGCCGACTCTGTACGCAACACCGGCCAGAATCGGCATCAGCATCACTACGATCGGCGTGTTGTTCACGAACGCGCTGAGCCCCGCCGCGATCGATAGCGTCAGCAACAGCGCCAAGCTGCGGTTGCGCGACCAGAGTCGAACGAGCAAACGCCCTATTGGGCGCAATGCTCCGCTGAGATCGACCGCCTTGACGGCCATCAGCAACAGGCAAATCGTGATCAGGGCTTCGTTGCCGAAGCCGGCCAAGAAATCGGCGCCGCGAATGATTTCATTCCCGGCGGAGTCGCGGTACGGGAAGATCTCGAAGCCGGCGACCAAGAAAAAGAGCACGCCGATACACGAGTACTCGATCGGAAACCGCTCTCGCGTAAATGAGTACAAGGCGCCGGCAGCAATAGCCATTGCGGCAACTGCGTGAGGCTCGAGCACCGCCATGCGTCGTCAGCACCTGTGCCTTCTGCGAGCATCATTATACTCCGCCTGCTCGAGCGCAAAGTCGCATTGACACGCAACCGGGTTGCAGCCTATCGTGCCCAGGCCAGCGGTGCCGGCGCGGAAACGCCGGCTTGAAAGGGAATCCGGTGCGGCAGGATCGGCGTGTGCCGAGTCGTGTCTATTCCGGAGCTGCCCCGCAGCGGTAAATGAGAACGACCGATGCCCAAGCACTGGATCGATTGAAAGATCCGGGAAGCGCATCCAGTAGACGGTCGACGTAAGACCTCGCTCACAAGCCCGAAAACCTGCCGCAGCCATCGCATCCTCGCCGATGCGATGCACGGCCATTGAGCTCTCGCGGGTGGAGCGGCCGGATAGGGTCGCATCGCCTGCCGGTGCTGCGCCCCGATCCATCGCATCTCCCACGCGAGACTCGGTACCTGCTCGCGGGAGAGCACATGTCGGTAAAGGCCATCAATCTCGGATTTCCTCGCATCGGTCTCGCGCGGGAGCTGAAGCGCGCTCTGGAACGGCATTGGAAGGATGCTTGTTCAACCGAAGACTTGCTCGAGACCGCGCGGCAACTCCGACTGCACCATTGGCGGCTGCAGCGCGCTGCCGGCATCGACCTGATTCCGTGCAACGATTTTTCTCTTTACGACCACGTCTTGGATACGGCCTGCCTGCTCGGCTGCGTGCCGTCACGCTACCGATTGCAGGGCGAGATGGTCGATCCGGCCACCTACTTCTCCATGGCGCGCGGGTCGGACGATGCGGCGGCAATGGAAATGACGAAATGGTATGACACCAACTACCACTACCTCGTCCCGGAATTCGAAGCCGGCGCGCAGTACCGGGTGGCGAGCGATAAGCCCTTCGCCGAGCTTGCCGAGGCACAAGCCGCCGGCATCGAAGCCGTTCCAGTGTTGATCGGCCCGGTGACGTTCGTAACACTGGGCAAGCCCGGTCATTCCCGATTCTCCTTTACGGGCACGGTCGAGAAGCTGCTGCCGGTGTACGCGGAAATTCTCAGGCGCTTGGCGCGATCGACACGACGCGTTCACATCGAAGAGCCCTGCCTCGTAACGGATTTGCACGCGGAAGCCAAGGAATCTCTCGTACAAGCCTACCGTTATCTCGATGCGGCGGTCGATGGAATCGCACTCCACTTGGTGACGTATTTCGGCGCCCTCAAAGACAACCTCGACCTTGCATTCAGCCTGCCGGTCGATGGCATGCACGTCGATCTCTGCCGCGCACCCGAGCAGACGGACGCATGCATCGAACGGGCACGGGAACGCGGAACGTGCCTTTCACTCGGGCTCATCGACGGCCGCAACGTATGGCGAAACGATCTGCGAAGCTCAGTCGCCGTGCTCGAGCGCGCCTTGCACGCGTTGGGGCCGGATCGCGTTGCCGTCGGACCTTCCTGCTCGCTCCTGCACACGCCCATCGACCTCGAGAACGAAACCGAGATGGACGAGGAGATCCGCGATTGGCTGGCCTTCGGAGCTCAGAAGCTGAACGAGATCACGATCCTCAAGCGCTATGCCGACGAAGGCCCGGGCACCGTCGAGGACGCGCTTCGCGCCAGCGACGCTGCGCGGGAGCGCCGCCGGGCCTCCAAGAGGATTCACGACGCGAGCGTCAAGCAACGCGTCGCTGCCGTTACTCCCGAGCTGCTGCATCGCGCGAGCCCCGGGCCCGCTCGACGCGAGCTGCAGCGCGAGCTTGTGCGTCTGCCCCTGCTACCGACTACGACCATCGGCTCCTTTCCGCAGACCGAAGCGATTCGCGCCGCGCGCGCCGCCTACAAGAGCGGACACATGGATACGGACACGTATGAAGCCGAGATGCGGCGGGAGATCGCGGCCGTCGTGCGTTTTCAGGAGCGTGTCGGCTTGGACGTGCTGGTGCACGGCGAGCCGGAACGCAACGATATGGTGGAGTACTTCGGCGAGCGTCTCAGGGGATTCGTCTTTACCCGCAACGGCTGGGTCCAATCGTACGGGTCGCGCTGCGTCAAGCCGCCGATCATCTTTGGAGATATTGCCCGCCCCGAGCCGATGACCGTGGGCTGGTCGCGCTACGCGCAGTCGCTCACGGATCGCTGCGTGAAAGGCATGCTCACCGGGCCGGTCACGATGCTGCAATGGTCATTCGTGCGCGACGACCAGCCGAGAGCGCAAACCTGTCAGCAAGCCGCCTTGGCGATACGCGACGAGGTCATGGATCTCGAGAGCGCCGGCATTCGAATGATCCAGATCGACGAGCCCGCCATTCGCGAGGGATTGCCGCTGCGTCACTCCGAATGGCAACAATACCTGCGATGGGCCGTCGACGCTTTCCGGCTCGCATCCGCCGGCGTCGCAGATACCACGCAGATCCACACTCACATGTGTTACGCGCAGTTCAACGACATCATCGACTCCATCGCCGAGCTCGACGCCGACGTGGTTTCCATAGAAGCGACGCGGTCGCAAATGGAGCTGCTCGGGGCCTTCGCCAAGCACGAGTACTCGAACGACGTCGGGCCGGGTATTTACGACGTTCATTCGCCTCGAGTGCCCACGGCCCTGGAGGTGATCGCGTTGCTGCGACAGGCCTGCAAGGTCCTGCGTCCCGAGCAGATTTGGGTGAACCCGGACTGCGGCTTGAAGACCCGGGCCTGGGATGAGATCGAGCCGGCGCTGACACAGATGGTCGCGGCGGCTTCCGAGATGAGGCGCGAGCTTCGAGCTGCGGCCCACGACTCCCGGGCGACCTAGCGGTCGCTGCAACCGCTGACCGCCAGCACGCGCTCGCCGAAGGCTCGCGCGAGCTTGCCGGCCAGCCTTGCGAAACGCGTCAGCGCGCCGGGCTCCTCGGGCGCCCCGAGAATCCTTGCAAGCTCATCCGATAAATCCCGCTCGGGGCCGCCGGCGATGCGCTCGACGAAGCCCGCGGGCTCGACCTCGAAGCGGATCAGGTCGCGCAGCGCCTGAGTGAGCAGCACGTTGTGGGGGCCTTCCCAGGTCTCCATGATCACTGCGTCGCGATACAACCGCGGCAGCGGTGAGAAGCGCTCCTCTATGCCGTTGCCGCCGAGCTGCATGATGGCTTCGTGCAGCATCGCGGTCGATCGCCGCGTCAACACCGGCTTGCAGAGGCTCAGAAGCAGCCGGAAGTGCAGCCGCATGTCGTCGGACACGACGCTATCGCGCCAAAGGCCGATCAGCCCGAACATCGCCCCAAGCGCACAAGCCCGCGCGCGGCGCAGGTCGTCCAGCGTCTC
>Ga0302046_10004329_pt1 | contig 12645 bp, 9 predicted proteins | sample RVTome_11_FD_200261 | JGI IMG/M metagenome (GOLD analysis project Ga0302046, IMG submission 200261) | Soil microbial communities from uranium-contaminated site in the Upper Colorado River Basin, Wyoming, United States - RVT147D111 (version 2) ...
TGCTCGACGACGTCGCCGCCGACCCCGACTACTTCCCGGCCGTCGAGGGGGTGCGCTCGGAGCTGTGCGTGCCGATCCAGCAGGGCGGCGAGGTAGTGGCGGTGCTCGACGTCGAGAGCACCCGCCGCGCCGCCTTCCACGGCCAGCTCCCGCTGCTCGAGGCGGTCGCCGAGCAGGTCGCGGGCGCGATCGCCGGCTCCCAGCGCTACGAGGAGGCGCTGCGCCGGGCGCGCCTGCTCGAGATCCTGCAGGAGGCGTCGCAGTCGGCGCTCGGGGCGGGCGATCCGGGAGCGCTGCTCGAGCGCATTGTCACCTATCTCGAGGAGCGCTTCGGCTTCCCGGTGGTCGAGGCGGTGCTGATCGACGACCGCGGCGAGCGCTTCTCCCTGCGCGCCTCGACCGGCAGCGCCGCCAGCGCCGCCCGGGTGGGGGATAGCTGGCCGCTGTCGGCCGGCGGCATCGTCGGGCGTGCCCTGCGCACCGGCGACACCCAGTTCGTGGCCGACGTCGCCGAAGACCCCGAGTACGTCGCGCTGTCGCCCGAGGTCTGCTCGGAGCTGGTGGTGCCGATCCGGTTCCAGGAGCGCACGCTGGGGGCGTTCAACTTCGAGTCCGGCGACCGCCGTGTGTTCACGCCCGAGATCTGCGCCCTGCTCCAGCTCCTCGCCTCGCAGGTCGCCGGCGCCGTCCACCTGACCGCGCTCAACCGGCGGCTGGCCCGCACGCGCGATCAGCTCGCCGCCGCCAACCGGGCGCTGCGCGCGGTCAACCGCGACCTCGAGAGCCAGTCGCGGACCGACTCGCTGACCGGCTGTGGCAACCGGCGCGCCTTCGAGGAGTCGCTGGAGCAGGAGTGGCGGCGTGCCTTCCGCACCGAGAACGCGCTCGCCCTTCTGCTCGTCGACATCGACTTCTTCAAGCCGCTCAACGACGCCCGCGGCCACCGCGAGGGCGACCGCTGCCTGTGCCGGGTCGCCCAGACCCTCGACGAGGCCGCTCACCGGGCCGGCGACCTGGTGGCGCGCTACGGTGGCGACGAGTTCGTGCTCCTGCTCCCCGGGCTCGAGAGCGGCCCCGCGCTCGAGTTCGCGGAGCGGATCCGCGGCGGCGTCGAGGCCCTCGGCCTGCACCACGGCGGCTCCCCGGCGGGGCCGGTGGTGACGGTGAGCGTCGGCGCCGCCAGCCAGCGCCCGGCCCGCGGCGGCTCCCCCGAGGCGCTGTTCACCGCCGCCGACCGGAGCCTGCTCGAAGCGAAGCGGCGGGGGCGCAACACGGTGGTCGGGGCGGGCGAGGCGGGGCGCTAGCGACAGTCGCCCGGGCCGGTGCTCAGGGCGTGGTGGTCGACCAAGCGGAGGTCTCACCGGACTCGAAGCCGTCGGCGAAGATCGCGTCGTTGTTCAGGCGGGCGAGCAGGAAGTCCGTGTTCTCGCCGTCGGTCGACTCGTTGCCGAGGACGATGCGCCCGTCGGGTTGCAGGGCGGCAGCCTCGGCGTAGCCGGTGATCGAGGGGTCGGGTCCGCTCGCCACCACCGTCCGTCCGCTGACCCCGAAGCCGAGGTCGAGCGAGCCGTCGCCGTTGAAACGGACCGCGCCGAAGTCCCGGTCCTGGCTGCCGGCCGGGAGATCGGTTTCGACCCCGCCCACCACCACGGCTTTGCCGTCGCTCTGGAGCGCCAGCGCCCAACCCTCGTCGTGGAGGTCGCCGCCGAGATCGAAGCCGGCGGTCGCCCAGCCGTCGCCGCCGAAGCTGGGGTCGAGCGTTCCGTCGGCGAGGAACCGGGCGGCGAGGAAGTCCCAGCCGTTGGCGCCCGCCACTTTGCCGGCGACGACGATCCGGCCGTCCGGTGCCAGTCCGACGTCGGTGGCCTCGTCCCAGAGGTTGCCGCCAAGGTCGAGGGCGACGGTCACCCGGCCGCCGGCGCCGAACGTGGGGTCGAGCGATCCGTCGACGAGCAGGCGCGCGAGCGCGACTTCATAGTCCGGTACGGCATCCTCGGCGAGGCCCGCGAGGATGATGCGACCGTCGGGCTGGATCGCGAGCGCCCTGGCTGCGTCCACGCCCGTGCCGCCGAGATCGAACGGCACGGTGGTCACACCGTCGGTGTCGAAGGTCGGGTCCAGCGCGCCGTCGGCGAGCAGGCGGGCGACCAGGAAGTCGGCGTTGGTGGTACTCAGGATCACCAAGCCGGCGACCACGATCCGGCCCATCGGGTCGACGGCGCAGTCGAACACGAGGTCGTACAGCGGTCCGCCCAGCTCGGTGCCGAAGACGACCCGGCCCGAGGTGCCGAAGGCAGGGTCCAGAGCGCCGGCGGGCGTGAGGCGTGCCACCGCGACGTCGCCCTGGAGGTCATCGACCAGGGTCCCGCCGCAGAGCACGATGCCGCCATCGGGCTGGATGACCACGCCGGTAGCGGCGTCGCTAAACTCGCCGCCGGCGTCGAATTCGATCACCACCCGGCCGCCGACCCCGAAGCCGGCGTCCAGGCTGCCGTCCGGAAGCAGCCGGGCGGCGGCGAGCTCCGTGTCGCCAGCGGCGCCGCCGGCGAGTCCGACCGCGAGGATCCGGCCGTCCGGCTGCACCGCCAGGGCGTTGGCGCTGTCGAACCCGTGGAGGCCGGCGACGAGGGTGCCGGCGACGCCCGGGACCGGATCGAGGGTGGCGAGCTGCGTGGCACCCGGACCTGTCGTTTCGACCTGGTCGACCGCCTCTGGTGGGATGTCGAAGGCGATGGTCACGGTGCCGTCGCCCCCGAAGGTCGGATCCAGGGCACCGGGCTGCGCCATCGCCGGGGGCGCGGTCACGGGCAGCCCCGCCAGCACGGCGGCGAGGGCTGCGAGGTTCGAGCGTCCCATGTCGAGCTCCTTCCGGAGAGGTTTCGGGCTCCCGATCGGATCCGGCCGCAGGCCGGCCGGCGCCGAGGGAGCGGATGCCGGCTCTCTCAGGTAGGACTCGAAAGGTGGCGAGTCACTCTCATCCGCTGTCCCATTCGTGGGGACGGGCGGACTGCTCCGGTCCCGGAGCCCTGGGCCGCGTCCGCCTATCCCCCGTCCCGGGTCCCGCGCAGGAAGAAGGCCAGCTCCTCGAGGTGGATTCTGAGGTCGACGCTCTTGACCGGTACCGCCGGGTGCTGCTGGACGTGGACCGGGGAGAAGGAGAGCACCGCCTGGACGCCGGCGCGGACCAGGTCGTCGTAGCAGGCCTGGGCGGCGTCGGCGGGGACGGCAAGGATGCCGATCACCGCGCCGGTCTCGGCGACCACGCGGGCCAGCTCGTCGGAGTGGCGGACGGCGAGGCCGCCGACGCGGCGGCCGACCTTGGCCGGGTCGCGGTCGACGCCGCCGACCACGCGGAACGGGCCCTGGTTGAAGCCGAGATAACGAGCGAGCGCGCTGCCGAGGTTGCCCATGCCGACGATCACCATCCGGTGCTCGCGGTCGAGGCCGAGCAGCGCGGTCAGGTCGGCGGCGAGCTGGTCGACGTCGTAGCCGACGCCGCGGATGCCGAACTCGCCGAACTGGGCCAGGTCCTTGCGGATCTGAGTCGCCGACAGCAGGTACCGCTCGGCCAGCTCCTGCGACGAGATCCGCCTGACCCCCTGGCCCTGGAGGTGGCGCAGGCAGCGCAGGTAGACCGACAGGCGGTTGAGGGTCAGCGGCGAGGCGCTCTCGGCGGTGCTCATCCGAGGGGCATCAGTAGACCGAGCGCATCGCCTCCAACACCCAGCCGAGCAGGCGGCCGGGGAAGAGGCCGAGGGCGAGGGTGCCGAGCGCCGCGAGCGCCGCCGCGGCGCGGCCCCAGCCGTCGACCAGGAGGCCCTCGGGCGCGCGCTCCTCGGGGCGCATGTAGAGGGTGTAGACGACCCGCAGGTAGTAGAAGACCCCGATCAGGCTGGTGGCGACGCCGACCAGCGCCAGCCAGAGGTCGCCGTGAGTCACCGCGTGGAGGAAGATCAGGTACTTGCCGAGGAAGCCGAGGGTCGGCGGGATGCCGCCGAGCGACAGCATGCACACGGTCAGGCAGATCCCAAGCAGCGGGAAGCGCCAGCCCCATCCCGACAGCTCCGAGATCGGGTGCTGCTCGCCCGGCCGCGCGTAGAGCAGCGCCACCACCGCGAAGGCGCCGGCGTTCATCAACGCGTACGCCAGGAGGTAGACCAGCACCGGGCCGTAGGCGTCGCGGCCGAGGTTCACCAGCGCGATCGCCAGGTACCCCATGTGGGCGACCCCGGAGTAGGCGAGCATCCGCTTGATGTCCTTCTGGACCAGGGCGAAGAGGTTGCCGACCGCCATTGAGAGCACGGCGAGGAAGCCCACCAGCCCGCGCCAGTCGAGGTCGCCGGTGCCGATCACCGTCTCGAGGATGCGCATCAGCACCAGCGCGCTCGCCACCTTGGGCGCCACCGAGAGGAACGCCACGAACGGCGACGGCGAGCCCTGGTAGGTGTCGGGCGACCAGGCGTGGAACGGCGCCAGGCTCATCTTGAAGGCGAAGCCGGCGATCAGGAGCACCACACCGAGCCCGGCGAGCAGCGGCGACGCCGGCCCGGCCGCGAACGCCCGCTCGATGGCGTCGAAGCGGGTGGTGCCGGTCTCGCCGTAGACCAGGGCGATGCCGTAGAGCACGAAGGCGCTGGCGAACGCCCCCATCAGGAAGTACTTGACCGCGCCCTCGGTGCCGACCACCACCCGGCGGTGGTAGGCGGCGAGGGCGTAGAGCGCGAGCGACAGGGTCTCCAGCGCGACGAACACGGTCAGGAGCTCCGTCGCCCGCAGCATCAGCAGCATCCCCGCCGCCGACCAGAGCAGCAGGGCGTGGTACTCGCCGCCGAGGATCCCCTCCCGGCGCAAGAAGCCCTGCGAGGCGAGCAGCCCGAGGAGCGTCGAGACCAGGACCACGCTCGCGAACCCGAGGGTGACGCCATCGAAGACCAGGAGGCCGCCGAAGCTCTCCCGCCACGGCACCCGCTTCCAGGCGGCCCAGCCGGCGACCAGCGTCGCCGCCACCGCCAGCGGCGTGAAGAACCGGCGCAGCGCCGGCGTGAAGGCCTCGAGCAGCAGGGTGGCGATGCCGGCGGCGGTCAGCGCCAGCTCGGGCGCGACGTGCCACAGGTCGGCGAGGGTGAGCCCGCTCATTGCGCGGTCTCCGCCGTGTCGTCTCCGAGACCGACCAGCTCATCGTCGGCCGGCCGCAGGACCGGCTCCTCGGCCGGCGGCGGCGCCTCGAGCCGCGCCCGGTAGTCGCCGAGCACCCGCGCCAGGTCGCGCTCGCTGGGGGCGAGGAACGGCTGCGGCGCGACGCCGATCGCCAGCATCAGCGCCGCCAGCGGCGCCAGGGTGACGATCTCGCGCCAGCCGAGGTCGGTGAGCGCACGGTTCTCCTCGCGGTCGAGCGGCCCCCACACCGACTCGCGGACCAGCTTGAGCAGATAGACCGCCGCCAGGACGACCCCGAACGCCGCAGCCACCGCCCACCAGCCGAGGGTGCGGTAGGAGCCGACCAGGATCAGGAACTCGCCGACGAAGCCGTTGAGCGCCGGCAGTCCGACCGAGGCGAGCGCCGAGAAGACGAGGAAGAACGCGAACCATGGCATCACCGCGGCGAGCCCCGAGAAGTCGGCGAACTGCTTGGTGTGCCGGCGCTCGTAGAGCATGCCGACGAGGAAGAACAGCGCCCCGGTCGACAGCCCGTGGTTGACCATCTGGATCAGCGCCCCCTGCCACGCCACCAGGTCGAGCGCCACCAGCCCGAGCATGACGAAGCCGAGGTGGGCGATCGAGGAGTAGGCGACCAGCTTCTTCATGTCGGTCTGCGCCCAGGCGACGAGCGCGCCGTAGAGGATGCCGATCAGCGCCAGCGCGGCGATCAGCGGGCGCGCGGCGTCGCTGGCGTGGGGGAAGAGCGGCAGCGCGAAGCGCAGGAAGCCGTAGGTGCCGAGCTTCAGCAGCACCCCGGCGAGGACCACCGAGCCGCCGGTCGGCGCCTCGACGTGCGCGTCGGGCAGCCAGGTGTGGAACGGGAACATCGGCACCTTGATCGCGAACGCCAGCGCGAACGCCGCGAACAGCCAGAGCTGCTCGCGCAGCGGGAAGTCGAGTCGCAGCAGGTCGGCGTAGGCGAAGCTCCAGACCCCGGCCAGCTCGCGGTGCGTCCAGGCGAGCCAGAAGATGGCGAGCAGCATCAAGAGGCTCCCCGCCATGGTGTAGAGGAAGAACTTGACCGCGGCGTAGATCCGCCGCTCGCCGCCCCAGATGCCGATGATCAGGTACATCGGCACCAGCATGACCTCCCAGAAAACATAGAAAAGAAACAAATCGAACGCGACCAGCGCGCCGAGCATGCCGGTGGTCAGCAGCAGCATCGACGCCGCGTAGCCCTTCCAATGCCGCTCGACTCCCTTCCAGGTGCCGAGGAAGACCAGCGGCAGCAGCAGCACGGTCAGCGCGACCAGCGGCATCGAGATGCCGTCCATCACCAGGTCGTAGCCGATCCCGAACGCCGGGATCCACGGCAGCGCCCCGCCGCCGTCGCGCACCGGCCCGAAGCCCTCCGCGCCCCAGTGGCTGCAGATCAGCGCCGCGCCGAGCGCCAGCTCGACCAGCGCGACGGCGAGCGCGTAGGTCTTGACCGCGCGGACGGCGCCGCGGCGGAAGAAAGCCAGCGGCAGGCAGGCGACCGCGGGGAAGAAGACCAGCCGGGTCAGGGTGTTGCCGAGCAGGAGCTGGAGGAAGTCGGCCATCGCGCGCGCTCCGTCAGGCCACCAGCCACCAGAAGAGGACGATCACGCCGACCAGGAAGTAGAGGACGTAGTGGCGGGCGTTGCCGGTGGTCGAAAACCGCCCGAGGTCGCCGGTCAGCTCGGTCAGGAACGCCGAGGTGTGGAGCAGGCCGTCAATGACGAAGCCGTCGACCACCTTCCAGAACGCCCGCGCCAGCGCCGCCAGCGGCCGCACCACGATCCAGTCGTACAGCTCGTCGACGCGGTACTTGTCGGCGAGCAGCCGGTAGTAGCCGCCGAGCGAGGAGGCGATCCGCGCGTCCCCGGCGAGCGGGTCGGCGGTCCTGAACAGCGAGCGGGCGAGCAGGATGCCGGCGACCGCGACCGCGATCGAGAGCAGCATCAGGCCGATCTCGAGGCCGTGCGAGAGGTGGTGCGCGCCGGCGAGGAAGCCCGCCGGGTGGGCTCCGACCACCGGCTCGAGCAGGTGGTGGAACCAGTTGACGTCGCGGCCGAAGACCGGCTCGCCGAGCACCGCCGGGATGCCGACCCAGCCGGCGACGATCGCGCCGGCGGCGAGGATCACCAGCGGCACGGTCATCACCGGCGGCGACTCGTGGAGGTGGTGCCGCTGCTTCTCGGTGCCCCGGAACTCGCCTTCGAAGGTCAGCCAGTAGGCGCGGAACATGTAGCAGGCGGTCAGCCCGGCGGTCAGGAAACCGATCCCCCAGAGAACCCAGTGGCCGCCGCCGGCCGCCGCGGCCAGGATCTCGTCCTTGGAGAAGAAGCCCGAGAAGATCGGGATGCCGGAGATCGCGAGGCAGGCGATCCAGAAGGTCCAGCGGGTGACCGGCAGGTGCTTGCCGAGGCCGCCCATTTTCCGCATGTCCTGCTCGCCGCCCATGGCGTGGATCACCGACCCCGAGCCGAGGAAGAGCAGCGCCTTGAAGAACGCGTGGGTCATCAGGTGGAAGATCGCCGCGGTGTAGGCGCCGAGCCCGGCGGCCAGGAACATGTAGCCGAGCTGCGAGACGGTCGAGTAGGCGAGGACCTTCTTGATGTCGTTCTGGGCCAGCCCGATGGTGGCGGCGAAGATCGCGGTCACCGCGCCGACCGCGGCGACCAGCAGCGAGATCCCGCCGGCGAGCTGGTAGAGGACGTTGGCGCGCGCCACCATGTAGACGCCGGCGGTGACCATGGTCGCGGCGTGGATCAGAGCCGAGACGGGGGTCGGCCCGGCCATCGCGTCGGGCAGCCAGACGTGGAGCGGGATCTGGGCGCTCTTGCCGGTGGCGCCGATGAAGAGACACAGCGCGACGAACCCGGCGAGCGACAGCCCGAGCGCGTACTCGCCGGTGACCAGCGACGGGTCGGCGGCGACGCGGTCGAAGATCGAGCGGAAGTCGAGCGTGCCGAACGCCGCGAACAGCGCGAACAGCCCGACCAGGAAGCCGAAGTCGCCGATCCGGTTGACCACGAACGCCTTGCGGCCGGCGTCGGCGCACCAGCCCTGCTTGTAGTAGAAGCCGATCAGCAGGTACGAGCACAGCCCGACCCCCTCCCAGCCGACGAACATCACCAGGAAGTTGCTGCCGAGCACGAGCAGGAGCATCGCCCCCATGAAGAGGTTGAGGTAGGCGAAGTAGCGCTGGTACCCCTCCTCGTGGCCCATGTAGCCGACCGAGTAGACGTGGATCAGGAACCCGACGAAGGTGACCACGAACGTCATCACCGCCGACAGCGGGTCGAGCAGGAAGGCGACGTCGAGCGCGATCTCGCCGGCGGTCCAGGCGTAGAGCACCTGCTGGAACGGCTCGGGGTTGAGCCGCGTCAGGTAGTCCCACAGCACCGCCAGCGCGAGCGCCAGCGACGCCCCAGGCGCCCCCAGGCCGATGACGTTGACCAGCGCCTTGGGCGCCCGCGGCCCGACGACGGCGAGCGCCGCCGAGCCGGCGAACGGCAGCAGCGGGATCAGCCACAGGAGGTCGGTCGCGTGCATCGGTCTCGGCTCTCGGCGGCTACCAGCGCAGCAGGTTGATCCGGTCGAGGTCGATCGTCCGCCGGTGGCGGTAGACGGCGATGAACAGCGCCAGCCCGACCGCCGCCTCGGCGGCCGCCACCGCGAGCACGAAGAACACCACGAGCTGGCCGGTGTGCTGTTCGAGCAGCCGCGAGTAGGCGACCAGGGTGAGGTTGGCCGAGTTCAGCATCAGCTCGATCGACAGGAAGATGGTGATGCCGTTGCGCCGGGTCAGCGCCCCGGCGGCGCCGATCGTGAACAGCGCCGCGGCGAGCAGCAGGTACCACGACACCGGGACGGTCACGGCGCGGCCTCCCCGGGCGCCCCGGCCCCAGAACCGGATCCGGATTCGCCCTGCGGCCGCGGCCCGAGCGGCTCCCGCTCTTCGGGCCGCGGCCGCCGCGCCAGCACGGTGGCTGCGATCACCGCCACCAGCAGCAGCAGGCCGACCAGCTCGAAGACCAGCAGGTAGCGGTCGAACAGCGCGCCGGCGAGCGTCTTGAGCGAGACGAACTCCTCGGTCAGCGGCGCCAGCGCGTCGTCGCGGAAGGCGCGCCAGGAGAAGAGCGCGACCATGCCGCCGAAGAGCGCCGCCGCGACCAGCGCCGGCACCTTGGACAGCTTCGAGCCTCCGCCGGCCTCCTCGCGGCCGACGTTGAGCAGCATGATGACGAACAGGAACAGCACCAGGATTGCCCCGGTGTAGATCAGCACCTGCAAGACGGCGAGGAACGGCGCGCCGAGGAGCACGAACAGCACCGCCAGCGAGACCAGGGTGACGACCAGGCTCATCGTCGAGTAGACCGGGTTGCGGTGGGTCACCACCACCAGCGCCGAGGCCAGCGCCAGCGCCGCGAAGAGCGCGAAGACGGCGACTTCCATCTCAGGCGAGCTCCATCTCGGCGCTCTCCATCACAGCCACCCGGCGAGCGTCGCCGCTGCCACCCCGACGACGTTGAGCAGGGCGAGCGGCAGGAGCACCTTCCAGCCCAGCCGCATGAGCTGGTCGTAGCGGAAGCGCGGGAAGCTCCAGCGCACCCAGACGAACAGGAACAGGAACAGCGCGACCTTGCCGAACAGCCCGGCGATGCCGTAGAGCGCGGCCAGCCACCAGGTCTCCGGCGGATCGACGAACGGGACGCTCCAGCCGCCGAAGTAGAGGGTGACGCCGAGCGCCGAGAGCGTCGCCATGTTGACGTACTCGGCGGTGAAGAAGGAGGCGAAGCGGAAGGCGCTGTACTCGGTGTGGAAGCCCGCGACCAGCTCCGACTCCGCCTCCGGCAGGTCGAACGGCAGGCGGTTGGTCTCGGCGAACGCCGCGACCAGGAAGACCAGGAAGCCGAGCGCCTGGGGCGCCGCCATCCAGACGTTCTCACGCTGCCAGGCGACGATCTCCTGGAGGTTGAACGAGCCCACCGGCAGCAGCGCCGCCAGCACGGTCAGGGTGAGCGCCAGCTCATAGCTGATCATCTGCGCCGAGGCGCGGATGCCGCCGAGCAGCGAGAACTTGTTGTTCGAGGCGTAGCCGGCGACCACCAGCGAGTAGACCCCGAGGCTGGCGAGCGCCAGGAACAGCAGCACGCCGGCCTCGGTGCCGGCGACCGTGAAGTCGACCTCCCGGCCGGCGACCTCGAGCGGCGGCCCGAACGGGATGACCACGAAGGTGGTCAGCGCCGGCAGCAGCGCCAGCGCCGGCGCGATCAGGTAGAGCGGCCGGTCGACGGCGGCCGGGGTCAGGTCCTCCTTGAAGAAGAACTTGAAGACGTCGGCGAGCGGCTGGAACAGCCCGAACGGCCCCAGGCGGTTGGGTCCCGGACGGTCCTGGATCATCGCGCACATCCGGCGCTCGACCCAGACCATGACCGGGGCGATCAGCCCCATCAGTAGGCCGAGCATGACCGCGAACTCGGCGGCCGTGATCCCCAGCGCGTAGCCCAAGTCAGGTCTCCGGCACCGCCAGCGGCGCCCCGGTCGGTGGCAGCGTCTGGTAGCCGAGGCCGGCGAACGCCGGCACCGCGGCGGCCAGCCGGTCGAACACCTCGGCCGGGCCGAGCCCGCGCCACTCCGGGTCGAAGCGGGCGAGCAGGTCGGCCAGCGCCTCGACCCCCGGGCGCGCCTCGCCCGGCGACGGGAAGCACTCCTCGAAGCGCTGCAGCCGCCACTGGCTGTTGACGAACGTCCCCTCCTGCTCGGCGTGGGTGGCGAGCGGCAGCGCGACGTCGGCGGCCTTTGCCAGCGGCGTGTCGGCCCAGCCCGCGACCACTAGGAACCGCGCCCGCCGCAGCCGCTCGACCGTCGCCGGGTCGTGCGCCGCGGCGGAGAGGTCGTGGCCGGCGACGATCAGCACCGCGCAGCCGGCGGCGGCGTCGCCCTCGAGCAGGTCGGCGGCGGAGAAGCCAGCGCTCCCGCGGTCGCCGCCGAAGCCGCCCAGTCCGGCCAGCTCTGCGCCACGCCGGTTGGGCGCGGCCTCGCGGCCGGTGACCCCGCCCTCGGGGTTGGGCACCCAGCGCTCTGGCCCGGGCTCGACCGCCACCGCGCGGTGCGCGCCGGCGTGCTCGGCCAGCCGGGCGAGCAGGTAGGCCTCCTCGACCGTCAGGTGCCCGCTGCCGAGGATCGCCACCGCCCCCTTGCCGTTGCCGCCCGACCCCTTGGCCTCGGCGAGCGCCGCGTGGACGGTGTCGAGCGCCTGGCGCCAGCTCGCGGCGGCCGGCCGGCCGCCGCGCGTCACCCGCGGCACTTCGTGGCGAGGGGTCTCCCCCCCCACATTCCCGTAGCGCTCGAAGGTGCCGCGCCCGTAGTCGCACATCCAGTAGTCGTTGACCTCGGGGTTGAAGCGCGGCTTGTAGCGGCGGATGCGGCCGCGGCGGTGCTCGAGGGTGACGTTGCAGCCGGCGTCGCAGCCGGTGCAGATCGACGGCCCCTTGGTCAGGTACCAGACCCGCTCGGCGAAGCGGAAGCGGGTCGAGGTCAACGCGCCGACCGGGCAGATGTCGACCACGTTGGTGGCCAGCGGGTTGTCGAGCGGCTTGCCCGGGAAGGTGCCGATCTCGGTGCGCGCGCCGCGGTTGAAGAAGCCCAACTCGCCGGTCTTCGAGACCTCGTGGGTGAAGCGGATGCACCGCGTGCACTGGATGCAGCGGTTCATGTTGAGCAGCACGTTGGCGCCGAGCGGGATCCGTTCGCGCCCCGGGTAGGTGCGCTTGTCCTCGAAGTGGAAGCGCGAGAACGCCACCCCGTGCTTGAACGCGTAGTCCTGGAGCCCGCACTCGCCGGCCTGGTCGCAGATCGGGCAGTCGAGCGGGTGGTTGATGAGGAAGAACTCCATCATCCCACGCTGCGCCTCCTCGACCTCCGGGACGTCGGTGCGCACCACCATGCCGTCCTTCATCACCTGCGTGGCGCAGCCGGCGGCGAGCTTGGGCGAGCCGTCGACCTGGACCAGGCACATCCGGCACTGGCCGACCACCGACAGCCGCGGGTGGTAGCAGTAGTGGGGGATCTGCACCCCGACCCGCTTCGCGGCCTCGATCAGGTTGGTGCCGCGCTCGACCTCGATCGTGCGGTCGTCGATGGTGACCGTGGGCATCAGGCGGGCGCTCCGTGGCCGTTGCCGAAGTAGCGCTCGCGCGGGAACGGGCAGCCGCCCTCGCGGACGTGGCGGTCGATCTCCTCGCCGAAGGTCTCGACCAGCGACTTGACCGGCCCGACGGCGGCGTCGCCGAGCGCGCACAGGCAGTTGCCGCTCATGTGACCGCAGATCGAGCGCAGCAGCGCGGCGTCACCGGCGCTCCCCTCGCCGTGCTCGATGCGGGTCAGCAGCAGCTCCATCCAGTTGGTGCCCTCGCGGCAGGGCGTGCACTGGCCGCACGACTCGTGGTTGAAGAACTTCGCCAGCCGCGCCACCGA
>Ga0302046_10004330_pt1 | contig 12644 bp, 12 predicted proteins | sample RVTome_11_FD_200261 | JGI IMG/M metagenome (GOLD analysis project Ga0302046, IMG submission 200261) | Soil microbial communities from uranium-contaminated site in the Upper Colorado River Basin, Wyoming, United States - RVT147D111 (version 2) ...
AGGTGCACCGGACGGTAATCAAAACTCACGTTGCCGTCGGAGCCGATCCAGGACAGCGTATGTTTCATCCATTTTGCATCATCCCGGTCCGGATAGTCCTCGCGGGCATGCGCTCCCCTGCTTTCCAGCCGGTTCGCCGCCGACTCGATCGTTGCCGTCGCGTTCAGCAGCAGATTTTCGAGTTCCATGGTTTCGATGAGATCCGTGTTCCAGATCATCGAGCGGTCGGTGACACGTACATCGGCGAATGAGTCGAAGGTTTTTCGCAGGAGTTGCACGCCTTCCTGCAAGGACTCGCCGGTACGAAAAACGGCCGCATGGTTCTGCATCGTCGTCTGCATTTCCAGGCGAACTCCCGCTGTCGGGCGCGAGCCGTTGGCATTGCGCAATCGGTCGATACGGTCAACGCTGTTCTGGCCGGCGCCGGCCGCCAGTGGCCCGTGACGTTGTCCGGGGGTCAGCAGCCGCGCGCAGTGTCTTGCCGCCGATCGTCCGAATACAACCAGATCCAGAAGGGAATTGGACCCGAGCCGGTTGGCGCCATGCACCGATACGCAGGCGGCTTCACCGACCGCCATCAATCCCGGTACCACGGCATCGGGGTCCGCGTCACGCAGTGTAACGACTTCGCCATTGTAGTTGGCCGGAATACCGCCCATGTTGTAATGCACCGTCGGCAGTACCGGAATGGGCGCCGTCGTTACGTCCACCGCAGCGAAGATCCTGGCCGATTCCGCAATCCCGGGCAGTCTTTCTGCAATCACCTCGGGGCCGAGATGTTCGAGGTGCAGGTGGATATGATCCCGGTCGGGGCCGACACCGCGCCCTTCGCGAATCTCGATGGTCATCGAGCGGCTGACGACATCGCGCGATGCGAGATCTCTCGCGTTCGGTGCGTAACGGTCCATGAAGCGCTCTCCCCCGGCATTGGTCAGATAGCCGCCTTCGCCGCGGACGCCTTCCGTGATCAACATGCCGGCACCGTAAATGCCGGTAGGGTGAAACTGTACAAACTCCATATCCTGGAGCGGCAGGCCTGCGCGCAAGACCATGGCGTTGCCGTCACCGGTGCAGGTATGCGCCGAGGTGCAGGAAAAATAGGCGCGCCCGTAGCCACCTGTTGCCAATATGACCCTATGCGAGCGAAAGCGGTGCAATCGCCCGCTCGCAAGGTCGATCGCAACAACTCCCCGGCAGCGCCCGTCCTCCATGATCAGGTCGACGGCGAAGTACTCGATGAAAAACTCTGCATCGTGTTTCAGCGATTGCTGGTAAAGGGTATGCAGCATGGCATGCCCGGTCCGGTCCGCAGCGGCACAGGTACGCTGTGCCGTTCCTTCACCGTAGTGCGTGGTCATGCCGCCGAACGGGCGCTGATAGATCCGGCCATCCTCGGTGCGCGAAAACGGTACCCCGTAGTGCTCCAGTTCGATGACGGCATCCGGCGCTTCCTTGCACATGAATTCAATCGCGTCCTGGTCGCCGAGCCAGTCGGAGCCCTTGATGGTGTCATACATATGCCAGCGCCAGTCGTCAGGCCCCATGTTTCCGAGCGCCGCACTGATGCCGCCCTGCGCTGCCACGGTGTGGCTGCGGGTCGGGAATACCTTGGTGATGCATGCGGTGTCGAAACCGAATTCGGCAAGTCCGAAGGTCGCGCGCAATCCGGCGCCGCCCGCACCGATCACGACGACGTCGTAACTGTGGTCGATGAAATCGTAGCTGCTCAATGGGCGTTACCCAACGATATGCCAAGGACAGCGAATACTGCCGCGATCGCGACGAATACGTGAGCGAACCTGTTCAACAGCAGCGAAAAAACCTTGGGCAGCGGACCGTGTATATAGTCCTCGATGATTACCTGCACCCCGAGCGACGAATGCCACGCGAGCGTTCCGCAGAAAAGCAGCAGCATGACGCTGTTCCAGGGAATGCGTATCCAGCTCCGGACCTGATCCTCGTCGAAACCGGCGATCGTAGCCAACGCCAGCAGAAACCAGACGCCAAGCAGCACCAGCCCGGCAGCGGACACCCGCTGCGCCCACCAGTGACCCGTACCGTCCCTGGCAGAACCCGTACCCAGCACGCGTCCGAGTGGCGATCGCAAACTCATGATATAGGTCCCCGGTTTCCTAGAATGTCAGCCAGTACCCAAGCGTCAATATGACAGTCAGCACGATAACCGCCCATGCAGACGCGTTTGCCTGACCCTTTTCGAATCCGTAACCCGCGTCCCAGAACAAATGCCGGACCCCATTCGTGAGGTGAAAGAAAAACGCAAAGCTCCAGGCAGCAAGCAATGCCCTGCCGGGCAGGCTGTCCATCGTCGCGACGAAGCGGCTGTAGACCTCCGCACCCGATGCAGCAGCGATCAGCCATGCAGCAAACACCAGAAATCCCGCGGTCAGGGCCATCCCGCTCAAACGGTGCAGGACGGACAGGGTCATCGTGAGCGGCCAGCGATAAACGGACAGGTGCGGCGAAAGGGGTCGTGTCGGATCAGTCATTTGAAGTTTTCACAGGCGACGCCGGCCGCGCTAGAAATCGATGCATCGGCCGGCCTTTTCCCAGTCGCCGTATCTCGTAGGGTCCGGACCGTGTCGCCCGCCTATTTCCTTTTGTCTGCCACTGACCTTATGCTCCGACTCCGGCCTGTCGCAAGCCTCGGGGGGCGAATTTTCCCTGTCGTTCCGACTTCCCAACGGCAGTAGTTTGTTTTTCGTTTCTGACACAGGCGCAGTATGCCAGACAGACAGTCGTCGTGCCGAGCGCCAGACGCAGGATAGTTCGACTGATCGCTGCCTTGAGGTTCAAGCGTTGTACAAAATCATTGTTGTCAGTGGCGTCGATGCCGCGATTTTTCTGCAGGGCCAGCTGACCCAGGACATCGGCCGGGCAAGGGATGCGAAGTGCCTGCCTGCAGCGTGGTGCAATGCCCAGGGGCGCGTGCTCATGACCGTGAAAATCCTGTCCATGGGCGATGCATTCGGACTGGTCGTGCCGGAGAGCATCGCGGCAGCAGCCATGGCACGCCTTGGCATGTACCGGCTGCGCTCAAAGGTCGCTTTTGACCTGGCCGGGACCGGTTGGGAGGTTTTTGCCGCCTCGACCGATGCACTCCGGACAGTGCAACTGCCGGAGAGTACCTGGACCACCGATCTGCCCGCCAGCGCACCGGTCACGGAGATCGTTGTAAGCACCGATGCACTTCGGCAATCGGCGCTTGCGACTGTACAACGCTACGATCCGGCAGCGTGGCGCAGTGCAAGAATCGAGGCAGCTCGGGTCGATATTTCCGCCGACAATACGGCGCTGTACACACCGCACATGCTGAACCTCGACCGGACCGGCGCCATCAGTTTCACTAAAGGCTGTTATACGGGCCAGGAAATCGTTGCCCGTACCGAGAACCTCGGCCGAAGCAAACGTCGCACTTTCCGTTATGTCTGCGAGGCGGAGGATATGGTCGCCGGAGTATCACTGCGCGATGGCGCTGTGGAAGCCGGCATCATAGTCAATGTCAGCGGCCATGACCTGCTGGCCGTCGTGCCGGTCGCGGCTGCCGGCAAGCCGCTGCAGATCCACGGCCGTGTAGCCATCCCGCAACCGCTGCCCTATCCAATCGCGTAGGTTCGCCGATGGACGCACACCGCCGACAACGGCGGCTTGGCTTAATCGAAAACCTCGGGACGCATGTGCGGAAACAACAGTACATCGCGAATTGAGGGCGTGTCGGTGAACAGCATGACCAGCCTGTCGATGCCAAGGCCCAGTCCGGCTGTCGGTGGCATGCCGTATTCCAGCGCGCGAATGTAATCGGCATCGTATGCCATTGCTTCGTCGTCGCCAGCCTTGCGACTGGCAGCCTGCGCACGGAACCGCTCGGCCTGGTCCTCTGGATCGTTCAGCTCGGAAAAACCGTTCGCCAATTCCCGGCCGGATACAAAAAACTCGAAGCGGTCGGTGACGAAATCGTCATCGTCATTCTTGCGCGACAGCGGCGACACCTCGGTCGGGTACGAGGTGATGAACGTGGGCTGGCGCAAAGCGGCCTCGCAGGTTTTCTCTAAGATCTCTATCTGCAACTTGCCGCTGCCGAAGGAATCCTCGGTCCTGATGCCGAGGCCGGTTGCTATCTGCAGCAGGTAATTCCGATCCCGGAGTTTCGCCGCGTCAATATCCGGATTGTGCTTCAAAATAGCCTGTTCTACGGACATGCGTGCGAAAGGCCCGGCGAAATCGTACTGCTCACCCTGGTAGGTCACGACCGTACGGCCGAGGATGGCCTGCGCCATCCCCTTGAGCATCGCCTCGACCATCTCGATCAGGTCTGAGTAATCGGCGTAAGCCCGATACAGTTCCAGCATCGTGAACTCGGGGTTGTGCTGTGTCGATACACCTTCGTTGCGGAAATTCCGGTTGATTTCATAGACGCGTTCGAAGCCCCCTACTACCAGGCGCTTCAGATAGAGCTCAGGCGCGATGCGCAGATACAGGGTCATGTCGAGTGCGTTGTGGTGGGTAGTGAACGGCCTCGCCAGCGCCCCGCCGGGCAACGGTTGCATCATGGGCGTTTCGACTTCCAGGTAATCCTGGGAGTCCATGAATGCACGCAAGTAGGAAATGATTCGCGACCGGGTGCGAAACACCTCGCGGCTCGCGCCGTTCATGATCAGATCGACGTAACGCTGCCGATAGCGTGTCTCCTGATCGGCAAGGCCGTGAAACTTTTCCGGCAGCGGGCGCAGTGACTTGGCCAACATGTGCAGTTCCTGCACCATGACGGTCAACTCTCCAGTCTCGGTCTTGAACAGGAACCCTCCGGCGCCGACTATATCGCCGACATCCCATTTTTTGAAATCCAGGTAGCAGCCATCCGGCAAACGCTCGCGCTCGAGGCGCAGCTGAATCTGACCGGTCCGGTCTTGCAGCTTGACGAAACTCGATTTTCCCATGACTCGTTTCACAAGCATTCGGCCGGCAACCCTTACCATGACTTGTTCGTCACGCAGTTTGTCGCTCTCGTGAGCACCCCAGGTCCCGTGCAGCTCCTCTGCCAGCGAATTTCGCCTGAAATCGTTCGGGTACGGATTTCCGGCCGCGCGCCATGCAGTGAGCTTTCGCCGTCTTTCGGCGATCAGAGCATTTTCGTCATTGACCTTTTTGCCTGTCACTTACAATCCCTGCTTGAGGCTCGCTTCGATGAACGGATCAAGGTGGCCGTCGAGTACGGCCTGAGTGTTACCGGTTTCGACGCCGGTACGCAAATCCTTTATGCGACTCTGATCAAGCACGTACGAGCGGATCTGGCTGCCCCAGCCGACATCGGCTTTGCTGTCTTCGATTTCCGATGCTTTCGCCCGGCGCTTTTGCAATTCGAATTCATACAGTTTTGCTTTCAGTTGTTTCATCGCGGTGGCCTTGTTCTTGTGCTGCGAGCGGTCGTTCTGACATTGAACGACTATATTGGTCGGGAGGTGCGTGATCCGCACGGCCGATTCGGTGCGGTTTACGTGCTGCCCGCCCGCACCGCTGGCGCGGTAAACGTCGATGCGCAAGTCCGATGGATCAATTTCGATCTCGATGTCGTCGTCCACTTCCGGAGCCACAAAGACCGATGCGAACGACGTGTGCCGCCTGTTGCCCGAATCGAACGGTGATTTGCGTACCAGGCGATGCACGCCGGTCTCGGTGCGCAACCACCCGTAGGCGTGATCACCCTTGACCTCGACCGTTGCACTCTTGATGCCGGCAACTTCGCCAGGCGACGCTTCGATGACGTCTGTCTCGAAGCCGTGCGACTCGGCCCAGCGCAGGTACATGCGCAACAACATCTCGGCCCAGTCCTGCGCCTCGGTGCCGCCCGCGCCGGACTGAATGTCGACAAACGCGTTGGCCTGGTCCATTTCGCCGGCGAACATGCGGCGGAACTCGAGTCCAGCGACCGGGTTCTCGATATTTCCGAGGTCGGCTTCGATGCCGGCAAGCGTCGCCGCATCGCCCTCGTCGAGGGCGAGCTCGAGCAATTCGCCGGCATCCTCTATGCCGCGCGTCAACCTGTCCAGTACGACGACTATGTCTTCGAGCTGCGACTTTTCCCTGCCGAGTGATCTCGCGCGGTCCGGATCGGCCCAGATACCCGGGTCCTCGAGTTCGAGACGGACTTCGCTTAGCCGTTCCGCCGACGATTCGTAGTCAAAGGTACCCCCTCAACGCTTGTATGCGTTCCTTCAGGTCGCTGACCCAAGTCTTGAGCTGGTTGCTTTCCATCGTAATGTAGTGCCAAGCCGCAGAAAAACGCGGGATGTTATCACGCAATGCTGACTATCTGTTCGACAACCAGTTGTGGCGTTTCGCTGCCACGGTACTCGTTGATATCAAGTCGGTACGTCAGTTCTGCGTGACCGCGATACGCAGGGCCCGCCTGGCGAAACGCAATCGCATCGAAGACCTGGCTCGCATCGTCAGGCCTTACCTTGAGTTTCAGGTGGCTCTCGCCAACCGTGCGCTGTTCGACAATTTCGAATCGGCCGCTGAATACCGGTTCGGCAAAACCCGCGCCCCAGGGTCCGGCTTCGCGCAATACTTTTGCAAACCTCAAGTTGATCGCGATTGCGGGCAGTGGGCCGTCGGTCAGGATGGCACCGCTGAAGTCGGCATCCGGATACAGGCGCCGGATTTGCCGGGCGGCTGCCGTGGCGAAACTTGGAAAATCTTCCTCGGCCAGGGTAAGACCGGCGGCCATGGCGTGTCCACCGTATCGGCCGATCAGACCGGGATGGGTCGTGGCAATGCTTTCCAGCAGGTCGCGGATGTGCACACCGGGCACCGATCGCGCCGATCCTTTCAGCTGACCGTCATCGTTGCGCGCAAAAGCGATTGTGGGGCGGTGGCAGCGTTCGCGAACTCTGGACGCGATGAGGCCGACGACGCCCTGATGCCAGCACGGATCGAATACGGCAACGCAATCCGGCAGATTGTCAGCACTCATGGCATCCAGGAATTCGAACGCCTGCGCGCGCATACCGGCCTCGATGCTCTGCCGGTCCCTGTTGATGTCGTCGAGCGTCGCCGCAATCCGCTGTGCGCTTTTCCCGTCGTCAGTGAGCAGGCACTCGATACCGATCGACATGTCTTCGAGCCTGCCGGCGGCGTTGAGGCGCGGTCCGACCACGAATCCCAGTTCCGCGCTCGAGGTTTTATTCACCTGCCGGCCAGCCTGCTCCAGGAGCGCCGTAATGCCTGCGACGGCATGGCCTGCGCGTATGCGCCGCAGGCCCTGGGTCACCAAGATCCGGTTGTTGTGATCGAGCGCGACTACGTCGGCAACCGTGCCGAGTGCAACGAGATCGAGATAGCGTGCCGGTATTTTCGATGCGCTCTCCCGGCCCTCGCTTTCGAGCCGGCGGCCGAGGGCTGCCATGAGGTAGAACGCGACACCCACTCCGGCCAGGTTCGGGCTGGCAAACGTACTGCCCTTAAGGTTGGGATTGACGATCGCGGACGCTTCCGGCAGCGCCGGCCCCGGCAGATGGTGGTCCGTGACCAGCACCTTCATGCCTAGCCGGTGCGCTTCGTCGGCCCCGGGCAGACAGGCGATGCCGCTGTCGACCGTCAGCAACAGGTCCGGCGACCGCGCGGCCGCGACCCTTACGATTTCCGGCGTCAGGCCGTAGCCAAAATCAAAGCGGTTCGGCACGAGGTAAGACACATCGACAAAACCGAACTCTCGCAGACACCGGAGCACAAGAGCGGTGCTGGTAGCGCCGTCCGCATCGAAATCGCCAATGACAACAATGCGGCGCTCACGGTGCTGCAGCAGAAGTTCGACTGCCGCGTCGATGCCCGGCAAGGAACTGACTGGCGCGAGCAAGCCAAGTGAGTAGTCGAGTTCGACGGGACTTCGGATTCCTCGCGCGGCGAAGATTCGCGCAAGCAACGGATCGAGCGGTGCCAGGTCGCCGCTTTCTGCACCGGCCGGGACCTGCCTGCGTCGAACCGGTCTCAATTTGCCGTTCTGCGTGGCGGTTGTCATGTACCGCTCCCGACAAATCCCGGCCAGTGCCCGCTGCGCCAGAAAGCAAAGAGTTGCCTGCGCCGCAGCCGGACCCGCAAGCCATCGGAAAAGACCAGCGTCAGGCGCCGGATTTGTCCGCGCGCGAGTCGCCGTTTCGACATGTTGAATACCTTATCCACCAGTCCGGATACCGTCGGGCCGGCGGGCAGCACCGCCACGCAGGACAATGGCAACTCCGGCACATGCCGTCCGGTCTCGCCCGGCCAATGGTTCGCAGGGGCGCGCATACTCCGCCAGCAGCCCAGGTACAAAGGGTCGTCCGAATACAGCGGAGGCAGCGTAGCCTCATTCGTCTGCGGCGCGTGGCCTCCTCCCCAGAACCAGATCGAGTTGGCCGGACAGAGCCCCTGCTCTTCGCGCCGCCGGTTCATCGGCGACTGGTGCAGCAACAGCTGCAGTTCTCCGACCAGCCGGTCGTGCTCCCGAGACCCGGAAAGCGACGGAGGCAACACCTCCGGCTCGTGCGCATCCAGCAGCTTCGCGGAACAACCCGCGGTTGCAAACGAACCTTTGCCGCGCACATATCCGTAGTCCCCGATCAGTTCAAAGCGGCGGCTCGCGTCACCGAGCTGTGCCTGCAGTTCACCGAAAATTTGCGCACGATCATCACGGCTGAGCGCAGATTCATCCAGTGAGTGCAAGCGTACGTGGTCCAGCATGGCTTCAAGGTACACCGGATCTGCAGCGCTGACCCAGTCCTCGGGGCGTACCCCGGTTTGTCCCCACAAACGGATCGCGGCTAGGCCCTGCGCCGGCACCGGCACGTCGAGTTCCTGAAGTACATTGAGTAACGGTTCCACATCGTCCGGGTCGCGAAACGATTCGCCGCGCGACAACCAGCGACAGTGCTTCGCCGGCATCTCCATCGACGCGGCGCCCGCCGGAATGACGATGATCATATGGCGTTCTGGCGGACTCTGACGCAAACTCGTTGCACCCCGGTGTTGGCCTATGGTAACTGCCACCGTTCGCGGACGCACCTCTCCGGCCAGGTGTTTCAGACATGAAATTCAGCAGAAACCAGCAGTCGGCCTTGACCATCCGCCAGGTTCAGCCAGGCGCGATCCATTTTGTCGCAAGGACGTTCGAAACGGACATAGCCGTCAGCACCGACGGTACGGTTACCGCATTCGAAATGCCTGACCTCGCGAGCCTCAGCGAAACGCACCTGCGACCGTTGCTTGCCGGCGAACCCGAATTGATCATCGTCGGCACGGGATGGCAGCCGGTATTTGCTCCGCGCGAACTGGTATTCGCCCTGGCACGGCGCGGTATCGGACTCGAGACCATGGATACACCGGCTGCCTGCCGGACTTTCAATATCCTGCTGGCCGATGGGCGCAAGCTCGCTGCAATCATCAAAGTGCGCTGATCCGTCCCGCAACACCAAGCAACACCGCGATTCACGACGGCAGCCCGACTGCGCACGATCATCCGCTGCCAGGCAGGCCTGTCAACTCCCGGTGTCAGCTCGCATCATCTTGGAGGCAGATACTGTCGCGGGTTGACCGGCTTGCCGTTCTGTCGAATCTCGAAGTGCAGGCGCGGTTCGCGTGCCGGCCCCTCACCCATGGTTGCAATCCGCTGACCCTTGCGGATGGCCTCGCCTTCCCTGACCAGGAGCGACGCATTATGGCCGTAAGCACTCAGATAGGTGTCGTTGTGTTTCAAAATGATGAGCTTGCCGTAACCGATCAGTCCGTCGCCGGCGTAGACTACGCGACCGGGCGCGGCGGCTTGTACGGGTTCCCCGAGACTGCCGCCGATCAGGAGACCCGTGCCGGTGCCGGGACGATCGCCGAACTCGACCACGACCTTGCCGGGAACCGGCCAGATCCATTGCGGGGGAGGCTCCGTGGGTATGGGTGGCAGTTCGCGGCGCGTCGTGGTCTGCGGAGTTGCCGGGGTCGCTGCCGACATGCCGGGCGGCGGCGTCAGCCGGATCACCTGGCCAGGGTAAATTCGTGACGGGTCATCGATGGCGTTCCAGCGGGCCAGTACCCCGGGATCCTTGCCGTATCGCCAGGCTATGGCATACAGCGTTTCGCCGCTGCGCACGACATGCTCATCCTGCGGAGTATGGTCCCAGCGAGTTTTCGGACCGCAGGCCGAAAGCAGCACGCTGCAACAAAGCGTGATGAGCAGTGACGCGCGCAACCGGCAACCATTCATTGTCGCAGCATGAAGTAAGCGCCTATCGCGATCGCGACCGCCACTACAACCCAGCCGAGGCGTTCGACATGCCGCTGCAGTCCGTCTGCCATCCGTTCGCCACCGGCGACGATCAGGCCCGCCACGAGAAAGAAGCGCGCGCCCCTGCCGATGGCAGAGGCGATGACGAAGCCGGGCAAACTGAGCAAGGTCGCACCGGCGGCGATGGTGAAAATCTTGTACGGGATTGGCGAAAATCCGGCAACGAAGACCGCCCATACGCCCCAGACAGCAAACCACTCCCGGACCCGCAGATAGGTGTCGTGCTTGCCGCTGGAATGCAGCCATGGCTCGATCATGTCGATGAAAAAGTAGCCGATGGCGTAGCCTGCGATGCCACCGAGGACCGAAGTCAAGGTGGTAACGGCGGCGAAGCGCCAGGCCTTGTGGCGATCCGCGAGGCACATCGGCACCAGCATGACGTCCGGCGGAATCGGAAAAAAGGACGACTCGGCGAAGCTCAGCGCCGCGAGATAACGTTCTGCGTGGCGGTGCGCGGACCACGCCAGCACGCGCTGGTATAGCGGATTAAACAATCGCATGCCGGTTATTCCCGAGGACGCAGTCAATGCGGAAGGAGTCGAATTATGTACTATATAGCATTGATATTTATAACTAAACTCCTTTCACCAGCGGCACGAAACTGACCGCTCCCAGGGACTCCTTTTCAAGCACACCGTCGCAGCAGGTCACCCGGAGCAACTCCTGTCGGCCACTCGGTCCGACCGGCATGATGAGACGCCCGCCGGGCGAGAGCTGCTCGAGCAGGCTTGCGGGAATCTCGCTCGCCGCCGCGGTGACGACGATGCCGTCATACGGCGCGTACTTGCGCCATCCTTCCCAGCCGTCGCCCTGGCGAAGGCGGACATTATAGATATCCAGGTCGCGCAAACGCTGCCGGGTCTTTTTTATCAGTTCGGGGATGCGCTCCACCGAACAGATTTCCCGAACCAGTGGCGCCAGCACCGCGGTTTGATAGCCGCAGCCGGTGCCGATTTCAAGAACACGCCGGGCCTCGAACCCGTCGAGCAAGGCTTCGGTCATGCGCGCAACGATATACGGCTGACTGATGGTCTGACCGAGGCCGATGGGCAGAGCCGTGTCCTCGTAGGCACGGCTGGCCAACGCCTCATCGACGAACAGGTGTCGCGGCACATTGCGTATCTGTTCCAGGACCGCAGTCGAACGGATACCCTGTTCGCGCAATCGCTGCACCAGCCGGTCGCGCGTACGAGCCGAGGTCATGCCGATGCCCTGGATGCCGCGCTCGTTGCGCATCAGGTTTTCAGCCAGTTGGTCAGGCCTGGAAGCACTTCGTGGCGGGTGAGATCAACCTTGAGCGGCGTGATTGCGACCGCACCGGACTCGAGCGCTGCAAAGTCCGTACCTGGACCTGCGTCCTGTCCGGGCCCGGCGGGACCGATCCAGTAGATGGTCTTGCCGTGGGGATCCTTGGTCTTGATCAGCGGTTCCGACTTGTGCCGGAAGCCGAGCCTTGTGGCGATAACACCTTGCAGCTCGTCGTAGGGCCGGTCCGGCACATTGACATTCAGCATGATTTCGCCTGGCAGGCTGTTATGTTCAAGGCGCCGCACCAGGTCGCAGGCTACCCGCGCTGCCGTATCGAAATGTGTCGCACGATTGCCGACCAGGGACACTGCAATCGCCGGCAAGCCGAGGAAGCGACCTTCCATGGCGGCTGCGACCGTGCCCGAATAAATCACGTCATCGCCCAGATTGGCACCGTGATTGATCCCTGACACCACGATATCGGGTTCGAAATCGAGGTATCCGGATAGCGCAAGATGCACGCAATCCGAGGGCGTGCCGTTCACAAAGAACCGATTTTCGGTAACTCGGTGTATGCGCAGCGGTGAGTGCAAGGTCAGCGAGTTGCTCGCACCGCTGTGATTTCTGTCGGGCGCAACCACGACAATTTCGGCGATTGCGGACAATGCGTCGGCAAGTACATTGATACCCCTGGCGAGGTAGCCGTCGTCGTTACTAACTAGGATCTTCACGCTATTTGTTCTTTGTCGGGGGATGCCGGCCCAGCTTCCATAGAATTGGCCACGCAGGCCGCGCTCACTATACTCAATGTTCCGGTTCCACCATAGCTACAAATCCACATGGCGAAGAAACCTCGCAGCGACGCAAAAACCGCTGGCAACAAGAACGACGACCCGGCGATTTTCCGGCGCCTGATGGCCGATGCACGCCCATTGCAGCTGGAACCCCGCGCAATGTTTCCGCGCCGTGTCAAAGCGAGGGCAGGGTCGCGACCTCGCGATGAACGCGAGGTGCTGCGGGAAAGTCTCGACCATGCGCCCCAGACTGCCGAGTCAATGAGCGGTGA
>Ga0302046_10004331_pt1 | contig 12643 bp, 9 predicted proteins | sample RVTome_11_FD_200261 | JGI IMG/M metagenome (GOLD analysis project Ga0302046, IMG submission 200261) | Soil microbial communities from uranium-contaminated site in the Upper Colorado River Basin, Wyoming, United States - RVT147D111 (version 2) ...
GGGAGCGCGCGTCACGCTCGAGTTCCGCGGCCATCGACGCATCCTGGTCGTCGACGACGCGAAGGGAGCCGTGACGATCGAGGGCTCGACCAGCGGATTCGTCGACCAAGGGTTCTGAGCTCCAGCGCCCAAAAAAGAAGAGGGAGTCGCCTCCACCGAGGTGGAGACGACTCCGCGCGTGTCCCGGCTGACGATCGCTCGCCAGCGGACTGTCGGAAGGACGGCAGGACCCCCCGACGAACTCCGGTGTCCTTGGCAGGGTGACTTCCGGAGCCTCCGGCGCACCGGAGTTCGTGTTGTCGAGCGCCGGCAGGAGCGCTCGGTCCCGTCGAAGTGCAGGGTTCCCGGCGGGACAGCAGAGAGCCTAGCAGGGTCCGGGTAGACCGCAACCCGCCTTGCCGTTGCGGACGGAAGGTCGCGAGCGGGAATGGGGCCTCGTCTCGCCCGCGGGTCGATCAGTAGGCCGGCACCGTCGGGTCGACCTGTTCCCGCCATGCGTCGATGCCGCCGCGCAGGCTGTAGATGCGCTCGAACCCGTGACCGACGAAGTAGGCGGCGACGTCCAGGGAGCGCATGCCACTCTTGCAGGTGAACACGATCTTCGTGTCCCTGGGGAGATTCATGTACTTGCCCTGATCGGTGAAATCCAGGGGCTCGGCGCCCTCGATCGACGCGAGCTCGATCTCCTGGGGCGTGCGCACGTCGATGAAGCGGAACTCTTCGCCGGCCTCGAGCCAGGCCTTCACGTCCCGAGGCTCGACCTGCATGCGTTGATCCGTCTCGTGCGAGCGCTCCAGATGCTGCACGACCTCGTTCACGTCGAGCATGTTGTGATCCCGGCACACCTGCGCGAGCGTATCGGTCATCTGGAAGGCGCAGGAGGAGCACCCACCGACGTGGTAGCGCTGGAAGAGGGCGCGCTGGGCGGAGGGGAAGACGCGGAGGATCTCCTCCATCGTCATCTCGGCGGTGATCGTGGGGGTCGTCATCGGAGCATTCTAGTCCATCCGCGCCGAGGAGGCCCGCGCGGCGCTGCTCCTTCGCCCCGTTCCTTGGCCCTCTCCGCCCCCCCGATTAGTCTCTCCGCCCCTTTCGCCGCGAACGGACCCGAATGGGCGGGCTCGTCGAACGCGGCCGTTCGATCGCCATGGCAGAGCAACGCATCACTCCCCGCGCCGAGGACTACAACCAGTGGTACCAGGACGTCGTCGCCCAGGCCGAGCTCGCGGAGCCGGCGGGGGTCGTGCGCGGCTGCATGGTGATCCGACCGCACGGGTTCGCCATCTGGGAGAAGATGCAGGCGGACCTCGACCGGCGCTTCAAGGCGACGGGCCACAAGAACGCGAGCTTCCCGCTGCTCATCCCGATGAGCTTCATCAACCGAGAAGCGGAACACGTCGAGGGGTTCGCGCCGGAGCTCGCGGTCGTCACGCACGCCGGCGGCAAGGAGCTCGAGGAGCAGTACGCCATCCGGCCGACGTCGGAGACGATCATCGGGCACTTCTTCTCGCGCTGGATCGACTCGCACCGCGACCTCCCGCTCCTGATCAACCAGTGGTGCAACGTGATGCGCTGGGAGCTGCGGACGAGGCTCTTCCTGCGCACGGGCGAGTTCCTGTGGCAGGAGGGGCACACCGCGCACTCGACGCACGCCGAGGCGCAGGAGGAGGTGGCGCGCATGCTCGACGTCTACCGCGACTTCTGCCGCGAACAGATGGCGATGCCGGTCGTGCGCGGGATCAAGACCGAGTCGGAGCGCTTCGCCGGCGCGATCGAGACGCGCAGCATCGAGGCCCTGATGCAGGACGGCAAGGCGTTGCAGTCGGGTACGAGCCACGACCTCGGCCAGAACTTCGGCAAGGCCTTCAACGTCACGTTCCAGAACGACTCCGGCGAGCGCGAGCACGTCTGGCAGACCTCCTGGGGCGTCTCCACGCGGCTCGTCGGCGCGCTGATCATGTCTCACTCCGACGACGACGGGCTGGTGTTGCCGCCGCGCCTCGCTCCGATCCACGTCGCGATCGTCCCGATCCACAAGACGCCCGAGGAGCGTACCCAGGTGGTCGAGCGCGCCAACGCGCTCGCCGCTCTCCTGCGCGACGACGGCCTGGCGGTCGAGGTCGACGACCGCGACGACATGCGGCCGGGGGCGAAGTACTTCGACTGGGAACGCAAGGGCGTGCCGCTGCGCCTCGAGGTCGGCCCACGCGACCTCGCCGAGAACGCGGTGATGGCGAAGCTGCGCGTAGCCGAGCCCGACGAGCGCGGCCGTCCGCGGAAGGAGAAGCTCCCGATGGAGGACCTGGGCGTCAGCGTCGGCAAGCTGCTCGACGGCTTCCAGCGTTTCCTGCTCGAGCGCGCGCAGGCGCGTCTCGAGGCGTCCTCCTGCACGGTGGACACCTGGGACGAGTTCCAGGACGTGTTCCGCGACGGCGAGTCGTCGCGCTTCGTCTACGCGCACTGGGACGGCAGCGCCGAGACCGAGGCCGCGATCAAGGCCGAGACCAAGGCGACGATCCGCTGCCTGCCCTACGCCGACGATCGGCCCTCCGCCAGCCCGGCCCCCGAGCCCGGCCGGTGCGTGAGGACCGGCGAGCCGAGCGAGCAGCGGGTGCTGTTCGCAAAGGCGTACTGAGCCGGCCAGCAACCCCTCGCGTCCTCGCGCGTCCCTCCCCGTGGCGGGTGGGGGTTAGGGATGGGGTGGGAATCGCGCTCTCGACCGGCCTGCACGCCGCGTCAACGGATCAGGATCAGCTCCGTCTGCCGTCCGTCGAGGAACCGGCACGCCTTCCCGTCGAAGAGCGCGTCCTCCTCGAGCATGATCCGCACGAGGGCGTCGTTCCACTCCGCGACCGCTACCGCAGCGTTGAGCTCGATCGAGTGCACCGTCATGGCGTGCAGGGGATAGTCCCCGCTCCCCGGCACGCCGCCCTGCTGGTCCCACAGACCGATCGTCGGTCCCGCGGCGTGCCCGTGGTAGCCGAGCGGGTGCGTGTAGATCGTGGCGGCGATCTCCTCCTTCGACGCCTGCGCCAGCGCCGACGCGAGGATCTCGTTCCCGGTGCGGCCCTGGACGAAGCTCGCCATCAGGACGTCCTGCAGGCGGTTGCCGACGGCGAGCGCCTTCCGCAAACCCTCAGGCGCATCCGTCTCGCCCTCGCGCAGCACGTAGGCGTGCTGCTGCGTGTCCGTGTTCAGGCCGAGGTAGGTGATCCCGAAGTCGACGTGCAGCAGGTCTCCGCGCTCGATCGTGCGGCTGCCCTCCTTCGCCGCGAAGGAGCCGGAGCGCTCCTCTCCCTCGTTTCGCTGCAACGACACGCTGGGATGGAACCAGGTGTCGAGCTTCCATCCCGCGATGCGCTCGCGCAGCCACCACTCGACATCGGCGGTGGTCGTCTCGCCGGGTCGGACGACGTCGCTCGAGAACCCGTCGGCGATGATGCGGTGCGCGAGAGCGACGATCGACGGATAGACCTCGAGCTCCGCCGGGATGCGCGTCTCGAGCCAGCGGATCGGCAGGTGGTGCTGCGTGGTCACCTTAGACGCGTCGTCGCCCAGGGCGCGCAGGAGCTCGCGGTACTGCGACATTGACAGCCCATCGCCCAGGGCGAACACCGGGTCCACGTTCACCGCGATCCGCTTCGGTTGGAAGGAGGCGACCAGCTCCCCGAGTCGCGCCCACTGGTCCGGTTGCTTCTCGGTGTCCCAGGCCTTGGCGAAGAAGCGGCCGACGTCGTAGCGCGCCACCGCCAGTCGCTCGACCGCCTTCTCCCCGCCCGGATCGTGGAAGACGAGGATCGTGCGCCGCCGCGCCGCCATCCAGGTCGCGGGGAGCATCGTCTCGATCACCGGGTCCTCGTTGTATTCGCGCGCGAGGACGATCCAGACGTCGATGCCCGCCTCGCGCATGAGCACGGGCACGAGCGTGTCGAGCCGCTCCTCCAGCCAACCGTCGACGAGCGCCGCTCGCTCGCGCAGGGGCAAGACGGGCGGGTCTTGCCGGAGACCGGGGAGGAGGCTCAGCGCGAGGACGGTGGCGAGGTGCGGCATGAGACGGCGAATCGAGGGACGCGTTCGACTCGCCGAACGATAGACCGGTCCACCGCTTCGCGGAATACCCCTCCGCTGGCTCCCCGTCCCGGCGAGGGACGCCGCTCAGGGGAGCACGAACCCAGGCATCGTCCCCGGCACGACCCGCCGCGCCGCGCCGGAGGGGTGCCAGGAGAAGAAGAGCGGATCCTGCGCGCCGATCCTCACCGTCGAGACGACGGAGCCGTCCGGCTCGAAGCCGATCGCGGGTCCGTAGACGAGCGGAGCGCCGGCATCCACCTCCTGCACCCGGCGGGGTTGGACCGGCGCGTCCTAGACGCTGGAACAGAGCGACCGGAGCTCCGTCGATCCTGATCGAGACGATCGAAGCGGTCGCGGAGAGCTTCGAGATCGGCGGAAGCGGCCAGATCGGGACGACGTCGAGCTTCGGTGTCACCGGTCCTCCTGCGCCCTCGCGGGGCGGGCGTCTTCGGACGTCCGCCCCGCACTCGTTTCGGCGCCGAGCTACGAGCCCGGACCGAAAGAACTTCCCGGAGTGACGGGCCGCGCGGCCGGCGGACCCCGCGCGAGGAACACGGGTTCCGACCGCGGGTGTAGGATTCCAGGGACGGGGACGCGCGGATCCGGTGGACCGGAATCGAGGAGGCTCCGCGCGTCGAGTCGCACACCAGCGCCGCGCATGGCCCGTACGAGACTCGCGTGCGTCCGGTTCTCCACGTTCGTCGTCCAACGCGAGACGGGCGACGCTCCTCCTTCCTACCGACGATGGTCCTTTCCGCGGTCCGCATCACTCCTCGGAGAGTGTTCCGGCTCCCCACACTCTCCACGACGCTGGTGGGCGCTCTTCTCGTCGCTGCATGCACCGGAGACACGAAGAAGATCGTTCCTCCCGTGCAGGATCCGCCCTTCGATCCCACGCCGACCGTCGTCGATCCGTCGACGCAGGCGCCGACGCTGAGCATCGAGATCCTCGAGGTCGCGGGCGCCAGCGGTGTGGGCGGCGTCTTCCTGCCCGGAGACTCGCTCACGGTCCGCTTCCGGATGAGGAAGGCGGACGGTAGCGGTTGGCACGTGAGCGAGCTGGTCGAGGCGGAGGCGCTCGTCTCGGGTCCAACCTCGGGATACCAGCGCGTGGTCCCGGTCCAGGCAGACGTCGCGGACGTCGCCGTCGAGGAGCAGGACCTCGTCTTCCGCTACACCTTCCCGCCGCTTCCCGCCGTCTACCTCGCTCCCTACAACGACACGCCACGCTTCGGCGTGCAGGAGGGAGAACGCACGGGCGAACCGCTCGCGGACGGGACGTACACGCTCGGCTTCTCGTTCACCTGGCGGTACACGGTCGAGGGCAAGCCCTTCCTCCGCGTGGGCGAGATCACGCACGACTTCCTCGTCGGCGCGGGCGCCGCGTTGCTGGAACCGCGCGAGGTCAGCCTGACCTCGAGCTGCAACCGCTGCCACACGAACCTCGCGGGACACGATGGGCGGTATCGCGACCTCACATTGTGCCTCCTGTGCCACACGGCGGGCGCCGAGGACCTCGACGACGCCGCCCTCGGAGGAGGAACGCCGGGCGTGACCATCGACGCGCGAGTCCTCTTCCATCGCATCCACAGCGGCCGCCACCTCCCCTCGGTCAACGGAGTGTCGACCGCGCCGGGCGGGCTGCGCGACTACAACGCCGCGCCCGTTCCGTTCCTGGTCGCCGGTCCGCGCGGACTGCGGGACTTCTCCGGCGTCGGCTGGCCGGTGATGCCCAACAGCTACTCGCCGATGCCGCGCGACATCGGTCATGCGGCGCTGACAGCGACGAAGCAGGCCAAGGACGACCTGATCCGCTCCGGAGCGGCGAACTGTGACGTGTGCCACGCCGACCCGGACGGAGCCGGGCCCTTGCCCGCCCCGGCGCAGGGAGAGCGGATCTACACCAGGCTCTCGCGCAGCGCCTGCGGCTCGTGCCACGACGACGTGGATTTCGGTCGCCCCTACATCGCGAACGAGCTCCTCATGTCGCCGCAGCCCGACGACGTCCTGTGCGTCGTGTGCCACGTCGACGGAAGCGGCATCTCGACGCGGGAGGAGCATCGCCATCCGCTCCAGGACCCGCGCTTCTTCGCGGGGCTCGACGTCGAGCTCCTCGCGGTCGCCGAGTCCGGCGTCAACGACGCCGACGGTACCTTCGACGTAGGCGAGGGGATCGAGGTCACCGCGCGCTTCACCGACGGCCTGGGAGCCGAGGTCGACCCGAACGAGTTCGAGACGATCCGCGTGCTCCTCACCGGCCCGACCTCGAACCACCAGCTCGTCCTCGACACGGAGATCGGCACGGACCGGCTCGTCGGCCCGCAACCCTTCGTGTTTCGGCTCACCGAGCTGGTCGCCTGGGAGCAGCTCGGCTCCGCGACCGCGGGACTGGGCGACACGTTCCAGACGCAGCGCACGCCGGTGATCCGCGAAAGAGGATTCCATCTCCTCGTGCGCGACGCGACCTCGGGCAAGACCGTCTCGGTCGCGCTCGCCCGAGCGGGTCAGAGCTACGTCGACGTCGCCGACGCCTCCACCTATCTGCGCGGTCACTTCGTGGCGGTCGACGACGGCGTGCCCGGTCTGGTCGAGTACCAGCGCGTCGCGTTGGTCGACGGGAACCGCCTGTGGTTCCGCGACGAACTGCGCCTGGACCACGCCGGAGGAGCCCCGATCGCCATCGCCGGCGTGCAGGAGAAGACCGAGGGCGTCCACTTCTCGCTCGACGACGCTACGGGAGTCGTCACGGAGCTGATCGAGTTCGGCGCGTGGAGGCCGGTCCTGCTCTCCTACACGACTGAGTTCGCACTCCCCGAGAGGTATCCGCCCCGTCCCCTCTCGTCCGGAGAGCTGACGGACGCCACGGGCAAGTGGACCGGCTTGGATCTGGTCGACGGCACGTACACGCTCGGCCTCTCCATCGCGCGTGAGGTCGAGTACGTCGTCCAGGGCCAGGAGCGAACGACCTACCTGGGAAGCTCTCCCCTCGCGACGTCGGCGATCCTCGTCGGCTCGGCCGCGTCCAAGGAGCCCTACGCGCGCATGCTCGGGAACGGCTGCGACGAGTGTCACGTCGACCTGTCCTACCACGACGGCCGCCACGTCGGCTTCGAGAGCTGCGTCACCTGCCACGCCGGCGGCGGAGTCGAGGACCTGTCGCGACGCGTGGCCGGCAACGCGCCCGAGACGCCGGGCCGTCGCGTCGACTTCCTGTCCCTGCTCCACCGGATCCACCGCGGCAGCTCGGCCGCCGACGCGAGCTACTCCGTGGTCGGCGCGGGGCCGGGAGACTACCCCGACAACTTCGTCCTCCGGACCTGGGCGCAGGTGCGCTACCCGACGCGACCGGGCGGCGAGCGGAACTGCGGCACGTGTCACGTCGACGCGGCGACGCTGTTGCCGTCGGATCGCGCCCATCCCACGCAGCAGGTGCGCCAGCTCGACAGCTGGGCCGCCGCCTGCGGCGCCTGCCACGACTCGCCGCCCGACCTGGCCCACATGGCGGCGCAGACGGCGCCGAACGGGGCGGAATCCTGCTCGATCTGTCACGCCGCCGGCGAGGACGCCGACACGGTGGCCGCGCACGCGGTCCGTTACTGACGCGCGAGCAGGGCGAGGACGAGGCCTGCGACCGCGACTCCCAGCACGAGCCCGAGGATCTTGGCCACGCTGTAGGGCGCCTTGCCCACGATCCGGCCCGTCTGGCCGTGGATCAGCACGGTGTAGGTCGAGCGCTTGAATCGGTACTGGAGGCTCCAGATCGGGAGCAACACGTGCTTCCAGCGCACATCGAAGACGCGGTTCTGCACGCGCAGGTCGCGGTGCGTGTCTCCGGGCACGTCGCCAGCGCAGCGGGCGTGCTGCGAGTCGACGACATTCTTCAGGCCAACGCGCCAGCCACCCTCCAGGTCGAGCTCGTACTCCTCCGCGCGCCAGCCGGCGAGGTACTCCGGCCTGTAGGGGACGAGCACTCCGGTGTCGAAGTCGCCCAGCTTCGCCATCAGGTCCTGCGGCACTCCGCGCGAGGCGAGCACGAGGTCGTCGTCGTAGGCGTCGTCGCGCTCGCCCCAGGCCGGAACCCAGCGGATCTTCCGCACCTGGCGCGTCCGCACCTGCGGTTTCCCGTTGACGATGGTCGTGTAGGTCTCCGTCACCCAGTAGTAGTAGCCCGCGTCCGCCGACCAGCTCGAGTGCACCTTGCTGTCGAAGGTCCAGAAGGGCACGTAGACGCCGACCGCATCGAAGCTCCCGACCTTCTTCAGCGCGTTCGGCCGGAACCACCGGCCCGCGATCCAGCGCCGGAAGCTCTCCTCCACTTCCCTTCGCGCCACGTCGAGCGGGATCAGCGACTCGGGCCGCAGAGCGTTGCGATTCGCTTCCTGGTCCAGCACGTTCGCCGAGCCGCAGTAGACGCACTGCTCGGCCGTCGACGATCCCTCGAACGCCACGCGTGCTCCGCAGTTCGCGCACTTGGCCACGCGCAGCTCGAGCCCGAAGCCGAGCGCGGCATCGCCGACGTCCTCGAGCGCGCGCTCGACGATCGTCCCCTCGCCGCGCGGGACCGGCTTGGAGCCGCCGCAGAACTCGCACGCGAGCGCGTCCTGCTCGGGATCCCAGGTCATGTCCGCCCCGCAGTTGTCGCAGGGGAAGTCGACCTTCGCCGACGTACCGGTCGTCTCCGGAGTCGCTTCTTCGGGGCTCGACATCGTCGATTGGGGGAGCCGTGAATGGCGTGGGCTCGCTAGAGTAGCTACCCCGTTTCGCGCCACCACTTCGGAGGCGCCGACCTTTTCTCGGAGCAGCGGAGGGAATCCGATGGGAGTGATCGACTGGTTCAAGCGCGGCGTCGGCGAGATGATGGTCGCGCGCCCCGACGACGCGAAGTCGCACGTCGTCTGGAAGCACCCGGACAAGACCATCCCGCTCAAGTCCCAGTTGACGGTCGAGGCCGACGAGAAGGCCGTCTTCTTCCGCGACGGCAAGGTGGTCGCGACCCTGGACGCTGGCCGGCACACGCTCGACTCCTCCAACCTGCCCTTCCTTTCGAACCTGATCGACAGCTTCACCGGCGGGAACGTCTTCATCGCCGAGGTCTTCTTCGTCAACGTCCGCGAGCACACGGGCGTCAAGTTCGGGGGCCGCGTCGGCCACGTCGAGGACCCCAAGAGCGGCATTCCGGTCGAGACGATGGTGCACGGGGAGTTCTCCTTCAAGGTGATCGATCCGGAGCAGCTCATCACCGGTCTGGTCGGCATGGGGCGCGCGGAGTCCTACGAGGTCCGCTCGTGGATGAAGGAGCAGGTGCTCAAGGTGATCCGCGACCGCATCGGCGAGCTCCTGGTGAAAAACAAGTGGCCGCTGCTCGACGTCACGTCCGGCGCCTACACCGAGGAGGTCGAGCGCAACGTGCTCGAGGGTCTGGGCCATCACGTCGAGGGGTACGGAATCACGATCGTGCGTCTCGGCAACTTCGTGATCGACATCGACGAGGAGGACGGCGCGAACCTCAAGCGTCTCTACACCGACGCGGCCTACCTCAAGACCGTCGGCGGCGTCGGTCAGTACCAGCAGTTCGCGGCCGGCAAGGCGATGATGGGAGCGGGCGAGGGCATGGCGAAGGGCGGAGGAGGCGGCGGCGGCGAAGGAAGCCTGCTGGGAGGCGCCGGCCTCGGGGTGGGCTTCGGGCTCGCGCAGATGCTCGTCCAGGACCGCCGCGGCGGACAGACGCTCGCCCCAGTGGCAGCCGCCGTCGTCTGCCCGGCCTGCAACGCGAGCGTCCCGGCCGGCAAGTTCTGCAGCCAGTGCGGCGGCGAGCTCCAGCAGAAGGACCAGGCTGCGCAGAGCGGCTTCTGCGGCCAGTGCGGTACGCCCATGGCCGTCGATGCCCGCTTCTGCGGGCAGTGCGGGAAGAGCCGCGAGGGCTGACCGCGAGCCATGGCGGGGGCGGCGTCGAAGTGTTCGAACTGCGGCGCCGTGCCCCGGCCCGACGCGCGCTTCTGCGAATCCTGCGGAGTCCGCCTGCTGCCGGTCGAGCCGGAGCCCGCCGAACCGGAGCCGGCCGCGGATCAAGAGGACGTCGCGCGACGCTTCCGCGCTCTCGCGTCCGACCCTCGCGTCGTGGATCTCCTGTCGCGCGAGGTCGATACCGCCGTCCATGACCGCGCCTCGCGGTCGAGTCGGCTCCAGGTGGTCCTCGCGTCGGCCCTGTTCCTGGCGGTCGGCGTCGTGCTGGCGCTCGCCTTCGGTCTGTTCTGCCCGCCGCTGATGATCGTGCCGCTCGCGATCGTTGCCTTCGCGCTCTACGCGACCCTGAGCAAGTGGAGCGCGTTGTCACGCTCCGTCTCCGGAAGGGTGTCGAGCCATCTCGCGCTCGTCGTCGGCGAGCGGACGAGCTTCTCAGAGGGAAGCGGTGACGCCGCTGCTCGCACCGAGCATCTCGTGATCCTGGAGTTCCCCGGCGGCGAGCGGCGCGAGCTCCGCGCCTGGGAAGGAGTGCCGGGCAAGGTCACCCGCGGCGACTTCGGGGTCGCCTACGCGAGGGGCGGGCTGCTGATCGAGTTCGAGCACGTACCGGTCTGACGAGAGGAGTCGTGGCCCCGGTTGCGCGTGACGAGGCCGGAGGAGAAGCTCTGCCGCCGCCGGCCGTTTCCGGTCGTGCATGTCGTCATCCCTGACCCGCGAGGATCCGCCATGAACATGTTGCAGGAGTTCAAGAAGTTCGCGCTGCGCGGCAACGTCGTCGACATGGCCGTCGGCATCATCATCGGCGCCTCCTTCGGGAAGATCGTCGCGTCCTTGGTCGGCGACGTCCTGATGCCGCCCATCGGCATGCTGATGGGAGGCGTGGACTTCAGCGACCTCGTGGTGACCCTGAAGGAGGCCGAAGGCGAGGCGGCTGCGGTCACGGTCAACTACGGACTCTTCCTCAACACCGTGATCGACTTCCTGATCGTCGCTTTCGCCGTCTTCCTGGGGATCAAGGCCATGAACTCGCTCCAGAAGAAGGAAGAGGCCGCGCCCGCCACGCCACCCGCGCCGACCAGAGAACAGGAGCTCCTCACGGACATCCGCGATCTGCTCGAGGCCAAGGCCTGAGAATGCTCGCCCTCACACGTCCTGGCGCTAGGTCCCGACCGCGGCGGCCACGGCCGCGTGGAGCTCGTCGATCGTGAACGGCTTGGAGAGGAACGCGCGCAAGTTGGGGAACTCGCTCGGACTCCCGACGTCGCCCTCGGTGAACCCGCTGCACAGGACGACCGGCTGGCGAAGGCCGCGTGCGAGCATCTCCTCGAGCATCTCTCTGCCGGAGGATTCTCGCAGGCGGTAGTCGAGCAGGATCACGTCGACGTCCTCGTCCGAAGCGAGCAGCGCGAACGCTTCCTCCGCGGTGCTCGCGAGGAGAACTCGATGACCGGCGAGCCGCAGCGCGCGATCGGTCACCTTGCGAACGCCCTCCTCGTCGTCCACGACGAGGATCGTCAGCGCCTTGCCCGACCGACCACGGCCAGGGACGCCGGCAGCCTCGACGAGCGTCGAGCTCGGACCGGCGAGGGGAATGCGAAGAACGAAGGTCGTCCCCTCCGCCGGCGAGCTCCAGAGGTCGACTTCGCCCCCGTGGTGTCTCGCGATCCCTAGCACCGCCGCCAGCCCGAGACCGTGGCCGGAGGGTTTGCTCGTGTAGAACGGGTCGAAGATGCGCTCGACGAGCGGTTCCGCGATGCCCGAGCCCGAGTCCGCCACCTCGACCACCGCGTACTCCCCGGCCTCGAGGAGCATGTCGGTGAAGCGCGCGCGTCTTGGCGACGCGATCCGCTCGCGCCGAGTACGCAGGACCACTTCTCCGGGCCGGCCTCCCATCGCCTCCGAGGCGTTGCGGACCAGGTTCAAGAGCACGCGGCGCCACTGGACGACGTCGATCGTCACGGGGAGGGCATCTCCCTCGACGAGGTCGAGAACGATGGCGATGTTCGAGGACACCGCCGACTTCAGGAGTCGGCTCATTGCGCGAATCGCCCCGTTCAGCGAGGTGCGCTGCGGCTCGAAGCTTCCCTTGCCCGAGTAGGCGAGCATCTGCGAGGTCAGCTCCTTCGCCTCGAGGGAAGACATGCGCGCATCCAAGAGACAGGACTGGAGCAGCTCGTCCCCGGGCGCGCGATCCAGGGCGAGCTCGACGTTGCCGAGGATCCCAACCAGCAGGTTGTTGAAGTCGTGCGCGATGCCGCCCGCGACCAGCCCCAGCTCCTCGAGCCGCCGCGCGCCCTCGAAGCGCCGTCGCTCGCGCTCCGCCTGGACTCGCTCGGTGACGTCGAGGAACAGGACCATGAACCCCTGCCAGCCGGGCCCCTCGTGAACTCTGGAGAGACGCGCCTCCAGGATCAGTTCGTCCTGCTCCCGGAGCTCGATCCTCACGTTGAGGTCCCCGAGCGGTCCGGTCGACGCGGCCTCCTGCTCGGGGACGGACGCCAGGAAGCGTGCCAGCTCCCGAACCCCGTCGCGCTCGGCCAGCGTCCGGACCGGACGGCCGACGATCTCGTCGGCTCCGACACCCGTTAGCCGCGCCATCTCCGGGTTC